>Ga0247727_10017432_pt1 | contig 11435 bp, 11 predicted proteins | sample WisWelCaveWW1625_FD_202498 | JGI IMG/M metagenome (GOLD analysis project Ga0247727, IMG submission 202498) | Biofilm microbial communities from Wishing Well Cave, Virginia, United States - WW16-25 | ecosystem: Environmental > Aquatic > Deep subsurface > Groundwater > Cave microbial mat | place... | reverse complement strand
CAGTTGCCGGCGCGGCGGCAGTCGCTGGCGCAACTTTTGTTGATGCAGCCGTCGGCGGAGCGGGAATCGCGGTTGGCGCGGACTGGCAAGCCACGAATACCGCGAGCGGTATCAAAACAAAAAAGCGTAACATGATTATCCTCCACTGATTATTCTTCATTAACCACTATCCCTTGATTCCCGTCATCGCGATGCCTTGCGTGAAATAGCGCTGCAAGAAAAGAAATACCAGAATGATGGGGAGCGTCGCCATGGTCGTCGCCGCCATCAGCAACGCCCATTGGATATTTTGGTCCTGGCGGAAAAACGCGAGGGCGATTTGCACCGTGCGCAATGTTTCGGTGCGCGTCATCACGAGGGGCCAGATGAACATATTCCAACTGCCCTGGAATGAAAAAATCGCAAGGGTGACAATCGCGGGCTTGGTCAGCGGAAGCATCACCCGCCAATAAATTTGCCATTCCGAACAGCCGTCTATGCGCGCGGCGTCTTCGAGATCGCGCGGCAGCGTGAGGAAGAATTGGCGGAACATGAAGATGCCGAATGGCGTAATCATGCCGGGCAAAATGATGCCGAGCGCGGTATCGTACAAACCACTCCCACCTTGACCCAAAAGATCGTTGTCGCCGGCGAGCGGGAAAAATCGCATCAGGATGAACAGCGGAATGAGCACGACGTAGAAGGGTACCATCATTTTCGTGAGCAGCAACCAAAAGAGCGGCTTTTGTCCGGGGAAACGCAAACGAGCGAACGCATAACCCGCCATCGAAGCAAAAAGCAAATTCATCACCGTTTGGATGACGGCAAATACGATGCTGTTTACAAAGTAACGCTCAAAACGCGCGAGCTCCAGAACTTTGGCATAGTTGCCCCATTCGAGACGCGACGGAAGCCACGAAGGTGGAACCTGGTAAACTTCCGTCGGCGGTTTTAGCGATGTGACGATCATCCAATAGATCGGCAAAAGTATGACCGCCGCTGGGAGAATCAAAAGCAGATTGGGCGCGAGGTGCTGAACGATTTTTCGCGACAACGATGGGCGCTTGATTGCGGACGCGACTGGTGACATGGATAGAAATTTCTCTCGGCGGTTAGAAACCGCGCCTATGCACGGCAAAGTCAGCCTTCGCTGACTGATTTTCAACCGACGGAGGTCGGTTTCGCCGTGCGTTGCCGCGATTTAAATCGCCCGAATCTAATTGTACTCAATGTCCGATTTGAGCAGCTTGTTGTTAATCAACGTGACCACCAAAATCAGAATGAACAAGAACACCGCGACGGCGCTGGCATAACCGAGTTTGAAATGCAGGAACGCTTGCTGATAAATCTGGTGAACGATGGTTGTCGTCGCGTATCCAGGTCCGCCGTTCGTCATCATGTACACTTGCTCGTACACCTGAAACGAACCGATGAACGAAGTGACGAGCACGAAAAAAGTCGCAGGCGTGAGCATCGGCAAAGTAATGTTCCAAAAAGTTTTCCATCGGTTCGCGCCGTCAATCGCCGCGGCTTCATAAAGAATCGCTGGAACGCCCTGCAAACCCGCGATGAAGATGACCATGTTGCCGCCCAAGCCGCGCCAGATGCTCATCACGATGATCGCCCACATCGCCGTTTCCGGGCGCTCCAGCCACGCGCGTCCCTCGATGCCGATTCGTTCCAGAAAAAAGTTGATCAAGCCGAACTGCGCGTTGTAAAGGAACAACCACACGACCGAGATGGCGGCGGTGCTCGTCACGTGCGGCACGAAAAACGCGACGCGATAGAGCGCGCGTCCAACGAACGATTGGTTGAGCATCACCGCGGCGAGGAGTGAGAGGATGACCGTCACGGGAACGGTCGTGAGCGCGTAGAACGCGGTATTGCCCGCCGAGGTCCAGAACACGTCGTCGTTAAAGACGCGCAGATAATTATCAATCCCAATGAACTTGGGCGCGGACAGAATCGAATAATTGGTGAAGCTGAGGAATAGCACCGCAAAGACCGGCAGCGATGTGAACATAATGAAATGAATCATTGCAGGCGCGATAAAGTACAAACCCCATTTCTTTTCTGCATCGTGGAGCCGACCGCGCCGCGTCTGTGCTGCAGCTTTGCGAGAGAGTGAAAGCGATAGGTCCATTTTAGCGAAGTAGTAGGCAGCCGCGCTGCCGTCCCTTGAACGCCCAGCGCGGCTGGGCTGCTACCCCTTTTTATTTTGCTTGCTTGATCAAGTCATTCGATTTGGCGGCGAGATCGTCGAGCGATTGCTTGGGCGTCTTTTTGCCAACCATCGCGTCTTGAATCGCCGGATCAAATGCACTGCGGATTTCCAACCAAACGGTCGGACCGCCTTCTTTTTTCGAGACCGGCATGTACTGATTCATCGCGGCTTGGACGAGCGGGTTGCCTTTCACGTAATCGCTGTTCGCGAGCGCCTTGCTCGGAGGAATCGCGCCGCGCATGATGTTGCCTTGCAGCAGCAAGTCTTTTTCGGTGAGGTAGCGAACGATCGCGCAGGCTTCTTTCGGGGACTTTGTGTTTTTCGCAACGACCCAGTACGATCCGCCGATAAATTCTCCTTGCGTTTTTTTCTTGAGCGGCGGTATCACGCCGATCTTCGCGGCAACTTCGGGCTTGTCTTTGAGTTCGATTTCGTAATAGCGATTGTGCACCATCGCCATCGCGGCTTTGTCAACGGTCATCAGCGACGTGTTCGGAATACCGGTGCCGAAACCAATGTCGGTCACCTTATCTTTGTTGATCAGGTCAACCCAAAACTGCAAGCCCTCGACACCTTCGGCGCTGTTGAACGCGGCAGCCGTGTTGTCCTTGTTGAACAATTCGCCGCCCGCTTGCCACAAAAAGCGATACCAGTGCTGGCGCGGCGATTCGGATCCCTGCAAGCCAACTTGAATCACGTCGAGACCGGCGCGCTGAAGTTTGCCATTTGCATCGCGCTTGGTCAATTTGATCGCGGCATTGCGCAATTCATCCCAGGTCGTCGGCGGCTTGGTCGGATCGAGTCCGGCTTCCTGAAACATATCTTTGCGATAGACCAGCAAGCGCATGTCCATCACGTACGGAATGCCGTACAGGATATTGTCCCACATCGCCGCGTCGAGCGCGCCCTGATAATAATCGCTCAATTCTTCCTTCTTGAAACCGCATTGATCCATCGGCAACAACTGATTCTTGCTCGCGATCGCTTCGAACCAGCCCACGCCGATGTTGAACACATCCGGCGGCTGACCCGCGGCGAAAGCGGTCGTAAGTTTTTCGTTGAGCGTGCCGTACGACGGCAGATAATCAACCTGGAATGTGATGTTGGGGTACTTGTCCTGAAATCCTTTCAACAGAGTGCCTTCGAAATCTTTCTTGCCCCGTTCGCCGGGGAAAATCGGCGTCAATGCGCGTAACGTAATTTTGTCTTTGGTCAGCTCGCTTGCCGCTGCTTTGGTCGGCGCGGGCGCGCTCGTTGTCTGAGCCGCGCTTGTTGCAATTGGTGCTTTCGTCGGCTCCGCTGTCGGCGCGCCACACGCAACCAACGCGAGGATCGCCAACCCGATGACGATCAATTGAAATATCTTGCGTGACATTTTTTCTTCTCCTCCGAAATTGAATTTCGATTTTTGGGTAATTGCAGTGTGTCATTGCGAGGAGGCGTTTTCTGCCGACGAAGCAACACTTGCACCGCACTGCGTTTGGTGCAGTGCAGGTGTCTCCGTTGACGGTTTTCCAAATTCCACATACGGAGATTGCTTCGCGAAGACCGCTCGCAATGACATGGAGTGCCAAGTTATGAATTCGCTTTTGTCAGTCGGCGTGTCACCTCCTTGTCACGTGATGCTCAAAACTTGCGGCGTCGGAAACGCGCGCGCGGCAATGTCGGGTCGCGAGAGTTTAGTCAACGTCTCGACGAAATAGTAATCGCCGTAAATCAATCCGTGATCGGCGAGACCCTGCGGAACGGAACGCGTACCGTGCAGCAGAATCGCTGGCATCTTGGTTCCGCGCGACGAATAATTTTGCCAGAGCGAAAGCGTGATCGCCTCGGCTGTTTGTCTCCAGCGCGCCGCGCGCTTTGCATCCGTCTCGATTGCCGCGAGCTCGAGCAAGCCCGATGCGGTAACCGCCGCCGCGGATGAATCACGATAGGTATTCGGAATGTCAGGCGAATCGTAATCCCAGTACGGCACGCAGTCTGGCGGCGCGTTTTTCACCGCGTACTCCGCGAGTCGTCGCGCGACCGCGCGAAATACTTCATCGCCCGTATGACGGTACGTATCCGCAAAACCGTACAGCGCCCACGCGTGCCCACGCGACCAACACGATGCCGCGCTCAATCCCTGATGCGTTGCCTGACGCAAAAATGCGCCGCTCTCTGGATCGAAATCGCCGACGTGAACGGTCGAATCGTCAGGACGTACGAGCACGAGCCGACTCGTGCGCGCGTGACGCGCGGCAACGCGCGCAAAATTAAAGTCATCCGTGTATTCACTCGCCCAGAAAAGCAGCGCGAGATTCATCATCAAATCAATATTCGTACGACCGCGTTCTTCGCACGTGCCGTCAATCAGACCCCATGCTTGCAGATACTCGCCCTTCGGATTGTAGCGTCGCGTCAACGTGCGCGCCGCGTGAAATTCATTTTCCATCAACGATAGTCCAGCGCGCGTCCGTTTCGACCACGTCCTCGATTACGATATTGCCTGCATCACCTGCAAACGCCACGATCAAATCGCCGATGGCGATTGCGCTGCCTGATCGGCACGCGCGCGGCGTGATTCGCGTGGCGTGCGCGTTCGCATCGTCCAACTCGATTGCGACCAGGAATCGCGTCGCGGTCGTGCGCTCGGGCGTGAGCATCAGAGTATGTTGGGTGTGTCGCAAAATCCATTCGGGCGTGGATGACGATGGATACGCGACGATTTCCTGCTCGATGTTTTTGCAATCGAATTGCGCTGGCTCGAAAAGCGTGACGCGCAAGCGCGACGCGCCGACGAGACTCTCGAATTGGTTGCGCGCGATTTCTTTCGAGGGTTTTCGCTCGAGTGTCATTTCGAGCCGTTCTTGCGAGAAATCTCGCGCGGCAACACCGAGATTTCTCACTGCGTTCGAAATGACAATCGAAAGTTCTTCCTTCAAAGGCACATCCGTCTGCAAGAGCCACGTAAATTCGCGCGGCTCGTGCGACGCGAGATCATCGCAAATCACGACGTACTTACCGCCGATAAAAAGCATCTGCCGAGTAAATCGTTCGAGCGTCAGCGCGGGGTCATACGCCGACGCCGCTTCGCCGCGCGCGTAGACGATATCGCGACTGACTAATGAATCTTCGAGTCTGCCGCCCCACTCGACAGCAAGTCCATCGGCGACATTGTAAACGTTTTCGCGGTACTGTCCCTTGCCGTCAACCAAAACCGTATTGTGATGCGACGATTGTTTTTTTTGACTATAACCCTCATCCACCGCGAGATAATCGCGTCCGCGCACGATGATGAAACTATTTTCATCGGGATGCGCGTGACCTGTTTTGATCGTATTCCAGCCGCGCTCGCGATTCATCGCGTTGCCGCGCGTCCACGCTTTTTCTCCATTCGGCTTGCCGCACTTGAACGCGATGAAGGACGCACGCGCGGACCAATCGCTGCGCGCGGTCACCAAGCCGAGATCAGGAAATACGCGCGCGGTGGGCAGATCGCAAATCGGCACGGGCGTGACGCTTGGATCGTACCACAGAAATTCAAGAAACGCGTGCGATGCCGAACTGGGTCGCAGCAGACCTTCGCGTCGTTCGCGATCCCATTCGCCGTCGCGCTCAAAATTTTCGGCGAGCCACTGCGCGTGCCCGTTGCGATAGACACTCGCCAGCCGATAGTAAATTGCGGCGGCGTGCGCGCTGCGTCGGTCGTGGCAATCGCCAAAATTCGCGGTGTCAATGAAATTCGGCGCGGAAGTATAGAGGCGATAATAAAACGTGTTACGCAAAAAATCGGATTGATGAAGATCAACACCCGTCTGCTGTTGAATCAAGTCGGCGGCGATCAACAGCCACGGAATTCCGTAGCACCAATAGACGACGCCTTCATAGTCGGAACCATCTTCAGGCATCAATGACAACACGGCGCGAAAATTTTCCAGCGCGCGATTCGACCACGCGCGCGTTTCCAAATGCTCGCGTTCGAGCGCGTAGCCGACGGTTGCCAATCCTGCATAGCAAATCCAGTTGTGATTCTGCCAGTACGCGGAACTCCACCACTGTCCTTCCGTCTCGACGGCAAAATCATACAGGCGCGTGCCTTGCAGTAACAACTTGGCGCAGAGCGCGTCGCGTTCGTCGCTGGGAAGAAAATCGCGCAGCCAATCGTACCCTAGTCCAATCCCGAATGCTAACCAGCCCGCGTCGAGATCGTGATCGGGCATGTGCGCCTTGCCCCAATGCGGATAATGGATCGCAACGTTGATCCACGCGCGCGCGCGATTCAGATAACGCGCGTCGTCCGTCAATCGAAACGCGAGCGCGAGATTCGCAACTGCCGTGCCGATATACGTGATGGTCTCGCGCGGATGTTCGGTGGGCGGGAGATAATCCATGTACGAATCGGCTTGCTCTATCAAGCGCGCAAAACGCGCGGCATGAGTCGTGCGTGCAACTTCACGCCATTGCTCGATAGCTTTGCCGCCGAGAAAAATGAGATGGCTCACTGCACTTGCTCATTCGTCGCGAGAAATTTTGCGCTGCGCGCGCGTGTGCGCGCGAGAATCATTTGGCGCGGCTGCGTCGGTGTGCGGACGTGTGCGGGACTGTGCGCGAGGATAATTTCGAATGGCGTGTCGCATGTGAGGGTGAGATGGAATTTTCCGATGATCAAGCCAAACGATTGATCGCTCGGCGTTCCGCGCGCGACGACTTCCACATACTGATACGCCCCCGCGTTCGCCAATTTGCCTGCGGCTGGCGCGAGCGATACGTTATCAAATTCACACTCGCCATCAATGTGAATGATCCAGTCGAATGTATGCTCACTGTCGGAATCGAGAACGACGGAATCGGTGAGTGCTCCGTGCGTGAGCGTGACAGCCCGCGAGAATCGCACGCCAAGAAACGCGTCATCGGCAGAGAGTTGCAAAGTTGTCGTATCGAAATTTTTTAACTGACCCGCGCATTGCGCTTGCGATTTTCCATCCACGACAATCGCGTTGTGCGCAGCCGTTTGCTGAAACCATTTCACACGCGATTCGACGCCGTACAAAGGCGTGCCCGCATCAGTGGCGAACGGGAAAATTTGCGGCGCCAGCCGATCGAGGTGGCTGTGCGAACCCGCGTGCGCGCCGAAAGGAACGCAGATTTCTTGGGCGCTCGCTTCAGCGCGCAATACCGCGATACCCACATCCGAGAAACAAATGGACGCGCGGCGCGGCGTTCGCGCGTCGGCGATATCTTGTTCTCCGAATAATAATCCTGCCCACGTGTCGCGTTTGTTTCCGCTATGCTGACGAATCAGCCACGCGAATTCTGGTGCGCGCGTGCGCGCGAACGCGATCTCAAACGTCTCGCAGATTTCCGAATCGAACGGACCGCCGAAATAGTACGCGCCGTCGTTGATCGCGGGAATCGAGCCATCCGCAAAAGCCAGTGAAGCAAACGCGCGCCACATGGATTCGATGGATTGTCCTTGCGGCGCGCGCTCGGCGTACAAATCGCGTCCGTTCGCGCGCGCGGCTTCTGCAAGAATTGAGTGCGCGAGCGCGACGAAATTGTGATAGTACGGCGTGCCTTCGTACTCAAAACCATCGGGGAGAATCGCCGCCGCAAGATGCGCGCGAAACGAATCGCACGCGCGTTCGACGAGCGCATCGTCGCCGAGCGCATAACCGAGCAATCCCAGCACCGCCATCAGCCACGCGTTGTAATTGCTCTTGAGATTTTTTTGCCGATAGACCAACTCGTCTTGCGCGATCGTCATCGTTTCGCCAAGCGGTCGGAGCAGCCTCTCAACAATCTTAGCGTCCTGTTCTTGCGCCAGTGAGCGGCGAATCAGATCGTACGAGTGAATAATTGGCACTGCCCAGAGCGCTTCCGTCAACGCCTGATTGAAGACGCGCCCTCTAAGCATCCACTCGCGCGCATCGCTTGCGCCAGCATAGTTGCGATACGCACGCGCGTACTGCATCAGAATTTCACAAGCGGCATCGGCGTATTGGCAATCATCCGTCAGCGCGTACACCAGCGCCAGATCGCGCGCGACATTTGCAATGCGGCGATGCTCCGCCACTCGCCACGCGGCATCCGGTTTTTCACCCGCGCGCATTTCGCCGAAGAGACAGCGATGCATCTGCGGAGAATCGGGATCGAATGCGAGCGCATTCCAATGGTCGGGACAAACGTAATCGTGAATCCAACCGCCCGCGCGCGTTGGGACGTTGGCTGGATTCGCCAACCAGGCATCGGCGCGCGCCCGTACAGCCGTGAAGATGTCCATCGCCCACGCGTGTTGTTTGATGCGTGCGCGTGCGCGATTCAGATCAGTGGAACAAAAAAGAGACATGGATCGTGTCAAGCAAACCAGACGCCGCCATTGATTTCTGCGACTTCGCCCGTGACGAATGATGCGAGATCGGAAACAAAATAGAGAACCGCGCCCGCGACATCGTCGGGCGTGCCGCCTCGACCTAACGGAATGCGTGAGACGATATTCTGCTGGACATCGGGTTTCGTGAACGTATCGTGGAAGGGAGTGCCTTGGATAAACCCCGGCGCGAGCGCGTTGACTGTGATTCCTTTCGGCGCGAGTTCTTTCGCAAGCCCGCGCGTAAATCCCAAGATACCGGCTTTCGCGGCTGCGTACGCAACTGCGCCCGGTCCGCCGCCATCGTGCGCCGCAAGGGAGGACATATTCACGATGCGACCCCCGCCGCGATTCATAAATGGAATCACCGCGCGCGAGCAATAAAAAGCACTGGTCAGGTTGACGTTGATGACCTGATGCCAGTGCTTGTCGTCCATCTCTGAGAGCGCGACGCGTCCGACCAAATGCCCCGCGTTATTGACGAGGATGTCAATGTGACCGCCGAATTCATTCGCGATTTGACCAAAGACCTGATTGACTTGCGCGCTGTTGGTCGCGTCGAGATGGAAATGCGCGCCATTCGGTTCCATCGAGCGAATGGTTTGCTTTGCCTCTGCTTCGTCATTGAAAGAAGTAATCGCGACCTTCGCGCCGCAACGCGCCAACGCCAATGCAATCGCGCGGCCGATGCCAACGCTGCCGCCGGTAACGATAGCTGTTTTGCCTTGAAGGTTGACTTCCATTTTGGGTAGTGGTCAAATAGCCAATGATGGCTTCAAATTATGGCGAACCATGAATAAACGGGTGACTGCTTCATGATAGAAATCTGACTTGGAAAACGATAAGGTCTTGCGGACATAGCGCGCATTGGATTGTCTCAAGGTGTTGTTCCAGCGTTCCATATGATTGGTTTCACCCGTGCCTTTGCCCACGCAGCGATGTGTTTCTTTTGGAAACACCAAAGCATAGGCTTCCCAGAAATCACTGAAACTGTGACACCTTTTGTAGGTCTGCGGAATGCGACCCCAAAGTTGGCGACACGTTTGCTCGCTGCGATCTCCAATGACAAAGGCCACAATCTGGCGAGTGCGGCGACACATCGCCGTCCAGAGCCAGCGTTTGTTCGCACGCTTGTAAACAAAGGACCAAATTTCATCCAGTTCCAGGGTGTCCGTGGATCGCGCGGGAACGAGCGTCTCGGAGATGGCGGGAGCGTCCGCGGCTTTTTTTTAACCAATGCGACAAGGTGGGACGCGTAACCCCCAACACGCGTTGAATTCCGCGCATGCTGGGACGTTCATAATAGGCATTGATGATTCGCTCCCTGTCGGCCTCCGTGTAAGGCACAGTCGGATTGAGGACGCCGCCGCGACCACAATTCTTACAACGGTATTGCTGTTTGCCTTTGGGGTTGTGTCCGTTCTTGACAATGTTCTGGCTCTGGCAATGGGAACAGTGCTGGGTGGTCTTGGTGCGTATCATAGTACCCTGAATTCTACTCTATCATTCGAGATTTGACCACTACCAACATTTTTTCCTCCATAATGGAAGTTTCGCGAGAACAGAGTTTGGCTCTGATTTCATGTTGTGATTGATTGAGCAGCATCACCTCCTCCCCGCTCGATCGAAACTGCAAATGATATGGCAAACTTCAATTCGTACGTAGTTTGGCAGCGGATCGCCGCACGATCAATTCCGGTTTCATCGTCAAGTGTTGCGGCGGTCCGTTGGACTTGCCTTCAATCCGACCAATGATGCAATCCACCGCGGCTAGAGTCATCTCGAGCAAGGGTTGGCGCACCGTGGTCAAGGGTGGGTCAACCACCTCCGCCAGTACGCCATTGTCGATTCCGACAATCGAAACGTCGTCTGGTATTCGGAGACCCAAGTCGCGCGCGCCGGCATACGCGCCGAAAGCGTACATATCGTTGAGTGCGAGGAGCGCGGTCGGGCGATTCGTTTTGCCCAACAACTCGCGCGCGCCGCTGCGCCCCAGTTCGACCCCTTCCGTATCGCCAAATCCGCGCGCCAGCGATTTTTCCCAAACGAGATTGGCGTCGGGTGCAACGCCAAACGCGCGCAGCGATTTCTGATAACCTTCGATGCGAGCGAGACGATTGACGGTGCGGAGCGGACCGGTGACGAAACCAATCCGGCGATGTCCGAGTCCAAGCAAGTGATCGGTTGCGAGTCGCGCGGCGAGAACATTGTCCACGCTCACGCTGTCCACCAGCAAATCATCCGCCGACTGCGCTTGGCGATCAAAAGCGACAATGTGCAAACCACGTTCGACAAACCCGGCAAAATAATTAAGGGCGAGCAGAGACGATCCTGAAATCAGACCGCGGATCCCGTGACTCCAAAATTCTTCCGCGTAACGCTCCTCACGTTCGGGATCACGCTCGCTGTTGCCCAACAGAATTTGATAACCGTGTTTCAGGGCGGCATGTTCGATGCCAGATGCGAACGCGCCGTAAAAGGGGTTTGCCACCGATGGCACAATCACGCCAATCATTTCGACGCGCCCGGTCTTGAGATGGCGCGCGGCGCGGTTGGGGGAGTAACCGAGCTGGGTGATGGCATGTTGGACGCGCTCCAACGTCTCGGGCCGCATTCGTTCGTTTCGCCCATTGAGTAGGTTCGAGACTGTGCTAGCTGAGACGCCCGCGACTTTGGCTACATCCTGAAGAGTCACATCGCTTGACATTACCAGTCCTCGGTTTTATTGATGTATCGTTATACTAACACGATGTGAGTCCATTGTCAAGGGTATGTATAGGTGGTGACTGTTCAGTGATCGGTGAAACTGGTAGAATCGAGTATCTCACAGCGGAGTTGCTCGATGCATCTGAATGTTCGCTTGCCCAAAGTAGAGCCAACGCA
>Ga0247727_10017431_pt1 | contig 11435 bp, 7 predicted proteins | sample WisWelCaveWW1625_FD_202498 | JGI IMG/M metagenome (GOLD analysis project Ga0247727, IMG submission 202498) | Biofilm microbial communities from Wishing Well Cave, Virginia, United States - WW16-25 | ecosystem: Environmental > Aquatic > Deep subsurface > Groundwater > Cave microbial mat | place... | reverse complement strand
GCTCGGTGCTCCACCAGGGCCACGCCTATGGACTCGACGAGGGCATCCTGGCCTCGATCGACCTGGCCAACGGCCAGTTGAAGTGGAAGGGCGGACGCTACGGCTATGGCCAGCTCCTGCTGGCGAGCGGTCACCTGGTGGTTCTGACCGAGTCGGGCGAGGTGGCGCTGGTGAGAGCGACGCCGGACAAGCACGAGGAGATCGCTCGTTTCTCCGCCATCGACGGCAAGACCTGGAACCATCCGGCCATCTCCGGCGGTCTGCTGCTGGTGCGCAACGCAAACGAGATGGCGTGCTTCCGGATTGGCCGATGAGCGCCGCGTCGGATTACTTCGCGAAAACCCTCGAGCTGCTCCGCCAGGTTCACGAGACCGAACGCGAGGCTATCGAGCGCGCCGCCGGCTTGTACGCGGATTCGATCGCTGCCGGCGGCCTGGTGTTCCTGTTCGGCAACGGCCATTCGCGCATGCTGTGCGAGGAGATGGCGCCCCGGCAGGGCTGCTTCCCCGGATTTGTGGCGCTGGTCGAGCAGGCGCTCTCGAACCACGCGGCGATTGTCGGCCCCAACGGCCTGCGCGGCCCGCTCTATCTGGAGAAGTACGAAGGCTACGCCGAGCAGATTCTGCGGAGCTTCCGGTTCGGCCCGCATGACGCTTTCCTGCTGATCTCGACCAGCGGCATCCGCCCGGTGATCGTCGAGATGGCCGAGGGAGCCAGACGGCGCGGGCTGCCAGTGGTGGCGATCGTCTCGAGGCAGCACGCCGGGCAGTCGGCGCCGGCGCATTCCTCGGGCCGGAAGCTGATCGACGTGGCCGATATCGTGATCGACAACCACTGCCCGCCGGGAGACTGCGTGCTCGAGCTGGACGGACTCGAGTGGCCCACCGGGCCGGCCTCGACCGTCACCGGCGCCATGATCGTCAACATGATCCGCTGCGGCGTCGCCGAGCGCCTGCTGGCGCGAGGGATCCGGCCGGTGGTTCTTCCCAGCCATCAGTTCGCCGGCTCGACGGCCGCCGAGGAGCAGCTCGAGCGATTCTACGAGGCGTATCGCAAGAGCCTGGCGCACCTGTACCAGTAAGGCAACGGCTGTGGTGACCGCGCGGTGGGCGGGACAAGCTTCAGCCCGCCGGCTGAAGCCTGGCTGAAGCCGGCGCTACGGGTGGGAGGCGCGGCCGGCTATTCCGGCTTGTGGGTTCCCAGCTCGCGCGCCTTGCGGCGCTCCGCCTCGGGAAGACTCCGATTGAAGCCGGCCCCGTATCCGGCGGTCTGGTGATAGACGTAGCTCCGCCAGGGATCGCGGCCATCGATGCGCGGGTCGCCGGTGCGGCCCAGGTGGGACTCGAGGCGCGACCACAACTCGCGCTTCACGCCCGAATGGCCGGGATCGGCGGCAAGGTTGCGCACTTGCGCCGCGTCGGACTCGACATCGTATAGTTCTTCGAGCGGGCGCCTGCCGAAACACAACTCGTACTGGCGCGGATAGCGGCGCTGGTTGGCCGGCTCGACCATGAAGGTCTTGGTGGGACAGCCGTCGACGTCGCCGTGAAACGCGCGGTTGGAGGAGACAAAGTCCGGGCCGCCCGTTGGCCAGCGGTCGGGAGCGAAATTGCGCATGTACAGATACCGCCGCGTGCGAATGACGCGGACCGGGTAGGTAGCGCCGTCCGGGCGGCACATGGTGTGGCGCTCGAGCGCGGCGAAGGCGCAGTCGCGGCCGGGATCGGCCGTCGTCAATAGCGGTAGAAGACTCTGTCCGGCGAGGCCCGCGGGCGCTGCAATGCCGGCGGCTTCGAGGAACGTTGGCGCCAGGTCGATGTGGCTGACGAAATCGTCGACACGACGGCCGCCGCTGACGCGGGCGCCCCAGCGGATCGCCAGCGGCATCCGGACGCCCCAGTCGTAGAGGTTCACCTTGGCCCTGGGGAAGGGCATGCCGTTGTCGCTGGTGGCCACGATCAGCGTGTTGTCCAGCTCGCCGCCGCGCTCGAGCACCCGCAGCATGCGGCCGAGATGGCTGTCGAACCACTCGACCTCGGCGCAGTAGTCGAGAATGTCGCCGCGGATCACTTCCGTGTCGGGCCAGAACGGCGGTACTTCGACGGCATCCAGCCGCTTCCCCGACCGGCGGCCGATGCCCTCGTCGTAGGCGCGGTGGGGCTCGGTCGAGCCGAACCAGAAACAGAAAGGTTGTCCGGGCCGGCGGGCGGCGAGGAAGTCGTCGAAATTCCCCGCGTAGTCGTTGGCGTTGATGCCCGGCGGAGGCGACGCCAGACGCCGCTCGTTGAATGCTTTTCCGTTCGGGTGACGCGTGAGCCCGCCGGCCTGCCAGTTGCCGGGCGACCAGCCCTTGCCGGTGTGGCCGACGTGATAGCCGGCGTCCTCGAGCAGATGGGTGAACAACGGGTACCTGGCCGGCAACGTGCCGTACAGAACTCCGCCTTCTTCGACCTGCCATATGTTCCGCCCCGTCAGCACGGCGCTCCTCGAGGGCGTGCAGGAAGGCGCAGCGCAGAACGAGTGTGTGAACTTGACCCCTTCCCGCCCCAGGCGATCGAGCGCCGGCGTTCGAAGCGTGCCATCGGCCAGTGACAGTGCGCCGGGCCAGGACTGGTCGTCGGCGATGGCGAACAGAATATTCGGGCGCGATTCGAGCCGGCCTGCCGGCGTACAGGCGTCGAGGAGCGCCGGCGCTCCCAGCAGAACATTGCGACGGGTGATCAAAAACTCAACTTTAGCGCCAGTTGCATGATGCGCGCCGGGGCGGTGCCGGCGATCTGGCCGACGACAGGGTTGCCGATGGCCGCGTTGGGCAGGCCGAAGTTGGCGCGGTTGAAGGCATTGAACATCTCCCAGCGGAAACTCAAACGCCACCGCTCCGAGAAGGTGAAATTGCGGTGGACACCCAGGTCTACGTTGAAGTTGCCCGGACCGACCAGGATCCCGCGGCCGGCGTTGCCGAAACTGAACTGCGCCGGCGGGGCGAACGCCGCCAGGTCGAACCAGCGGTCGATCGACCGGCGCGACGACTCGAGGTTTCCGTCGGCGAGCCGGTTGGGACGATCCCCGCCGCCGCCGGCCGAATTCGAGGTGGCCGCGGCCAGCCCCGGGGTGAAGTGCTCGCCCGTGGACAGTGACCAGATGCCGCTGACGTTCCAGTGGCCGACCACGTGCGCCAGCGGGCCCGAGCTGACCAACGGCCGGCCACGGCCGAACGGAAGCTCGTACACGTGGTTGAAGACCAGCAGGTGACGGCGATCGTCCGGCGTGCTCCCCCATTCGCAGCGGTAGCAGCGGTAGTCCTGCGGCGGTCCGTTGCCGCCGCCGTTGATGTTGCCGGCGTTAGCCATGTAATGCGACCAGGTGTAGGCCATCGAGAGCGCCAGCCCGCGCGCGGCGCGCCTCTCGACGCGCGTTTGCAGCGAGTGGTATTTCGCGCCGCCATAGTTGGTGCGATAGGTGACGTTGGTGACGTTGGGATTGATGGCGAAAAACGGCCGGCGCGGGCCTTGCGCGCCGGCGCCGGGCGCGGACTGGTTGATATTGACGTTGGCGATCAACCCGATCGTCCGCGTTCCGACGTAGGAAACCTCGGCCAGCAAATCGGCGACAAGCTCGCGCTGAATGCCGATCGACCACTGCATGGCGCGCGTGGATTGCAGGCCGTAGTCCCAGGTGTTGGGGCTGCCTGCGGACAACGACACGATGTCGTTCTGGTCGGGCGGCACCGGGGCCGCCAGGCCGGCGGACAACCGCACCGGCGGGCGCGCGTTCTGGTCGGTGGCGATCACTTGGGAGAAGAAGAACGGAAGGTTCTTGTAGAGCTGCCCGCCGCCCTGCCCGGCCTCGACGTAGGAAACACCCGCTCCGGCGCGCAGCACGGTTTTTCCGTCCGAGGTCAGCAGGTAGGAGAGGCCCGTGCGCGGCGCGAGATTGTTCAGGTCCAGGTCGCGCAGGCGGCGCGAGGCGCCTCCGCGCCCGGCGATTTCCAGACGCGCCGTGTCCGCGCGGAAGTTGGACCAGCGGTCGTACACCTCGTAGGGCGGGGCCAGCAGCTCGTAGCGCAGGCCGAAGTTCCAGGTGAGGCGGTTGGTGACCCGCCAGGTGTCGTCGACGAAAGCGGCCAGGTTCCAGATGCGCAGGCCGAACGTCCCCACCAGAATGTTGCGGGTGACGCCGCTGGTGGCGCCGAGGGCGAAATCGGCCAGCGCGGTGGCGGCGCCGGCGGCGCCGGCCTGGCGGGTGAACTGGCCGTTGAAGGAGAAGTCGCCCCGCGTGGGGAAGGCCGAGAAGCCGTTGAACCGGTGCCGCACGTACAGGCCGCCGAACTTGAGCGTGTGCTTGTCCTTCACCACGGTGAGGATGTCCTCGTACTGGAACGAGACCGTCTGGCTGTTCTCCGGATAGGTCGAGTTGTCCCCCAGGCCCTGGAAGCCGGTGATGCTGAACGACGGCAGGCCGCCGGACTTGTCGTTGATGTTGATGCCGCGGAGACCGATGGCGTCGGCCGTGTTGAACGGCGCGCCGAGCGGGAGGATGTTCTGGTTCCACCGCACCGCCCCCACCCGGGTCTCGTTGACGATGGTCGGGCTGACGACCTTGGTGATGTTCAGCGTGACCGACCAGTTCTTCAGCGGCACGGTGATGGCGCTGTTGGTGCCGTCCGCCGACAGGTACGGACCGATGGGAATGCCGGCGCCGGAGGGCGATGGCAGGCTGCCGGGAGTGATCAGGTTGGTGTCGTCGTAGCTGTACTTGAAGAACACGCGGTCGCTGGCGCCCAGGTTCTGGTCCAGCCGGACGTCGAACTGATCGGTGCGCTGTTCCTGGGTGGGATTGAAGACGAAGTTGCGCGTGGCCGCGGCGGTGGTGGGCGCCGGCAGCAGGCCGAACAGCCGGAGAGAGACGGGATCCAGCCGGGCGGACGGGATGCGGTTGCCGGCGAACGGTGCGCGCTGGTTGCCGGTCACGTTCTCCGGGTCATAAATGAGCGCCGCCAGGGGGGAGAAGTCGCCGCTGGCGACCCAGGACCGCTGGGCGAGCGTGGGAATGGTGGAAACGACGCTGCGGGGCTGTCGCAGCCTGATCCCCTGGTAATCGCCGAAGAAGAAGGTGCGGTCCCTGCGGAGCGGGCCGCCGATGGTGCCGCCGAACTCGTTGCGGCGGAACGCCGGCTTGGCGACCCCGGAGCGGTTGTTGAAGAACGTGTTGGCGTCCAGCCTGTCATTGCGGACAAACTCGTAGGCGCTGCCGTGGTACTGGTTGGTTCCCGATTTGGACTGGACGATGGTCACCGCCCCGGCGGCGGCGCCGTACTCGGCCGAGTAGTTGCTGGTGAGCATGCGCACTTCCTGGATCGAGTCGATGGTCGGGACCATGATGAGTGTGCTCAGCCAGAGATTGCGGTTCACCATGCCGTCGATGAGGTAGGAATTGTTCTGGGCGCTCGAGCCGTTGACGCTGACATTGACATCGCCGCGCATGGCGTACGGGGAATTGGTGAGGTTGCCGCTCGATCCGGTTTGCGCGCCCGGGCTGAGCTTGAGCAGCGCCGTGAAGGTGCGGCCGTTGAGCGGCATCTCGACGATCTGCTGGTTGGTGACCAGCGCGGAGACGGCCGCCGTCTGCGATTGGAGCAAGGGCGTCTCGGCGGTGACCTCGATGGTCTCCTGCAAGCTGCCGACGCGGAGCTGAAGGTCGACCGTGAGCGTGTCGGCGGCCGTCAGGCGGATGCCTGACCGCACCAGCTTCTGGAAGCCGGCCTGCTCGACGGTGACCGTGTAGGCGCCGGTGGGCACCGAATAGGCCACATACTGGCCGCTGGCATTGGTGGTGGCCACGCGCGTGAACTGCGTGCCCTCGTTCACGAGGGTGATCTTGGCGGCGGGAATCACGGCGCCGGCCTGGTCGGTCACCGCGCCGACGATGGTGCCGGACTGGGCCTGGGAAAACAGGGCGGGCGCTGCCGCCAAGGCGAGCGCAGCGATCAGACAATTCACTCGCATCGAGACCTCACTTTCTCCGGATGACTACCCACAGCAGTTGTGTATCCTACTGTGGTATCAGAACAGCACGCTGACCGCCAGCGTCGCTCCAGGCACAGACCGGCGGCCGGGCGAGCCAGTGCAATCCGTCACCGCCGCCGATGGGCGCTCCTAGCGGCGAATCCGGCGCCGGAATGGGCCGCATCGTCTCGGCAGGACGCTCCAAAAACCGCGTAATATCGAAGGCCAGGAGCGTGCGATGTGCCTGCTTGACTTCGCTCGGGCCGGCCGCGGCGCGCAGGCGGGCGGCCAGCTTTCCAAGTTTGGACGACGCAATCGCGCGTACTTGCCGGTAGTGGGTCAGTTTCCGATATGCCGACCGTGGGGCCAAGTGAACTTCCCACAACCGGACTTCCGGGGCGTTTGCTGGTGGGAAGGGGATTTCGCGACAGCTATGTGATCACTGCGGGCTCCGCTCTCCAAAGCCGGTCCTCAGTTCGGATCCTAACGCCCGGCGTTGAGCCGCGGCGCTCACGATCTACAGCGCCGACGGCTCCAACGCCTTGTTAGCCAGCCGTGCCGGATCCAGTCCCTACCGCTCGATCTTGGTCCACGTCGAAAGGTCGAATTGCTCGCCCGGTTTCAACCAGTAATACCACGACCCGCCTCGGCGCACGTTGTCGTAGATGGCGACTCTACCCGCGCCGATGACTTCAAACGCGTTCTTCCGCACCACAAGCGCCGCATCATCGTTGATGCCGATGCCGAGGATGTCAGGATGCGCATCGACGACGTTGATTAACTCGGCATCGCGCATGGCCGATGTCAGATGGGGATTGATCTCGACATTTCGTCAAAAACCCGAAGCCCGTGGTTCTGCCCGGCGCCATCAGCAGGGGCTTGTCTGGACGTCCCCGAACCAGGAAAGAGCCCTGAATAATCGCGCCAGCAGAACTGCCAAGGATTACGCTTCCTCGGTCGAGCATCGCCCTCAGTTCAGTTTGCGTGCGCGTCCCAAGGTAGGGGCAAAAAGTACTTGACTCACCCATCTCACGCGCACGACGGAACGCGGCCGCGGCGTTTTCTGAATCAAGCGAGGACGCCGCCGCGTCCTCTGCGCTTGGGGCGCTGATCGTCGCTCGCCTCGCCGATCTGCCGGACCAGGTTCGCCGCCTGCTGGAGATGATCGCCGTCGCCGGCCACCCTCTCGCATGGAGCCTCGCCTGCCAGGCAGCCGGGCAAAGGTCGGCGCGAAGCCCGGCCATCGCCTGGCTGGGAAACACGCACCTGATCCTCACCCAACCTGGTTCTTCCGAGCCGCTGGTCGAGATTTATCACCACCGTGTCGCCGAGACCATCACCAGATCCATGGGCGTCGAACGCGTGGTCGCCGATCACGTGTTACTGGCCCAAACGATGGAGAAACTTCCAGAGTCCAATGCCGGCGCCATTGCCATGCACTATTGGGAAGGCCGCCGGCCGGAGAGAGCCGGACCGCACGCAGTCAGAGCGGCCCGCCGGGCCGCTCAAGTGTTCGCTTTCGAAACCGCCGTCCAATTTTTCCGCCAGGGGCTCGATTCCGGCGCATTCACCGGTGATTCCGCCAGCGCCCTCCGCCTGGACCTCGCCGACGCCCTGGCGAGCGCCGGCCACGGGGCGGAGGCGGCTGATATCTATCTTCAGTTCGCCGAGCAAAGCTCCGGAGACGCCGCCGTCGAGTTCGGCCGCCGCGCGGCCCAGCAGTATCTCATCGCCGGCCACATCGACGCCGGCAACCGGGTGATGGCGAGGGTTTTGGAGAGCTTGCACATCTCGCCGCCGGCCGGCCGGCTCCTCACCGCCCTGCGGGTGCTGTGGCCGAGGCTCCGCCTCGTGTTGCGGCGCAACCGGCCTCGCCCGGCCGCCGCCGGCTCGTTGCTCCGAATCGACGCCTGCTGGTCGGTGGTCCAGGGTTTGGCGATGGTCAACACGCTGCAAGCGATCGCCTACCACGCCCTTCATCTCCGGCTCGCCTTGGACGCCGGTGAACCTTATCGCCTCGCGCGGGCGGTCGCCTTCGAGGCCGCGTTCTGGGCCGTCTTCGGCACCTCGCGGCGGTCCAGGGCCGACGCGAACCTCGATCGCGCCCGCCAGCTCGCGGCCCGCGTCGAGAATCCGCACGCCATGGCGTTAGTCGATGTCGTCTCCGGAGCGGTAGCCTTTCTGCGCGGCGAATGGGCCGACGCTCACCGGATGCTCGACGAAGCCGAAACCGCTTTGCGCGAGCGCTGCTCGGGTGTCGCCTGGGAGCTCGCGACCGCCCGTCTGATGGGCTGTGTCGCGCTATTCTTCCTCGGCGATCTTCGCCGGCTCAACGCTCGTCTGGGCGCCCTCCTCCGGCATGCCGACGCCCGCGGTGACCGCTACGAAGCCACCGATATGCGAATCCGCATCGCCCATGTCACCCATCTGGTCAACGACGAGCCCGCGACCGCCCGGCGGGAACTTCAGGGCGCGCTTGCCGTCTGGCCTTCGAGCGACTTCCTCGTCCAGCACTGGTGGGCGATGGTGGCCGAAACCGACATCGATTTTTATTGCGGCGACGGCCGGCATGCCTGGGAGGCCATCCGAGCCTACTGGGGCCCGCTCGGCCGCTCATGGCTCCTCGCCGTCCAGTACATTCGCATTGAGTCCTTCCACCATCGCGCGCTGGCCGCGCTCGCTTATGTCGCCGGCGGGAGGCCGGCTCCCGGTCTTCGCGGCCGCCTTCTCGATCGGGCCGCCCGGGACGCTTCGCGCCTCGAAGCCGAACGCGCCCCCTGGGCCCTGGCCTGTGCGTTGTCGATTCGCGCCTCCCACGCCGCCGCGCGAAGCTCGACCTCCGAATCCACAGGTCTGTTCGCGGAGGCCGAGCACAGCTTCTCCGGCGCCGGCATGCTTCTCCACGCGGCAGCCGCTCGTTGCCGCCGGGGTCAGCTCCTCGGCGGACCTGACGGGCTGGATCTGACCCGGGAGGCTTCAGAGTTCCTGCTCGAGCAGGGGGTCCGCTCGGTCGCCCGCTTCGTTCAGATGCTCGTCGGCCCGGACTTTCGCTCCTTCACCGCCCGCTCGTAAGGAAGGCGCCGCATTCCCGCCGCGAGCCGCGGCTCGACTGTGCTACCATTCCGGTTTCCACAATCAACGGTGAACCGCCGTTGGCCGAGGAGTCATCCATTGTGAAAGTTTTCGAGGGCAAAGACATCCGTAATGTCGCCCTGGTCGGGCATCTGAATTCGGGCAAAACGACGCTGGCCGCCGGCATGCTCTATACCTGCGGAGCCACCAATCGGTTGACGCGGGTCGATGAAGGCAACACCGTCACCGACTACGACGATGAAGAGATCCAGCGCAAGATCACGATCGCCACGTCGGTGGCCTGGCTGGAGTGGAGAAAAAGCAAGATCAACCTGCTCGATACCCCCGGCTTCAATATTTTTATCAACGACACCAGGCAGGCTCTGGCGGGGGCCGATGCCGCTCTGGTAGTGGTGGACGGGGTCGCCGGCGTCGAGGTGCAGACCGAGAAAACCTGGTCGTTCGCCGGCGAATTTGGTCTCCCGCGCGCCCTGGTCGTCGGCAAGCTGGACCGCGAGCGGTCGAGCTTCGAACGGACACTCGAATCCGTCCAATCGTCGTTCGGACGCGCGGCCGTGCCCATTCAACTGCCGGTCGGCTCAGAGAAGGATTTCCGCGGCGTCATCGACCTGATCGGCATGAAGTGTTACACCTACGCGGCCGACGGCGACGGAAAGGGCAAGGAAGGCGACATCCCCGCGGCGCTGTCGGAGGCCGCCGGAAAGGCCCACGAAACCCTCGTCGAAATGGTCGCCGAAGGCAATGACGCCTTGATGGAAAAGTTCTTCGAGGAGGGTACGCTGAGCCCGGAGGAGATCCGGGGCGGGTTGCGTCAGGCAGTCCTCGATCGGCGTCTCTTCCCCGTCCTGTGCGCCTCGGCGCTGCACAACATCGGGACAGACCTGATTCTGAGCTTTCCGGTCGACTTCTTTCCCGATCCCACCTCCCGCCCGCCCGTCAAAGGCCAACTGGGGGGCCAGGAAACCGACCGGATCATCAGTGACGCCGGGCCGGTGTCGGCATTCGTATTCAAGACGGTAGCCGACACGTTTGCCGGCAGGGTCTCCTATTTCAAGGTGCTTTCCGGGGTGGTGAAAAACGACGCCAATGTTGTCAACACCCGCACCGGCGGAAGCGAGCGTCTGGCTCATATCGGCTGCCTGTCGGGCAAGACGATCACTCCGGTCACCGAGCTCAAGGCTGGCGACATCGGCGCCGTCGCCAAGCTGAAAGAAACGGCCGCCGGCGACACGCTGGCCGACAAAGGCTTCGCCATCCGCTATCCCGCCGTCGAACTGCCGGAGCCCTCGATCGCTTATGCGATCCAGGCCAAATCCAGGCAGGACGAGGACCGGGTGGGCAACGCGATTCACCGCATCCTCGAAGAGGACCAATCGCTGCGGTTTTACCGCGATCCTCAGACCAAGGAGTTCCTCTTGGCCGGATGCGGCCAGCAGCACGTCGAGATTATCGTCAGCCGCTTGAAGAAGCGGTACGGCGTGGACGTGGCTTTACACGCACCCAAGGTGCCTTACCGGGAGACCATCCGCGGATCGGCCGACGTGCACGGCCGCCACAAGAAGCAGACCGGCGGCCACGGCCAGTTCGGCGATTGCCGGATCAAGGTCGAACCGCTCGTCCGCGGCGGCAAGTTCGAGTTCGTCAACGACATTTTTGGAGGCGCCATCCCGAGAAACTTCATCCCGGCCGTTGAAAAAGGTATCATCGAGGCCGCCGAACGAGGCTACCTGGCCGGCTACCCGATGGTCGACTTCAAAGTGGTCCTGTATGACGGCTCCTACCACGACGTGGATTCCAATGAGCTTTCCTTCAAGCTGGCTGGCCGCAAGGCCTTCCGGCTGGCCATGGAACAGGCCAAACCGGCGCTGCTCGAGCCAATCATGAACGTCGAGGTCCGCGCCCCGGTCGAGTTCGCCGGCGACCTCATGGGAGACCTGAACAGTCGCCGCGGCCGCATCAGCGGCATGGACACGCGGGGAAACGCCCAATTGATCAGGGCCCAGGTTCCCATGGCCGAGATGCTGAGCTACCAGAACGACTTGATTTCGATGACCCAGGGCAGGGCCGAGTTCGGCATGGAATTCTCCCATTACGACTACCTGCCGCAACAGCAAGCCGAAAAGGTAATTGCCGCCGCCCGCGCCGCGCGGGAGGGCCTCGAGGAGGAAGAGGAGGAATAGGGGTCTCCGGCACCGGGCCTGGTCTAGCTAGCAGGCTGATGAAAAAGTCTCCGGCAAGCTGAAGCATGCCCCACGAAGGGCTGCATGTAGTTGATTGCAGTGGAGCGTAAGCTTCAGCTTGCGACGCCAAAGGATCGGAGGAGACTTTTTCATAAGC
>Ga0247727_10017430_pt1 | contig 11435 bp, 8 predicted proteins | sample WisWelCaveWW1625_FD_202498 | JGI IMG/M metagenome (GOLD analysis project Ga0247727, IMG submission 202498) | Biofilm microbial communities from Wishing Well Cave, Virginia, United States - WW16-25 | ecosystem: Environmental > Aquatic > Deep subsurface > Groundwater > Cave microbial mat | place... | reverse complement strand
GTGGCTTCCGGCGTCCAGATCGCCTCCGCCGGCCACAGCACCTGGCAGACCGCCGAGCCGATCGAACTCGGCCGCACCGTCTACGCCTCCGCCGATGACCGTCCGTACGTGCCCAAGCCCGGCCCGGCCGAAGAAGTATTCGCGCAAATGATGGCCGGCGTCCACTGGTACCGGCTCGACTACAATGGCCCCGGCGAGACGCTCGTTCATTTCAACGTCGACATCCTCGACCGCGACGTGCCGGCGGACCTGGCGATCTTCCGGCTCGACCAGGGTAAGCCCGTCGAGTACACGCGGGGCCGCGAGCGGTTCGAGCCGGAGAAGTCGACCAATTTCCACGGGATGTTCAAGTTTGCGCCGCGCGTTCTCTCCGCGGGAACCTACCTGGTGCGCGTCATCGCCAATCATCCCGCGTATCAATTGCAGACCGAGTCCTACCCGGTTCCGCCGTATCAGGACCCGCGCCAGGCCGTGCGCACGGCGATGGATTACATTGTTCGCAAGGGCGATAGCTGGCACGCCAACACGCCGCGCAAGGGCAGTGTCGTCCTGCGCACCTCGAACCCGTTGCAGGAGACCCGGCTGTGCATCGCCTGCCACCCGACACACTTTTCGACGCGCAGCGAGCTGATCGCGGTCGAGAACGGCTATCCGGTGCGCGCCCGGTCGAGCCTCCAGTTCCTGATCGAGCGGCTCTACAACAACCCCCGGCCGATCTACGGCCGGACGGATGCCTCCTGGGCGCGGATGATCCACGCTCCGGGCAATGTGCTGAGCCGGGTGGCCTACATCGCCGACAAGTTCGAGCGCGAGATCGGCGGCGAGCGGCGCGAGGAGCTGTTTCGCGGCATCAGCCAGTATCTGGAGATGTACTGGCCGGGGATGACCGCCCCGGGACACGAGTCCAACGGCAACCTGCCGCGGATTTCCGGCTTCGAGGTGGCGCTTCACAACGCGCTGCTGTTCGAAGACCTGCACCGGCGCACGGGGGAGGCCAAGTACGCCGATCTTCGCCGGCAAATCGAGCTGATCGTCGCCGCCGGGCAGCCCGATGACAACCTCGATCTGGCCTGGAAGATCGACGCGCTGGCCACGCTGGGGCCGGACAGACACCAGGCCCTCATTCGCTCCTTGGTCGGCGAGGCGTTCCGCCGCCAGCAATCCGATGGCGCCTGGGCCATGCCGTTCGAGATGGAGGATATCCAGTTCGATTTCCGCCTCCAGAAAGTCTTGCGGCGCAAGCTGCCCGCCCTCCCGGGACAAGACGGTCCGCGCGCGAGCGATTTTCAGACCTACCACATGATCTACGCGCTGGCGCGCGCCGGCGTGACGCTCGAGGATCCGCGTCTGAAGAAGGCCGTCGATCTGTGTCTGGCGCGGCAGACACCGAGCGGGGCGTGGCAAGGCCGGCCGGACTACAAGAATTTCGACACGCCGTTCCGCGATACCCAATACGCGATCATGGCGCTGGCGACGCTGTTCCCGGGCCCGAAGGGCCGCCACGGCGCCCGCGGATGGAACGCCGGGTTTCCCACGCCGCCAGCGGAGTTCGATGAATCGGATCCGGCGGCGCTGATCGCCGCGCTCGATCGGCATTGGGATCGGCCCGCCGAGCCGGTTGTGCGGCGGATTCGGAGCCTGCTAGCCTCGCCGCATGTGATTGTGCGCTACCAGGCGGCGGTGGTGTTGGGACGATTCGGCGACACGGGGTCGCTCGAAACGCTGGCCGCACGCCTCGGTGATCCGAGCAAGCTCGTCGTGCGAGCGGCGGCGTGGGCGCTGCGGCAGATCGCCTCGCGGCGGCCGGAGGCGCGCGGCGCCGTGGTCGCCCCTTTGCGGGCGGCGCTGCTGTCCGCCGGCGAGCGGACGCGGCTGGGCGCGGTGCGCGTCTTCAACCAGCACTTCAAGTACATCAGCGAGGAATGGGCTCTCGGCGGGGAGTTGGTGCGATTGACACGGGAGGAGCCGCTTCCGGCGATCAAGATGGGCGCTATTCAGGCGCTCTATCAGTGGTGGTACTGGGACCGCGATGCCGCGCATAAGGAGGAGATCGAAAAGGCTCTCATCGCCGGGCTGGGTCGCGAAGAGCATCCGTGGGTGCGTCGCAATTTCATCGAGGCCTACTACCTGGTGCTCGATGACAATGTGCGGTACTTGTATGGCTCGTGGCTGCCCCGGCTCAAGCGAGACGAGGACCGCGATGCGATCCGAAACGCCCATCGCGAGCATGTCCGAAGCCAGGCGGTGCGCTACCGCGATGCGATGCTCGCCGGCAACCTGCTGGCTCGCGACGGCCTGCTGCGGGCGTTGCACACCCACCACGTTCGCGAAGGCCTGGGAGACGTCTCGCCGCTGGCAGCCGCGCCGGTTCCCGAGACGGTCTCCGGTCCGTGGGTCAACGGCTACAAATGGGCCGCGCTGTACGATCCACTCGCCGCCGGCTCCGGAGCGCTGACCTCGATCGGGAACGATTCGGAAGCCCCGGCGTTTTATGAGGACTCGGCCCCGTTGATGAATGAGGCGTTTCTGGCGGCGATCGGGGACGCGAACGGTCCCGCGCTTCTGCTCGAGACCCTGCGGACGCTGCGCTTCCTCAAGCCTTTCACGATCCAGCCGGCGCTGGCCGGGCGAATCCTGGCCCAACTCGAGCGAGCCCCGCCGGAGGCAGCGCAGATCGCGCGTGCGGTGCTCGTCGATGCGCCGCTGTCGGATCCGCTGGTGCTGCCCGAGCTCGAGCGGATGGTGCGCGAAGGCAGCGCACAGAATCTCGAAGTGGCCGCCGCGTTGATCACCGACCGGAAGCAGGAGCGACTCCCCCGCCAGGAGGGGCTGCGGCAGGCCGTGGCCGACCGGCTGGCTCGCACCGGCCCGGAGGATCGCGCATTCCCGCACATGGCGGCGCTGGTCGGCGCCATGCCCGAGCTGCGAGCCGCTGCCCCGATCGCCGCCAGGGCCGTCGAGGGCATCCGCGCCCGGCGGCCGCAGTCGCAGCAGGCCGCTCTCCGGCTGGTGCTCGGCGATATCCGGCTGCTCGAGCAGCCCGGCATTGGCGAAATCTACGACGGCTATCCGCAGAAGCTCGGCTCGCTGACGGTTGGCGGCGCGTTGTCGGCGGTCGGCTCGCTCGACCTTCGCGAGGCGCGCTACCGGCCGGCGATGCCCGAGATCCGGCGGATTCTCCTGGCCGGGTTGAACGATCCGGTCGCGACCGTGCGCACCCAGGCGTTGAACACGCTCCGGAATATCGAGACGCTGCACACCCATCCGGAGATCGTCGCCCGCGTCGCCGCCCTCCGGCGTGATCCGGACCCGCACGCGCGCAACTCGGCGCTGGCCTTCGAGTCGGTGCGGATGATGCGAGCCGGCTCGCGGACGGCCGACGCGGCGCAACTGCTGGACTACTTCTATTTCAAGGAGCGGGTCGAACCGTTTCTCACCGTCAAGGGCGCCGACGGCATGGCTTGCGCCCACTGTCACGCCAATCACACGGTCCTCAAGCTCAGCGAGGGCGACGAGTACGGCGTCGTCACGCTCGCCCAGTCGCAGGCCAACTACCGCGCCGTTCTCGCCATGGTCGACGTGAAGGATCCGGAGAACAGCCTGCTGTTGAACAAGCCGATCGCCTCGCTCGACAGTGAAGGCGCCGGCGACAGCCAGGCGCTCTCGCACGGCGGCGGCATCCGCTGGACCGAGCGCAAGGACAGCAAGGAATACCAGGTAGTCCTGCGCTGGATCCGCGGCGCGCGCCTCGAGTCGAAGCCCGAGTCCGGCGTCGAGTAGCGCCGCCTCCAACCACCCCGGGGATCCGGACAGGTGCTGCTCATTGTTGCGGATCACCAAAGCGATCAAGAATTACTCGGCGCGCCACGCCAATGCGATCCTGGGGCGCGCATCGAGTTCGAAAGATCGTTCACTATGTTGAGCAGAATCCGGTGGCGGCAGGGTTGGTGAAGAGTGTGGAAGCTTGGCGGTGGTCCAGTGCGTTCGGCATATCGGAATGACAGGCCAGGAAGCCTGTCCCACTTTCCATAGGTGAACAGTATTGGGGCTAGCCAGCCGCGGCCGCCTCGAGGCTCTTGAGCTTCGCCGCCAGCGTGGTGCGCTTCAGTCGGAGCATTTCGGCGGCCTGCTTCTTGTTGCCGCCCGTCTTGCGCAGCGCCTGCTCCAGAATCGCGCGCTCGATGCGGCCGACCACCTGTTCGAAATCGAGACCTTCGTCTGGCACGGAAATCATTGGGTTGGCCGAGTGCGGAACACTCTTGGTTTCCGCCACCGATGGGAGCGGGAAATCGCCCGGGTACAGATCCTGCCGGTTCCCGCTCAATGCGACCGCCATCTCGACGGCGTTCTCCAACTGCCGCACGTTGCCCGGCCACGGATAGCGGCTGAACTTCTGAAGGGCTTCCGGCGCCACCCGCTTGGTCGGAATCTCCTCCTGCCGGCATACTTTCTCGAGAAAGTGGTGTACCAGGAGCGGAATATCGCGCGGCCGCTCCCGCAGAGACGGCATCGTCAGCGGCACCACGTTGAGCCGGTAATAGAGGTCCTCGCGGAACCGGCCGCGCCGGATCTGCTCCGACAGATTGACATTCGAGGCGGCGATCACCCGCACATCCACCTTCAAAGTCTCCGAGCTGCCCACGCGCTGGATCTCGCGCTCCTGGAGCGCGCGCAACAGTTTGGACTGGAGCTCCGGCGGCATCTCGCCGATTTCGTCCAGCAACAACGTGCTCTTGTTGGCCTGCTCGAACCGCCCCACGCGATTCTGCACCGCACCGGTGAACGCCCCCCGAACGTGGCCGAACATCTCGGCCTCCAGCAGGTTCTCCGGCAGCGCGCTGCAATTGATCGAGACCATCGGCAGGTGCGCTCGCGGGCTCATTTGATGAATCGCCCGGGCCGCCATCTCTTTGCCCGTGCCGGTCTCGCCGGTAATCAGCACCGTCGACCGCCGCGGGCCGATCAGCCGCACCGTCTGGAGGACGTTCTCCATCGCCTGGCTGTCGCCGACCAGAAAACGACGCCAGCACGCGTCGCTCCCGTCACGCCCCCGCACCGCCATCTGCTGGCGGCGATACTCGAGGGCACTCTCGACCACAGTGCTGAATCCGTCCGCCTCCACGCCGGCCGTCCAGTAATGAAATGCCCCCAGCTTGACCAGCCGGACCGCCTCCGCCGTTCCGCCCCCCTCCTGATGAATCACAACCGGTATCAGGGAATCGATCCGCTGGCATTCCTCCAGCAGCTCGTCGGGCGCCCAGTCCCCGGACGGGAAACTGGCTACGATCGTGTCATACGAACCGACACGGAGCCGCTCGAGCCCCTCCAGCCCGCACGTCGCCGTCTCCACTTGCCACTCGCCGGTCGCGACGCGGCCACATCCCTCCGGGCCGCCATCGTCCGCTTTTATCCAAAGCAGCCGCATCGCCATCGTTGTTCACTGTATGGATTTTCATGGATCGTGTTTACTGCTTCCCCTTTCCATCGTCGCCGGACCGGCAAGCATGAATCCTCCATTACCGTAGATTGCCGCCACGTGTGCCTTATACTGATAAACATGAGAAGAATAGTCATCGCCGCCGCCGTGGTCACGCTAACGAGCGTCTTACTGGCGGCCCAGCCTCCCGACCCTTCCAAGGTCAAGCAACTGTCCACCGACGAGCTCAAGCAGCTCGTCGACGGCAAACAGAAGTTCTTCTTTCTCGATGTGCGCGAGCCCGGCGAAATCGAGGAGCTCGGCACTCTCAAAGGTTACGTCAACATACCCATCGACCAACTGGAATCCCGCATCGCTGAAATCCCCAGAGACATCCAGATCGTCACCGCTTGAAACCGCGGTGTCAGAGCCGCGCGTGCCGCGGCCATTCTCGAGAAACATGGCTACAAAGTGATCGGCGCTTGTGGGTTGAGCGACTGGAAAGCGAAAGGGAATGCATTGATTTATCCGAAGAAGGACAAGAAATAAACGCCAGAAACAGTCATCGCCTTGGCGCGGGACAGCAATCTTGGGGGCAGCGATCCTCCTCCATCGGCCCGGCCCGCAATCGCTCGCCGATCGATTCGCGAATCGCCGTGACAAAACGCGGATGAGCGCCCACCGTTGACGCCCTGACGAAGTTCAGCCCCAGCCCGTCGGCCACTCCGCGCGCCACCACATCGAGATCGTAGCAGACCTCCATGTGATCGGACAGAAATCCGAGCGGCGTCACCACGACGTCGCCGGCTTCCCGGGAAACGGCGATCTCCCGCAACGCATCCGAAATATCCGGCCCGAGCCAGGGCTCCCCGGGCGGGCCGCTGCGACTCTGATAGACGAGCCGCCAGCGCCGGTGGCCGAGCATCGCCGAAATGCGCCCCGCTGCCTGGTCGAGCTCGGATGCATAGCGGCACCCGGCGGCCATCGATAAGGGTATGCTGTGGGCCGTGTACACCAGCAGCGCCCCGGCGCGACGCTCCGGCGGGATGCGGTCCAGCGCCTCGCGCACCTGGATCGACTGCGCTTCCAGGAACCCGGCCCGCTCCCAATACGGGCGAATCTTGTCCACTCGCGGCGCCTCCGGCCCGGCGGCCTCTCGGGCGGCCTCCAGGTTCTCCAGGTATTGCCGGCAACTGGAATAGGAACTCCAGGCCGAGGTGACCAAGGCCAGAGCGCGGCGAATGCCGTCGGCTTTCATCCGCCGCATGGTGTCGGCCAGCAGCGGATGCCAGTTGCGGTTTCCCCAATACAGGGGCAGATGGATGCCGTCGGCGGCGAGCTCGACCTCGAGCGCTCCGATCAGCGCGCGGACCTGGTCGTTCAACGGGCTGCGGCCGCCAAAATGATAATAATGCTCGGCCACTTCCCGGAGCCGCTCCTGAGGAAACGACGCGGTAACCGTTTCCTCCCCTGAGCGACGAGCCGCCGATCCGCTGGAGACGGAATGCGGGCGGCCCGCCGGCCGCTCCGGCGGCACTCGCCGCCCGCGCATGACGTTCTCCAGAAACGGAATCACCTCCTCGCGGCTCTCCGGCGCTCCGAAGGAGACCACCAGCACGGCGTCATGGGGCGGCGTCGCCACCAGCTTATTCTACGGGATCGCTCCGGATCTCTCCAGTCAACGACGTTTCACCGTTGACTGGTTTGAGCGACTGGTGGTTCCGCCCGAGGGCGGAATGCGGTCGGCCCGCCGGCCGCTCCGGTACACTGGGAACATGGTCGTCGAGAAAGCCGCCGAAGCGGCTCCCGTGGTTCCGCTGACTCTGGAAGGCTCGTTTGTCCTTCATCAGATGATGCGCTTTCGCCGCGCCGCTTTTGGCGCCCTCGATCGGGAGAACCGCGCCGCCATCGCCTCCGAGGCCGCCGCCGCCGCCGGCCTTCTCGAGCAGCAATCGAGCGCGCTGTTCGCCATGCTCGGTCATAAAGCCGATCTGTTGTGGGTCCACTACCGCCCGAACCTCGAGGAGATTCACCAGGTCCAGATGGGGCTGGCCGGTCTGCGGCTGGCCGAGTACAGCGAGCCGGCGACATCGTATCTCTCGGTGGTCGAGCTGGGTCTGTACGACTCGACGGCGCGCATCTACCGGTCGCTCGCCGAGCGCAACCTCGAGCCGGACAGCGATCTCTGGCGGCAAGGCGTCGAAGAGGAGCTGACGCGGCAGCGCAAGGCGATGGAGCCGCGGCTTTATCCGGCCGTTCCGCCGGGCCGCTACCTCTGTTTCTATCCGATGGACCGCAAGCGCGGCGAGAGCCGCAACTGGTACCAGGTGCCGTTTGCCGAGCGCGCCCGGATGATGCATGAGCATGGCATGATCGGCCGCAAATACGCCGGCGTCGTCCGCCAGATCATTTCCGGTTCGATCGGTTTCGATGACTGGGAGTGGGGCGTAGACCTGTTCAGTGACGATCCACTGGCTTTCAAAAGGCTGATTTACGAGATGCGCTTCGACGAGGTGAGCGCCGTGTACGCGCTGTTCGGAACGTTCTATGTCGGAATCCGGCTGCCGGCGGCCGGGCTGGCTGCTTTCCTGAACCCGTCCGGCTGACTTACTCGGAATCTCCCGCCATCCAGTACCCCTCGCGCGTCCGCACTTTCAGGCCCGGCCGGTGAACATCCACTTTGATGTGATGCCAGCCGGCGTCCTTTTTCATGGTGGGGCTGGTCGGACTGTAGCTGATCAGGTACTGGCTGTGCAGTTCCTCGCCGATGTGCGCGATCGCCTGCTGCAGGTTTTCTCGAGTTACGAAGGAGTATTCACGGCCACCGGTGTAGCGCGTGAACACCTCGGCTGGATTCGGGACGAAGATCGCTTTCACCTGCCGGAAGATCTCGACCATGACGGGCACGAAGTCCGCCGACTGCCCGCCCAGGCCGCCGACCTGCGCCACCGTCGTCGGCGTTCGCGGCGCTCCACCCGGCAGCGGAGCGCGGGCCGCCGGCGGAACATGGTCCGGCCGCGGAGGCAGCGACTTGGCGGTCAGGGCGGTGATGGCGCGGTTAATGTTGATCGTGTACACCATGATGTTCGGGAACTGCACCGCCAGCAGCGCCTCGCGGGTCTCGCCCTCGCTGCCGCGGTCCTGTGTCTCGCTGATCATCAGAATAATCCGGCGACGCTCCTTGGGCCGGTTCCGCAGCATCCGGGCGGCATTGAACATGGTGTCGACCAGGCGGCTGGTCGTGCTGCCCGGCTGGATCTTCTCGATCGCCTGTTTGACCAGATCGCCCTGGCTGGTGAAATCCTGCATGACGCGAATCCGGTGATCGAAAGCGATCACGGCAATCTCGCCCTGCTCTCCGACGACGAGATTCTCCAGCAGCGGGCCGATCGTCTTGATCCTCGGCAGTACCTCCTCGACGGCATGGTTGGCCTGGATGCACACGACCAGCGAGATGGGAACGAAACTCACGTCCACTTTGATGTTTTGTTCGATTCCGTTGTCGTAGACGGTGAAATCCTTGGGCTCGAGCCCATTGACGTAATTGCCGTGGCGGTCGACCACCGTTACCGCGGCGACCACCTCCTGCACGGTGACGCGAATGACATCCGGCGCCGGTGGCTGCTGCTGTGCCGCCAGCGCCACACCTGTGAGACAAGGGAGAAGTTTAGCCAGCACTCGCATGACGTTAATGGAAGGACGGCCGTGTCAGGGCTTCCGTTTCAACTCCTGAGGATGTCCGGTCCGGCCGCCCAGCAAATCGACCGTGTGCGGCGTCAACTCCAAGATAGCATCGAGCGACTCGATGGCGCCCGGCGGCGACCCCGGCAGGTTCACAATGAGCACGGCACCGCGGGCGCCGGCCACCGAGCGCGACAGGGCCGCCAGCGGCGTCGACTTCATTCCTTCCGCCCGCATTCGCTCGGCGAGTCCCGGAATCTCGCGGTCCAGCACGGCGCGGGTCGCCTCCGGGGTCACGTCGCGAGGGGCAACGCCGGTCCCGCCGGTCGTGAAGATGGCCAGCACTTCGCCGCTGTCGGCCAGCTCGGCGAGCCGCCTCGAGATGATCTCCTTCTCATCGGGCAGCACTTCGGCGACCGGAACCTCCCAGCCGGCCGCTTCGAGGCGATCGCGCACGGCCGGTCCGGATTGATCCGGGCGCGTGTTTTGAAACGACGAGTCGCTGATCGTCAGCACCGCCGCCCGCCTCACGATTTCCTCCGCCAGACGCCGCTCTTGCCGCCTGATTTTTCGAGCAAGTACAGGTCCTGGATCTCGATCGACTTGTCGAGCGCTTTGGTCATGTCGTAGACGGTCAGCGCGGCGACGGCCGCCGCCGTGAGCGCCTCCATCTCGACCCCCGTCTGGGCGGTGGTGGTCACGCTGGCCAGGATGCGAACGCCGCCGCGGACTAGGGTCACTTCGACATCGGCGTGGCTCAGCGGGAGCGGATGACACAACGGGATCAGCTCGGCTGTTTTCTTGGCGGCCGCGATGCCGGCGATTCGCGCCACCTCCAGCGGATTGCCTTTGGGGTTGCGCGGCAGTTGCTTCCGCACCCCGGGCCGGATGCGGACGAAAGCCTGGGCGCGGGCCATGCGTAACGTCGCCGGTTTGGCGGAAACATCCACCATGCGCGGCCTACCCGACCGGTCATAGTGGGTCAGTTTCATCACCGTCGCCTATTTCGCCAGAACCTCGATGAGATCGCCCGCAATCCAAGTTTCGCGCCCGGCGTCGGCCACCAGGAAGGCATTGGCGCTCGCCAGCGACGGGATGTCGGCCGATCCCTGCCAGCGGATAGGCGTGAGCTCGACACCGCCGGCGTCAAGCCGCGCGGGCAGGAACCGGGTCAGCCCCATCCGATGCGAGAAGGTTTCCGTCAGCCGCGCCAGCGACAGCGGCAGCTCCGGCCGGCGGAGACCACCCAGCCGCTCCTGCGCCGCCCGGGCAAACAGCTCGTAGGTGACCATCGTCGACGCCGGGTTCCCGGGTAGACCGAAGAAATAAGTCCCCCGCGCGCGGCCGAACACCAGCGGCTGCCCCGGCTGAATCAACACGCGATCGAAGTAGAACTCCGCGCCGAGATCGGCCAGCACGCGCTCGACCAGGTCGTACTTGCCGGCCGAGACGCCGCCGGACAGCAGCAGCAGGTCGGCCTCCAGGCCCCGCTCGATGAGCGCCCGCAAAGGGTCGTAATCGTCCGGCGCCACCGGCAGCATGTCGGGCAGTCCGCCGGCGCGCGACACCTGTGCCGCCAGCGACCAGGCGTTCGAGTTGCGCACCTGCGCATCGTTGGGTATCTCGCCGATCGGAATCACCTCGTCGCCGGTCGAGAGGATCGCGACGCGCGGGCTGACATATACGCCCAGACTCGTGCGGCCGGCGGCCGCCGCCAGCGCGATACGGGAATAATCCATTCGCTCGCCCGGCTCGAGCAGTACTTGGCCGCGTCGCGCCTCGGCGCCTGCCGGATTGATGAATTCGCCGGCGCGCGGCGCCCGGTCGGTGGCGACCCGCGAACCCTCGCGCCGCGTGTGCTCGATCATCACCACCGCATCGGCGCCCCGCGGCACCGCCGCGCCGGTCATGATCTCGACCGCCAGCCCCGGCCCCACTACGCCATCCCAATGGGCGCCGGCTCGGACCTCGCCGACGATTTCGAGCGATCCCGGCAGATCGCCCGCGCGCACGGCAAAGCCGTCCCGGACCGAGCGCGCCACCGGCGGGTAATCGCGGTCGGCGGTGATGGTTTCCGCCAGCACCCGTCCGGCCGCCTCTCCGAGCGGAACCTCCTCGACCGCCATCTTCCCAGCAACCGATTCGATCACCAGCCGCCGTGCGTCGCCGAATGTGTACGTGCCCACCTTTGGCTATTGTACCCGCCGGTCATCGCCGGCTGGCCCAAGGCCGCGTCGCCCTACAATAACCTCGGCGCGTGCTTCTTCAGCATCGCCTCGGTGATCTCCAGGCCCAGTCCGGGTTTCTCGGGCGGGTAATAATGGCCGTCGCGAAACGG
>Ga0247727_10017429_pt1 | contig 11436 bp, 6 predicted proteins | sample WisWelCaveWW1625_FD_202498 | JGI IMG/M metagenome (GOLD analysis project Ga0247727, IMG submission 202498) | Biofilm microbial communities from Wishing Well Cave, Virginia, United States - WW16-25 | ecosystem: Environmental > Aquatic > Deep subsurface > Groundwater > Cave microbial mat | place... | reverse complement strand
GCGTTATGCCGCAGTGCTGAAAAAAACTCCGACACAGCCTTATCTACAGGATGTGATTGGACTCACTATCTGCCTCGATAAATCGACAGCGGTTAAACTTGTAGAACTTTGCCGGTTATTAGGTTATCGCTCCAGCACGGAAGGTAACGCGACATCGCTGGAAGGGCCAGACATTAAGATGCGCGTGGTTGCCGAAGCGGATTCAGCACGTGGCATCCGGGAGATCACAATGCGCGTCAAAGGCGGGCCGGAGAAGCAAACTGAATATCACTTTGGGAAGGCGGTCTTAAGGTTTGTAGGTAATGGGCAAGCAACTTGGTCGTTTTGACGGCGAGGCGCTTGTTCCTGCCGGAGCGCGCCTAACACGAGGCTCGAGCGGAGACGGCGAGCCGCACATGAATTTCAGTTTGTTGGTAGATTGAACGCTGATCTTTCAAACAAACTTTCTCTTGCTCGCCTCGCCGGTTAGCCCCGGCGTTAGGCTACTTGAGTAAGTAGGTGCAAGGAGAAACATCATTGAATCCATTCGTGTCGAGTACCAGCGTTACAAGGGCCGCCATTGCCCAGCTCAGTGAGGCGGAGCTCTCGACATCCGGCCCCATTAGCAGAGCTAGTCCGCACGTTCGTCTCACGAACAACATTTGGAATTTTTTCAACCGGCAGAGCTGGTGTTGGCGTTTTTTATTTGTCTTTTCAATAGATCTTTTGTAATTTTAGAAAGTTTGGGCTACTTAATATATTAGTTCTCAGTATATCAAATTATTCGAGGCAGATTATGGAGACGCTAGACTTACGTGTAGATGAATTTGCGCAAGAAATTGCGAGTTGGGAATCCACACGGCAAGAAATTCTACTTCAAAAACTTGTTGATTTGAATTATCGCCGCGGCTTAAAAGCTTTATCTGAAAAAATTAAAAAACGACTGCTCGCCGAAAACAAACTTCATGAGTCGATTGACGAGATTTTTGCTGAATTGGCACGAGTAAGGGAGGCTGTTGCCGCCGATGACTATCTTCGATGACTGGATTTCATTCGACACCAATATCTATATTTTCGGCATTCGCGAAGACCCGAAGTTTCCCGCTTGCGTCGAATTGCTTGAGCGAATTGGTAAACTTTATGTCTACCTCCCGCGCCAAATCATTCGGGAACTCCAAAACAATCTTCATCCGGATGAAGTTCATGAACTGTTTGGGCTTTTCAGTCGATATCCCGACCGCGTCAGAATCAATTGGCAAACAACAACGCCTGCATTAATTGAGAAGTTTAAGCGATTGGGCTGCAAATTAGGCGATGCCGCTGTTGCAGCGCATCTCGAGGAGGAAGGTGTGGATACTTTGATTTCTGAGAATCGGCACTTTTGGGCAGAAATATCTAACTTGCCATTTCGTGTTTTAAATGCTACCGCAGCTTTAAAAGAAATGGGCAAGTTCCCTTAAGCGTATTAATTTTTGACCGTGATCTACTCCATTACTTCCCCCTCAGCTTTTGAAACAAGCTTTATACTCAATGAAATTGTAAAGCGTAATTTCAAACAGACATCGAAAAAACCAACATACAGTAATAAAGTAATATTTTAATACGAACATAAATTCGTGTGATAGGCGAACTAAGCGCATAACAGGCGTCGGGCTGCTGGAGTAAGTAGGTGCAATGAGAAACATCATTGAATCCATTCGTGTCGAATACCTGCGTTACAAGGCGCTCGCCGAGGCCGCCATTGACCAGCTCAGTGAGGCGGAGCTCTCGACGTCTGGCCCCAATGCTGGGAACTCGATCGCGACGATTTGCTGGCACATTTCCGGCAACTTCCGTTCGCGCTTCACGGAGTTCCTGACCAGCGATGGAGAGAAACCCTGGCGGAAACGAGAAGAAGAATTAAATCATTGCGCGGGGACAAGTGGAGGTATTTGAGCATTCCTCCCGGCGGCTCGGATGCATACAACCAGGATCCGATCATCGAGAGACCAGCGACTCACGCGGCATCGCTGCACGAACGGGCCCGCTCGAAATGAGAGAATCAGCAGCCTAACGATTTAAGAATTCGTGCGGCGCGGCGAGTCAAGCAGGCTTCTTGAAATGCAGCAGAGGCGAGCCACCGCACAATTCAGCGCGGCTGCCCCAAGTAGAGACCACATGAAGAACCTCATCAATCACTGAGGCGCGAAATCCGTCCAACAGGTTTTACGAAGCATTAGGGGCGGAAAAGTTATTCAGCAAGAAGGGCGAGTTTCACGGCGGTTATGGCTGGCGGGATTTGCAGCGGCTGGCTTCAATTTGCCCACCGAATGAGTCTCATGACGTTGGGCGTTCCTTCCTTTCGTGATCCATTGAAAGCGGTTGTAATCCGGAGCCGACAAAATCCTTTCCTCCCTCCGACGTTTTAATCGGCCTTCTGCCAATGGTTTCATCCCCGCCTGATTTTGTATCTTGCTGCTAACAAGAAGCAATTGACACAAAAAATTAAAACTTTGCTTGCAAAATGTAAATTGTTTTTTAATATTGAAACGACTTGTAAAACGCAAGAAGTTCATTAACTCAAAATTCACAAGATGGAATTCAAACCAGCAGCCGCCGCTCCGTCGCGCGCGACGGAGCCGATGAACGCGGGCACCGCCGGCTTCGGCGAGCTCAGTCGAGCCGAACAAATGCGCCAGACCGTCGATGCCGTCTACCGCTCAGAGTCGCGCCGCGTACTGGCTACTCTGATTCGCCTGCTTGGTGATTTCGAAGTTGCAGAAGACGCGTTGCACGATGCTTTTAGGGCGGCGCTCGAGCAATGGCCGCAGGATGGGGTTCCCGCCAATCCGCGGGCGTGGCTCGTTTCGGCCGGCCGCTTTAAGGCCATCGACGCTATGCGCCGGCGCGCCCGCTTCGATGCGTCATTGGCGGAGATCGCCGAGCACCTCGGCTCCGGCATCAGTGACGCCGTGGAGTTGGACGACGAGGGCGTCACGGACGACCAATTGCGGCTGATCTTCACCTGCTGCCATCCCGCCCTTTCGCCGGACGCGCGGATGGCGCTGACGCTGCGCGAGGTCTGCGGGCTCACGACCGAAGAGATTGCGCGCGCCTTCCTTACTGCTCCGCCCACGATGGCCCAGCGTATCGTGCGCGCTAAAGCGAAGATCCGTGATGCGCGCATTCCCTATCAAGTGCCGGCGATGGACGATCTGCCGGATCGGCTGGACACCGTGCTCCATGTGGTCTATCTCGTGTTCAACGAGGGGTACTCTGCGTCCTCGGGTGAATCGTTGACGCGGTCCGATCTCTCGAGCGAAGCGATACGTTTGGGGCGGCTGCTCGTCGAGTTGCTGCCTGAGCCGGAGGTGATGGGACTCTTGGCTTTGATGCTACTGCATGAATCGCGGCGCGTGGCGCGCACCTCGCCGGCAGGCGATCTTATTCTGCTGGAAAACCAGGTTCGCTCACTCTGGAACCGCGATCAAATTGCAGATGGATTGGCGCTGGTGGAGCGCGCGCTGTCGTCACAAAGGTTCGGTCCGTACACGCTCCAAGCGGCAATTTCGGCGGTGCATGCCCAAGCGCCCAACGCTGCTGACACGGACTGGGCGCAGATTGTCGGATTGTACGACGTGCTGGTGCAGGCGGAGCCCTCGCCCGTAATCGAGTTGAATCGCGCTGCAGCCGTGGCGATGCGCAATGGCCCTTTGGCCGGGCTTATTCTCATTGATGCTATTCTCGCACGCGGCGATTTAGCCGACTACCATCTCATACACTCAGCACGGGCTGATCTCTGTCGGCGACTGGGCAGAACGGCAGAAGCCCGAGCCTCCTACGAATGGGCCCTCAGCCTCACGCAGCAGGAACCGGAGCGACGGTTCCTCCAGCGGCGGCTGGACGAGTTGAAAGGTTAGGCCGCCAGCATCACATTGGCGCTGATTTCGGCGAGAAAGTAAAATTTCAAATGAGCAGGGATAAATTCAAATGAGAAAATTACTCGGTCTCATATTCTTATGCATGATGGCCATCTCCCATGCCTCAGCCCAGCAATTTTATTTTCCTAAAACGGCCATCACGGACAGTATTGAATTGTCTAAAGCGATGCCCATTTTAGCCGGGAAGGTTATCGCCAATTATAAACCCGGTGATGACCAAAAAACCTACCTGAATAATTTATTCAGACTACAAATCCTTGCCGGACGATATCGCGACGCCAACTCTACCATCGTTTCGCTGCGCCGTATCTCCAAAGACAGCGATCCTCAATTCCCAGAGTTGTTATATATTCAGCATGAATTATTCTCAAAATCCAAATTAAAGCAGGCTGCTGCCAACGTTCCTTTTGCTGAAGCTTTTGCGCCAGTATTTCGTGAGCTCTTCGATCGCCTGGATGATAAAAGCGCCATGCATATTTGGACGGCATTTATAACCAGGAACGGCGTCGAAGAACTTCAGCGCGATCTGCAAGCATCATTAATGAATCTGACCGAGAAAGACAGCCTGAATCTCACTGAGGCGATCGGACTTTGCAGAAATTACTATATCTTCCAGATTTATAAAAACATTGAGCCTCCCGCTACACATTTATTGAAGGATGATGAGCACAAACGATATATTATTCAGGACAGTGTATTGATAAAAACAAAAGAAGGCGCAACCCTTTCTGCAATTGTGGTACGGAAAAAAGGCGTTACCACGCCGCAGCCGGCGGCATTGTTCTTTAATATTTACACCGATCTCAGCTTGAATGTAGCCAAACGAACTGCTGCTCATGGCTACGTGGGTGTGACAGCGGAGACACGAGGCAAGCGTCTCAGCCCTGACGAAATCGTGCCATACGAACACGAAGCGAAGGACACCTACGAGGTCATTGATTGGATCAGCAAACAGCCGTGGAGCAACGGCAAGGTCGGCATGTATGGCGGAAGTTACAGCGGCTTTGCGTGTTGGGCCGCAACAAAGAACCTGCATCCGGCGCTGAAAACCATCGTGCCCTACTGTGCCAACAATCCGGGCGATGGCTTGCCCATGGAAAACAATGTATTTTTGTTTGTCAATTATGCCTGGGCGTTTTACGTGACCAATAACAAATATCTCGATAATGAAACCTATTTTGATCGCCAGCGCTGGAACTCCCTGAACGAGAAGTGGTATGCCAGCGGAAAATCATACCGCCAGATAGATAGCATTGACGGCGCGCCGAACAAATGGCTTCAGCGCTGGCTGCAACATCCGAGTTACGACAAGTATTGGCAGAACATGGTGCCCTACAAGAATGAATTCGCCAGGATCAACATCCCGATCCTAACCATCACAGGTTACTATGATGACGGTCAGCAATCCGCCTTGCACTATCTGAAGGAGCACTACAAATACAACAAAAATGCCGATCATTATTTATTGATTGGACCATACGATCATTTCGGCGCGCAAGGATCGCGCAAGGCGCCGGTTCTGAGTGGTTACGCCATTGACCCGGTAGCGCAGATCGATACGCCGGAGATCACCTTTCAATGGCTGGACTATGTGATGCGCGATGGCAAGAAACCTGAGTTACTGCAGGACAAAATCAACTATCAGGTGATGGGATCTAACGAGTGGAAGCATGCGCCGTCGCTGGAAAAAATGAGTAATGAGATTCTGACCTTGTATCTGACCGACGCAAAGTCTGGCGAGTATTTTCAACTGTCCAAGGAAAAGCCATCTAAACCGGGATTTCTCTATCAAGAGGTGGACTTTGCTGACAGAAAAACCACGAACAATGATTACTATCCCGATCTCATTGTCGGCAAGAAGCCTGACCTTTCCAACGGGTTCTCTTTCATCAGTGAGCCATTCGATGAGCCGGTTTCAATTAACGGCACATTCCTGGGTGAGATCAAGGCAAGCATCAATAAAAAGGACATGGACATCGGCGTGGTGTTGTATGAGGTCATGCCAAATGGCGAGTTGTTTCACTTGTCTTATTTTTTGGGGCGCGCCAGTTACGCAAGAGACATGAGTGTCAGGAAACTGCTGACGCCTGGCAAAGTGGAATCCATTCCATTTGATAAAACCCGCATGGTGAGCCGCAGGCTGAGCAAGGGCAGCCGCCTGCTCGTCACATTAAATGTCAACAAAAATCCTTACGCCCAAATTAACCATGGCACCGGCAAAGACGTCAGCGATGAAGATATTAATGATGCGAAAATCCCCTTGCTGATAAAATGGCAGAACGATAGTTGGGTGAAAATACCCATTTGGAGATAGAAATACGCGTCCCTACGATTGTTACTGCGGTCGAGGAGCGCGGCGGTACAACTTGGCAATAATTTACTATATTTTATTTAGCAAAAATTCTTATATAGATGATATAAATTTGTTTTGCTACCCGCACGAATAGGAAAGTTTTGATGGTAGGATTAAATGTCGAAAATTAATCAAATTCAAAACAAGCTCCGCGAGCTTGAAGGGGGAGCTTTCCAAAAACTTGCCGATGCCTATCTTCACAAAAAAGGTTATGAGCGCATTAATCCTTTAGGCTCAGTGATCGGTGCAAACAAGGTGCGAAAGGGAACTCCTGACACGCTTATCGCACTATCGAACGGGAAACATGTATTTGCTGAATATACTACTCAGCAAGAAAGCCTCTACAGTAAGATCGAAGGCGACCTCTTAGATTGTTTTGATGAGATAAAAACAGGAGTGCTCGTTGCGAAGATTGAGGAAGTAGTGTTTTGCCATACTTCCATCCTTTCCCCCGAGCACGAAAATGCACTTGCAGAGAAGTGTCAAAAGCAAGGAGTCAATCTAAATCTTTTCGGCATTGGCCCTATTTCATATGATCTGTACCAGAAGTATCCTGGCCTGGCACGCGAATTTCTTGGAGTCGAAGTAGATACTGGACAGATTGTACCTGCCGATGAGTTTGTTATCGCATATAACAAGAACAAATGCGTTACCCGCCTCGATACAGCATTTCACTTTCGACAAATCGAGGTTGGTCGAGTCTTGCAGGCCCTTGGCCAAAACAACCTTGTGATTGTTTCCGGTCGAGCTGGAGTCGGAAAATCACGACTCGCAATCGAATGCTGCGAACGATTCAAAAAAGCAAATCCAGAGTATGAAGTTCGGTGCATCTTTAATAGAGGGGTCGATCTCTTTGAAGACCTCCGTGTTTATTTCTCAGAACCAGAAAAATATCTCATTCTTGTAGATGATGCAAACAGAGTAAACCGCTTTGATTATATTGTTCAACTTCTCCAGGATCAACGAGAAGACCAGCGGATAAAGATGGTTGTGACTGTACGTGACTACGCACAGGAAAAAATCAGGGAAATGGCAAGGCCGTGCGGGGGCGGTGTTGAGATAGAGTTAAAACCTTTGGAAGAGCAACAAATCAAGCAACTCGTTGAGAACGAGTACGAAATTTATCATTCCCTTTACCTTGATAGGATTGCTGACATTGCACAGGGGAATCCTCGCCTTGCTGTGATGGCCGCCGAAATAGCTAAGAGTGAAAACACACTCCAAAGCATTCTCAATGTCTCAATGCTCTATGACGAGTATTTTGCTTCTATCCGACAAGACCTCGAAGAACTTGGGGAATCTTCTCTTTTAAAAGTTGCTGGCATTCTTGCATTCTTCCGAGTAGTGGATCGCTCTAACGAAGAAATGATGGGTGCTATTCAAGAGGCATTTGGAATCTCACCTCAAACTTTCTGGGAAGCGGCGCTGCGACTCCACGACTTGGAGATTGTCGATATGTATGAAGATGAGGTCGTGCGAACATCCGACCAAGTTCTCGCAACCTATCTTTTTTACCTAGCATTTTTCAAAAAGCGAACGCTTGATTTTTCAATTCTATTAAACCACTTTTTCCCTCGTTTCCGTCATCGTCTTGTAGATGCCATTATTCCGTTGTTGAATGCCTTTGATCGTGATGCGATCATGGAAGCGATGCGACCGCATGTCGATAAGGTTTGGCGGTCTATGCAAGAAACTGGCAATGAGGAAGGTTTGCTCCATCTTATGGATGTGTTTTGGTTCCTTAAGCAAACAGACATACTACTTTTCATTCGGAAAAGTATAGATGAGATGGAGCCAAAATCAGTGAACTTATCCAATATTGACTTCATGGCCAATTCTGTTGTCCCCTCGCCGTCTTTACTCAGTCTTCTCAGCTCGTTCAAAAACACTGATGCTAAAACCTTTAAGATTGCGCTAGAGCTTCTTTGTAACTACGTTGTCAAACGACCAGAGGACGCGCCATACGTCCTTCATCTTTTGACTGATCGTTTTGGATTCAAACTTACTTCTTATCTTAACGGGTTCTCAACTCAACGGGCAGTAATCAATGTTTTATGTGAGCGCGCAAAGAATGGCGAAGAAGAGCTTTTTTCACGACTCTTCTTTGCTGTAGCGGAACAGTACCTCCAAACACATTTTCTCACCACTGAACCAAAGGGAGAATACACCTGCACCGTGACCGAATTCAAATTACCGCCTGAGGCTGTACTTTTCGATTTGCGTCAGCAAATTTGGAAACAACTTTTTCAGTTCTATCAAACCTCTACATTTCGAGAAGCTGTGCTCAAATCCCTTCATACTTACAGTACATCAACAGATTTATTTTCCGAACAAGAGGTGGTGGCAAATGATGCGAAATCTGTGCTTCCGTTCATTGATTCGAATTTAGATTCTGCTCGATACGATCATTGTCTTCTTGTTAATGGCTACTTTGATTTCCTGGACAATTGCGAGGTGTCATTTGACCAATGCCTGCGGAATCGGTTCACAAATGAAACTTATAAAGTGTCGAGACTTTTCATCATTGATTGGGGAGAGAGAAGGAAACTTAATATACCCTATGAGAAATATGAACGGCTCAAGAAAGAACAGATTGATGATTATTTTTATAGCTTCGGCCTAGCTGAATACAAAAGATTCTTCGAGCAGTGTCTTGAGATTCAAGCAGGGTCAGATCGAGATCAAAAGAATTTCCAATTTCAGAGTGGCATAGTGGATCTGCTAGTCGGCTTAGGTGATCGAAAGCCAGAATTATATGCAGAAGTTTTGGAACACTACCTTGAATTAGGCGATCCTTTCGGGCTTAATTCCTTGCTTCTCGTTGCAAAGCTTATAAAAATTGCTGGGGTTGAAAGGGCTTACGAAATCGTTAATCAATATCATTACGCCACAAAGAACAAATGGCTCTTTGCCTTCTATCAATCCCTTCCAGCTGAAGGAGTTACACTAGAACGATTAAGCCAACTTTATACATTATACGAATCAGCCAAGCGAGAAAGCTTGCCTTATGACTTTGATTTTCTTCTCAAGTATCAGGTACTCGACAAAGATGTAGTTGTTTGTGTGACACAGATCGTTCTCCATAAAACAGAGACCGAGCCTACTTACGTTCATAATCTATCAAGATTGTTTTTCCCCTTTTCAGAAAGTAACAAGGCAATCACCGAGCTTTTTGCTGATCAAATAGATTTGCTTAAACGAGCCTATTTATTAGTTTTAAAAAACGATCAGAACGCAGACTTTGATGGAAGCACGTACACGCGTATTTTAGATCGCGATCCCAAGTTTATTATAGAGTACATCGACCAAATGTATAACCAGAATGAATGGGTGGGTCTATTTGAAGATATTCGCGATTACAACTTCCTTTGGGTGCGTAACGACTACGAAAATTTGATGACGCAATTAGTTGAGCATATTTTCAAGCGTGAGCGCAAGCGTAATAGAATTAGGGGCACATTTCTGGAGGCCTTGTTTGGGATTAGATTTAGAGAGAATGGTAATGCTGACCCAGAAGTTAGAGAGAAGCAGGATCATTTTTTAAGAGAGATCATTAAACACAAGCATTCTGACGGTGACTTCATGGAGTTCGTTTTTAGCGTAATCGGCAATTTTCCACCTGAGAGACGTTGCCCGTTTGTATCGTTTTTTCTTGAATACAATAAGAAATTCGAAGTCTTTGAAAGATTGTCTCTTGAACCGAACATGCTGAGTTGGTCTGGAAGCGCTGTACCTATTTTGCAGAAGCGGATGGAGTACTTCGAATCGCTTATCCCATTACTCAACACTGCGGAACTACTGCAACACAAACAATACATGGAGCAAATAATTCAAAGATTTCGTCAGAGTATCGAGAGAGAAAAAAAGAAGGATTTTATGAGGGATTGAGTTGCAACGATCAACGCCTCTATTTCTAACTTTTCCACTCATACCGTGACCGAAGCTGGTTATGCCATGCGTTTTGAATATAGCCGTCGTGTTGCAGCCTACCGACGACGATACCAGCGTCGATACCAACTCGACTTGCAAAACGTTGGATGTCGCCGCGATAAAACGAGCCGGATTCTACAAAGTTTTTGTAGGCTTCCGGTGGAATGAGTGTATCAGCGGCAAATTGGTCGGCCTCGCGTTCATAAGCTTGATTTTTGGCTTCGACCTCATCGCTTTCAAGAATGACTTCTTGCTTGCTCAGGTGCAGCAGAATATGACCAAGCTCGTGAAAAAGGCTGAACCAGAAGATGTCCGCCCAGACCTCGGCGAGCTCGGTCGAGCCGCTACCGCGGATGGTTAGCATCAACACAGCCTTGTCTCGTCCCAGCCAAAATGTTGCACCGTGCGCATAAGTTTTTGGCAAATGGGGTGCAAGAACCAACACCACACCCGCGCCGGCCAATATGTTGTGCAATTCAGGCTCGAATTGGTCCGGTGCTCGAAGCGTTAGCGAACGCAATGCCTGAAGAGTTTGCTCAAGCTTATTAGTGTCAAAGGGCGCGCATACTGTTTTTTGTCCCTTGACTTCGCCGATGCGCAGCCAAGCCGCCAATGCTTCGGGAGATCGTTTGCGTGGCGCACACCGAAAAGCAGCTTGATAACGTCTCAGGTCGGTGATATTGCGCAGCGAGGTCACGCCGAAAAAACGCTGGAGTTCCGCAACCTTCTCAAGCGGCTTCGTTTTTTTTGCAACAAAGCCAAGCTCCGCCAGTTCCTTGTAACAGAATTTCGTTACTAGCTCGCTCTCTTCTTGCAACTGATGGTGCTCTTGCGCCTCCTGCAAACGCGCCAACGTTAGCCGATATTCCGCTTCGAGCCCCGTCCAAATATGTGCCGGCACACCGACGACTTTTTCCAACTGCAACGCCGTATCCGACGTAATCGCCTTGTCCCCAGCGAAAATGGCGCTGAGCTTTGCCGCTGGCCGGTTCATGCGCCTAGCCAATTCATCTTTGGTCATTCCCAACTCGGCAATTACTTCAGCCAAATATTCGCCAGGCGGAATCGGTAAATCGGAGTGAATTCCGTGCTTAATCATCATAATGTTTGCTCACCTCCTCGATACGCACGATTTCTGATATTGCTTTTCCAGCTTCCTTGTGCGAAATCGTACTTCCACTTGAGGGTTTCATCCTTGCAAAAATGACTTTACCTTTAAGGTAAAATATACCCATCAATTTCTTAAAATGTAAG
>Ga0247727_10017428_pt1 | contig 11436 bp, 6 predicted proteins | sample WisWelCaveWW1625_FD_202498 | JGI IMG/M metagenome (GOLD analysis project Ga0247727, IMG submission 202498) | Biofilm microbial communities from Wishing Well Cave, Virginia, United States - WW16-25 | ecosystem: Environmental > Aquatic > Deep subsurface > Groundwater > Cave microbial mat | place... | reverse complement strand
CCTAAGATTTCACACCATTGACTATCCTGCGTCAGGCCGTCTGGGAGAAACACGCAATATCTCGGCCATTTTTGCATGTTTTGGCCAGAATTTGAGTTTCTCCCCCAAAAATGAGCGAACCGTGAGAGATAGGAATTCAAAGGCCAGATTCGCCGCCAGCAACGCGGTAATGTCGCCGTGGTCGTAGGGCGGGCTGACTTCGACAATATCAAAGCCGACGAGATTCAATCCTTTGAGTCCGCGCACAAGTTGCAGAAGTTGATGGCTGGTGAAGCCGCCGACTTCGGGTGTGCCGGTGCCGGGCGCAAAAGCCGGGTCGGCAGCGTCAATATCCAGCGTCACGTATGTCGGGCCATTCACCGTTTCGCGGATGGCGGCGATGATGGCGGGCAGGCCCATCTGCGCGGCCTCGTCCATGGTGATGACGCGCACGCCCCGGTCATGCACCACTTGCCAATCGTCCACGCCACTGGTCGGGCCGCGCAAGCCGACTTGCACATAGTTCTCTGGCTTGATCAGTTTTTCATTTAACGCATTGAGAAAGGGCGTGCCATGGCTATAGGGATGCTGTGGGCCAAATTCGCTCTCCCAGGTATCTGGGTGCGAGTCGAAATGCACCAGGGAGAGCGGGCCATATTTTTTGGCGTGCGCTCGCAAAAGCGGGAGGCTGATGGAGTGGTCGCCGCCCAGCGTAATCAAGGTGGTCCCGGCGGCCAGGATGGCGCTGGCGGTGGCTTCAATAGCGCGATAGGTGGCTTCGATGGACGGCGGCACCACGGCCACATCGCCGTAATCCACAACGTTTAATATCTCCAATGGCTCCACGGCCAGCGGGTTGTTGTAGCCCCACAGCACGGGCGAGACCTCGCGGATTTTGCGCGGGCCAAAGCGTGTGCCAGCCCGGTAAGACGTGCCGCTATCAAACGGCACGCCCAGGATGGCGACATCCACGCCGCTGAGGTCACGGGTGACGGGGCGGCGCATAAAGGAAGCAATTCCGGCAAAGGGTTGTTGGTCGGCGCCAAAGGCGGCGGGGGTAGGAGAGGACATGTGGCTCCAGTTCAGAAACCCTGTTTCTCGCCTTTGGCGGAAACCAGGTTTCTCGGTGAGCGTAAGGCAAGTGTAGCCCGATTCGATGGGCTTGGCAAAAAAGAGACCCTCACCGGGAGGGTCTCGGATGAAGTAAGCGCCAGTATTATTCGCCGAGTTGGGTCACCACAAAATCATCAAAACGGACTTCGGCTTCGGGGTCGTCGGCCGTTATCGCAAACAGCCCGACATTGCCGCGTGTGAAGGTGTCGTCTTCCACCGAGGCGATTTCAACGCCGTTCACATACAACGTCAGCTTGAAGTTGCCGCAGTCGGCCCCGATCTGGTACGAGTCGGCTTCGAGCGGGAGGGCTTCTGAGAAGGACCATTGGTCCTCCCCGCTGATAATCCTAAAATCGTCATTTTCCGCTTTGGCGATGACATACAGTTGGTCTGAGCCAATGCCCAGATAATAAAAATTCTGGTCATCCACATAGTTGCACAAAATCCCAAACCCCGCATCGGCGGCCTGGCCCACGTCGCGGGCGGTCACTTCGATATGGACATTCTGTAAATCCTCCTCAGCCGTCGTCCAATAGAATTGCGTATTTTCATGGATGCGGAAAACCAGGTTCTCGTCTTCATACGTCACCGAGGCGGTGCCATCGTCGCCCGTGCCCCACGCGCCTGATTCGCGTGAGAAATCGTCTTTGAAGAGTGACCCATCACTGCCAGGCAGGGCGCAGGCCAGCGCCACTATGACCAACGCCGTCAACGCCATTAACAATTTATTTCGCATACGAGTCTCCTTGTGAATGAATGAGTGGACGGAAAAATTGTCGCATACTTCCTGCCGCGCTTCAAGCGGGAGTTTGGGGTGCATTCGAGTTTTTTGGCCGCACGCTCAGACTTCCGAAGTCCGCGCACGGGCGCTCGCATTTAGGATTAGCTTTGCGCGGACTTCGGAAGTCTGGCCAGGATTGACCACCTTTGGCGAATATACCCCGGAAGTTTGGCCGATTTGCGCCGGGTGGGGCCTTGTGGCATAATGCCGCTCAACCGATAACCAATGGCTGTGATGGAAACGAGTAGGCTTGGGAAATCTCTCAGAGAGTCCGGGTGAGGTGTGAGCCGGACAGATGTACCAAACCGAAAATCCTTCCGGAGCCGCAGGATGAACTCTCAATTCTCCAATCCTCCAAATTCTCAATCGTGGAGAATTTGAGAATTAGAGATTGTAATTTTCGCCGGGGTCGTTCCCCGTTATCAACACGCTGGCGTAAATTTGCGCCGGACTGAGCGGTTGACTCGCCGAGTCAATCATCAGGGTGGTACCACGGAGTTGATTCAACTCCCGTCCCTGTTTGGGATGGGAGTTTTTGTTTCTGGAGGCCGGTATGACCGAGGCGCTGTATCACACCGACGCTTATCTCAAGGAATTTGACGCTGTTGTCACGGCGGTTGAAGGCAACGCCGTTGCGCTTGACCGTACCGCCTTTTACCCCAGCGGCGGCGGGCAACCTCACGACGTTGGCACGCTGACGCTCGGCGGGCAGACATACACGCTCACCAAAGTTCGCAAGGCTGGAAGTGATGTGTGGCATGAGTTGGCCGAAGACCCCGCAGGTCTTCAAGACCTGCGGGGTCTGGCTGTGCATGGCGCGATTGACTGGACTCGCCGCCATCAACTCATGCGAACCCACACCGCCATGCACATCCTGTGCGGCGTCATCTTCCGCGACTATGGCGCGAGCGTGACTGGCGGCAATATGGAGCCGCTCAAGGGCCGGATGGATTTTGAATTCGAGACCATGCGGCAGGAATTTGTGAAACAGATCGAGGAGAAAATCAATGTAGAAGTGGCGGCGGCCCGCGATGTGCGCGTGAAAATTCTGCCCCGCGCCGAAGCCTTCCAAATTCCCGATTTGATTCGCACCAAAATCAACCTCCTGCCCGAAGGCATTGCCGAAGTGCGGACGGTGGAAATTGTGGGCCTGGACTTGCAGGCCGACGGCGGCACGCATGTCGCCAACACGCGCGAGGTCGGGCGAATCCGGGTGGTGGATTACAAGAGTAAGGGGAAGAGCAATAAGCGGATTGAAGTGGTGATTGAGGATGTTTAGTACACGGATTTTACGGATTCGACGGATTACACGGAGGTTGATATGGCTGAATTGCTTTACAAGGATTTGACTTACCAAATCCGCTCTGTGTTGTTCGAGGTGTATAACAAATTGTGGCCGGGCTTCCGTGAGGAGACTTACAAGTTGGCAACGCTGGCCGAGATGCGCCGCCGGAAGATGAAGACAGCGCGCGAGGTCAAGTTCAAAAAAATCTGTGTCATCAGTTAAATCCGTCCAATCCGTGTACAAAAGAGGCCCTCATGTTTAATTCCGTCCCCTCCCACCCCAACTTCCCCGCGCTGGAGCGCGAAACGCTGCAATGGTGGAAGGACACCGACGCCTTCAACCAATTGCGAAAACTCCGCGCGGGCGGCCCAACCTGGTCGTTTATGGACGGCCCGATTACGGCCAACAACCCGATGGGCGTGCATCATGCCTGGGGCCGCACCTACAAAGACTTGTTCCAACGCTACAAGGCCATGACCGGCCACGACCAACGCTGGCAAAATGGCTTTGACTGTCAGGGGTTATGGGTGGAAGTTAACGTCGAAAAAGATTTGGGCTTCAAGACCAAGAAGGATATCGAGGACTATGGCCTCGCGCCCTTTGTCATTTTGTGCAAACAGCGCGTGTTGAATTTTGCCGCCGTGCAGACCGAGCAATCCATCCGCCTGGGCATGTGGATGGATTGGAATGATCCGGCCACTTTGCGCTTCCTGAGCGAGCGCTTGGGCGCTAACCCGAATGCTACGATTACGGTAGATGGGCCGTTGGGCAAAGTCACCGGCACGGCGGAACAAATCATTGGGAAACTCGGCTTGCCTCAACTGGGCGGCTCGTACTTCACGTTCAGTGACAAAAACAACTACGATATCTGGAAGTTTCTCAAGACCTGCGCCGACAAAGGCTGGATATACAAAGGCACCGATGTGATGCCCTGGTGCTGGCGTTGTGGCACCGGCATCAGCCAACACGAAATCGTGACCGAGGGTTACACCGAGGTAACGCATACCAGCCTCACGGTGCGTTTTCCACTGCGCGACCGGGTCGGCGAATACGTGTTGGTGTGGACGACGATGCCGTGGACACTGATCGTGAACGTCATGACCGCGGTCGGGCCTGACCTCACCTACCTAAAAGTGCGGCAAGGCGACTCGATCTATTACCTTTCGGAACACACGACGCATATACTCAAAGGCCCGTACGAAGTGATCGGAAAGTTGAAGGGCAGCGAGATGGACGGCTGGGCATATTCCGGCCCCTTCGATGAGTTGCCAGCCGAGCAAGAAGTTGGGGGGCGCGTTGCGCCCGAATTGCGCCAGCACGTTCATCGCCCGCCGGTGAGCGCGGCTCAGGGGCATCGCCTCATTCTTTACAAAGACGTCAACGAAGCCGAAGGCACCGGCCTGGTGCATATGGGGACCGGCGGCGGCCCGGAAGACTTTCGGCTGGGGAAGGAACACAACTTGCCCGTCGTCGCGCCGCTGGCTGAGAACGGTGTGTTTATGGAGGGCTTCGGTGAATTCAGTGGCATGAACGCGTTTGACGTCGTGCCGAAGGTGATCGAATCGCTCGAACGCAAAGGATTGCTTTATCGAACTGACCCTTATATGCACCGTTACCCGCACTGCTGGCGCTGCCAAACGCCTCTGGTCTTCCGCCTGATAGATGAGTGGTTTATCAGCATGGATGGCTTGCGCCAACCATTGATGGACATCACCCATCAGATTCGTTGGGTGCCTGACTTTGGCAAAGACCGTGAGTTGGATTGGCTCCGCAATATGCACGATTGGATGATTTCCAAGAAGCGCTATTGGGGCCTGGCCCTGCCGATTTGGGAATGTGAGCATTGCAGCCACTTCGACGTGATTGGCTCGCGCGACGAGTTGCAGGAGCGTGCGGTGGAGGGCTGGGATGAGTTCAACGGCCATGCCCCACACCGACCTTTCATTGACGCCGTGAAGGTGGCGTGTTCCAAATGCGGCGGCAAAGTTTCGCGCATCGCCGATGTGGGCAACCCCTGGCTCGACGCGGGCATCGTCTCATTCTCGACGCTGGGCTATGGCGAGGATATGGAACGCTGGCGCAAGTGGTTCCCCATGGACTTTATCACCGAGTCGTTCCCCGGCCAGTTTCGCAACTGGTTTTACTCGATGCTGACGATGGCCGCCGGGCTGGAGAACAAGCCGGCCACGCGCACGGTGATGGGCTACGGCACGCTGCTGGCCGAGGATGGCCGCGCGATGCACAAGTCGTGGGGCAATTCGATTGAGTTCAACGAGGCCGCCGACAGCATCGGCGCGGATGTGATGCGGTGGATGTTTAGCAATCAGCGTTATGAAACCGACATCCTCTTTGGCTACAAACACGCCGATGAAACCCGCCGCCGCTTCCTCCTGCCGTTGTGGAATGTATATTCGTTCTTCGTCACCTATGCTCGGCTTGATGGCTGGATACCCAATCAGCAATCGGCAATCGGCAATCAGCAATTAGATCGCTGGATCCTGGCCCGCTTGCAAGAACTCGTCCAGACCGTCACCGCCGCGCTGGAAGACTATCATGTTTACAAAGCCACCCGGCCGGTGGAGGAATTTCTGGACGACCTAAGTAACTGGTATGTGCGCCGCTCGCGCCGCCGCTTCTGGAAATCGGAAGCCGATGCTGATAAGCAAGCGGCATACAGCACGCTCTATGAAGTGCTGGTCACGCTCACCAAACTGCTCGCGCCCTTTGTGCCATTTGTGACCGAGCAAATGTACCAGAACCTTGTTCGCACCGTAGATGAGTCTGCCCCATTGAGCGTCCATCATTGTGATTGGCCGACCATGAACGCCGCGCTGAAAGATGAGGCTTTGTTGGCCGAGATGAAAGCGGCGCGCACGGTGGTGACGCTTGGCCATGCGGTGCGCGCGGCGGGCAATCTCAAGGTGCGCCAACCGTTGGGCCGCGTCGTGGTCGTTGCGCCGCCGGAACAAAAAGCGCGGCTCTTGCACAATGCGGCCCTCGTCACCGACGAACTGAATGTGAAAGCCATGGAGTTTGTGGAGAACGAAGCGGAACTCGTCACCTACAAACTTATGCCCGACAATCGTGCTTTGGGTCCAAAGTTTGGGCCACTGTTCCCTAAGGTGCGCGCGGCTCTCACCGCGGTTGACCCGCAGGCCGCCGTGCTGACCCTGCGCTCTGGCCAATCGCTGGCGTTGACGGTGGACGACCAAACCGTAGAACTAAGCAGTGGTGACGTCATCATCACCCCGCAACCCAAATCCGGTTTTGCGGTGAAGGCCGATGGCGAATATGTGGTGGCGCTGGACACCGCCATCACCCCCGAATTGCGCGCCGAGGGCCTGGCCCGCGAGGTGGTGCGCCGAGTGCAAGACCTGCGTAAGAGCGCGGGCTTTGACATCAGCGACCGCATCCGCACACGTTATGCGGCGAGTGAGGGGTTGGCGAATGCTATCGTCACACATGCCGAGTACATTCAAGGCGAGACGTTGAGCGCGGAATTAGCCAGTGGTCAATGGCCTGAAGGTGCGGCAACGGCGGAGGATGCGTTTGATGGCGAGACGTTGAAGTTGGCGCTTACGCGGGTGAAAGTGACCCCGCCACAGCCGGAAGCAAAATCGCGCACGGAGAGGAAGGCGACGCGCAAGGCCAAACCGGCGGCCAAGTCTCGCACCGAGAAAAAGGTCAAAGCCAAAGCCTCGAAGCCAAAGGCCAGCGCGAAGCCGAAGCCCGCCGCCAAATCGCGGACGGAGAAGGTAATGAAGCGAGCGAAGGCCAAACCAAAGGCCGCCCCACGCAAACCGGCAACCAAAGCCAAGCGCAAGACAGCGCGTAAGTGAAACTCTAACCCATCTCCCTCAGCCGCTTTTGAGCGGCTGAGGGCTTTTAGGGCAAATCCTGTCATCTACCCGGTCATTGTGAACGGCCCGTAACAAATTTGTGAAAGGGTTGTGAAAAAAAACAGCGCCCCGCCCATTCTTTAGTGGCTATAGTATAATAATTTTCATGCTACTCTTGTAACAATTGCATAATACTCAGCCAACTCCCCCTAAATGCGTTTCGAGAACCACCTTACCCTGCAAACCTTGGGCTGACCCATAATCATTGGGATTATTGGCGACCCAATCGGTACTCACCTTGTTTCTACAGGAGATTTATATGAAGAACCTACGTCCGCGACATTGGTTAGGTGTTTGTGCGACGCTGGCTTCGGCGGTCCTGCTTTTCGCCCTGACGGGCGGGGCGGCGATGCTCAGACCCGCCTCGCGCTTCGCCGCCTTAGGGCCAAGTGGCGCTGGGGGCGGGGCCATTAGCGCCGCGCCAGCGCTTGGTTCAGCGGTCTCAGGCCCAGAGGTAGTGGTGGCCCTCCATCACGACCTGTCGGCCCCGCTACGCTCAATTACCCCGGTCGAACTGCCCAAGGATGCGGTAGACCCGGATCTGAATCGACTGTTTACATTGCCAGGCCGTGACACAGGCGGGACGAAGAGCCCGGCCGTGGGCTTCCGTGACCCAGTGTTGCAGGCCGCGCCCGGCGGCGGCAATATCCCCAGCCCGGTCGTGAGCTTTGATGGCGTGAGCAACCTGTTTGGCGGCTGGCCGCCCGACACCAACGGGGATGTTGGCCCGAATCACTATGTCCAATGGATCAACCTGTCCCTGCAAGTTTGGGACAAGAATGGCGTCTCACTCCTGGGCCCGATTGCTGGCAACACCATTTGGTCCGGTTTTGGCGGTCTCTGCCAGACCGATAACGACGGCGATCCCATTGTGCTGTATGACCAGTTGGCTGACCGCTGGATGATCAGCCAGTTCGCGCTGAGCTTCCCCAGCAACTTCCATCAGTGTATCGCGGTTTCACAGACCGGCGATCCAACCGGGGCCTGGCATCGCTATGACTTCCTCTGGGGCACCAAACTCAACGACTACCCCCACTTTGGTGTCTGGCCGGATGGCTATTACATGGCCGTCAATCAGTTCCACGGCTCCACCTTTGCCTGGCAAGGCCAGGGCGTCGCCGTCTTTGAGCGAAGCCAAATGTTGGTCGGCGGTGTAGCCCGCATGGTGAAGTTCGACCTGTTTACCACCGATGCCAATCTGGGTGGTATGTTGCCCTCCGACTGGGACGGTGTCACCCAACCCGGGGCCGGTGAGCCAAACCACTTCTCCGAAGTGGATGACGATGGCACCAGCACCTTCCCCGATCAACTCCAACTCTGGGACTTCCATGTGGATTGGGTCAACACTGCTCTCTCGACGTTCACCCATATCTTAGACCTGCCCGTCGCGGCCTTTGATAGCCAGTTCGCCTGCGGCGGCAATGGCCGGAGTTGCATTCCACAACCCAGCACCTCCGCCAGGCTGGATGCGATTTCGGACCGCCTGATGCATCGCCTGCAATATCGCAACTTTGGCGCTTACCAAACGCTGGTGGCGAACCACACCGTAGACGTGGATACCACGAGCCACGCCGGTGTGCGCTGGTATGAACTGCGTAACTCCGGCGCAGGCTGGAGCATCTTCCAACAAGGCACCTACGCCCCCGACTCCGGCCATCGCTGGATGGGGAGCATCGCCATGAACGGTCAGGGCGAAATCGCGCTGGGCTTCTCCAATTCCAGCAGCGCCGTCTTTCCATCGGTGCGGTATACCGGACGGGTGGCGGGTGATGCGCTCAACACCCTGCCCCAGGGCGAAGGCACTATCATCGCCGGCACGGGTTCACAGACCGATCTCTCCTTCAACCGCTGGGGCGACTACAGCGCCATGACCGTTGACCCGGTGGATGACTGCACCTTCTGGTATACCCAGGAATATGTGCAGACGACCGGCTCCGCGACCTGGAAGACTCGCATTGGTTCTTTCCGGGTCACGACCTGCGGCGGCGGCCCCACCCCCACCCCAACGGCGGCCGGGCCGACCCCCACCTCCACCTTTACGCCGACCCCAACGCTCACGCCCACCCCCACCCCAACGCCCAGTGGGTGTGTGAGCAACTGCTTGCGCGTCTCGGCCATCACCGTGCAATCCACGGCCACCGGCGTCCGCGCGCGCGTCACCATTCGCAATGAGGCCAATGTCGCCGTCAGCGGCGCGATAGTTTTTGTCACCTGGAATTTGCCGGGGGGCGGCACTCAAATGCAAAGTAGCACCACCAACGCTCAGGGCCGGGTGCAGTTTAATGTGACCGGTGGTTCGGGAACGTACACCATCACCGTCACGAATGTCACCAAGGCCGGTAGCACGTTTGACCCCGGCGGCAGTACCCTGTTGAGCCAGAGTTTCACCAAACCGTAAGCCTAAGTTCCAGTCATCAGATCTGAAACGCCGCTCGGCCAGATGAAGGCCGAGCGGCGTTTTTTATAGAGACCTTTAGGGTCTTCGAGACCCTAAAGGTCTACGGAGCAACTTGATAAACATACAACATCCCGCCCCAGGCGCTGACGGTGAGTTGTGCCCCATCGGGCGAGAGCGCCAGCCCGCTGAGGCCCGTATAGTCACGCCCCTCTCTGGGGATAACGTTGAGCGTCTGAATCAGGCTGTGGTCATAGGCATCCAGCACGCACACCTGGCCTTCGTGGCGATCATAGCCGTAAGTGAAAAGCAGTGTGCCATCGGCGGAGCGTTCGCCGCCGGCGGCGCAACCCTGAGGCAGGGTGGTGGGCGGTTGATACTCGCTCAATGCTTCGCCGGTTTGCAGATCATAGGTCTGGTCATTGATGTAAAAGCGCTGGCGCTCCACGTTCACGCTGAAGAATTCGGGGAAGTGCGGATCGAGGGTCATCATGCCGTTGTAATACTCCAGGGGCGCGGATTCAATCACATACTGGGTCGCGCCGGAGTTAACGTTCCAACTCACCAGCGTGCCCCAACTGCCAAAGCCAATTAACTTGTTTGTGCCGGGGACAAAGCGCAGATAGCGAATGAAGATGCGTGAGGCGAAATCTGGTTCACCGTAGGGGTTGATGATGGTTTCTTCAAAGAGATGTAGAAACTCACCCGTGCGAACATCCCATAGGCGGATGGCGCAATCCTGGCTGGACGAGGCCAGTAGTTGACCATCGGGTGAAAATGCCAGCGCAAAGATGGTGTCTGTATGTGCTTGAATCTGGCGAACGACTTCACCCGTGTTGACATCGAGCAGGGTGATAACGCCCTCGGCATCGGCCAGCGCCAGCAAATTCTCAACCGGAGAAAGGGCGGAGGTGACCGCCGGATGCCGTGCCCACAGTGCGCCATCGCTTCGACGACGAATTTCGACGGCGTCGGGGTGTTGGGTGATGAGGTATTTGCCATCATGCGTGTAGGTCAAGGCATGAATGGGGGTGGCGAAGGCCGTGGTTCCAAACATCATCTTTTGTTGAGTCAAATCCCACAGTTGCAGTGCGCCGTTCACAAAGGCGACGATGAGCATTTGCGAGTTGGGGGCGAAAGCAAAGTCTTGCACGGGCAGGTCGGCGCTGCCGAGCATCGTGAGCAGTGCGCCATCGGCGGCGTTGTAGAGGCGGAGGGTGCTGAAGCGGCTGGAGTTGGCGAGTGAGGGAGACCGATACATCACGGCCAAGCTAGCACTGGAAGGTGAAAAAACGGCTTTATAAGGGGCTGACGCCAGGGCCATCAATGGATTGCCACAATGACCGACATAGCTGATGTCACAGCCGGCTGGTTCTGAATGCTCAGAGTAGGTCACATACGAAACCGGATCAGTTAGTTGATAGAGTAACGCTCTATGGACGGTGTCGTAAACTTCGCGGCGGACGGTTTCTTCACTAAAGAGCTCCATGTTGAATTCATACCCCATTGAGCTTTTAAAACGTTTGGCGCCATCGGGCGAGACAACAGAAATGTCGCCGTAATTGGAATCGGCTAGATCGAAGTTGACCCACTTGGCGACCACCTGGGTCGTGGCTTGTTGCCCACTCGCCACATCATAAATATAACGCTCCAGGTAGCCTTTCAACAACAGATAATTTCCATCCTCGCTAAAATACAGCGCGTTGTACCAAAACGGCGCGTCAAAGGGCAACCAGCGCGGCGCGCGGTCAGGAGCGGCTGTGTCGTAGACGGCCAGGCCAAACGTGCTACCGGCCACAAAATGCTGACCATCGGGCGCGAAAGCGACGGCGTTGAGATTGCCCTTGCCCCATTGGGCCACGTTGGCCAGTTGGTCGAGGTTGTTGGCCTGGATCGGCGCGAATGTGGGGAGGGGTGTGCCGGCGAAGACCGGGACGAGGGCCGGCGCGGCGGCCTGGGCCGCCCGCGCTGGCGGGCCAGAGGC
>Ga0247727_10017427_pt1 | contig 11437 bp, 7 predicted proteins | sample WisWelCaveWW1625_FD_202498 | JGI IMG/M metagenome (GOLD analysis project Ga0247727, IMG submission 202498) | Biofilm microbial communities from Wishing Well Cave, Virginia, United States - WW16-25 | ecosystem: Environmental > Aquatic > Deep subsurface > Groundwater > Cave microbial mat | place... | reverse complement strand
AGAGATCTCTTTCTATATTCTCTTTGTCCAAAACATCCTTTTTTCCCTGTGTGAATAAAGAAGGCTTTAATCCTCGATACTCCAATTTTAGGTCTGGCCGAACACCTTCTACAATTTGCCCGTAACGTAACAAACTCAATGTGGAAAAACTAGAAAGTTTCACGTGAGCAGCTGGGGCGGGCTCAGAAGCAAGTGCATAGAGAAGGGTCTTTGCGCTCCAATCTCGAGAAAGTTTGTCAAAAGATAAATAAGAAAGGGATTGATATAAAGCCACAAATCCAAAAAGTACCAAGAAACTCCAGGAAAGAAAAAGTGACGAGAACTTCTTTAAAAAAATGGTTACGCCTACAACTCCAATTCCGCAGGTAACCCAAGTGGTAGCTAGCAAATATCCCTTGGCATCCGGATTGTTGGGCCAAAAATTGGTCATCCCTGCTAAAAAACCGATCGAAATCATGATCGCCAAGGCGTATCGAAGAGTCAAGGAACGATGACGTTTCCATAAAATTACGAATCCCATGCCCGCAATCAGAACACCTACAGGTGTTAACGAAACCCAAAAAAGAGAACCGATTTGCCAAAGATTCTGAAAAACTGTCCTCAGGCTTCCCTGGTCATAAGCTTTATAAAGCTTGCCTTGAACAAACCAAAGAAAAGTCTCTAAGGAAGAAGGGTTTCCAAAATTCCAACTTGGCACGAAATGAGCTCGAAGAGGCAAATAAAGAATCAGTAGACCACCCAACACAAAAAAAATGATCCCTGGGAAGACTTTTCTGCGTATCAAAAAAGGTAAATTCGCGGCTGCAATAATAGGGTGTACCAAGATCGCAATTCCCCAAAAAAACCAAGCGATAAAGTTTAGCCGGTCATCAGTTCGCTCCTTGCCAAGTTCACTAAACAGCAAAATGAGACATGAGAATGCACATACAGTTGCATACACTTCTGTTCGAATCGCTTGAAGGGTAACAATTGAAGAAAGCCCAAAAATAAGAAAAATAATTCTGGGGACACACGACTGGACCCAATCTATTGACCTTAAAGTTTGGAATGAGGGATGTGTGCCCAAGATTTGAATGGTCAGGATCCAAATGGTACTGGCTGACAGCAACGACATCGCTACCGAGGCAAGCGTCGTTCTATAACTCAAATCTCCTAATGGAATAAATTGAAAAATCGCTCCTATCAAAACAAATGGAGGTTGGCCAGGAGGGTGGCCGATCCCTAACGATTGGCTTGACATAGTGAGTTCAGCTGAGTCGAGCCAATGAACTGAGGGAGCTACTCCAAGCATCCAGAATATAAGGAGCACACTTAGGGGGAAAAACATTTATGAATTTGAAATTAACAGTGGAAAAATGTTTGACCACGTATCACTGACTTCAATATTTTGCCATTCATCTTTTGATGAACGTAAAAGCATAAAAAGAGGAAAGCTAACATAGGGTAATGCTCCACGCCATTCTATGAGAAACTCACCAAGTCGTGTTTCAAAATCTCTGATTCGCTCTATCGCTGCCTCTTTGCCATAGATCTTTGCATAGTAAAGAGTTAGTCGATCTCGAATCTTTTGTTTTATTGATTCGTCTTTCACAGATTCCAATTGAGATTGAAGGGTCTCGATAGCTAACATACTCTCCAGCACTTTACTCCCCTCTTCCCATTCACCAGCTCGCTTATATAAGGTTGCTGCCCATGTTTTATAAATGTCAGGACTCCCAGGAATTCGAGCGGTAGCCGCAATGTAAGGAGCTCCACGTTTTTTATCCTTTAACTCAATAGCATAATTAAACCCTATCATTTGTGGAATCATCCAGTATTGAGGATCATGCTTCCATCCTACAGCTTCGTTCTGTATATAGCGCCATCCTTTCTCAAGGATCCGTGTACTGGCTTCGATCTTGTCCCTTGAGATTGAGCCTCCTCGATACATGAGAACGGCTCCAGCCCACATGTAAATTTTTTCAAATCTCGGATCTAGGTCGACCGAAAAACTAATCAAATCTTCAAGATAACTAAACTTCTTCATTCCAAACAATTCATCCGCAAAATATCCAAGTGTGCGAATCCATACTAGGTCTGCAAGAAAAGCTTCATGCCCCAAAAGCATAGGCCGGATCCAATCCGATTTTGGAAGATAAAAGACACTTTCTTCTGTTCGTGACAGAGTCTCAACGATTTTAAGACGGCCATGAAGAACAGTTACCCACCAAATTGAAAACAGTAGAATGGTAGATGTAAGAACTTTCCTTGCTAAAGGGCTCAATTCCATGAAGGAGAGTCTATAAGAAAGATTTGAAAGGTCTCAATAAAAAACCGGGCTTGGTTTTCTCCAAGCCCGGTTTTTCTTTTCTATAAGTTACCTAATTAACGGCTGCTTTTTACTCTAATGGATAGTTAGAGTATACACCTGATCCCAGTTGAGGATCACCAGAGGTCCCGTTAACAGCACCCACACGCTCAAACAAGCTGGAGGCTCCATCACCATCTAAATCTCCATTTGCTCTTGCTGTAAACGAAGATTGAAGGCCCGTGTTTGTAGAGCCTGCTGAAGTGTACGCGAAGAGGACGCCAGACTCTGTAGCAAACTTCAAAGCTTGCCATTCTGGGGTTTCCCAGTTTGCCACTATTTTGTTGATGCCAGGTATAGCTGTCGGGGTCATGGGGGCGTTGACAAACTGCTTTGAAAGAATGGTACCACCAACGTTGACATATTCTTCACTGAAATAAGCAACGTTTCCGTCGCAAACCTTACGAATGTTTGTTAATGCCTCTGAGGTCTTTGCTCGTTTCATATACTTTAAGAACGCAGGAATGGCTACTGCGGCTAGAATTCCGATAATGGCAACAACGATCATCAACTCGATGAGCGTGAAGCCTTTTCGTTTATTTCGATCCATCAAAAACTTCACCATTTGTTTTCCTCCTAAAAATTAAGTTAATTGTTTGGTTGTGACTACGTATGCAATGTTAGAACCAAAGTCAAAATAAAAATATCAATTAATTTTAATAAGTTATCAATTTGTCTTTTTGGTTTTGACAAATTTTGTCACCCTTAACTTCCATTTCCTGTCGCCTAGGACAAATTTTGTCGCTGGATTTCCTCTTCGGGCTCTGCAATCCCAAGCTTTATCAAGCGGTAACGCATGGAACGAAAACTAATTTTAAGCAATTCTGCCGCCTTTTTTCGAACTCCGCCAGTTGCCTTCAGTGCCTCCAAGATCAGATTTCTTTCATAGTTATCTATCATCTTTTCTAAATCAACCCCTCCATGAGGAAAAGGAGCTTCTTCACTGGTAAGTCCTTTAGAAATGGATGGAGAAAAAAATGGATGTCCACGGATTTTGTCTGGCAAGGTTTCGAGTTGAATCAAAGGATTCGTTTCCAGCGTAACACTCTGTTCAATCAGATTTTCGAGCTCACGAACATTCCCTGGATATTCATATGAGGTGATTTTTTCCAAACTTTGAGGTGCAAATCCCTGAATCCTTTTTCCCTGCTCCTTGGCATATTTTTCCAGAAAATACTCTGCCAATACAGGAATATCCTCAGGGCGTTCTCTTAAAGGAGGCATCAAAATACGGATGACATTAAGCCTGTAATAGAGATCCTCTCTGAATCGCCCATTTCGAACGTCTTCTTCGAGATCACGATTTGTAGCAGAAAGAATCCTGACATCCACTGGAGTAGGCGTTGTACTTCCTACCCTTAAGATCACCCGTTCCTGCAGCACGCGTAGCAATTTAACTTGAATCTGAGGAGGAAGTTCGCCAACTTCATCTAAAAATAAAGTCCCCTGGTGGGCTGCCTCAAATAGCCCCATTTTGTTGGTTAATGCACCCGTAAATGCTCCTTTTAAGTATCCAAAAAGTTCGCTTTCAATGAGATTCTCTGGAATGGCGGCACAGTTGATGGAGACAAAAGGTTTGGCAGCCCTGGGTGATTTTTCGTGGACAGCCTTGGCAACAAGCTCTTTGCCCGTCCCGCTCTCGCCCACAATCAAAACGCTAGACCTTCCCCCAGCTACCCGATCAATCATTCCAAAAACTTGCTTCATCTTTTCGCTCACTCCAATAAAATTGAGATGCCCTTTTTGCCGATCCACTTGTTCTTTAAGGAGTTTGTTTTCCTTTTTCAGCTCTGTTTTTTCAAGAGCATTGCGAATCAGAAGGCGTATCTCATCCACTTTGAAAGGCTTTGTTAAATAATCGTAAGCACCTCTCTTCATTGCTTCAACTGCGGATTCTGTTGTTGCATATGCCGTGATCATGAGTACCAGCGTGTCAGGGGAAACTCCTTTCACTCGTTCAAGAACAGCCATTCCATCCACATGAGGCATGGAAAGATCAGTGATCACCAGATCGTAAATCTGATTCTCAATTTTTTTGATCGCTTCTTTTCCATCTGGGACCATTTCCACTTCATATCCTTCCCTTGTCAGTAAAATCTCAAAGAATTCTCGAATAGAGGGTTCATCATCGACAACCAAAAGACGCGCCATATCTATGCCACTCCCATCCGTAATTGGTTTTCCTTCAGGGTTTTTGGAAACCGTACACGAAAGATTGTACCTCCTTGAAGGCTTTCAAAGGAAATCGATCCTCCATGATCTTCCACAATCCTGCGCACTACAGCCAATCCTAACCCTGTCCCTCTTGTCTTTGTGGTATAGAATGGATGAAAAATTTTTTCTCGGATCTCATGTGGAATTCCTATGCCCTCATCTCTTACTTCCACAATCACTTCCCTTTTTCCAATATCCTCCATTAAGTTAATCTCAATTTCTCCTCCTTGGGGCATCGAGTCAGCAGCATTTGTCATTAAGTTCCACATCATTTGAGAAAGTTGTCTTGAATCTGCCCAGAGGAAAGTGCTTACCTTTAAGTTCAGTTTTAAGCTGATTTTTTTATTACCGTGACTTCGTGAGAACAGTTCGGAAGCTTCCTGAATCAGATTTCTAACTTCGACTTCCTCAAGCTGTGGACTCATGGGTTTAGCAAAAAGTAAAAAATCGGTTAATAGTTGACTTAATCGGTCAGTCTCTCGAACAGCAATGTCCATGAGTTTTTGATCTTGTTTCTCAAGCGCAAGTTGATTTTTCAACACTTCGATGGCACCCGATAAAGAAGTCAGAGGATTTCGGATTTCATGGGCAATTCTGGCTGCAAGCTCTCCAACAGCAGCAAGTTGGTCTGCACGTTTCACTTTCTCTTCCATTTCGCGATATCGTGTAAGATCCTGAAAAATTACCAATGATCCTTGAGACGCTTCAGTACCATGCCTTAAACTGGCTAAAGAAAAACCTAAAATCTTTTCTTCTCCATTGGGACACTGAAATTGGGTTTCTAAACGCCAAGGTCTTGCTTCTCCAGGAAGGAGTTCTCCGTTCTGATCGAATTGGGCCGAAGCGTCTGGAAAAATTTCAAGAAAAGGTTTCAAGTGAATGTCTTTGAAATTCAATTTTGTGATTTCCTGGGCTGGCCCGTTCCAAAAGTTGATTCGCCCCATCGAGTCCAAGGTGGCCAAGCCGCTCGTTAGACTCTCTACGATTCTTTTCATGAGCGCCTCTAAGTTCTCTATCTCTAAACTCTTTTGGGCTAGTTTTACTTCCGCACGTTCTTCTCTAACCGACAAGTAACTGGAGAAATAAGCGACAACAAAAAATCCAATTGTATTAAGTACGATAGACGCGATGACTTGGTTCTCTTGCCAGGTGCCAGGTTTTCTGACCACGTCAAAAAATTGGGGCATATGCTTTAAGTATTCAAGATTGGCCAACGCTCCGTAAAAAATCCCGCTCAACGCCGCAGCTGAAAACGCTCCTGTTCCCAGAAACAATAAGGCGGCATTAAAAATAGTAAAATAATACATGATCTTAAAAGGGCTATCGATTCCACCAGAGATGCCTACAAGTGCGGTGTTAAAGAGAAGGTCCCAAACAATTTGTAAGAAAGTTAGCCTAGAAAAGGAACGAAGAGGTCTACCAAAATATCTAAAAACAAGAGTTAGGGCCACGAATAAGTGGCTAGAGGTAATGATTAAGATGGCGAGGAAGGAACGTCCAAAAAGGCTGCCTTCCACCCCTGGCCGAAAAAACCATGTGGCGGCAAACAAAGCAACAGCCGTTGCCAGACGAAAGGCAACAAGAAGTCTTAAGCGTTGACCTCTGCCCTGTTTCTCATGGACGGAAGAAGAAACTGTGATTGGATTCATGTCGCGGCATTATCTTACAATGCTTGTGTCTCTATCAGCAGAGAAAATTTTGTGGATGGCAAAAGCCGCACTCTTAGCCTGCCCCTCCAACTGCGCCAGCCAATTTGAACACTGGCAAATACATAGCGATAACGAGCCCACCAATGACCACACCTAAGAATGCCATCATAGCAGGCTCCATGAGGGATGTAAGTGCATCAACAGAAGAATCCACCTCATCATCATAAAAATCCGCAATTTTGTTCAACATAGCGTCCATTGCACCTGTCGTCTCACCAACATTGATCATCTGACAGACCATGGATGGGAATACCCCACTTTCTTCAAGAGGCTCTGCCATAGTCTTGCCTTCGCTAATCGAGGCTCTGGTTTCCATGATGGCATTTTCAATCACCTTGTTCCCTGCCGCTTTTGCCACAATTTCAAGCGCGTCTAAAATCGGCACACCACTTGTAAGCATGGTTGCCAAAGTTCTGGAGAATCTAGCCACGGCAACTTTGCGCAAAAGGTCGCCAAATACTGGGAGTTTTAAAAAGATACTGTCAATGGTCAAGCGTCCTTTCTTGGTACCATAAATGTGTTTGATTCCAAAAATCAGGGCAACTACGAGGACCACGAGAAAAGGCAATAACTTCTTAAATGTTCTGGACATATTGATCACGAATACTGTGGGACCCGGCAATTCCGCGTTTCCAAACTCGCGAAACATGCTTTCAAAAATAGGTATGACCCACCCTAACAAAACGCTAATAACACCGACTGCGATAACTAGGATTGCAATGGGGTAGACCATCGCACCTTGCACCTTTTTCTTCAGTTTCATGATCTTTTCAAGATAGGTCGCCAATCTTAAAAAGATCGTGTCCAGAATACCGCCCACTTCGCCTGCCTGTACAAGGTTTACAAATAGATCATCAAATGCCTTCGGATGTTTTTTTAGAGCGTCCGCAAAAGTTGAACCTCCTTCAACTTCTGTTTTTACGGCAAAGAGAATATTTTTAAAGGAACGAGATTCTTGCTGACTTGACAGGATATCAAGACACTGAACCAACGGCAACCCAGCGTCGATCATGGTGGCAAATTGTCTGGCAAAGATGACAATATCCTTAGATTGTACACCTCCCCCTAATCCAGGAATTGCGATGGCCCTTTTTCTGCTCTTCTCTTGAATCTTCTTTGGCCGAACTTGCTGTTGCCGAAGCCATTGGACTACAGCCGCCTCGTTGGGGGCTTCGCGCTCTCCCTTTTTGACTACTCCTTGCCTTGTTAATCCTTCCCATCGATAAACTGGCATGGTGTTTTATATTCTCCTTTGAGCGGTAGCTGAAAGAACTGGGTCCATTCCTCCACTCGAAATCATTTGTCGGAGTTCATCAGAATCTGAGGCATAGCCCAAAGCATCCTCCAAAGAAATATGCCTCTTTGAAAAAAGAGAGAGTAGAGCTTGATTTAAGGTCTGCATTCCAAATTTAGTTTGTCCTACTTGCATCTGAGAATAAATCTGATGAATTTTATCCTCACGAATAAGATTTCGAATGGCAGGATTCGGAATCATAACCTCGCAAGCAAGGGCTCTACCTTTGCCATTTGTTTTAGGAATCAACGTTTGAGACAATACTCCTTCAAGAACAAAGGAAAGCTGAGCTCTCACCTGAGGTTGTTGGTTGGAAGGAAAGACATCCACAATACGGTTAATGGTTTGAACGCAAGAGTTTGTGTGCAGGGTTGCAAAAGCCAAGTGCCCTGTTTCCGCAATGGAGAGAGCTGCTTCAATGGTTTCCAAATCGCGCATTTCTCCGATAAGAACCACATCAGGGTCCTGCCTAAGAACGTACTTTAGAGCAATCGCAAAACCTTCAGTGTCTGTATGGACTTCCCGTTGATTCACGATGCACCCTTTGTGGGGATGAAGGTATTCAATAGGATCTTCAATGGTCATGATATGTTCATGCCGTTCCTGATTAATCATGTCGATCATGGATGCAAGTGTTGTGGATTTTCCTGAACCCGTAGGGCCGGTCACCAAAATCAGACCTCTAGGCTTTCTCGTTAAATCTGTAACTATGGAGGGCAAGCCAAGTTCTGCCAAAGGAAGAATTTTAAAAGGAATCTGTCGAAAAGCTCCTGAGACCGCTCCACGTTGCGTATAGACATTCGCTCTAAATCTTGAGAGACCTTTCACACCAAAGGAGAGATCCAATTCATTTTTTTCTTCAAATTTATGTTTCTGTGCATCGGTTAAAATTGAATAACAAATTTGTTTTGTCTCGGGAGGAGTCAAGGGTGGCATTTTAAGAGGCATGAGGTGCCCATCAATTCTGAGTTGAGGAGGAGTACCTGTCGTAATGTGAAGGTCACTCGCACCTTTCTCAATCATAGTCTTTAGTAGTTGATGTAGATTAGCCAGATGTTCTCCTTAGGGTTTAGCTCCACATGGTGAGGTTGTTCATCAGTTATCCGATACAGAAACTCGTAGGACTTCTTCAAGGGTGGTAATTCCTTCTTCTAACTTGCTCAATGACGACTTTCTCATCGATTTCATTCCCAACCGCATTGCTTCCCTTTTGATTTCGACAGTAGAAGCTCCATTTAAAATAAATTCTTTCAGCTCTTCTCCTATTGGCATAACCTCATAAATGGCAATTCGGCCTTTGTACCCAGTTTCACTACAGTTGGCACATCCCTTACCTTCGTAAAGCGAAACCTTTTGTGCAATTTCAGGGGACATTCCACCATCAATTAAGGTTTGCGGCGGGATCTTCAACTCCTCTTTGCACTCAGAACAGATTTTACGCGCTAAGCGTTGGGCCACAATACAGTTGACAGAAGAGGCCACCAAAAAAGGCTCGATACCCATGTTCAATAATCTGTTAATGGTCGATGGAGCATCGTTGGTATGCAGTGTAGAAAGGACCAAGTGACCTGTTAAAGCCGCTTTCACAGCGATTTCTGCGGTTTCAAAGTCTCGAATCTCTCCCACCATGATGATGTCAGGATCTTGTCTAAGAAAAGAACGTAACGAAGCAGCGAAATTCAGGCCAATTTCTTCATGCATTTGAACTTGATTAATGCCCAATAGATTGAACTCCACAGGATCCTCTGCCGTAGAGACATTTTCTGAGATCTGATTCAGTTCAGACAAGGCCGAATAAAGAGTTGTGGTCTTTCCCGAACCTGTTGGCCCTGTCACCAGAACCATTCCAAAAGGTTTATGAATGGAAGATTTGAAATCATCCAACGCCTTTTGTTCGAAACCCAGTTTTGTCATGTCGAGCTGGAGGTTGGACTTATCTAGAAGTCGCAGAACAACTTTTTCCCCAAAAAGTGTGGGTAAAACAGACACGCGGTAATCCATTTCTTTGTCTTTCCCCATCTTTAGTTTGATACGACCATCTTGGGGTAATCTTCGTTCCGCGATGTCCATCTTACTCATAATTTTAAGGCGTGACACAATAGCGTTTTTAAGCTTCATGGGTGGCTTCATGACCTCATATAAAACACCGTCAATACGAAACCGAATTCGAAAGATCTTCTCATAGGGCTCAATATGGATATCAGATGCCCCTTTTTTGACGGCATCCATCAGAATAAGGTTACAAAGTTTTACGACAGGAGCGTCTTCCGCTGACTTTGTGAGGTCGTTAATATCAACTTCTTCTTCCTCGCTAATATATTCAAAGCCTTGGTCATCAAAATCAGCCAGGGCATCTACAAACTTCTCACCTTCGTCATAATATTTTTCAATGGCTGTCTTAATAGAAGCTTCTGAGGCAACCACAACCTCAACGTTGTATCCAGTCAAGAATTTGATGTCATCAATGGCATAAATATTTGATGGATCTGCCATCGCAATAATCAGGTTGGCACCTGACTTGTTCACTGGGATGATTTGATGTTTTTCTGCAACATCTTTAGGAATCAAATTAATAATGTCTTGTTCGATCTCAAAGTCATCCAAGTTAACGGAGGGGACCCCATATTGTTTGGAGAGAAAAGCTGTAAGATCGCTCTCTTTGATATAGCCAAGTTTGGCTAGGTTGTAACCAAGGCGGCCACCTGATTTCTTAGACTCTTCCTGCGCTTTTTGAAGCTGCTGGTTTGAGATAATGTTCTGACGAACCAAGAGTTCGCCTAGGCGGGAACTCATTGAAAACCTCCTTGATTTACCAAAGGATAAAGAATTTTATGAGGATAAACCTTGCGATGTAGAACTATGGCATCAATTTAACAATAATGACAAATTTCGTCAACAATATTCTTATTTTAAAATTAGATAGTTATAAAAAATTACAAAATATATGGAATAATAGTTCCCAATAAAATTTGACGTGTCTAGGCCTTTCATTTTTTCAACATCAATTCAACATCTTTACAATCTTTTTGAATCTGTTCGCAAAGCGCAACCTTGTCAGAAAACTTCATTTCCTCCCTCAAACGAGCGACCCATTCGAGCTTTAACTCCTTCCCCAGCAGATCTCCTGAAAAATGAAGAAGATGAGACTCTACCACCTCCTTCGAATTTTCCGTTACTGTGGGGCGAATCCCTACATTGGTCGCGGCTTTATAAAGTTTAGAATCTACACTGGCCCATGTCGCATAAACTCCGCGCTTTGGGACAAGAGTCTCTAATGACCCCAAGTTTGCCGTCGGAAAACCAAGACTCTTTCCTCGACTCTCTCCCTTCACAACCTTACCCATGGTAAAATACGGCCTTCCCAAACACTTTTGTGCTAATTGTACCTCCCCTTCCATCAAGAGCTTGCGGATTCGAGAACTGCTAACAATTACTCCATCCACATGAACAGGAGGGATGACCACTAATTCAAAACCTAAATCACGTGCAAAAATAGCAAGCTTTTCTGGAGTACCCTCACGGTTATGTCCAATATGGGTTGTGGCACCTATACATAAAATCTTCATTTTCAAAGCTTCTTTGAGCGTTTTGACAAAGTCTTGTGCTTTCTTATCTGCAAGTTCTCTTGTAAAGGGAAGCACAACTCCGTGATCGATTTTCATCGTTTTCATCCATGCCATCCGTTGTGCTGGAGTAGTTAAAAGAGAAGGAGTTTCATTTCTCAAGATCACGGATGGGTGGGGATCAAATATCACAACCACTGATTCCAACTCATGTTGCTTGGCAGAATGAATAACTCGTTTAAGAATACTTTGATGCCCTTTATGCACTCCATCGAAGTTACCAATGGTTACAATCGTGGATCGAAGCACA
>Ga0247727_10017426_pt1 | contig 11437 bp, 8 predicted proteins | sample WisWelCaveWW1625_FD_202498 | JGI IMG/M metagenome (GOLD analysis project Ga0247727, IMG submission 202498) | Biofilm microbial communities from Wishing Well Cave, Virginia, United States - WW16-25 | ecosystem: Environmental > Aquatic > Deep subsurface > Groundwater > Cave microbial mat | place... | reverse complement strand
TCCTGCGCCAACGCCCGGGGTGTTGCACTCTGCGCTGCCATCAGGAGCGTGGCCAGCACCAGGAACTTGCACGTATTCAGAACCGGCATAGGGGCACCTCGGAGTTGCAGAATGGAATGAAAGCCAGCAAAGAAACGGAGAGTATAGACCATCTCCCAAGAAACTACGATCTGTGAGACGCGGAGAATTGCGCGGCGTTCGTGCTAAGAAAACGGGGCGCCACGATCGCAATCGGGACGCCCCGTTGTCTAGCCGCTGCTGTTGATTACCGCGTGTCAAACGGCCAGAGTGGGTCGACGTCTGCGCCGGGAGGACGCTGGCCGCCGCCGGGCCGCGGGACGCTGACGTGCGGCACGCCGGCTTCGTTGACCAGCTTATTGAACGCGGGCAGGTCTTCTCGCACCAGCTTGCCGATGGCGGTTCCCGCCTCCTGGAGTTTGGGCAGGACGAGTTTGATCTGCTCAAGCTGCCAGGCCGTCGGAGCAGCCGTGTAGGATTCGATGGCGCCGGCAACCTGCTGCAACCGCTGCAACGGGTTGGGCGGGGTGAACGTGAGCGGCGGGCCGGCTGCGCCCAGCGCCTGGGCCTGGGTGTCGCCGCACTGCTGCGGCGTAGCCACCAGCTTGCACGTCTCGATGGTGCGCTTCAGCAGGTCTTCCGCGGCCGTCATCACGTTTTCCGGTACGCGGGTTCCGCCCGGGCGCTTCCACCCTTCGATGGCCGTGTTGAGTGCTGTGCGCATGGCGGTGATGCCACGCTGGCCAACCACGGCCGGGCCAATCACCGGAGCAATCGTGTTGAGGGCGGCGCGGCGCGCAGCGCGTTCCTCCGCGCTGATCACCAGCCGCGGGTCTTCCCCGACCACTACGGTTTTGGAGACTTCCTTATCGCCCAGGCGCACCTTGACCGTGAATGTGCCGGGGTCCACGCGTGGTCCGGCGGCCGCGCCCAAACCGGCGAATCCTCCGCCGCCGAAACCCAGACCCGGCCCAGCCTGTCCCGGGGCGGCCGGAGGAATCGGCGACGTGGCGCGGTAATCCCAAATGACGCGGTTGATGCCGGCGTTGCCGGTGCCGTCGAGCTGGCGAATCGTCTTGCCCTCGCTATCGGCGATGGTGATGCGCACGCGGCTCTGCGCGGCCTGCGCTGCGGCTTGTGGTCCACCCGCCGCCGGGGCCGCGCCTTCTGCGGGCGCCGAAGGAGGTTCGACCTTGTTCTTTAGGTAGTAGTTGATGATGACGCCATTGGGCGGGTTCTGCCCCAGGAACGTCTTATGGCCCTGTGAAGCCGAAGTGGTGCGGTTCGAGAGGCGCCACATCGTGGCTGGGCGGATGTCGAACAAGTGCAGGTCGTTCTCGGCCACCTTGGCGTTCAACTGCTCGAGCGCCGACAGGTCGTCGAGGATCCAGATGCTGCGCCCGTGCGTGCCGAAGATGAGATCGTTATCGCGCGGGTGGACCAGGATGTCGTCCACGGGCACGGTGGGCAGGTTGAGCTTGAGTTTGGCCCAGTTGGCGCCGCGGTCAAAGCTGACGTAAGCGCCGTATTCGGCGCCGGCGAACAGCAGGTCGGCGTTCTTAGGGTGCTCGCGGATCACGTTGACGATGCCGTTATTGTCCGGGATTCCGTTGCGGATGGCCTTCCACGATTCGCCGAAATCGGTGGTCGCAAAGACGTAGATGTTGAAGTCGTTCATGCGGTGGCCGTCAAACGTGACGTAAGCGGTCCCCTCCGCGTGCCGGGAAGCCACCACCCGGCTCACGTAAGTGGCCGTGGGTACGCCGGGGACCTTGCTGGTCACGTTTTTCCACGTGGCGCCGCCGTCTTTGGTCACCTGGAGGTTTCCGTCATCGGTCCCCGCCCAGACCACGTTTCCGTTCAGGGAAGATTCCGAAAGGGTGGTGATGCAGGGCCACTGCTGCACGCCGTCATGGCGCGAAAGCGTGTTGCGGTCCGGCACCTTGCCCATAATCGCCTTCTTGTCGCGGTCCTCGTTGTTGGTCAGGTCCGGACTGGCTTTGGTCCAGTTATCGCCGCGGTCGGTGGATTTGAACAGGAAATTGCCGCCGTAGTAGACCGTTTTCGGGTTGTGCGCGGAGATGACGATGGGCGAGTTCCACTGGAAGCGATAGCGGGCCTCGCCCTCGGCCTCGATGGGCCGGATGGCGCGGGACTCGTGGGTGCGCAGATCGCGGCGCAGCACATTTCCGTCTTGTGATTCCGCGTACACCGTGTTGGGGTCTGTGGGGTCAATCTGTGCGTAGTAACCGTCGCCGCCGGCCACCGTGTACCACTCGCTGGTGGGGATTCCGGCGGTGTTGGTGGTGGCGCTGGGCCCGCACCAGGTGTTGTTGTCCTGCAAGCCGCCGCAGACATAGTAGGGAGTGCGCATGTCCGCGCCGATTTCATAGAACTGGCCGAGCGGAATGGTGTTCACGAAATCCCAGGTGCGCCCGCGGTCCCAGCTCCAGTGGATGCCGCCGTCAGAACCCGTTAGCACGTGGTCGGAGTTGGCCGGGTTGATCCACAGGGCGTGATAGTCCCCGTGGATGCGCTGCACCAGGTTCTGGCGGAAGGTGCGCCCGCCGTCCTCGGAGTTGAACATCTGCGCGCCGAGCACCCAGATGCGCTGGTCGTTGTTGGGGTCAACGTGCACCTGGCTGTAATACATCGCGCGCGGGTTGGTATCGCTCATGCGCGTCCAGGTCTCGCCTTTGTCTTCGCTGCGAAAGATCCCGCCGTTGCGGTGCTCCACCAGTGCGTACACCACCCGCGGGTCGCGCCGGTACACGTTCAGCCCGATGCGGCCGATCTCCTGCGGGCCGGTCTGTGCCGGCGGCGGAGCCTGTGCCTGCTGCGGGAGTGTGATGCCAAACTGCGCGGCGAGGGCTTCGAACCCTCCGCCGCCTCCTCCGCCACCGGGGCCCCCGAGTCCGCCCCCCGCGGGCGCCGGTCGGAAATTGGGATCCCACGGCAGGCCGTTGATGAGTTTCTTCCAGGTGACGCCGCCGTCGGTGCTCTTGTGGATGCCGCCGTGCGGCCCGCTGCCGTTGAAGCCGAAAACGGTGCGCCGGCGCTGGTACATCGCCGCGTAGAGCGTATCCGGGTTTTCCGGGTCCATCACGATGTCGGTGGCCCCGGTGTCCTCGTTCACAGACAGGACGTTGGTCCAGGTCTTGCCGCCGTCGGTGGTCTTGTAAATGCCGCGTTCCTTCGAGGGGCCCCACAGCCGCCCGGTGGCCGCCACGTACAAGAGGTTGGGATTCGTCGGGTGGATGACGATGCGCGCGATGTGGTGCGTTTCGCGCAGGCCCATGTGCGACCACGCCTTCCCGCCGTCGGTGGACTTATAGACCCCGTTGCCCCAGGACGAGCTCTGCCGGTTGTTGGATTCACCGGTACCGGCCCAGACCGTGTCGGGGTCTGAGGGCGCCACGGCTAGGTCTCCGATGGTGGACACATCTTCGTTGTCGAAAATCGCCTGCCACGTGGTTCCGCCGTTGAGGGTCTTGAAGATTCCGCCCGATGCTGTGCCCGCGTACACGGTGCTGGGGTTGCTCTCCACCACCGCGAAATCGTCAATGCGCCCGCCCATCGTGGCCGGACCGATCTCGCGCACCCTCAGGTTCTTGATTATTTCGCCGTAATTGGGCGCCGCGGGCGCTGCCGCGGCCGGAGCAGCGGCAGGCTGCTCCTTCTTCGGCGCCTTGCCTTTGGCCGGCTGCTCGGACTTGGACTGCGCCGCTCCGCCCTGGGCCAGCACAACCGGCTCGCCGGCTGCCGCCCACACCAATGCTGTCACCACCAACAACGCGAACAGAAATTTCGCGCGCGGGAACCACACCTCAGAAAATCTCATGCCACACCTCGTTTTAGGATATTCAGGAAGACCACTCGTCACCGAAGGGCCGAAATGCTACGCCCGCTGCTGCGCAAAAGCAATCCGAATTCTTCCGCTGGCCCGCCGCCCGCGCTTGCGCTACAGTGGCGCTGGCGGAGGCCCTATGCACCTGCAGCGAAAAAAAATGTTTCGAATTGCGGTCTATGCGACGTGCCTGGGCCTGCCAGCGTTTCAACAGGCTGCCGCGCAGGCCGCGGCTCCGGCCTGGCGGCAGGACCCTCCGCGGATGACCCGCGGCCCGCGCGCCGCCACCGAGCAAATCCGCTCCCTGTTTGACGAATACCTGCGTCTGCACGCCGCCAAGGATATGGACGGGTGGTTGAAGACCTTTCTGCCCGAAGCAGTCTGCGTCCGCACCGGCGACGACGGCAAGGTGATCGTTTATCGCGCGGCCGAACTGGCTGCGAGCATCGCCGAGGAAGCGAAGAAACTGGAATCGCAGCACGAAAGCTTCGAAGACGTGCGCATCGAGGCCGACGGCGACGCTGCGGTGTATTCCACACTGTGGCGGTTGTTCCACAACGGCAAGGAGATGCGCCGCGGCCGCGCGTATTTCACCCTGGCGCGCAAGGATGGGCACTGGAAGATTGCCTCGCTGGTGTGGTATCGCCGCGGCGGCGGCGGGGTCCGATAGAAGGAAAATCTAAACGCAGATGAACACAGATTGCAGGAGGCGTTCGGATCTTCCACTCTGTCTTGATCCGTGTTTATCTGTGTTCATCTGTGGTTCCTTAAGGGGATCTGCGTTAATCTGCGTTCAATTCTTACTCCCATGACCCGCGAGAAATTTCAAAAACTGGCCGCAGAGACGCTGGACGCGTTGCCGCCGCGGTTCCGAGAGAAACTGCGCAACGTGGCTATCGTTATCGAAGACTTGCCTGACGACCCCGCCTCCGGCGACGGCGAGGACGGCCTGCTGATGGGTCTGTTCGAAGGCGTCCCGGAGACCGAAAAAAGCGTATGGGACCAGCCCTCTGGCCCCGACCGCGTTATCCTCTATCAAAAGAATATTGAAGCCGTGTGCGACACCGAGGCCGACATCCGCCGCGAAATCCGCCTGACCCTGCTGCACGAAATCGGCCACTACTTCGGAATGAGCGAGGAGCAGCTGGAAGACGTGTAGTCTCGCTCCTCCCGATAGCCCGGCCCGCCGCCCGGCCTGTTTGCCGGTCCCGACTGGGCGGGGCGCCCGCTGGTGCGGGCACAGGCATCGCCCTGGCACCTCACTTGGAGCATCTGTTACGAATTCCTGCGGATCGTTACTCATCCGCGTGTATTCTGCAGCCCGTGGTCAGCTCCTGAAGCCATCACCTACATCGAGGGCTTGTTGGCATCGCCGGGGCACCACCTGTTGGTTGCTACCGAACTCCATGGGACTCTCCTTTCGCAGTTGATTCAGGAACTCCCCCTCTTTGCGGGAAATAAGTTGCACGACCTGCATATCGCCGTGTTGATGCGCGAGCATGGGATCCGGCGCATTTACACCCGAGACACCGATTTCAACCTCTTTCCCGGCATCGAAGTAATCGACCCGGTCAGGGAATTGCCCTGAATTACCCTCGCCAACGCGCCGTTTCGCTACGTCTAACTCTCGTGAGACAATCCACATTCCCACGGAGGAAACCATGCGCTCTGTTCTACTGATTCTTTGTTGTGCGCTGATTCTTGCCGGCGCCGCCGCCGCGCAGACGGCCGCACCGGATAGGCTTTCTGACGCCGACCTTGCCGCCATCAAGCAGCCCGCGCTGGACTACGCCGAGAGCTACTACGAAGGCAACGCCGACAAGATGGAGCGCGCGCTGCACCCGGATCTGGCCAAGCGGATGATCAACACCGACCCGCAGGGCCGCAGCCGCCTGGACCACCTGGGCGCCATGCGCCTGGTGCAGATCATCCGCGGCGGCCACGGCAAGAGCGTCCCGCCGGAAAAGCGGCAGAAAGAAATCGCGGTGCTGGACGTCTATCAGGGCCGCATCGCCAGCCTGCGCGTGGAAATGGACTCCTGGGTGGATTACCTGCACGTAGCCAGGTTCGGCGACCGCTGGGTGATTATCAACGTCCTGTGGCAGACCAAGCCCCAGCCGGCGCCGAAACCGTAGCCCCGCGCCGCGCGTCCAGAGCATCAGCAACTCGATGATGCCGATTCACCGGAGGTATCTATTGAAGCGCACTATTCTTGCCGCCCTGCTCTCCGCCGCTGTTGCGCTGTCCGGCGCCGCCGCACCCGGGCCCGATGGCGCGAAGTTCTGGCCGGCGTGGCGCGGGCCGCTGGGTACCGGCGCCGCTGCGGAGGCCAATCCTCCCGTCGAGTGGAGCGAGACCAAGAACGTGAAATGGAAGGTGGAGATTCCCGGGCTGGGCAGTTCCACTCCCATCGTCTGGGGCGATACGATTTATGTCCTCACCGCGGTTCCCGCCGACCCCGCCACGCTGGCCGGCGCCAATACGTGGGACCGCTCGTCCGGGCGCCCGCCGCTGCTCGCGCCGGCCAAGCAGAAGTTCGCCGTGCTGGCCGTCAGCCGCAGCGACGGCAAAATCCGCTGGGAGAAAACCCTGCGCGAGGCCGTGCCCCACGAGGGCGTGCACTTCACCAACACCTGGGCTTCGGCCTCTGCCGTCACCGACGGCGAGCTCCTGTTCGCCTACTTCGGCTCGCACGGGCTCTACTGCCTGGATCGGAACGGCAACCTGAAATGGGAAAAAGACTTCGGCGATATGAAGACGCGCAACGGCTTTGGCGAAGGCACCTCGCCCGCTTTGGCGGGCAACAAGCTGGTGGTCATCTGGGACCACGAGGGCGAAGACTTCATCATCGCGCTGGACAAGAAAAATGGGAAGGAGCTGTGGCGCACGCCGCGCGAGGAACCCACATCGTGGACCACACCCCTGGTGATCGAGTTCAACGGTAAACAACAGGTGGTCACCAGCGCGACGAACCGCGTCCGCAGCTACGACCTCGAGAGCGGCAAGCTGCTGTGGGAGACCTCCGGGATGACCGCCAACGCCATTCCTTCGCCAGTCGCGGGGGACGGATTGGTCTATGTCACCAGCGGGTTTCGCGGGAACGCGCTGTTGGCCATACGCCTGGCCGCCGCGCAGGGCGATATTTCCGCATCCGCGGATGCCATCGCGTGGCGTTACGACCGCGACACTCCCTACGTACCCTCTCCGCTGCTCTACAACGGGCAGATTTACATCCTCAAGAGCAACAACGGAATCCTCACCAGTTTCAACGCGAAAACTGGCGAGAAGCTCTACGACGCGCAGCGGCTGGAGGCCGTGCCTAACGTGTATGCCTCACCGGTGGGCGCCGGCGGACGCGTCTACATCGCCGGACGCGACGGCGGCGTGGCCGTGCTCGAGGCCGGGCCGGAGTTCAAAATGCTGGCTGCAAACACGCTCGAGGACCGTTTCGACGCTTCACCGGTGGCCGTTGAGAACGAGCTGTATCTTCGCGGGCGGAAGTTCCTCTACTGCATCGCGGAAAAGTAGCGCAGGCTCCCGATCCCGAAGTCCCGAAAGTTCGGGACGGGATTCGGGACAGTCTGGGCACTGCCCATGCGCACCGGCGGCAGGCCACGGCTGCAGCCACCGCATCCCTGCATCGAAAATCCAATCCGCCGCATCCAACGTATCGGGAGGAGAGAGGAGCAAGATAATGGCCACCTGCAACCTATCCCCGATTCAACCCGAAGACCTCGCCGGCGACCCCACCTGATATCCGCGGGTCTTGTCCCGTCCCGTTTGCGCTGCGCTCTCTGCGGTGAACTTTTCAACCCCTGTTTTGTTTTCTTGACAACTCCGCAACCCCGCGCATACGCTCCGCCGCGGTGTCCGAGAACTCTTATCTCGGCTGGCTGGCTCTGGCGCTGACGCCGGGGATTGCCGCGCGGCAGGCCGGCAAGCTGCTGGCGCACTTCGGGAGCCCGGAGGAAATCTTCCGCGCTTCGCTGACCGAGCTGGAAGCCTGCCGCCTGCCCGCGGCCGTGGCCCGTGCCATCCATTCGCGCGAGCCGTTCTCTGCGGCGGAAAAAGAGCTGGCGGCGGTGGAGAAAGCGGCGGTCGCCCTGCTGCACTGGAATGAGCCGCATTACCCGCGCCTGTTGCGCGAGACCTACGACCCTCCGCCGCTGCTCTACCTTCGCGGCAACCGCGAATTGCTCACGCGGTACGCCATCGCCATCGTCGGCTCCCGCAAGCCCAGCCCCTACGGCACGCAGATGGCCGCGCGGCTGGCGCGTGACCTGTCCGAACGCGGCCTGTGCATCGCGAGCGGCCTGGCCCGCGGCATTGACAGTTGCGCCCACAAAGGAGCCCTCGACGCCCCTCGCGGCGCCACCGTCGCCGTGCTGGGCTGCGGCATCGATGTGGTCTATCCAAAGGAAAACCGCAAGCTGTACAAAGAGATTGAAGATCGCGGGGTGCTGGTTTCCGAGTTCCCGCTGGGCGCGTTTCCGGCCCCGCAGAATTTCCCCATCCGCAACCGCATCATTGCGGGGATGTCGCTGGGGGTTGTCGTGGTGGAAGGCGCGCAGTATTCTGGATCGTTGATCACGGCGCGGCTGGCGATGGAAACGGGCCGCGAAGTGTATGCTGTTCCGGGCAATGTGACGCAGCCGGCCAGCTTCGGCCCCAACCAGTTGATCAAGCAGGGGGCCAAACTGGTCACAGGATGGGAAGATGTAGTGGAAGAGCTTCCCACGGAAATCCGCGCAGAGCTGTTCCCCGTGGCCAGCGCCAGCGCAGAGGAGCGCGCAACGCTGCTGGAGGAATCGCTGCCGCCGGTGGAAAAGACACTCTACGCACTGCTGAACACGGATACGCCGGTGCACGTAGATGAGTTGTTGGAATCTTCCGGGCTGACGTCTTCGGAGGTTCTGTCCGCGCTGTTTGAGATGGAACTGAAAGGCGCTGTGCGCCAGTTGCCGGGCAAGCAGTTTGTGAAGGCCCTGTTGTAACGGTTCGTCGGCTCGTGTGATTCGTCCGCTGCGGCGGATCGAACCATCCAGCCGACCCGGCTGGTTCGTTTTGAAGCCGCCCGGATGGCGGCGATACCCACTTATGCCACGCTCCCTGGTCATCGTCGAATCGCCGGCCAAGGCGAAAACCATCAACAAATATCTGGGCCGCAACTATTCCGTCAAAGCCTCGTACGGCCACGTGATGGACCTGCCTAAGAAGTCCCTGGGCATCGACATCGAGAATTGGTTTGAGCCCACGCTCGAAGTCATTTTGGCCAAGACGAAGGTGATCAAGGACTTGCGTAAGGCTGCCGCAGGCGTTGACGCTGTTTACCTAGCAGGGGATCCTGACCGCGAGGGCGAGGCCATCTGCGCACACCTCACAGTCGTATTGACCAAAGACGAGGAGGACCTGTTCCCGAAGCAGGATGATGGGACTCGCCGACCACAAAGAGAGAAAAAAAAGAAGTCAACCAAATCTACAGATAAATCAAGTTCACAAGCAGATGGACCAAAAATCTTCCGCGTGATGTTCAACGAGATTACGCAGAAGGCCATCCGGGCCGCGTTCGAGAAGCCTCACCAGGTGGATACACACCTGGTGGACGCGCAGCAGGCCCGGCGGGTGCTCGACCGCCTGGTGGGATACAAGATCTCGCCGCTGCTGTGGGACAAGGTGCGCCGCGGCCTGAGCGCCGGGCGCGTGCAGACCGTTGCGCTGCGCGTGATTGTCGAGCGCGAGGCGGAAATCCGCGCCTTCCAAAAAGAGGAATACTGGACGATCCATGCGCTGCTCGAGGGCAAGGAGCCCCCGCAGTTCGAAGCACGCCTTTTCAAGTTCCGTGGCGAAGACCTGGAAATCCCTGCTGCGGCTGACGCTGCCGGGGTTGTCGCGAAGTGCCAATCGGAGAAGTGGCGTGTGGCCTCGGTGCAGCAGAGGGAAAAGCGCCGCAACCCGACGCCGCCGTTCACCACCTCCAAGCTGCAACAGGCGGCCTACAACCGACTGCGCTACACGGCCAAGCGCACCATGGCCCTGGCGCAGCGGCTCTATGAGGGCGTGGAGCTGGGCGAAGAAGGGGCTGTGGCCCTGATCACCTACATGCGCACCGATTCGGTGCGCGTGTCCAACGACGCACTGGCCCAGGTGCGCGACTTCATCGGCGCATCCTACGGCGCGGCGTATCTCCCCGAGAAGCCCAATGTTTACAAGTCGAAGAAGGACGCGCAGGAAGCGCACGAGGCCATCCGGCCCACCGACGTCACGCGCACACCCGAGGACGTGCGCCGCTACCTCGACGACGACTCCTTCAAGCTGTACCAGGTGATTTGGCAGCGCTTTGTGGCCTCGCAGATGGCGCCTGCGGTGTTTGACCAGACCACCATTGACGCGGCGGCGGGCGAGTACACGTTCCGCGCCACGGGCTCGGTGGTGAAATTCGAGGGCTACCTGAAGGCCTACCGCGTGGAGCGCGAAGAGCTGGACACCGCCGACGCCGACGACGAGGCCGGCAGCGTGCTGCCCCGCGTGGCCGAGGGCGACGCACTGCGCCTGGAAAAAATCCGCCCCGAGCAGCACTTCACTGAGCCGCCGCCGCGCTACACCGAAGCCACCCTGGTGAAGGAGCTGGAGGAGAAGGGCATCGGCCGCCCCTCGACCTACGCCAGCATCATCTCCACCATTGTGGAGCGCGAATACGTCAGCAAGGACCAGGGCCGGTTCACGCCCACCATGCTCGGCGAGCGCGTAGCCACCTTGCTGATTAAGAGTTTCGAGGACATCTTCGACGTCACCTTCACGGCGCGGATGGAGGAGGAGCTCGACGAAATCGAAGCCGGCAAGCTGCCCTGGCGGCAGAGCGTAAAGGTATTCTGGGACCGCTTTGCCGCGGACCTGGAAAAGGCCGACGGCGAGATGGCCTCTTACAAGGCCGGCATCCCCACCGGCGAAGACTGCCCCAAATGCGGCAAAGGCAAGCTGCTCGAGCGCATCAGCCGCCACGGGTTCTTCCTCGGTTGCCAGCGCTATCCCGATTGCGACTACATCCGCGACCTCCCTCCGGAGATGGCCAGCGAAGAAGTCGAGTCCGAATCGGGCCCGGAGTACTGCGAGAACTGCGGCAAGGAGATGGCCATCAAGCGCGGACGCTTCGGGCCCTTCCTGGCCTGCACCGGTTATCCCGACTGCAAGACCACGCGCCGCCTGGTGGCCGGCACGCGCACCGCGCGCCAGCCCGACGTCCCGCTCGATGAAAAATGCCCGGACTGCGGCAACGGTCTGGTCAAAAAGCACGGGCGCTACGGCGAATTTGTGGGCTGCTCGGGTTACCCGAAATGCAAATTCATCCGCGCGCAGACGCTGGGCATCGCCTGCCCGAAATGCGGCAAAGGTGAATTCGTCGAGCGCCGCGCCCGCAAGGGCCGCATGCGCGTCTTCTACGGCTGCAACAAGTATCCGGAGTGCGACTTCACTTCGCCGCACCGTCCTGTCGCCCAGCCGTGCCCGAAATGCGCCGCACCCTTCGTGGTCCTGAAGAAAGGCAAACAAGGTCTGCTGCACTCCTGCATTAAAGAC
>Ga0247727_10017425_pt1 | contig 11438 bp, 10 predicted proteins | sample WisWelCaveWW1625_FD_202498 | JGI IMG/M metagenome (GOLD analysis project Ga0247727, IMG submission 202498) | Biofilm microbial communities from Wishing Well Cave, Virginia, United States - WW16-25 | ecosystem: Environmental > Aquatic > Deep subsurface > Groundwater > Cave microbial mat | place... | reverse complement strand
CGGCAGGTATTTATCTCGTCATGGTGCTCGATAAATTCGGATGTTTGGTGATGGATACTGTAGTAATTACGGAACCGGTTGTGCTGGCTTCTGTCATAGACAGCACAGCAAATATTTCCTGCAACGGATTAGCCAATGGCTCTGTATCACTCTCCGTTTCAGGAGGTACACAGCCCTATACCTATCAGTGGTCGAATGGAATGAACACCGATGATATTTCAAATCTTTCTGCAGGAACTTATTCAGTAACCATTACTGATGCACAGGGTTGTGTAACAACTAATACCGTTACACTCACACAGGCAGATGAATTGGGAAATGTGATCGCCAGCCCTTCTTTGAATGGCAGCAATCAAATCAGTTGCAATGGCGAAACAGACGGAAGCATTGACCTCACTGTAAGTGGTGGAACACTCCCATATAATTATGACTGGTCGAATGGCGCTAACACGGAAGATCTATCAGGTCTCGGTGCAGGAACTTATTCTGTGACTGTTACAGATATCAATGGTTGTTCTGCGCAAGCGACAATTACTTTGACCGAACCGGCACTGCTCGTATCCGTTGCCGGTGCTGATCAGGATATTTGCGGTGATGCTACACTTCTTTCAGGGGGTATTCCTCCCGCAGGCGTTACCGGAACATGGTCTGTTGTTTCAGGAAGTGGTGTGTTCAGCGATCCGAATGATCCGAGTGCATTAGTAACCGGTCTTTCTTCCGGAAACAATATCATCATCTTTACTTTCTCTGATGGCGTGTGCACACATGTAGATACGGTTGACATTTTTTCAACCGACATTATCAGCGTGAATGCCGGATCTGATCTGCTCGACATCTGCGATTCGATCCTGACATTGAGCGCCACCTTCAGCGGTTCGGGTACTGGATTCTGGCTGGTGATTTCATCTACCGGCAATCCACAGTTCAGCGACATCAACGATCCGAATGCAACGGTTACCGGCCTCGGCGTGGGACCCAACATCTTCGAGTTCGTGGTTTATGACGGCGCCTGCGAAGGAAGAGATACAGTGATTATTGAAATCAATACTCCCATTGAGTGTGAAGATGAACTGGAAATGCCAACTGCCTTCTCACCCAATGGCGATGGATTCAATGACTACTTCGTAATTCATGGATTATTAAAGTATCCCGATAATAACCTCACCATCTTCAATCGCTGGGGTAACGTGGTGTATGAACGCGATGATTACTTCAATGAATGGAATGGTGAGAGTATGAACGGTGAACGATTACCGGATGCCACTTACTTCGCCATCTTTAAAGTAAAGAACTCCGACATCGTACTCACTGGTTATGTGGATATGAGAAGATAACACTGCTGCACATTAGATCCCCTCAGCAGTTTGATTTTAGGTTTGCTATAAAACTGCGCCTACTCAGCGGGCGCAGTTTTGGTTTTTAGCTCTCTCACACTTTACTGTTACCTCATCGAATTATCCGGGCCGGTAGTTCCCTGGTAACAGGTTCCTTCATTGAGATTGATATAAAGAGTGAGCGAAGAACTAAGCAGTTTCCGGGAATTCAACTGTGCATTCTGCAACACCTTCGAAGGCGACTTATAAGTTAACGATGCCATCACCCACTGATTGCCATTTCCATCGGTATACCCCAGATAGTTTCTTTCCTGTTCTTTATAGGTAGTATAGAATTCCTGATCCATGAAGGTCTTGGTGTCAATGATTTCTTCAATGGTACGCACCTGCAAAAAGTTTAATTGCATTGGTGAGCAATCATCGCCGAAGAGTGCATGTATCAATGTGGGTTCCTGCAGTGATAATACCGGCTTTAAGATTTTTTCCGGCGGATAAAAGAGGTAGGTGACCTTCATTTCAATCCGGCGGTTAACAGCACGGCCTTCCGGATAATCCAATCCATTCTTTTCATTTGCTGCAATAGGCAACGATTCGCCATAACCCATCACGGCCAATCTCACATTCGGTATGCCCTGCTTCACTAAATATTGATAAACCGCCTGCGCCCTCGACTTAGAAAACTTGGCATTGTAGCTCTCCGTTCCTATGCCATCGGTATGTGCGCCGATCTCCACAAACAATTCCGGATGATAGTAAAGAAAATCGGCAATGGAATCGAGTACCGGAAATGATTCGGGGCGAAGAACCGGTTCTTCAACGCCGAAGTAGATGTTATGATAAACCTTAACCGATCCCGGTTCAAACTTGGTATCGGCATAAGCAAAGTGCTTCCGGTTATCCTTTATAGCAACCTGGCTGAAAACAGAAACAGAAACAAAAAGCAGGAGAAATAACGAAGTTGTTTTGCGCATGATGTGGTTGATTTTTACTCTTCAAAATTAGCTGCAGAGTGGTGTTGAATGGACTTTCTGTTATGAACAGAAATCAGCAAGTTGTCCAAAAATTTTACTCAACTTTATTGAAAAACTTACTGCGATGTGGAGAAGGAAAAATCACATTTTCACAAACTTCTTCGTGAAACTGTCAGACACCTTGAAGGTGTCAGACAGTGTGCCCACCGTTACAAAATAAACTCCCGAAGTAAAGTAGCTTACTTCGAGTTGAAGAGTAGATGAGTTTGTTTCAGTTTGTAAGAGGATTTCTCCGAGGGTGTTGGAGATTGAAATGATATGGTGGGTGTTTGATTCTAATTGAAGGGTGAATTCATTAGAAGAGGGATTGGGAAAAACAAAAATGTCATTAATATTTTTCACACTTTCAATTCCCGTAATCATATTGTCAAGCTTTGCAATAAATATATCAGAAGTAAAATTGCCCCAATAACCGAAAGTATCTGCGTTTGAAAAAGTGATGGAATCAAATGTGATAAAGGGACTTTCAAAATATCCCGTCACATGTACGTTGTCGGAGGCACTTGGAGATATAGCCGTACCAAAATCGGCCTTCGTTCCACCCGCTGCTTTTGCCCAAACAAAATTGCCTGAGCTATCCAATTTAGAAATAAATATATCCTCGTTTCCAGCCGAAGTTAAACTGAAGTTTCCAAAAGAATCGTGATTAAAATCAGCTGTAAATCGAAAATAACCTGTGGTATATACATTACCCGAAGCATCAACAGCTATAGAAAATCCCTGATCTCCAGATGTTCCGCCTATGGCTTTTGCCCACATTAAATTGCCCGCACTGTTTAACTTTGAAATGAAAATTTCCAAAGACCCAGTTGAATTTAAATTGAAGATTCCTGATGAATCAGGATCAAAGTCAACTGTTCCTCCCCCGAAATAGCCTGTTATATAAACATTGCCGGAAGCATCAAGAGCTATGGATCTTCCCTCATCATCATTTGATCCGCTAATTACTTTTGTCCAAACAAAATTACCTGAGCTATCTAATTTGGAAATGAAAATATCATCGTCATCTGAAGTTACAATGAATGTCCCTCCGCCCGGATCAAAATCAACAGTGCCATAGGAATAACCTGTTGTATATACGTTGCCAGAAGCATCAACAGCTATAGAGCGACCAAAGGTGGCTGTGTCCCCCATTGCTTTTGCCCACACAAAATTACCCGCATTATCTAATTTGGAAATAAAAAGTCCGGAGCCCCAATTCGCGTTTAGATTGAATATTCCCAATCCAGGGTCAAAGTCAGCAGTATCCCTAAAATAACCAGTGGCATAAACATAACCGGAAGCATCTACAGCTATGGATGAACCTTCATCTTTATTGATTCCTCCCATTGATTTTGCCCACACAAAATTGCCTGTATCATCTAATTTGGAAATGAAAATGTCACCTAATCCAGCAGAAATTAAATTGAATGTATCAGCCCCAGGATCAAAATCAACAGTGCCATAAAATTGACCTGTGGTATAAACATCCCCGCTACCTGAGGGATCAACAGCTATTGAATAACCATTTTCATTCCCTAATCCGTCTACAGCTTTTGCCCATACGAAATTACCCATGTCATCTAATTTGGAAATGAACATCTCACCCCATCCGGTTAAATTGAATACTCCAACACCCGGATCAAAGTCAACAGTGCCATAGAATTGACCTGTTGTATAAACATTTCCGGAAGCATCAGTGGTTATTGCATAACCATGATCGTCACCTGTTTCACCTGTTGCTTTTGCCCAAAGCCAGTCGGGAGCTTGTTGAGAAGTTCCTTTCAGATACATAACAAGAATTAGAAAGTGAAGTAGGCATAGTTTGACCATGAATCCCTTTCCTCTAAAGACATAAAAAATCCACCCAAGTTTAACCCAGATGGATTCAATTTCCGATTAACTGTTAACAATTAACAATTAACGATTCTCACGGCACCCTGCAAGTAGCCGGATCGCTGGGATCGCCTTCGCCCGAAGCATTGATGGCAACCACCTGCCACCAAAACTTAGTGCCACTCGTAAGTCCGCTTATTTCCACTTTGGTATCGGTGCTGGTGTTGTTCGGATAATCCTGCCACACCTTGGGTGTAACATCTTCGCTACGCCGCACTTTGTAGCTGGCTGCCTTGTCCACTTTCTTCCAGGTGAGCTTGATCTTTCCTTCGGTGTCCGTTGGCTTTGCCTTCACATTCTGAGGTGCGGGCAAGGCGCCTACCGGGCTGGCTTCTTTTTTCAATTCAATAGCTGCTGCCTGAATGATTTCCGAATTACCGTTGGCCACATTGGCCACATAGTTAGTGATCTGCGACATCAGCTTATCCAGGGCTTTCTCTTTCTGGTCGCGGATGTTGGTCCACTTCTTTCCGCCCATGTTTTCATCCACATCCTGCTGTGCTTGCTCCAGCGCATTGATGGCAAGAGTGATTGAAGCCAGCGTTGGATTAGGTACAGGATTGGGTAACGCGAAGTAGGCGCTAAGCCCCATTGCCTCCACAATTGCACGCCCTTTGGTAATCTTTTCAGAAACGCTCAGGTTTTTCCAGTTTAATGCAGGTTCTGCCATATAATTTTGGTTTTAATTGGTTTTTAATGAAAAATTGCATTTCCCCTTTGAAATACCGTTTGCTATCGAAACGATATACAAGGATATTTTTTCAATATCCCTGTATATGGAAACGATATACAGGGACATCATTTTAATAGCAACGGATATTGAAATGATATCAAGGAATATTTTTTTGAAATCCCTGAACTTGTAAATGATATACCGGAATATTTTTTCAAAAGCCATGGACTTGAAAAAAATATCGCAGGAGATTAAACCGATACCCCTGTATATTATTTTCAGGTCTGAAGATTTTGAAAGTGTGTTCATCGAAATCATGAAACAAAAGTGGAGCATCCCTTCACACGAAAATTGAATAAGTAAAATCGTAGTTGATATTCGGAAAATCGGGTGCGATTTCAGGAAAATCCGGCGCGTGATAATAATGTCTGAAGCTATCTCAAAGGATCATAAACGTATAAGTCATTCCGAACTTGTTTCGGAATCTCGTTTATGATTGTAGATGCTGAAACAAGTTCAGCATGACTGAGCCACATTTGAGACGGTTTCACGACATTACAGAATCCTTCTTCTGTGTCGTCTGAATTACACCTCGGGATAGCCCTTGTAGAGTTCCTTCCATTTATCTTTAGCAACGGGCAGCAGCGTTCCGTCTTTCATTTCAATGTGAGTGGTTTCATCTCCGGTAATGCAACAATTATTCCGGTTGATGAAAACACTTTGATGGGTGCAAACGAAATCTTTATTCTTACTTAATATTCTTTCACATTCCACCAGGGAACGGTTTGTGGTGTAATAGAAAGCGGGGAAATCAGCCCGACCGGGAATGATGTCGCCGGCATTTGGCGCTTCCTTATTATTCTTCAACTTCCTGATCTTATCAAACAATTTTTTCAATGGTGTGCAACCGAAACCGATGCCACCATCTTCAAAAACAACTAACACTCCTTTCTGATGCAGGTGACTGCCGCGATGTAGCATGCGATCTATAATTCCTTCAGTAAGCATGTACAGAATCTTATCCGATTCAATCCTGATCCATCTCTTTCCTTTATCATGATGAGTGATATAACGATAATCCAGAGGCGGCGGGCGCTGCTTCTTTGGCTTACGTTTTTTCTTTTTAGAAGGACGTTTTTTTCTTTTCACCGAATGCTTTATTCAGTACAGAATAAAGCAACGATGAAAAGCCGAATGAATTGTGTTGGGAATAAAGGGTTGAGAATTTTGTGACAAATGGGACTGCAATGAAGAATGACTAAAAGATTACTTTTGAAATACAAAGTTGTATCAGGGTGAAATTTAATCTTGCGTTTCTGCTTTTAGTGGCTATGAATCTCTTGAAATTAGATTGTATTGCCAATGAAATTGATCTCATTAAGAATGATAGCGATGTAATCTCCTTTTTTAAACAAAATTTTGAAAATTATAAAGACATCAAACTTTCTTTTCCTACCCCAAAAAGTGAGATTGAGCGGTTACATGATTCATTGAAAACAGTTAATTGGTATAAAGTAGATTTTGATGATAACGGCGAAACTGATATTTTGATTTTCAATCTTTTTCCTGTCAATAAAATATTTGCAGTGATTGCTGATGATGGAACATTCAGAAAAATTGAAGCAAGCTGTGAACGCCAATACGATGCACTTTATCCTGTTATCTTAAATATTAATAATGAAACGTTGATTCTATGTCATAATCAGAATAGAATAGAATTTGATGTAGTCAATAAGAGATATCTCTATACAAATTTAGAATGTGATACACTGATATTTAAAAACAACTATTTTCTAACCTATATTCAGAACCCTAAACAATATGCCATAGACTCAATTGACATTGAAAATGATGGGCAATGTGAGGGAACTTGTCCGCAAATTTTTATATCCATCAATTGTAAGACCTACGCCAGCGCTTGCGATAAGAATGTAATGAGAAATAATCGGAATCAAAATTATACAGCTACATTATCAAAGGAAGAAATTCAAAGAATTGTTGAAATGCTTCAGTATTCAAATTTTTCCGAGTATAACGATTACTATGAAATTCCATATACTGATCAACCGACAGCTTGGATTACTATTTTTTATGATGGTGGCAAATCAAAGAAAATAGAATTATACGGATACTCAGGTCCCTGCACTTTAATGGAGATATATAAATATGCAGTCAATTGTGATTGGAAGGAAAAGTATTAGGATGTAGAGGTATTTAAGAGTTATCCAATAGCAAGATGAAAGTATTTTACTCTATCACCAAGCAACCACTCGCCACTTCCCTGCTATCTTCAGTAATTCGGTAGAAATAATTTCCAGGTGGAAGTGTTCCACGATTCACCTCGATTCGGTTAGAATGAATATTCTCTTCGCTTCTTACTCTTCTTCCCAAAACATCAAACAACTCAAATGAAGCATTATCTAATTCAATATCTCCTGCAACAATGATGGTCGCCATTGAAGTCATCGGGTTCGGATAACATACAGTTGCATCAGCAACAGATGCCGGTTGCGGCACTTCTGTTTCCACTGAATCCGCAGCGAACCAGATATTATCCACTACATAAGCAGTGGAGAATGTATCATCGAACACCACGTAGGTGGCAGCATTCGTACCCAGATCAATGCTCACCATCTCCGGTGAAGTGCTGAGGTAATGATAGATGAGCGAATCATTCTGATTGTAAAAATCAGCAGTGATGTAATCAATTTCAGAATCAATGGGGTTCTCAAAAGCGAACCACCTGATTTTTTTGCTGGTAGTGGAATCACTTGTGTACACAAAGCGCAGCTTAAAGGCCTCATACCAACCTAAGCTTTTAATCACCGGCCCGTAAGAACCGACATAATCATATATATCCGGATTAGCGCCTCCCTGTTAACCGGAAAAGAGGGCGCCATTACTCCAATACTGATCGGTGATCACCTGGCCCGTTGTATAAGCATTAAACGTAATCGTATCACCGAAATCGCGGATGTCACCGCTGGCGGGTGTAGCATATTTATGTTCAAACGATGGGGTTGTTTGTGCAAACACCCGCACAGCAATTACACTAAACAAAAAGAGGAAAAGTTTTTTCATAAGATCAGATTTAGATACATGGATTTTATTATCCGGAAGCAAGGTAAAGAATCCTTATTCAATTCAATTCACATCGCCTGCTTTCATTTAAATTTGCAGCAAACTTTATTCTGATCATGATTGCCACAACTGAAAAACGAAAAACAGATAATCACGATTTTCTTCAAAAACTCAACATACATTCCATCTCCTCCGGTGCCTGCACTGGCACGGAATGGCTCAAGACTACAGGCGAAGAAATCGAATCCTACTCCCCTGCTGATGGAAAGCTGATTGGTAAAATCAAAACTGCCTCAAGAGAAGATTATGAAAAAGTGATTGTCAAGGCGGAAGCTGCATTCAAAGAATGGCGCAAGTGGCCTGCACCGAAAAGAGGCGAAGTCGTTCGGCAAATTGGAGATGAACTTCGCAAAAACAAAGAAGCGCTCGGTATGTTGGTGAGTTATGAAATGGGAAAGAGTTATCAGGAAGGGCTGGGAGAAGTGCAGGAAATGATTGACATCTGCGATTATGCCGTCGGACTGTCGCGCCAACTCTACGGACTAACCATGCACAGCGAACGTCCGAATCACCGCATGTATGAGCAGTGGCATCCGCTCGGTATTGTAGGAGTGATCACTGCATTTAATTTTCCTGTGGCCGTGTGGGCATGGAATGCCATGATTGCTTTTGTATGCGGCGATGTAGTAGTATGGAAACCATCATCGAAGGTGATGCTCTGCGCCATTGCAACACAACAAATTATTGAATCGGTATTGAAACGAAATAATGTTCCCGAAGGTGTGGCTTGTCTCGTGGCAGGCAGTTCCAAATCGGTGGGAGATGTGATGCTCGAAGACAAACGTATTCCTTTAATATCTGCAACCGGTTCCACAAGAGTAGGGATTCGAGTTTCGCAAAAGGTAGGGGAACGATTGGGAAGAAGTATTTTGGAATTAGGAGGCAACAATGCCATCATTGTTTCTGAAAATGCCAACATTGATCTCGCTCTTCGGGCTGTTACATTCGGCGCTGTTGGAACGGCGGGTCAGCGTTGCACTACGACAAGGCGATTGATCATTCATGAAAAAGTGTATGAGGAAGTGAAGAACAAACTCACCAAAATTTATTCCCAGTTGAAAATTGGAAACCCGCTCGATCCCAATAATCATGTGGGGCCGTTAATTGATGAAGGGGCAGTAAAAGATTTCTCCTCTGCACTCGATAAAGTAAAAGAGCAGGGCGGAAAAATTTTAGTGGGCGGAAAAGTGATAAGCAATGAAGAACTGGAAACCCGATGCTATGTCGAACCCGCTATGGTAGAGGTTCCGGGTAATCTTCCTATAGTCAAACATGAAACGTTCGCTCCTATACTTTACTTGATGAAATATAAATCCATAGAAGAAGCGATTCAATTACATAACGATGTTCCACAGGGATTATCCTCCGCCATCTTCACCGAAAACATGCAGGAGATGGAAGCATTTCTCTCAGTGGCAGGAAGTGATTGTGGTATTGCCAACGTAAACATCGGAACCAGCGGTGCAGAAATTGGAGGTGCCTTCGGTGGAGAGAAAGAAACAGGTGGTGGCCGCGAATCAGGAAGTGATTCATGGAAGGCCTACATGCGCCGCCAGACAAACACGATTAATTTCGGCAACACTCTTCCTTTGGCGCAGGGGATTAAGTTTGATATCTGAAGTTAACAATGGCAGTGTAAGCTAAATTCCAGAGTTTACAATTGTGATCAACATGCAATTCAGATTATTATCTTACTTTTGATTTAACCTATAACTATGCACATTGTAATCAAAAAAAATATGAAACAGGAAGAGATAGATGCGCTTCTGAAAAAGGTCGGCTTGGGCCCTGCAAAAGGAAAGGGTTTCGATGCTAAGAAATATTCAGGTACGGTAAAGTTCAAAGGTAACCCTGTGAAGATTCAAAGAAAGCTCAGGGATGAATGGAAATAGCATAGTAGTAGATACCAATATCTTGATCTACTTATTCAACGGCAATACAAAAATCACATCAAACTTAGCAGGACGAAAAATCAGTATCTCCTTTATTACATTTATTGAGCTAATGAGTTCTCGAAAGCTCTCTCAAATGGAAAAAGCTGAAATCAGGAGTTCACTTTCTACAACAGAGGTAATCCATAGTAACGAAATCATCATGAACAGCGCTGCCACAATCCGATCTTTATATAACCTGCTTATTCCTGATGCAATCATTGCTGCCACCTCGCAATTTTTGCGCTTGCCACTGCTAACAGCCGACAAACAATTCACTAAACTTGACACATTCGATGTCATACTTTTTGAATTATAAATTAGAAGTCGCCGATATTTCATTCTTCCATGATTTTCCTCAACAACCTCTCCGTTCATCATGCCGGCAATTATTTGTTCGAGGAAGTTTCATTCCTCATTAATCCCCGCGAGCGCATTGGTTTGGTGGGAAGAAACGGTGCAGGCAAATCTACATTGATGAAAATTCTCGCCGGCCTCAGTCAGCAGGATGCCGGAACTATTTCCGTTCCGAAAGAATTCACCACAGGTTTTCTCTCGCAGGAATTACATTTTTCCGGAAGCAAAACTGTATGGCAGGAAGCAGAAACCGCTTTTAAAGAAATCAAGGCGCTGGAAAAACATTATGCCGAACTGACGGATCAGGTTAGTCATTATATTGATCATTCATCAAATGACTATCTCGAACTGCTGCAAGCCTGGCACGATGCCGGCCATCATTTGGAAATACTTGGGGTGAACTCATTGGCTGAACAGATGGAAAAGATCCTGATAGGTTTGGGATTCGAAAGGAATGATTTTACCCGTAGTATCCGCGAATTCAGCGGCGGCTGGCAAATGCGTATTGAGCTTGCTAAGCTTCTTCTTCAAAAGCCGGATCTGCTTCTGCTGGATGAGCCCACCAATCACCTCGACATTGAAGCCATCATCTGGCTCGAAGAATTTCTGCAGAACTATGATGGTGCCGTGCTATTGGTTTCACATGATCGCGCCTTCCTCGATCGTGTCACCTCCAGAACAATTGAAATAGTCAACCGGAAAATAGAAGATTATCCCTGCTCCTATTCGAAGTATGTCAATCTTCGAAAGGAACGCCGCGATCACCTTCTCAGTCAAAAGAAAAACCAGGATAAACAGATCAAGCACACGGAACAACTGATCGAAAAATTCCGGTACAAAGCCGATAAAGCAAAGTTTGCCCAATCACTCATCAAACAATTAGACAGAACAGAACGTGTTGAAGTGGAAGATGAAGACAATACTTCTATTCGTTTTAAATTTCCCGAAGCGAACCGCTCGGGTCAGTTAGTGAGTGAAGCCAAAGCATTGGAAAAAAAATATGGCGACAAAACAATTCTCAAAGACATCAACTTCCAGATTCTGCGCGGTGACCGCGTTGCTTTTGTGGGAAGAAACGGCGAAGGGAAAACCACTA
>Ga0247727_10017424_pt1 | contig 11438 bp, 8 predicted proteins | sample WisWelCaveWW1625_FD_202498 | JGI IMG/M metagenome (GOLD analysis project Ga0247727, IMG submission 202498) | Biofilm microbial communities from Wishing Well Cave, Virginia, United States - WW16-25 | ecosystem: Environmental > Aquatic > Deep subsurface > Groundwater > Cave microbial mat | place... | reverse complement strand
CTTTCGTTCCGGCCGCGAAGCGAAGCGGTCGCGGCCGTGCGCGCGCTCGTCGAGCAAAAACGGAAACCAACGAACAAGCGAACGGACAACAAACCAACAACGGGCCAGGGCGTTTTGGACTGAGCAATCGGGGGGCTTAGCGCCCCCCGTGCCCCCCTAGCAACTATACTGGCCCCTCCGCAGATGAGCGGCTTTCGCCGATGAACGAGAACGGGCGCCGCGTCTATTCGGTCCGCCGCCTCCGCATCGTCGTGGCCCTGCTCACGCTCATCTTCCTGCCGATCGTGATCGCCTCGTCGCTGCTGATCTACCAGTATCTGCGCTTCAGCGTGATGGTCACGCAGCGCCTCTCCGGCGAGAAGGGACGGCTGCCGGCGCGCGTCTACGCGCGGCCGCTGGTGCTGCGGCCCGGGATGGTGCTCGGCCCGGACGAGCTCGTGAAGGCGCTCAACCGCCTCCGCTATGCCGAGCGCGAGGTCCCGGCCGAGGCCGGCCAGTTCGCGGTGGCGGAGGCCGGTATCAGCTTGTTCCCGCGCCCCGTGGTGGACGGCGCTTCCGAGCCGCTCGTCGTGTCCTTCGTGACCGACAAGCAGAAGATCACGCGCTTGCGCGAGATCCGCGGCCGGTCGAGGAAGCGCGTGAGCGAGCAGGCGCTCGAGCCCGAGCTCGTCACCTACCTCTACGGGGAGGACCGGGAGAAGAGACGGCGCGTGCGCTTCGAGGAGCTGCCCGACCACATGGTCAAGGCCGTGCTCGCGATCGAGGACCGCCGCTTCTTCAGCCATCCCGGGCTCGACCCGATCCGGCTCTTGGCCGCCGGGATCCGCAACCTGCGCAGCGACAGCCCCATCCCGCACGGTGGCAGCACGATCACGCAGCAGCTCTGCAAGAACTTCTTCCTGAGGCGCACCGACGAGCGCGGCTTCCGGAGCGCCGAGCGCAGCTACAAGCGCAAGGCGCAGGAGGCGCTGCTCGCGTTCGTGCTCGAGCGCCGCGCCAGCAAGCAGGAGATCCTCGAGATGTACCTGAACGAGGTCTACCTGGGCCAGTCGGGTTCGTTCGGGATCAACGGCGTCGGCGAGGCGGCGCGCAGCTACTTCGGCAAGGACGTCACCAACTTGACGCTGCCCGAGGCGGCTCTGATCGCGGGCATGATCCAGTCGCCCAACCCCTACAACCCCTTCCGCCACGAGAAGCGGGCGACCGAGCGCCGCAACGAGGTGGTGCGCGCGATGCAGGACGCGGGCTTCATCGACAAGCCCACGCTGGAGGAGGCGCAGCAGGCGCCGCTGCTCGTCGAGCGGCCGAGCGTCGACACGACCGACGCCCCCTACTTCGTCGACCTCGTGGGCCAGCAGCTAGCGGAGCGTTACGTCTCGAAGGACCTCACGACGCAGAACCTCTCGATCTACACGACGCTCGACCTGCACCTGCAGGGGCTGGCGCAGCAGGCGCTCGAGCGCGGGCTCGACCGGGTCCAGGAGCTGATCAAGAAACGCACCAAAGCGGCCGTGCAGGGCAGCATGATCGCGATCGAGCCGGCCAGCGGCCGGCTGGTGGCGCTCGTGGGCGGTCGCTCGTACGGGCGCAGCCAGTACAACCGCGTGATGCAGGCGCGGCGCCAGCCGGGCAGCACCTTCAAGCCCTTCGTCTACCTCGCCGCGTTCGAAGCGACCTTCGACGACCCGAGCCTGCCGCCGATCACCCCGGCGACCGTGGTCGAGGACGCTCCGGCGGTCTTCTTCTTCGAGGACAAGGAGTACATCCCGACCAACTACGAGGACGAGTACGCCGGGATGGTGACGCTGCGAATGGCGCTGGCCCGCAGCCTGAACGTGGCGACGGTCAAGGTGGCCGAGATGGTGGGCTACGACAAGGTGGCGAGCCTGTGGTCGCAGAAGCTCGGGGTCGGAGCGCCGATCCAGCCTTTCCCTGCCCTAGCACTCGGGGCGTTCGAGGCGACGCCGTTCGAGATGGCCACGGCCTACAACGTGATCGCGAACGGCGGCCTGAAGGTCGAGCCGGTCACGATCCTGCGCGTCGCCGACGAGAAGAGCGCGGTGCTCGAGCAGCACCAGAGCCCGCCTCCCGAGCGCGTGCTGCGCGAGGAGTCGGCCTACCTGGTGACCGACATGCTGAAGAGCGTGATGCGAGAGGGCACGGCCGCCGGTGCTTTTGCCCTGGGCTTCACCGGCGAGGCCGCGGGCAAGACGGGCACCACCAACGACTACCGCGACGCCTGGTTCGCCGGCTTCACGCCTGAGCTGCTGTGCGTGGTCTGGGTCGGCTTCGACGACAACACCCCCGTGGGCCTCTCGGGCACGCGCGCCGCGCTGCCGATCTGGGTGGATTTCATGAAGGCGGCGCTCGCGGGCCGTCCGGCCGACGCGTTCCCGCCCCCGCCCGAAGGCATCGTGTTCGTGGAGATCGACCGGGACACGGGCCTGCTCGCCCGGCCCGGCTGCCCGCGCACGCGCGCAGAGCTGTTCGTGGCCGGCACCGAGCCCCGGGAGCCCTGCGGCGCCCACTAGGGGCTTGTGTGCGGGCGCGGGAAGCGGTATTTTACTTCTTTGTCGTTCGGGCTCCCGTGGGGAGTCCGACTCAACGGAAGGATCGCTCCATGCGCGTTCTCCCTCCTTGCCGCATGGCGGCCGCCGCCGTCCTGGGTGTCGCCGCAGTGCTCCACGCGTCGTGCGGGGACTCGGGGCCTTCGTCGTCCACACCCCCGGTGACGGTTCCCCTGCCGATCCCGACGCCGCCGCCGGTGAGCGGCGGGGGTGGCGACAGCTTCAACCACGCGAGCTGCACGATCGGAAAGGGCGACCCGGATGCCTCGTGCGAGCGCACGCGCGACCGGCTGCTGAACGAGTACGAGAACGCACTGGACCTGCTGGTCCAGCAGAAGCCGGCTATCTTCGACCTCAACGACGAGTTCGTTCCCGCAACCCGGGCCTACAAGGTGCTCGACAAGGACGCCTACATGGAAGGGATCGTGGCCAACCTGCGCGCGGCCGGCCTGTGCGCGGAGCGCGATCCCGACGACGGCGCGCAGGAGACGATCCGGCTCAAGAGCGAGAACGACTTCTCCGAGGACTACGACGTGCTGCTGTCGAGCGGGCACATGCGCCGCGGCGGTGGCGCCTACCGCCAGAGCTGCACGCCCTCGAGCTTCCCCGTCGACCGGGAGGAGGACGCGCCGCCCATCGGCAGCGGCTGCGGCCGGCCGTACCCGCCGCCCGTCACGCGCTTCAACTGCAAGGTGCACATCAGGGGGCCGGAGTACTACACGCTCGACTCGACGCCGATCGTCGGGCACAACGGTGCCTATTGCGCGTCGATCGGCTACACCGACGGGCGCACGCTCTGCGCGATCCGCCCCGAGGGCACGCCCGACCGCGTCGCGTGCGAGAACTGGCGCGTCGGCGTGGCGAAGGACAACGGCCGCCCCGGACCCACCTGGACCAAGGCCGACGGCGGCTACTGCACCGGGCCCGAGAGCGGCTGCGCCAATCACCCGAACTCCCAGTACGGGCTCTGGACCTACGTCAGCGGCAGCTACACGGTGACCGCCGCGAACGGCGCGTCCTGCACCGTCAGCCACTGAGCGGCATGAGCGGGACGCCCTGCGGGCGCCTCGCGGGCGCCTCGCCCTTGACCGCGCGCGGGTGGGCCCGCTATCCTTCTCTCTACCCGCAGGGCGCTTAACTCAGCGGTAGAGTGCCACCTTCACACGGTGGAAGTCGTAGGTTCGAATCCTACAGCGCCCACCAGAGCGACCGCAGGCCGCGGCCTTCGCCAGGGCCCTCACCGAGCGAGATGACCACGAGCGCCGCCGCCCCCCCGCCGCATTCCCATCGCCTTTACCGCTACTACGACCTCGTGATGGCGGCGTTCGTGACGGTGCTTCTGTGCGCGAAGGTCATCGGGGCGGCAAAGGTGGCCGAGATCGGTGGCTTCAGCTTCGGCGCCGGCGTGCTGTTCTTTCCGATCAGCTACGTGTTCGGAGACGTCCTGACGGAGGTGTACGGCTATGCCCGGGCCCGCAAGGTGGTATGGGCCGGCTTCGGAGCATTGGCGTTCGCCTCCTTCATGAGCTTCGCCGTGCTCGCCTTCCCGCCCGCGTCCGGGTGGCCGCACCAGCCGGCGTACGAGACGGTCTTCGGGTCGACGCCCCGCATCGTGCTCGCCTCCCTGGTGGCGTACTTCAACGGCGAGTTCTGCAACTCCTTCGTGCTCGCGAAGCTCAAGCTCGCCACCTCGGGCCGGCTGCTGTGGAGCCGGACGATCGGCTCGACCATCGTCGGCGAGGCGGTCGACTCCGTGATCTTCTACCCGCTCGCCTTCCTGGGCGCGTGGGAGACGGACCTGGTCGTGCGCGTGATGATCACGAACTACCTGCTCAAGGTCCTGTGGGAAGCGCTGATGACTCCGTTCACCTACCGCATCGTCAACTTCCTGAAGCGCGCCGAGAACGAGGACTATTTCGACCGGGATACGGACTTCACGCCGTTCTCATTGCGTACGGATTGAGAGAACGCCGAGCCCGTGGCCCCGTCGTGGTGGTGGCCTCCTGGTCGGCGGCACCGTGGCCTTCCTAGTCGAAGTCCGTAGCGCGCGACGGGTCTTCGTGGTGGGCCCAGGCGAGCTCGATCTGGCCGGGGGTGGTGCGGTCGAGATCGAGGTCGGGTAGGGCCGCGCGCGTGAAGAACGCGACAGCGTCGACTTCGTGGCTCGTGGCGGGTTCGCCACTCTCGAGCCGGCAGCCGATCAGCACTTTGTAGGTGTAGTCGACGGACGGAGGATGCTCGTGCCGCGACTTGTCGAGAAGCGCCAGGAGCTTCGTCGCCCGCACGCGGTAGCCGCTCTCCTCGAGCGCCTCACGCTCGGCGGCGGCGCCGGGGGTGTCGCCGACGTCGGCCCAGCCGCCCGGGAACGTCCAGCGGCCGCTGCGTCGCTCGCGCACGAGCAGCAGCTCTTCGCCGCGGAACACGACCGCCCGCACGTCGACCTTCGGCGTGGGGTAGCCGAGCGCCGAGGCGAACGCGACCTTGACCTCTTCCTCGGCGACTCCCGTCCGGGCCGCCGCGATCTCGATCGCGATCCCGCGCAGCTCCTCGTAGCGCTCGCGATCGTAGGGGTCCTTCGCGTAGGCCAGGCCGGTCTGCGCGATCGCCTGCAGCCGCTCCGCCCAGCGCAACCAGGCCGGGCGGCGGCCCGTCACTTCGCCGCGGCCCGGGTCTTCGCCGCGCGCCCGAGTTCGTCGTCGATCACCTGCTGGAATGCCTCGAAGGGCTGCGCGCCGACGAGCGGCCGGCCGTTCACGAAGAAGGCGGGCGTGCCCGAGACGCCGTAGGCCTGGCCGGCCCGCAGGTCGCGCTCGACCAGCTCGGCGTGCCGGCCCGAGTCGAGGCACGTGCCGAAGGCCGCGGCGTCGAGCCCGAGGCCCTGGGCGTGGGCCTTGAGGTCGCTCAGCTGGAGCTTCGCGGGGTTGTCCCAGAGGCGGTCGTGCATCTCCCAGAACTTGCCATGCTCGCCCGCGCACGCCGCCGCCTCGCCGGCCTTCTGCGCCTGGGGATGGAAGTCGAGGGGATAGTGGCGGAACGCGAAGCGGACGCGATCGCCGTAGACCTCGCGCACCCGATTGACCGCGGGCCGGGCGCGCACGCAGAACGGGCACTGGAAGTCGGAGAACTCGAGGATCGTGACGGCCGCCTTCGGGTTTCCCCGCACGGGCGCATCGGCCAGGTCGACGGCGACGCGATACGGATCGAGCAGCACTCTCACGTCGTACTTGGCCCGCAGCTCGCGCGCGAACGCGTTGCGTCTCTCCGTCTGCCGTTGCTGCGTGAGCCCGCTGCGAATCTGCTGGAGCGCGTCCGCCTCGGTCGCCTTCGCGAAGCGGGCCTTGTTGGCGGCGTAGAAGGAACCGAGCTCGGCTTCCGTCACCCTGACCTTGGCGGCGACCTCGGACTGGTCCAGCACCTCGGCCGTCACGCCCCGGACCACGGCCTCCTTCTCGATCAGCGTGCGGCCGATCAGCACCTCGAGCGCCTGGCTGCGGAGCTGATGCTCGCGGGCGCGGAGCTCCATGAGCTGCGGGCGGACGAGCTCGTCCACCTCGGCGAGCTCGATCGGCGTACCGGCCACGGTCGCCGCCGCGGGCGCCTGATCCCGCAAGCCCGAAGCCGCGGGCGCTTGCGCTTTCGCCTGCGGAATCCCGTGGGAACCGGACAGGACGATCGCGAGCGCCAGAGCGCTCGTTGCGGCGGACCGACGGCCCATGGGCCTCCTCCTGCCGCGGGCCGATGCCCTCGAAGGCACGGCCGCACAGCTTCCAGTCAGTAATGGTACAACGCCGCATGCGATCCACGCGCAGAAGCTGCCTCCTGGGCGCCATTTTTCTGCCCGCGCCGCACCGCCCGACGTACTAGCGTCGGTCGCGATCGAGCCACGCCTCCAGGCCCTGGGCGTTGAGCTCGATGTCGAGGGACAAAAGCGCCTCGGCCGCGTCGGCCGAGAGCGGCGTGCCGTGGTCGCGCACCCAGCCGAGCACGAGCGCGCGGACGCCCTCACGCAGCCGTGCGGCGCGGTCCGGCTTCCCGTCCGCCGCGCGGCCGAGGGCCGAAAGCTCGCCGATCTGTCGCCGCAGGTCGCCGGCCAGCCGCTCGATCTCGGTGACCTGCGAGTAGTGCGTGAGCAGCATGGCCCGCGGCGCGTGGCCGACCAGGCGGTCGATCGACGCCACGAGCGGCTCGGGCTCGAACTGCACCGGCGTCGTGGTGGGCATCACGAACCTGCCGCGCGTACTCGCGAGCTCGCGGTACGCGAGGCCGAAGGTGTCGCCGGTGAACATCGAGCGCGAGGCCTCGTCCCAGACGCAGAAATGATGCCGGGCGTGGCCGGGGGTGTCGAGAAAGACCAGCGGACGCGAGGCGAGCTCGAGCGTGAAACCGTCCGGCGCCTCGATGATGCGCGCCGGGTCCACCGGGACGAGCGAGCCGTAGTGGCGGCGCATCGCGTCCTCGCCGTAGACGGCGGTGGCGCCGGCCCACAGCTTCGTCGGGTCGATCATGTGGCGCGCGCCACGCGGGTGGACGACGAGCTTCGCCCGCGGCAGCAGGCGCATCATCTCCCCCGCGCCACCGGCGTGGTCGAGGTGGACGTGGGTCACGATCACGTAGTCGACGGCCTCGTGCGGGACGCCCAGGCTGTCGAGCGCCGCCAGCAGGCCCGGCACGGAGAACGTCGTCCCCACGTCCACGAAGGCGGCGCGGCCGTGCTCCACCACCAGGTGGCTGGCATCGAAGAGCGGACGCACGAAGCCCGTGTCGATCGCGTGGATGCCGTGGCCGAGATCTTCTATCGCCGGCACAGGGCCGCATTCTGCCCCAGATCGGCCGGACGCCAGCGGCGTGCGCGCGATCACCCCCGCCCCCTTCGCCTGCGGTAGCATCAGGGGATCGTGGCGACTCAGACACCCCATACATGGACGTGCCCGTCCTGCGGCCGGCGTGTGCCGCTCCGAGCGGACGCCTGCCACTGCGGCATGACACGCGCACGCGCGGAGGAGCTGGCGGCGGTGCAGCCGGTGGTGGCGGCGGCGCCGCGGGTCTTCCGCGGGGTGAGCGACCGGCGCGCGGCCGTGAACGCGATGACCCGCGACGTGAAGCTCCTGCTGGCGATCGGCGGGCTCGCGCTCGTCGCCGGGCTGGGCTGGGTCGTCCTGGGACCGAACCCCGCACCCTACCCCGCCGTGCTCGGCTACGCGGACGGCGGACCCCCTCCTGCACCACGGCCCACGCCGCTACCCCGGCCGCCGTTCAAGATGCCGTGGTGGAAGTGACGCGCAGCGCCCCGATCACGCCCCGATCACGCTGATCCGGAAGGCCGTTGCGCGCTCATGGCACGCTCAGACACGCCTCAGCGTCCAGCGCTTGCGTTCCGTTCCGAAGGCTTCCATCTTCGTGGAGACCCAAGCGCCGACTCCTGCGCCTTCGGGCGATATCGGGAGCTCTGCGTTCCCGAGTACCCGTTTCGTTCAGACCCGTCCCGCCGCGCCCGAGAACGGCGAACCGGCAGGGATGCTGCCCGTGCCCGACCCTCATGGGGCGAGGCCGGGCCCGTGAGCGCCGACGAGGCGCGTCATCGGCGCGGGAGAGGCCAGCGGACGGCCTCGGCTCGAACGCCGAGAACGGCGCCCGCAAGGGCGTGGCGAGAAGCGCCGCGCGCGGCGGGCGATGGCCAACGTCTGAACAAGGGGTCCTGAGTCATGAGATTCGCAGAAAAACTGAAGGCATTCGCGCTAGCGGTAGCGCTCGTCGCGGCTCTTTCGCCCGACGCCTGGGCGCAGATTTCGAAGGGAGGCATCTACGGGAAGGTCGTCGACGAGCAGTCTGCGGTGCTGCCCGGCGCGACCGTCACACTCACCGGCGCCAACACCGGCGCCCGCAGCACCAGCTCGGGTCCCGGCGGAGAGTTCCGCTTCCTGAGCCTCGATCCGGGCCACTACACCGTCTCCGTGGCTCTCGGCGGCTTCGCCACGACGCAGCGCACGGTGATCGTTTCGGCCGGCGTCAGCGTCGACGTGAGCTTCACCGCCAGAGTGGCGGGCGTGGCCGAGACCGTCACGGTCGACGCCGAGACGCCGGTGATCGACACCAAGAAGATGGGCACCGGCACCACCGTGAGCCGTGAAGAGCTCGCGATGATTCCGAACTCCCGCGACCCGTGGGCGTTCATGCGCGCCGTCCCCGGCGTCCAGGTCGACCGGGTGAACCAGGCCGGCTCCGAGAGCGGCCAGCAGTCCGGCTTCATCGGCAAGGGCTCGCCCTCGACCGACGCGATGTGGGTGCTCGACGGGATCGTCATCACCGACCCGGCGGCCGTGGGCGCGAGCCCCACCTACTTCGACTTCGACGCCTTCGACGAGGTCGCCATCACCACCGGCGGCGCGGACGTGCGCGTGGCCACGGGCGGCGTGGGCATCAACCTGGTGACCAAGCGCGGCAGCAACGCCTTCCACGGCGGGGTGAGCGGCTTCTTCGCCTACGACGGCCTCGAGGCCTCCAACCTGCCGGCCGACCTCGCGGGCGACCCGCGGCTGCGCGGCAGCGACAAGGCCGACCACGCCGAGCAGCTCGGGGAGTACGGGTTCGATCTCGGCGGTCCGATCCTCAAGGACCGGCTCTGGTTCTGGGGCTCCTACGGCAAGCAGGACCTGCGCATCCAGCGGCTCAGTCAGGCCAGGGACAAGACTGTCCTCGAGGACTACAACGCCAAGCTGAACTTCCAGGTCTCCCCGTCGAACGTGTTCTCGGCCTATTGGTTCCTGGGCGAGAAGATCAAGCTCGGCCGGACCAACAACCGCGGCCTCGGGACCGAAGCCGCTTCCCACGGCCGTGACCAGGGCGGGGTCTACCAGGACGACACCAACACCCCCCGCGGCTTCCTCAAGATCGAGGACAACCACGTCTTCAGCCCGAGCTTCATGCTCAACGCGAAGCTGTCCCACTACAACACCGGCTTCGGGCTGGTGCCGATCGGCGGCCTTGGGAACGACGAGGGGCTCGACATCGTGAACTCGCTCGCATACGGCTCGTCCAAGCAGTACCAGTCCGTGCGGCCGCAGGACACGATCAACGTGGACGCGAGCTACTTCCGTGGCAACCACGAGTTCAAGTTCGGCTATGCCTATCGGCGGGCATCCACGAACAGCTCGAGCCTGGTTCCGGGGACCGGTATCGAGGCCCGGACGGAGACGGCGCGGGGCAAGATCGCACGCATCCAGCGCGAGCTGGTCACGTCGTACAAAGGCAGCTACAACGCTCTCTACCTGCAGGACACCTACAGCTCGGGCCGACTGACGGTCCAGGGCGGCGTGCGCTGGGACCTCCAGAAGGCCGAGAACGCCGCATCCACGGCCCGGGCCAACCCGCTCTTCCCCGAGATCCTCCCTGACCTCGTCTACGACGGGGCGGGCTCCAAGATCGAGTGGAGCGACATCTCGCCGCGCGCGGGCTTCACCTACGCACTCGACGAGTCGCGCAAGACCCTGCTGCGGGGCAACTTCTCGATCTTCACCCAGCAGCTCGCCCATCCCGACGTGACCGCCGTGAACCCCATCGGCGGAGTGGCCCGCGTCGACTACCGCTGGAACGACCTGAACGGCGACGGCTACGTCTCCAGCCGTGCCGAAGTGGACATCGCGGGTGGACGGCTGGGCGTCCCGGTGAACGCCGAGCTCACGACCGTCAACCAGATCGACGAGAACTACACGGCCCCGCGTGACCTGGAGCTGCTCGCGGGCATCGACCACGAGCTGGCGCCGAACTTCGCGGTGGGGGCGACGTACACCTATCGCCGCACGACGCGCACCCCCTACGCTTCCTACATCGGCGTGAACGGTACGGACTGGGTGCCCTGCGAATCCGTGAGCAGCAACGGCTACACGGTCCCCTGCCAGGATCTCGGCCCCAGGAACGCGGCCGCGCTGGGCGACGGCGGCGTCATCCTGGCCAACCGCCCGGACTACCATCGGAGCTATAGCGGAGTCGAGCTGACGGCGGTCAAGCGCCTCTCGAACAAGTGGATGGGCCGGGTCGGCTTCGGCTACAACAACTGGACGGAGTCGTTCGACGGCACCGGCGGTATCCAGAACCCGCTGCCCGTCCTCTACGACGGCTACGGCTACGCTCCCTTCGGCTCCACGATCGTGTCGGACGCCAAGACGAGCGGCGGCCAGGTCGGCTACTACAGCTCGGGATCGGGCACCGTCTACTGGATGCCCTCCAAGTGGCAGTTCTCGGCCAACGGCCTCTACCAGATCGGCAAGGGCTTCGAGGTCGCCGGCAACCTGTACGCGCGCCAGGGCTACATCCGGCCGATCAACATCACCGTCAACAACACGTTCGGGGACACGTTGCTCGCGGTCGACGTCGGCGACGAGCGGCTGCCCGACATCTTCAACCTCGACCTGCGGTTGGGCTGGAACAAGAGCGTAGGCCGCGCCCGGCTGAATCTCACGGCCGACGTGTTCAACGTGTTCAACTCCTCGACGGTGCTGCGCAGGGTGGACGCGGCCGACTCCAGCAGCTTCAACCGGATCGACCAGATCCTGAACCCGCTGCTCGTGCGGTTCGGGGCGCGACTCAGCTTCTAGCCCGAGTGAATCGGGCTCGCTCCGCAGCCCGTAGCTCAAGTGCGAGTGAGTCGGGCTCGCTCCGCAGCCCGTAGCTCGAGCGCTAGTGACGGGCGCGGCCTCCGGAACTCTCCGGGGGCCGCGCCCACTTCCTCTCCTCGATGATGCTCTCGAAACCCATCGACCGAAGCCGCACGAGCGGGCTCCTCGCCGGGCTCGTCGCCGGACTCGTCGGGCTGCACGCGTCGTGCGGCAGCGGCAGGGCTGGGACCGGCCGCGCCGCCCGCGCTCAGGGCACGCC
>Ga0247727_10017423_pt1 | contig 11438 bp, 12 predicted proteins | sample WisWelCaveWW1625_FD_202498 | JGI IMG/M metagenome (GOLD analysis project Ga0247727, IMG submission 202498) | Biofilm microbial communities from Wishing Well Cave, Virginia, United States - WW16-25 | ecosystem: Environmental > Aquatic > Deep subsurface > Groundwater > Cave microbial mat | place... | reverse complement strand
AGCTTGGCGTTACGGTGAAACGACATCCGCGCCCTCCTTCGAGCGTAGGTCCGGGAAGACCCACAGCCTCGAAGGAGGGCCGGATAGATCTCTCAGCCGTTCACAACCTGTGTGGGCGGGACATCTACGCGCACGGCACTGGCGCCCTGCCGCCGGGTGTCGAAGGCGGGCTCGACGCGCAGACCGTCTACAGCGACTGATCAGAACCGAGACCTCGGCGCTATTCGTTCGGCTCGTCGGGCGACCAGAAAGGAAAGAGGTCCTCCGCCGGGTTCCGCGTCAGCCTCCGCTGCCCGCTCCCGTCGGCGTTCATGACGTAGATCTCGCGATTGCCGTCGAGGTCGCTGGTAAAGGCGATCCTCGGGTTCGCTTCCGCAGAACTCGCGCCACCGCACGCTGTGGTCAAGCTTGTCGGGAGGAGGGCGGTGAGAACGAGGGCCATCGGAAAACCGACTAGTGCTCGCACCACGCCTCCTCGAAGAACCCGTGCAAGAACAAGCCCTAGCTCTCCTCCCGGCCCACGCCCTGTGTGCGGACTAACAGGAAGATGAAGAACGACGCCACAAGCGCGAGGACCAGCGCGGTACCGTGGGACACTCCGACGGCGGCCATGCCGAACCAGAGGTAGAGGAAGAAGACCAGCGCCCAGAGGAAGCTCGAGACGCCGGGGTCGATGATCGGGACGGGTCGCCACTCTACTTCCCAGGGGGCAGACCATTCGGGCCCCTCGGCGACGTAGCCTGGATCAGCTCGACGCCGGGACGCGTTGATGACGACCTCGACCTCGTCGGCGACCTTCAGGGCTCCGAACAGCGCCGAGTAGGGCGTGATTCCCCAGTCGGTCTGCTTGACGACGACGCTGCCGCTGAGGTTGCCGTCATCGCCGACCAGGAGGTCGAACTCGATCGGACGGACATTGCCGACCAGCGTCAGCTCGCCCTGCACGCTGATCCGGCTACCGTCGGCGGCGATCTGCACTGCAGTCGAGCGGAACTCGATGTCCATCCGCTTCAAGACCTCGTCGTCGATCGTCTCCTGAATGCTCGCCTTGTCGTCGTCGCCGAGTGCCTGCATCCCCCCGATGCCCTCACGCACGCGAAGAGATGTGGCGTCTGCGTCGAGCACGATGCTGGTCTGCGCGGGATCCTCGCCGACCTCGAGCGTCGCCTGCCAGGCGGTGACGTGGATCAGGAGGTCGTGTCCGGCTTTAGCTGCGCTCCCGGTGCGCCCGGTCCTCACCCAAAGGGTGCCGTTTTCGGGCCCGAACGTGTGCGTGCCTGCCTGGATCGGCATGCGCGGAGCCTAATGAAGCCAAAACTCTAAGAGGCTTCGATACTGTCCTGTCAGTGAGCGGAGAGGAGATCGCAATCCCCCACGCACCCTTCGACGAGGAGAACGCGCCGTGGCCGTAGAGCTGGAACATCCGTTCTCAACCGCAAAGCCGATCGACGAGAGCTTCGCGGCGATCCTCGACCTCGACCGCGTGGTGCCGTGCGTCGAGGGAGGCAGCGTGCTTGAGACGACCGGGCCGAACTCCGTCAGGGCCGAGATCAAGCTCAAGCTGGGAGCGATGTCGCTGACGTTCACCGGCACTCTGGAGATCGTCGAGCAGGACGCCGCGGCCCATCGCGTGGTGATGAGCATCAAGTCCAAGGAGGCCGGGGGCCAGGGACATGCGAACGCCGACATCGTGTTCGCGCTCAGTGACGGCGGAGGGACGATCCACACCAGCGCCCAGATCACGGGCAAGGCCGCGTCGATGGGCGAGGGAGTCGTCGTCGGCGTGCTGGACGCACTGATCACGGACTTCGCCGGGAAGCTCGGCGAGATCTGATCCGCCAGATGCGGTAGGTCGATGGCGACCATCACGATGCGACAGATACGCGAGGGCGAGGTGCCGTTCGACGGCGGGACTGCGATCCAGGACGACGCCGACAGGCCCGTCTTCCACGGCAATGGCCCAGACGACTATGTCTGCGTTGTGTGTAGCAACGTCCTTGCCGTGGCGATGAATCCGGTGCAGATGACCAAGAAGGTCCGGGTCCGCTGCGGACGGTGTTCGACCGTCAACGTCGCGGTGACCGAAGTGCCGGAAGCGCCCGCCCGCTAAATCAGGACCGTAGAAGCGTCAGCAGCGACGCCTGGCGGCGGTGGTAGGCGGCTGCCCCATCGCCGTCCACGGCCGCGATCCGAGTGAGCGGCGGGTGGCCCATCGCCGGAGTAGCGAGGTCACGCAGCGCATCGTGGTACGCCCGTTCCCGCTGCACCCCGCCGAATCCGAAGCCCTTGGCGGCCAGGCCGCGCGCGAGGCCATCGGTCCTCGAGCACCAGGCGCGGCACAGCTCCTTGTGGTCGTCGAGATCGAACCCCACGGCCACATCGGCGGGATAGAGCTCGAGGGTGGCCAGACGGAACGAGGTGAAGTGAAGTGACTCGTCGACCTCGATCACGGTTCCGGTCGGCTCGTGCACCAGATCCACCGGGAGTAGCAGGTTCTCGCGCGACGCGTGCAGGACCGAGATGTCGCCCTTGAGGCGAGCGTAGATCGTGCCGAGCGTCTCGAGCGCCGCCGTCACCGGCCCGACGAGGGCGGGATCGCGGCGGAGCTTCGCGACGCGTTCGAGCCCGACGTGGCCCTGCTCGCAGAGCCAGTCGAACGACTGACTCCCGAGCACGATCCCGTCCTCGGCCGCCGCCTGCGCGAACGCCAACTGAACGTCGCCAGGCGCCACCGAAAGATCCTAGCCATCGCTCTGCGCGGTACGGCCCTGCTCACCAGCGCTATGGAGAAGGCGGTCTTGCTGTGAAGGGTCCTCATACGTGCTGCTGCTGTAGCCCGCGAGCTCGACGCGGCCGCGCTTGTCGACAGAGATCCTTCGCGCAAGGGCCATACTCGCTCCGTGCTGGAGATCTCGGGAACCACGCGACTCGTTGGGATCATCGGCTGGCCGGTCGAGCATTCGCTCTCGCCGCGGATGCACAACGCCGCGTTCGCGGCGCTCGGCCTCGATTGGGCGTACGTCGCGCTCCCTACTCCTCCGGAGCGCCTCGGCGACGCCGTCCGTGGGCTCGTCGCACTGGGATTCGTGGGGGCGAACGTGACGGCGCCGCACAAGCTCGCGGTCGCCGATCTCTGCGAGACGGACGCACCCTCGGTCAACACGCTCGTGGTGCGCGACGGGCGGGTCGAGGGATGGACGACCGACGCGGCTGTTCTCATCGGGCTTGCGGCCGAGAGTGCGGTGATCCTCGGCGACGGCGGCGCAGCGAGGGCGTTCCTACAGGCGCTCCCGAACGCGCGGAGGTTCTCGCGCCGTGCCGAGTGGCCGCCCGCTGCTCGTGACGCCGACTTGGTCGTCAACGCGACCTCCGCTCGTGACGAGGTGCTCGTCGAGCTCGGCCCTAGCCAGACGCTCGTCGACCTCCCCTACCCAGAGACGGCGACGGCACAGGCAGCGCGCCGAGCCGGCGCGACGGTCGTCGGCGGCCTCGAAGTCCTCGTCGCGCAGGGGGCCGCGTCGTTCGAGCTCTGGACGGGCTTGGCGGCCCCGGTCGACGTCATGCGCGCTGCGGTCGAGAACAAGTAACAGTCTGTCACTTGGCGGTCTACGCTTCCGGAAATGTCGCTGGAGCTCGTCACCGCCGGGGAGTCGCACGGCCCCGCGCTCGTGGCGATCGTGTCGGGGCTCCCTGCCGGTCTCCGCCTCGATCGCGCCGCGATCGACGACGACCTTCGCCGGCGGAGAGAGGGGTATGGGCGTAGCCCGAGACAGAAGCTCGAGCACGACGAGGTGGAGGTCTTCGCCGGGCTGCGGCACGGCATGACGCTCGGGACGCCGCTTGCGCTCGTCATCCGCAATCGCGATCACGGCAACTGGGAGTGGGGGATGAGCCCATGGGCGCCCGACGGAAAGCCGACCGGGAAGGGCACCGCCCCCGTGACCCTGGCTCGTCCCGGTCACGCGGATCTCGCGGGCGCGCTCAAGTTTGGGCACGAGGACGTTCGCAACGCGCTGGAGCGCGCAAGCGCCCGCCAGACCGCCGTCCACGTCGCCGCGGGTGCGGTGGCGAAGGCCCTTCTCCGCGAGATCGGCATCGCGGTGGCCGGGCGCGCGCTCGAGATCGGTGGCGAGACGACAGAGGACGGCTGGAAGCGCGCGACGGAGGCGGCCCGCGGCGACCGCGACACGCTTGGCGGCATCGTCGAGGTTTTCGCCGACGGAGTTCCGCCGGGTCTCGGCTCGTACGCGGAGAAAGGCGACCGCCTCGACGCGCGGCTCGCCGCGGCGCTCATGGGGATCCAGGCGGTTAAGGGGGTGGAGATCGGCGGTGGCTTTGCGCTTGCCCTGATGCGCGGATCGGACGTGCACGACGAGATCGAGCCCGGCCTCCGGCGGGAGACGAACCGTGCCGGCGGGATCGAGGGCGGGGTCACGAACGGCGAGTCTGTGGTCGTGCGGGCGGCCATGAAGCCGCTGCCGACGCTCATGCGGCCTCTCCGCTCGGTGGATCTCGCGACCGGTGAGCCCGGCGAGGCGCTTGTCGAGCGCTCAGACGTCCAGGCCGTCGAGGCGCTCGCGGTCGTCGCCGAGGCCGCAGTCGCCTGGGAGCTTGCACGGGCAGCGCGGGAGAAGTATGGCGGTGACGCACTCGGCGACTTCGTGGCGGCACACCGCGCGTATCTGGTGCGGATCGCCTGGCCTCGAAGCTCCGTCCGGTGATGTTTCCAGCCGCCAGGGGGAGGGAGGGCATTGCCTGACGGAGCCCTCAGCGCGCTCGATCGCCATCTCGCGCTCATCGGCTTCATGGGCGCAGGGAAGTCGACGCTCGGGCCACAGCTCGCCGCCCAGCTCGGGCGGCCCTTCGTCTCCGTTGACGCCGTCGTCGAGGAACGAGCGGGTGCGAGCATCGCGGAGCTCTTCGTCGAGCGGAGCGAAGCTGCTTTCCGCGAGCTCGAGGAGCGCGCCGCTGTCGACGTTCTCGGGCAGCTCCCGCTGGCGGTGATCGAGCTCGGCGGCGGCGCACTCGGGTCGGGGTCGACCCGGGGGGCGCTCGCCGGAGGCGCGTTCGCATTGCTCCTGGACACGACTCCAGACGAGGCGTGGGAGCGCGTGGCCGCGAGCGGACGGCCGCTTGCGCGCGACGCGCAGGAGTTCCGCGCGCTCTACGAGCAGCGGCGCGAGCTCTACGACGAGATCGCCGATGGGCGTGCGAGTGATCTGGACGGCGCAATATTGGCAGCGGCCGGCGTCCACGTCGCAACGGGCGCGACCAACGGGCTCGGCGACCTGGTTCCGGGCACGGGTGGGATCGAGCTCGTCGTCGACGGCGGCGTCGAGCCGCTGCACGGCGACCGCGTGCGTGCGGCGCTCGGGGAGCGGCTGGCCGCATCTCACGTCGTGCCGGCGGGTGAGCGAGCGAAGACCGTCGCGGAAGGAAAGCGACTCTGGTCGGCTCTCCGCCTCGACCGAGACGGAACGCTCGTCGCGCTGGGAGGGGGCTCGACGACGGATCTCGCCGGGTTCGTCTCCGCCACCTACCTCCGTGGAGTCGCGTGGGTGCCGGTGCCCACCACACTCGTCGGCCAGGTGGACGCTGCGATCGGGGGCAAGACGGCTGTCGATCTCGACCAGGGCAAGAATCTCGTCGGAGCGTTCCACTGGCCGGCGCGCACCATCGTAGACCCCGAGCTCCTCGACACCCTTCCGGCCGCCGAGCTCGCGAACGGTCTCGCCGAGGTCGTAAAGACGGGTCTGCTTGCGGGAGAGCCGCTCTGGGAGCTCCCACGATCGCAGCAGGTGCGGCGGTGCGCGGCGTTCAAGGCGGCCGTCTGCCTGCGCGATCCCCTCGACCGAGGCGAGCGCGCACAGCTCAACCTCGGCCACACGTTCGCCCACGCGCTCGAGGCAGCCTCGGGCTACCAGCTGCCGCACGGACGAGCCGTCGCGCTCGGACTTCTCGCCGCACTCCGGCTCTCGGGGCTGGAGGAGGGCGCACGAACCGTGGAAGCAGTCCTCGAACCGCGGCCCGTCCGCGTCGACCGCGAGGCGGCATGGGCGGCGCTCCTGCGGGACAAGAAGGCGGCGGACGGACGCCCGCGCCTCGTCCTGCTGGAGGCGCCGGGAAAGCCTCGAATCGGCCTCGAGCGCGACGAGGACGACGTGCGTGCGGCCCTCGACTTGCTGATCGAGTAGGTTCGGCCAGTGCGGATCGTCGTCCTGAACGGAGTGAACCTCGACGTGCTGGGGCGGCGCGATCCGGAGATCTACGGCGGGTTGACGCTCTCCGAGCTCGAGACGCAGATCTACCAGTGGGCTGCCGAGATCGGCTGCACCGTCCGCTGCCGGCAGACGAACCACGAGGGCGAGTTCGTCGACTGGTGCCACGACGCGCTCGACTGGGCCGACGGCGTGATCGCCAATCCCGGTGCGTGGTCGCATTACTCGTGGGCGATTCACGATGCCGTCGAGCTCTTCACCGTGCCCTTCGTGGAGGTGCACCTCTCGAACATCGACGAGCGGGAGGAGTGGCGACGTTTCTCGGTGCTGGAAGGGTTAACGGCGGCGAGGATCGTGGGCAAGGGGCCGGACGGCTATCGCGAGGCCCTCGAGTTCCTCGTTCAAGCAGCTTCGTGACTCGTATCGAACGGCTCGCCGGCCGATTGGAAGAGCCGCTTCTGGTCGCGGGCCCGCCAAACGTCCTGGGAGGCCAGGCGAACGTTCGCTACCTCACGGGCCTCCATAGCTCGAACGCCGCGCTTCTCGTCGAGCCGGACGCGAGCGCGACGCTCTACGCCGACTTCCGATACGCCGCCCGCGCCCGGGAGGTCGAGGGCGTGACCTTCGTCGAGACGGCGCGGACTCTCCTGCCCGCCGTCGGCGAGCTGCTCGCGGGACGCAGGGTCGCTTTCGAGGAGGCGCACCTCCCCTTCGCCGCTTACCGATCCCTCGTGGACGCGGGTGTCGACGCTGTCCCCGCGACCGGCCTCGTCGAGTCGCTTCGTGCCGTGAAGGACGACGATGAGATCGCGGCGCTGCGCCGTGCGGGAGCGCTCTCGGACGAGATCTTCGGTGCGCTTGCGCAGGAGCGTTTCACCGGCCGCACCGAGCGCGAGCTCGCGTGGTGGGTCGAGAGGAGCTTCCGCGAGGCGGGGGCGGAGGGGGTCTCGTTCCCGGCGGTGGTGGCTGCTGGAGAGAGCGGCGCATCGCCCCATGCGGTGCCGGGAGAGCGCATCGTGGAGGAGGGCGTCCTCGTCACGGTCGACGCGGGCTGCGTCCTCGACGGGTACTGCTCGGACTGCACGCGTACGTTCGCGGTGGGCGCCGTCCCGGACCGCCTCTCCTGGATCCACGCCCTGTGCCTCGACGCCCAGCTCGCGGGGCTTGCGGCGGTCGGCCCGGGGGTGCATGGGCGCGACGCCGACGCCGCTGCTCGCGCACCGATCGAAGCGGCCAGCCTCGGCTGGGCGTTCGGCCACGGCCTCGGCCACGGGGTCGGGATCGAGATCCACGAAGCGCCGGTCCTGCGGCCGGAGTCGGAGGACGTGCTCGAGCCCGGAAACGTCGTCACGGTCGAGCCCGGCATCTACCTCCCCGGCGACGGTGGCGTACGCATCGAGGACCTCGTCGTCGTGACGGCCGACGGTTGTGAGCGGCTGACGCAGTTCCCGAAGGAGCTCCTCACCGTCTCGTAGGGGCCGGGCATGCCCGGCCCCTACAATGCGCGCGCGATGGCCGAGACTGTCTCCACGAACCAGTTCCGGAACGGGATGCACATCGAGCTCGACGGCTCGGTTTGGCGCATCGTCGAGTTCCAGCACGTGAAGCCCGGCAAGGGCGGCGCGTTCGTGCGGACCAAGCTGAAAGCGCTCGAGACGGGCGCGGTCGTCGATCGAACCTTCCGCGCCGGCGAGAAGTTCGCCCGCGTGCACACGGAGGTGAAGAGCCTCCAGTTCCTCTACGACGACGGCTCCGAGGCCCACTTCATGGACGAGGAGACGTTCGAGCAGTTCGGCCTCCCGCACGCGGAGGTTGCGGATGCGCTCCTGTACCTCGCGCCGTCGAGCTCCGTGCAGATGCTCACCGTCGACGGTAAGCCCGCCGGGGTTCAGCTTCCTGCGTCGGTCGAGCTGACGGTGACCGAGACGGAGCCCGCGGTGCGCGGCGACACGGTCTCGAACGTGACCAAGCCCGCGACGCTCGAGACGGGCGCCGTCGTCCAGGTTCCGCTCTTCGTCGATCGAGGCGAGCGGATCAAGGTCGACCCCCGCGAGGGCCGCTACATCTCGAGAGCCTGAGCCGATCGCGCCGTCGCTTTTGGTAGGTCGCTAAGGTCCAGGGCCGTGCCGAAGCTCGTGGACACCACGATTCGGCTCCTCTCTCAGGAGCCGCTCGCAGGGCGCCTGCCCACCGCGGAAGTCCTGCGCGTGGCCGAGATCCTCGACCAGGCAGGCTTCGCGTGCCTGGAGGTCTCGGGCGGAGGTGTGTTCGACGCGACGGTGAGGCGACGGGTCGACAGCCCATGGGAGCGGATCCGCGGGATCAAGGCACGCGTTTCCACGCCGCTCGGCATCGCGCTCCGTGGCCGGTTCCTCGTCGGCTCGCAGCCGGTCAGCGGGGACATCGTGGGCCGCTTCGTGTCGTGCGCCGCAGAGAACGGGATCGAGGTCTTCCGGTTGCACGACCCGTTGAACGACGTCTCGAACCTGCGAGAGGCGGGAGCCGCGATCACGAATGCAGGCGGTGCGTTCCACGCCGGGCTCGTCTACAGCCCAGGCCGCACCGGGGAGACGGACACGCTCGTCGAGCTGGCGCGGAGGTTGCCGGAGCTCGGCGCGACTCGTGTCATCGTCAACGACCCGACCGGAGCCCTCGTCCCGCACCGGGCACAAGAGCTCGTCGGGCGGATCCGGGAGGCCAGCGGGCTTCCGGTCGGCTTCTACGTCCAGGGAGCTTCCGGTGTAGGCCTCGCCGGTGCTATCGCCGCGGTCGAGGCGGGCGCCGATCTCGTCGCAACTGCTGTCTACCCGCTGGCGCTGGCGCTGCATCGCGTATCGGGCGAGTTTCTGGCCGAGTCGCTCGAGGGGCTGGGCCACGGAACCGGACTCGACACCGACAAGCTCTGGGAGGCAGCCGACGTCATCGACGAGCACATCGGCGACGAGCCGGTGGCGTCCGTTGCGCCTCGCATCGCCGTTCGCGCAGCTGAGTACGACCTTCCTACGGGACTCGTCGCGGCGCTCGAGGTTCATCTGCGTGCCCATTCAGCGGCCGATCGCCTGCTAGAGGTGCTCGAGGAAGTCGGGCGCGTTCGGGCCGAGGCGGGGTGGCCGCCACTCGCGGCCCCGATCGGGCAGATCCTCGCGTCCCAAGCTCTCCTGCACGTGCTCGAGGCGCGGCGCTACGGGACCGTGATCGACGAGTTCCGTGCGCTGATGCGGGGTGGGTACGGCGTGACGCCTGAGCCGGTCGACCCGACGGTCGAGCGTGCAGTCGAGCTCCTCGCACCGCGTGCCGCGCTCACGGACGACCCGCCGACCGCCGAGGACGTGCGTGAGCGGGCGGAGGGGCTCGCCGCAAGCGAGGAGGAGCTCGTCTTGATCGCCATGTTCGGCGCCGACGCGGAAGAGCTCCTGCGCATGATCCGCGCCCGCCACTCGCGCGAGACCGTCCTCGTCGCCGAGGGCCCGGACGCGGAGCGCGCCGAGCGGATCCGCGAGCTCGTCAAGATCGTCCAGGAGTCAGGAGTCGGCGAGATCGAGATCGAGGACGAGGGTATGCGCGTGTCGGTCCGTAGCGCCGACGAGCCTGCGCTCGCCACGGCCGGCTTGTTCGCACCGGCGGTCGAGACCGACGCCACCACGGCAACCGCGGAACGGGCGGCGGCCGACGGCGTTACCCGCGTCGAGTCGCCGATGGTGGGCGTCTTCTACCGCGCCGCGAATCCCGGAACGCCGGCGTTCGTAGATTTGGGCGACACCGTCGTCCCCGGCCAGACCCTGTGCGTGCTGGAGGCGATGAAGCTCTTCAACGAGCTGAAGGCCGAGGTTGCGGGCACCGTGCGGGCGATCCACGCCGAAAACGCGCAGCCGGTGGAGTACGGGCAGCTCCTGTTCGAGATCGAGCCGGTGCTCGTGCCGCCGGCTCTGTAAGGACGCCGGTGATGTTCTCCCGTGTCCTCGTCGCGAACCGGGGCGAGATCGCCGTCCGCGTTATTCGGGCGCTGCACGAGCTCGGCATCGAGGCCGTCGCCGTCTATTCGACCGCGGACCGCGACACACTCCACGTCGAGCTGGCGGACCGCGCAGTCTGCATCGGTCCTCCGGCTGCGGCCGAGAGCTACCTCCAGATCCCGAACATCGTCGCGGCGGCGGAGACGACGGGGTGCGAGGCGGTACACCCGGGGTACGGTTTCCTCGCCGAGAGCCCAGCTTTCGTGCACGCGTGCGAGCAGAACGACCTCGCCTTCATCGGCCCTCCGGCGGATGTCATGGAGCGGATGGGAGACAAGGTGCAGGCCAAGAGGGAGATGTGCGCGGCTGGCATATCCCTCGTTCCCGGCACGACCGAGACCGCCAGTCTCGAGGAGGTGCGCGGTGCGGCGCGCGAGGCCGGATTTCCGGTGCTGCTCAAGGCCGCCGCCGGCGGAGGCGGCAAGGGGATGCGGTTTGTGCGCGCGGAGGACGAGCTCGAGAGCGCGTATGCCATCGCGCGCACGGAAGCCGAAGCGGCCTTCGGCGACGGGTCGCTCTACCTCGAGAAGGCACTCTCGCCTGCCCAGCACGTCGAGGTCCAGGTTCTCTGCGACGCGGAGGGCGGCGTCCTCACGCTCGGTGAGCGCGAGTGCTCGATCCAGCGACGCCACCAGAAGCTGATCGAGGAGTCGCCCTCGCCCGCGCTCGACCAACACACGCGCGAGGAGATGGAGAGCGCCGTCGAGCGCGCCTGCGTTGCGGTCGGCTACCGCAACGCGGGGACGTTCGAGTTCCTGCTCGGGCCCGACGGCACGTTCCACTTCATCGAGCTGAACTGCCGGCTCCAAGTCGAGCATCCCGTCAGCGAGCTCGTGACCGGGATCGACGTCGTGCGCGAGCAGGTCCGGATCGCTGCGGGAGAACGGCTCGACGTGAGCGGGAGGGCGCCACGGCGCGGGCACGCGATCGAGATGCGGATCAACGCCGAGGATCCCGCGAGGGGCTTCCTCCCCGTCCCCGGCATCGTGACGAGGTTCCGTCCTCCGCTCGGCGCAGGCGTCCGCGTCGACACGGCGATGCGCGAGGGAAGCGAGATCCCCCCGTACTACGACTCGCTGATCGCGAAGGTGATCGTCTGGGACGAGACCCGCCCGGCGGCGATCGCTCGCGCGCTCCGGGCTCTCTCCGAGCTCGAGGTCGAGGGCATCCCCACGACGCGCGAGCTCGCGCTCGACGTGCTGGCCTC
>Ga0247727_10017422_pt1 | contig 11440 bp, 9 predicted proteins | sample WisWelCaveWW1625_FD_202498 | JGI IMG/M metagenome (GOLD analysis project Ga0247727, IMG submission 202498) | Biofilm microbial communities from Wishing Well Cave, Virginia, United States - WW16-25 | ecosystem: Environmental > Aquatic > Deep subsurface > Groundwater > Cave microbial mat | place... | reverse complement strand
ATGATGCCCTCCACATCTCGTTCCTGTTCCCAGTCCCGTTCTCAGACTGGGTCACTTCAGCCGAGCGCTACTGGGTCATTTTTGCGTAGCGCCGAAGGGCAGGCCGAGCTGGGTATAGAAACGCCGGACTTTGGCGAACTCGTGGGCTACCCATTCGTCGGGGGCCACGCCGTCGTCGTGACCGCGCTCGACCATGAAGGGCCGTGGCGCCATCAGGCCGGCCAGCTCGGCGTAGTTGGCCACGTTGGCGAGGTCGAACTCCACCATGTCGTATTCGCGGGTGATCAGGTAGCTGTAAGGGGCGTCGACGCTGGTGTTCTTCCAGACCCACTCGTTGAAGTCGGCGGAGCAGATCGAGAGGGCGTAGCCATCGAGCAGGGGCGGCACGCGCACGGCGGTTTTGCCGCCGTAGGAGAGGCCGTAGAAGCCGATCCGGTCCGGATCGACGAAGCTCAGCGAGCCGAGCCACTCCAGCAGGCGCTGGTGCTGCCCGAGGATAAAGGAAAAAAGCGCCAGCTTCAGGGGGTGGGCCTTGCGCTGGATCAGCCGGAAGCGGTCCTCGCCGATGTAGGGATTCTGCGGGGCGAAAACGACAAAGCCTTCTTCGGCGAGGCGAACCGCGTAACGATGGTAGGCGCGATGATCGACCCCCGGGTCGGCCAAGTCGCCGGGACGTCCTTCGAGGCCGTGCTGGCAGACCACCACCGGGCGCCGCTCGCCGGCCGCGATGTCTTTGGGCACGAGCAGGATGCCGTGGGCAATGACGCCGGGCCACACGTCCAGCATCACCTCCCAGCCGCGAAACTTGGGCTGGTCGTACAGGAGCCGGGTGCGGGGGTTCGGCTGGACGCTGGGCGGCGGCAGCCGGCCGATCACCTCATTCCAGATATAGTCGCGATGGTACTGGGTACTCTGACGCCAGCGCTCGGGCGAGGAGGCGTCGGCCTTCGACCAGAACGCGGCCCGGCGGGCGGGCGAGCCGCGCACCAGCCGTTGCGTGTAGGCCACCAGCTCGTCGAACTGGCGCTTGAGCCGCGGCGCGGGGTCGAGAGCCACTCCGGCGGGGGCCGGCCCGGCGGGCGCCAGCTTCGATCGACCGAGCAGCGCCTGGAGCGCCGGCTCGGAGCCGGGCAGATCGCTGGGGATAAGCCTGATGTTAGCGTCCCCGGCCCGGCGGACTTCCTCCTGCACCTCGCCCAGTGGCGGCGTGGCCAGCCTCCCCCGGGGCGCGGCGCCGCGGCGGTCTTTGGTTTCCGCGGGCGGACCGGAAACATTCGGGAACCGCGAGGTCTCCACCACCAGCAGCCGCGGCGCAATCAGGCGCGCCAGCTCCGCGTCCCCGAACTCGCGCAACAGGCCCCACACATCGCGATAGATCGGTTCCTGCCAGAGGTTCTGCCGGGACTGGAAGTAGCCGCTGACCAGCGTCCGCTGGATTCGATAGTCGAGAGCCGCGCTGTAAAGCGCCAGCAGACCACCTTCCCCGTAGCCGGCCACTACCACGGGCGTCTGCCGGGCTGGGTCCTGCTGCGCGAACCAGTCCACCGCCGCCAGGACCTTCTGCACCTCGTAGCCGATGAGGTGCCGCCCGACCTCGAACGCCATCCGGTAGAGGAACTCGCGGTGAGGCTGGTTGGTCATGCGGATACCTGGGATCCCGCTCCAGGTGTCCCGCCGGTCGATGAGGGTCGGGATGAGCACCTGGCATCGGTTCTCCGCCAAGCGCCGGGCGAACTGGGCCGCCGGATCGACCCCCGGGGCCAGCCCCGCCAGCATCTCGGGCGACCAATCGGCGTCGGGCAGAGCAACCACGCGGGCGGCTGGGGGCGAATCCGGCTCCAGCAGCAGGCCCTCCGCCGTCACGCCCTCCAGCACCGGCCAGCGGACGGCGAACACCTTGTAGCCAGGGCCGCGGCCGACTTCGGCAGGCGACGCCGTCGTTGCCACCAGGTCGAGCGCCCTGACGGGAAGGCGGGGGTCGACGGCCCCGATGATCTTGCGCAGCCGCTCCCGGTCGCCCGGGCGTCGGTTGGCCAAAGCCGCTTCGGTCTCGCGATCCAAGTAGGCGTGGATGCCGTCGACCATGTGAGCGGCCGGATCGCCATCGAAGGTCAGGGCGGCGGTTCCCGGCAGAGTGGTCTGGGCGTGGACCGAGCCGAGCAGGCAGAGCGCCAGGGAAGCTCGGGCGACCTGTTCACCGCAGAGGCGCAGAGGGCGCAGAGGTCTAGCGAGGCTTCGCCTCAGACCAATAAGGCATGGGCTGGGGCCACTTTTCATCCCGGCGCCAGTTGTCATCCCGAGCGCAGCGAGGGATCTGCTGGTGACTCCCCGAGCGGCCGCCATGGGCGTAAGAGATCCCTCGCTTCGCTCCTAGCCCCGCAGAAACTCCAGCGCGCGCGCCCAGGCATCCTTGGACACGGCGGCGTCGTAGCGCGGGCCGGTGTCGTTGAAAAAGGCGTGGTCGGCGCCGGCATAGATCTTGTAAGTGTACTTCTTGCCCAGCTTCTTCAGGGCCTCGGCGGTGGCCGTCACGGTCGACGTAATGCGCTCGTCCTTTTCGCCGTAGAGGCCCAGCACCGGGCACTGGATGGAGGCCAGCCGGTTCTCCGGCGGCGGAGAGCCGTAGAAAACCACGGCGCGATGGAGCACCGGCGTCTCGACGGCCAGATGAAAGCTGCGGGCGCCGCCCCAGCAGAAGCCCACCGAGCTGATCCGCCGGGGATCCACTCCGGGTAGCGCTTGAAGGTATCGGAAGCCAGCCTTGAGATCCGCCAGGATCTCGGCGGGCGTCAGGGTCCCGATGGCCTCGCGGGCCTTGTCGGGGGATTCCATGCTGGCGGCGCCGCCCTTGCGCGACAGGGCGTCGGGCGCCAGCGAGACGAAGCCCTCCGCGGCAAACCGCCGCGCCACCTCGCGGGTGTGCTCGTTCAGGCCCCGGTTCTCGTGGATTACCAGCACGGCCGGCTGCCGCCCGGGGCGCCGGGGGCGGGCCAGGTAGGCCTCGATCTCGGTTCCCTCGCCGGGATAGCGCACGGTGTCGGAATCGACGCCCATCTTCTGGGCTTCCTGCGGCGCCACCACCTGGGCGGCGGCGCCGCTCGATTCCAGAAACAGCTGTGTGCCGGCGTAGCCGCCCAGAAGCCGGTTCAGGCGGGCCAGCAGCTCCCGGCGGTCGATTTTGCCGGCTGCGTAACGGCGAAGCTCCCAGGCTGCTGTGTGCGGGGACATGGTCCCCTATTATAATGGAGAGGGACGATGAAGACAGCGGAACAACTGGAGCGCCAGCTGCTACGGCGGGTCGGGGAGGCCATCGGAAAATTCCGAATGATCCGGGACGGCGACCGCGTGGCGGTGGCGGTGTCGGGCGGCAAGGACTCGCTCACGCTCCTGGATGCCCTGCTAACCCTCCAGAAGCGCTCGCCCGTTCCCTTCACGGTTTGCGCCTTCACGGTCGAGCAGGGCAAGTTCCTGCGCCCGGTGGCGCCGGTGGGGGACTACTTGAAGGCCCGCGGCATCTCCTGGACCTACTATCACGACGCGCCGTCGTTTCGCCTGCTGGAAGAGCAGCCCGGGCACGGCTGCGACCTTTGCAGCCGCTACCGCCGGCGGGCCGTCTACGAGATCGCCCGCGGCCTGGGGGCCAACGTCATTGCCTTCGGCCACACCGCCGACGACTTCTGCGAGGCCCTGCTCCGCAACACCCTGTTTACCGGCCGGCTCAGCGCCCTGCCGCCGGTGGCCTGGTCGCGGGAGCGCGATTTCCGCCTGATCCGCCCGCTCGTCTACGTCAGCGAGGAGATTACCAGCGCCTGGGCCGAGCGCCAGGGCTTCCCGGTGGTGCCGTGCGGGTGTTCCCTGCGGACCGGAACGGTTCGCCGCTCCGTGCGCGGCTTCCTCGCCGAAATGAAAAAGGACCAGCCCCACCTGCTCGAGAACATCCTGTCGGCCATGGGCAACCTGGATACGCGCCGGCTTCTGGACCGGCGGTTCCTGGATCTGGATCAAGTCACCGTGGAAGTCGGCGAGCCGGACCTGCTGCCGGTGCTGGGCGCTCAGACCGCATGCCTCTCGGAGAATCTCTCTTCCTGATCCACACCGCGGCGACCCTCTTCATGACGGGCCTGATCTGGTTCGTTCAGATCGTTCACTACCCTCTGTTCGCTCAGATCAGCGCGGAGCGCTTCGCGGCTTACCAGCAGCGTAACATCCGAAGCACGACAGCGGTGGCGAGCGGACCGATGTTAGTGGAAGCCGCCACCGGGGTTCTGTTGCTCTGGCAACGGCCGGCGGGGCTGGCGAGCTGGGAGCTGGGGCTGGGCCTGGTGCTGCTGGCGGCGGCCTGGGGATCAACGTGGCGGTTGCAGGTGCCCCGGCACCGCAGGCTGGCTGCCGGCTTCGACGCCCGCTGCCACCGGCAGCTGGTGGTCACCAACTGGATCCGGACGGTAGCCTGGAGCGGCCGCGCCGGGATCATCCTGTGGGTCCTGGCGAGCTAGTCGTCTAGTCTCGGGCATAATGAAGAAGTCCACCATGAGCCGCATGCTCCAGATCGGGGACCGGAAGGTCGACGAGGCCACGTTGGCGGATCTCTGCCGGCAGTACCGCGTCCGGGGGCTCTCGTTTTTCGGGTCAGCCGCCCGCGGTGAGATGCGACCTGACAGCGATATCGATTTGCTTGTCGAGTTCCTGCCGGACGCGGAGATCGATCTGGTGGATTACGCGGGACTGATGTTGGAGCTGTCGCATCTCCTCGGGCGGAGCGTGGATCTGGTCTCGAAGAGCGGACTGAAACCGCTGATCCGAGCTTCCGTGATAGAAGAGGCGCGGCTCCTGAAGCTGCGGACCATACTCGCGGTAATAGGCGAGGCGGCTGCGCGAGTCTCCGAGGAACTGAAAACCCGCCACCCTCAAGTACCTTGGCCACAGATCTTGCTTTCTGTAACATCCTTATCCACGCGTACTTCGGAATCGACTGGGAGGTGGTGTGGCGGGCTGCCAGGAATCGTTGCCCCGTTTTGCGGAAGCAAGCGGCTGAGATCCTCGCCGGAGAATCGGCCGAGCCCGAGGATGCAGGTGGTGGGTTGTTACCACCCGTGAAAAAACAGCTTCGCGCCTTCGAGCGCTACATCGGCATCGATTATTCGGGCGCGCAAACGCCGCTGTCCAGCCTCCAAGGTCTGCGGGTGTACATGTCCGATGAGGCTTCGCCGCCGTCGGAAGTGCGGCCGCCGCCGAGCCCCCGCAAATACTGGACCCGTCGCGGAATCGCGAAGTGGCTGGAAGTTCGGCTCTTAGAGGCTCGGCCGACGCTGGTTGGCATCGATCACGGCTTCTCGTTTCCAAAGCAGTACTTCGAAAAGCATCGGTTACCACTGGACTGGCCCGCGTTCTTGGAAGACTTCCAGCGGCACTGGCCCACGCACGAAGACCACACCTATGTGGATTTCGTGCGCGATGGAAGTTGTGGAGATGCCGCCAGGAGAGCCGGAAATCCTCGCTGGCGGCGTCTCACGGAAATCCGGAGCGGGAGGGTGAAATCTGTCTTCCATTTTGAGGTTCCGGGATCCGTCGCAAAGTCGACCCACGCGGGACTACCGTGGCTCCTTTATCTGCGGCGACGCCTCGCCGGCGGAGTTCATTTCTGGCCGTTCGACGGCTGGCACATCCCCGCCGAACGATCGGCTGTTGTGGAAGTGTATCCCGCTCTGTGGAGTCACCGATTCTCCCGCCAGGACAGGGATCCTCACCAGCACGATGCGTATTCGATCGCTGCCTGGCTGCGCCATGTTGACGATAACGGTTCTCTCCAAACCTTCTTGAGCCCGCAACTCAGCGAGGAAGACGGCAGACTGGCGGAGATGGAAGGCTGGATTCTCGGCGTCGTTTGATCCGCCCCCCGCCGGGCGGGGGGCTGGTCACAGCCCTGCCCTGGCGTGAGTAGGCTCGCGTTGATCCTGGAGTCACCAACGGCAGGTTGTCAATCGGAGAAGCGCGGAGTCGGAAAATCGAATACCTGGGACCCCAGGAACTGGCTCCCCGTAGTGGACAATCTTCGAACTCTGTTCCTCGCTCGACGGCGGAACTGAGGCTGTTGTTCCAACAGATGCCAGTAATTGCAGCCGCTAGTTGCCGCAAAGCCATTCTAACACGGCAGCGATGAGAGTTCGTTCGGGCGGTCCGCGCCAAACGCGGCCAACAGATTCTGCCGAATTCTGGTTGCTCCATCCGGAGCGGCCAGGTTCATAGAACCGCAGGGGCCAGTCGGCGCAGCGGGTGATGCCGATGCGCGGGGTGACGACGGTATCGAACAGGTCGCCCCGGGCCGGGCGGCGGACCACCACTCGCCGCGGGTGACATCAAGGCCGTTGTGGCGGCGGGTGATGCCCATGGCGCGGGTGAGACGGCCAGGACCGGTGGCCGAGCCGGCCAGGCCCTGCGGAGGCTCCCGCGCCGGCATCCTCCTCGGGGCCCTGGCGGGGGGCTAAAACCACAGTTGCTTGTTGACCAGGTTGCGCAGCGGCTGGCCGCCGGCGAAGCGGCCGACGTTGTCGAGCAGCACGGCCAGGTGCCGCTCGGCAATGCGCGGCGAGGCCGCCGCCACGTGCGGCGTCAGGATCACGTTCTCCATCCCCCACAGCGGATGGTCCGCCGGGAGCGGCTCGGTCTCGAAGACGTCCAGGGCGGCCCCGGCGATCTCGCGGGCGCGCAAGGCTTCGGTCAGATCCGCCAGGTCCACGATCACGCCGCGGCCGATGTTGATCAGGTACGCGGAGCGCTTCATCTGCCGGAACTGTTTCCGGCGGAACATCTTCTCGGTGTGGGGCGTGTGGGGCGCGGCAATGACTACGAAGTCGGCGGCCCGGAGCAGCTCCGGCAGCCGCTCGGGCTGGAAGAGGGCTTCCACGCCGGGCGGGGCCTCGGTCTGAACCGGATCTACCGCCAGCATCCGCATGCCGAAGGCCAGCCCCCGGCGGGCGACCTCCGAGCCGATGTGTCCCAGCCCCACCACGCCGAGGGTGGCATCCCCCAGGTGCAGGTGGGCAAGGTCGACGGCGCTGGGATGGGCCGGGCCGACGGTAAAGTCGTGGGGATCGGTTTGGGTGCCCACAGGCTCCCAGCGCCCCGCCGCCTGGTGGCGAAGGTAGCGGTGCAGGTTGCGCGCAAAGCAGAGGATGTAGCCGAAGACATGGTCGGCGATCACGTCGGAGAACAGCCCGCGCATGTTGGTAAGCAGGCAGGGGTGCTCTATCAACTCAGGGAATACATAGTGCTCCAGGCTGGCGGTGGGGGCCTGCACCCAGCGCAGCCGGCCGGCCGCCTGGAGCAGCCGCGGGGTGATCTTGCCGAAGAAGCCGTCCGCCTCGGCGATCTGGCGCCCGGCCTCGGCCTCATCGCCGGCGTTCACGACCTCCATCACCCCGGCCGCCACCACCATGCGCCGCAGCCTTTCCTCGTCGACCGCCGGATACAGAACCAGTTTCATCGTTCCTGTATATCATGACGGGCCGGTTGGCTTCCCTGTCGTACACGGAGTGGACTGCGCTAATCGGAGCCCTGATGGAGCGGGTGAACATGGGCCGATGCGCTCGATTCGCCGGTGGGCCGGGCCGTGATGACAGAACTTCTAAGGAGAGCTACGTATGCATGCGAGGGGCAATTGCGCCCCTCTACGGGCTGCCGGTTGCGGCAGTCAGTCGGAGTGGGTGGCTGACGCGCCGTGGTGGGCGCGCGCGCGTCAAGCGATGACGGCGGCCAGCAGCCGGTAGACGCCGTACCAAGCGAGAGCATCGACCACCAGGGCCCAAATAGGTCAAAGCATTGATCCCGACGATTAGCCGAAGGTCTTTGCCCGAGCCAGGATTTGCGACGGCTTCCCGGTGAAGAGTAGGACGAATCGGCAGCAGTTTCCGTATGGTCTTACAGACTCGGCAGGTGTATACCTCTGGCGATAGGCTTAGACGGGAGAGCTGCGCCCATGGAACTGACGCCCGAAGAGAAACAGCGCATCGAGGAAGAGGAGCGAAAACGGCTGGCTGAAGAGGAATACCGCGCCCAAGTGCGTTCTCAATTGAACAACGCTTCACCGGTTCCGCCCGTGACGGCATCGCCCGGCTACATCCTGCCCGACCCGGACGAACCATCAAAGGGCTGGTGGGTTCTGGGAATGGTTGTGGCGGCGATTGTCGGTGCCATCATCTGGGCCAACGTCGGCCAGTCCAGTAAGGCGGACGCCGAGCCGTCGGCAGCAAGCTCTGTCAGCACACCGTCCGCCCCACGCATCCGCTACGTCCCGGTCTCTCAGAAGATTGCGACCGGGCAAGTAGTGGTGAAGGCCGGTGGGTATGTACAGTATCGGATCACGATTCAGCCGGAAATGCGCGAAGCTCGCATCACCGGCAGTTTCAATGCCTCGGGCGGCTCTGGTAACGATATTTATGCGGCGATCGCCGGACAGAGCGAGTACACCAACTGGATCAACGGTCATGCCGCACGAGTTTTCTACGGTACCCAGGGAAAGAAGAGCACCGACAGTTTCGATGTGTGGCTGGCACCGGGGACGTACTATCTTGCTCTCAGCAACAAGTTTTCAGCCTTGTCGGACAAGTACGTCTTCATTGAAGCGGATCTGAATTACAGCCGGGCCGAGACGTACTGACGCCCGGCCTGATACAATCGGAGTGTGATCTTTCAATACCTCAAGTGCGTCTGGAGCGATTGGACAGCCCGGATGACGGGCGGTACTTCACTCGTACTGTTGTTTGCGCCGGCCCTCACGCCCGGTTTCGTTGCGAAGCTGCCCGGTCACACGCACTGGTTTGGATCTTTGCCTTAGGGTGCTTGATCATCTCCTCGTTTCGCGCTTGGCTCGTCGAGCATCGGAGCCGACTAGCGGAGCGGCTCACCACGTTGATTGAGGATGTGAGGATCATTCGGAAGCTGTGGGAAGAGATTCAGTATCATTACCCGAATTCAGAATTGGTCCGTTTCCCGTTCGCACTGTTTGATGTTGCGAAATGGGAATGGGAACACAAATTGCTCCACCGATTGTTTTGGTCCGTCGCAGGCCACGCCAATAGGGTTGCTGAGGGGTTCGCGTCCCTCGGTATTGTAGAGCACGCGCCACTCGTGGCGATGATGAATGACCAGAACGCTCGCCTCACTCAGACCGCGCTTTCGTTCACCCGTTTACTCAATGACCACGAAGCTTTACCGATTCAACACCAGGAGCGGATCAGGAAGCATGGCCTGCCTAAGCCCCAGAGAGCCGTTCCTGCACAGGTACAGGGTCCGCAGCTGCCAACATCGACGCCGGGCCGGTTGTCGCGGTATGCCTAGAGGATTGTATCGGAGCCGGAATGGTCAACGGAACGCGGAGCCGGAAGGCCGGACCGGGCCGCGCATCAGGTCTACCGATGCCTGGTCAAGGCTGAGGTACAGTAAGGCGGAGACGTTACTGATGTTGCCATCACACAAGCTAGAGCTAGAAATCCTGCGGAACGCGCAGTGGGGCAGCGACCGCGACCATGATGGATGGCCCACCACAATGGGGGACCTTGGCAACATCGTTCGCCGGGCCATGGAGTGTACCGACACGATGCTGGAAGACGCCATGAAGCGACTCCACGAGGACCGGCAGCTCCGGCTGCGGAAGTTGGTCAACAAGTTTGTTGAATACGAAGACTTCAACGCGGGGGATGAGGAGTTTTTCTACCGGGGAGACTTCTGGCTGCTCATCCCCCCGCAAGGCCGTCCGTACTACGAAGCCCTACTAGCGAAAGCAGCGGACGAACCCAAGCCGAAACCGCCCATCGGATTCTCGGCTGCGTAGCGCCCGGTCCCGAACCTTGACCCGGCTCCGTCCGTTGGCTCCCTGGCCACGCCCCGCGAGATGCCGGGCCGGTTTTCGCGGTATGCTTAGGGAGTCGGATCGGAGCCGGAATGTTCAGCGGAACGCGGAGCCGGAACGCCGGGCGGTCGCCATCGGGTTTCCCGGTGTGCCCCGGTCAAGGCCGATCCGGCTTTCCAGTCGAGCGGCTTTCGGAAGGCTTTCTCGGACGTTTGCTTCGATTCGAGGGGTCCACGGAAGCCCTGATTTTATTGCATCGGGCGCGTAGCTCAGCCTGGATAGAGCACCTGCCTTCTAAGCAGGGGGTCGCGGGTTCAAGTCCCGCCGCGCCTACCACTCACTCTTTTCCTTTCAACATCCCGTCCGTTGCCATGGCTGCCAAACTACCCATTGCGCCAGTGTGCGGGCGGAGAGGCAGGTGATGCTTTTCGCAGCGGGGTCGCATCAGGTTCGGCGCTTATAGGGCGAAGCCCGAAAAAAACATTGTCGATGTTCAGGCGGCCAGCCCGAGCTCCTGAAAAATGCCTCCCATGGCCAGGCGGATCGTGTCGTAGTGCGTATCGAGCGGTCTGGGATTCTGCGCGCCACGTGATGGGCGTAGCTCCTGCGCCGCGGCCAGCAAGGGCTGGATGGCTTTGTTTCTGAGAACCACCAGTGCGGTCATCGCTTTGAGTCCCTTGGGCATCGATTCATATCTGCGCGTCTGCCCGATCCGCCGCACGGTCTTCTGGCCCCGGAGTTTCTTCAGGTCATAGGCGGCGCGGCGGGCGCCATACTCCGATGGGCTTTGCTTGCTGAGCCCACGGACCTGACTGTGAGATCGATTCCACCGACCTTCGTTTTACCGACCTGCGATGGAGAGGGGAGTTGCTCCAGCATTCTATCGGCGATGAAGCACGGATCGATGCAGCTCAGAGCATCCATGAATCGCTCCAGAATGCTCTTCGCTTGCACCACGATCTCGGGAAACTTCTCCAGGGAACGTCCCCACCGGAGTGCCTCCGTATTGTGGACGACGACCTCGATGCGAAGGAGGCGCTCGCCTTTGGTATAAATCTTCAGAGTCAACTTGCCGCAGTGCAGCTTGAAGATCGTCAGATCATACGCAGGTTTCTCGACCGCCACTTCCCATTCGGCTGACTTCTTTTTCCGCTTGCGATATTTCGGGCGGTGCTGGTAGCCCAGAATCGTTTTGATCGTTTTCAGGTCCAGCAGCACGCAGCTGCGGTCAATCAACGCCTGAAAGACCTGGTCCATGTGCCCGCCGACCTCGAAAATCAGGTTGCGGCTGTACGCAACCTGATAGTTCGAGTACTGGTAATGAAACCCGCTCTGCTTCTGCTCCTCCAGGTCGAGCGCGAAACACAAGCAGGTGGTATAAATCCAACGCTCACAGGCCTGGCTCAGCCGCCCTATAGTCCGTTGGCCGGACAAGGTGTCTGCGATCCTCGCCAGGCCCGTGGCGTCCTCGGTGGCCACCTCAAAACCGGCCATACGTGGCCACTTCAAAACCGGCCAACGGACCGCGCCCAGGACATGAGTTAGTTTTACCCTTTCGTAGCCAGTTTGAGCAAGTCTTTTCCACAACCCCGC
>Ga0247727_10017421_pt1 | contig 11442 bp, 10 predicted proteins | sample WisWelCaveWW1625_FD_202498 | JGI IMG/M metagenome (GOLD analysis project Ga0247727, IMG submission 202498) | Biofilm microbial communities from Wishing Well Cave, Virginia, United States - WW16-25 | ecosystem: Environmental > Aquatic > Deep subsurface > Groundwater > Cave microbial mat | place... | reverse complement strand
ACCACCAGATAGTCAAAGGTATTGGAGCCGGACGAAAAAGGGGCCGCCAGCTCCTTGTTGGAAAAAATTTTGGCGCAGTGTGGGGTCAAATCTTCCGGCGCTAAGCCGGTCTCCATTTTCAAAACCGCCTTTGCCCAGTCGGAAATCACCAGGTATTTTTCTCCCGGGCAGCGTTTGAGGAAATCGGCACCATAAATGATGCCGGAAGCGCCGGTCATTGCAATAATGGTTCTCAAAATCCGGCCCTCCCGAAAGCCACCACCCCCAGAACGACGAAGCCGACTGCGGCATTGATTTTGAAAAAGGCCAGCTCAATGTTTTCCACCACCCGCTGTTGCCAGACCAGAAGCAATCCTACGGCAACGAGTAATGCCGCCGACCAAATGTTAGGAAACTGCCAGAGCATCAAAGCCCCAAGCGAGCCAAAACCGAGAAGGTGCAATAAGCTGGAGACCAGTAGGGCCTTCGACTTTCCGAGCGATACAACCAGTGAGTGCAAATTCTGTTTCCGGTCGAAATCTTCGTCTCCGACGGCATAAATGATATCAAAGCCCGAAACCCAGAAAAAAGAAAACAATCCGAGTAGAATCGAAGGCCCGCATCCGGAAAAGCTACCCGTCACCGCCATCCAGCCCCCCAAAGGCGCGCAGGCCGAGGCGGCGCCAAGGCCAAAATGAGCCAACGGGGTAAAACGCTTCATGTACGGGTAAACTACGAAAATGGCCAGGGGAATCGGCGACAAAATGAAGCACCAGCGGCCGAGCACGGCGGCGGAAATGATGTAAACAAGTGCCGAAACAAAGGCGAAACCCCACGCCTCGGGCGCTTTCATTTTTCCCGCAGGCAGTTCGCGCATCGCCGTGCGCGGATTTAAAGCATCGATGCGGGCGTCGATGATGCGGTTTAAAGCAAAAGCGGTCGAGCGAGCGCCGGCGGCGGCCAAAAAGATGAGCATGTATTCTTTGAGCGAGATGGAAAACCCCTTGGCCAGAAAAGCTCCGGCATAGACCAAGGGCAACGAAAAGAGGGTATGCTCGATTTTCACCAGGCGGGCGTATTTAAGCATCGCTTGCAAAAAAGAATTTTGGCGGGCATTGGTCAAGCCTTTTGATTTCTTAGGCAGGACACTTGTAATCGCTCCGCCCATCCGCTATACTCTCTCCGGCTCCGCCTGTGCGGAGTTCTGCCTCCCTGGGCTTCTTCCGCCTCAAAGAGGCCATCCAATTGCGGAAGGGATTGCCGTTTTCATAGGAAAACGGAAAAGAGTTTATGGTATGGCGGTGAAGTTGTACGTGGGCGGGCTTTCCCCACAGGTCACCACGGAAGAGCTGCAAGCCCTCTTTGCGCAGGTCGGGACGGTGGAATCGGTGAACATTATCAACGACCGGTTTTCCGGGCGGCCGCGCGGCTTCGGCTTCGTGGAAATGTCCAGCAAAGCGGAGGCGGACGAAGCGATTCAAAAGCTCTCCGGTCAGGTTCTGGCGGGCTCGCCAATTGTGGTCAACGAGGCCCGGCCCCAAGCCCCGCGGGGGGGTGGTGGTGGAGGGGGCGGTTTTGGCGGTGGTGGGTACGGCGGAGGAGGGGGCGGCCGAAGGGACCGCGGCCCCCGGCGTCCGGGCGGTGGCGGCGGCCGCCGCGGCCGGTATTAAATCGAATTTAAAATCAAAAGCCCCCGCTTAAGCGGGGGCTTTTTAATACCCTCTCCTTCAGAAAACTTCACTAAGGAGAATCCAAGTTCGGGCTTGATTTTTTGCTTTCATTGCAACGAGGAAATAAATCAACGAGATAGATATCCAGTTTATAAAGCTTAGCCAAACTAATATACTGCTGAACCATTGCCGAATCTTTTACCTTCAGATAACCACTTTTTCCCGCTCCCTTATAGTTGTGGTTTCTCATGCAGATGTAAAGTTTCTTTACTCGTGAATCTAATAATGCTTTTAAAACATCTTTAAAAAATTCCGCAAAAGCGTCGGCTAAACTTATTTCAAATGCTGTTCCTGTCTCTATGTCAAGGACGTCAAAACATTGAAGCTTGTTAGAGTCAATATTCATAACCTCCGAACCAACTTTCCCTGTTGCAAATCTAAGAGTCATTCCTTCAGCAACAGGAGCCTCTATTTTAATTCGGTTACCAAACTTGTGTTTAAGACGCCATTGTAACTTTTTTGTCGTTCGAGAAGACTTAGCTTCATCAGAATCACGATGTGATAAATTTATCTTTTTTAACCATGTCCTTTTATATTCAGCATAGGCATAACTATTGTTTTTCCTTTTTAAAAGAAATAATGTAGCAAAAAATTTTTTAATTTCTTTGAGAACTAATTCGTCAGTTCTTACCATCAATAATCGATCTTATCGAAGTTTTTCTCTTTGTAGATCTTTTGGCACGCTCTGCATTTTATCTCAACAATCGCTTCGTTATCGGGAGCACATTTAAGAATGCCTCGTTCGACATACCCTTCGTAAATCTTTTCTGAAATTATAAGGAATTCCTTACTGCCGCAGCTACAGGTTCTTAAGTTCATGTAAATAGTCTTTCTGTTTAGTTTTTCCAAAATGTTCGGCCTCCCACATATGGACAATTATTGCTCATGGATAAGTATTTGGCAAGGGAGAAAGAATACTAATAGTCTTTAGAAGAGAGGAATTTCGTGGAGAGTGAACAAATCCAAGTAAAAAAGGCGGCCTTGCGGCCGCCCTTTTTCAGTTTTGTGGAATTTACCGGGCTGCTTTTTCCAGCTTGGGACGGCCTTTGGGGCTGAAGGTAAAGACCAGCTTTTCGGCCCCTTCCGGCCAGTCGATGGAAACGTCGCACTCGCCGCCGTGCTGCCCGCGCAGAAGTTCCTCCGCCAGCGGGTCTTCGAGATGCTTTTGAATGGCCCGGCGCAGGGGGCGCGCGCCGAATAACGGGTCAAACCCTTTTTCTAAAAGAAACTCTTTGGCCCGGTCGGTCAGGGCAAAGTAAATTCCCTTTTCGGAAACCCGCTTGGCCACATCCGCCAGCATAATGTCGACAATTTGTAGAATTTCCGTCCGTCCCAACGAATGAAAAACCACGGTTTCCTCAATCCGGTTCAAGAGCTCCGGATTAAACAGTTTTTTCAGTTCGTCGGTGACTTTGGTTTTCATCTGCTCGTAGGAGGACTCCTCCGATTCCTTGGCAAAGCCGAGCGACTTGGAGTGGCGGATTTCCCGCGCCCCAATGTTGGAGGTCATAATCACGACCGTGTTTTTGAAATCCACCCGGCGGCCAAAGGAATCGGTCAAAACACCGTCGTCCAACATCTGCAAAAGGATGTTAAAAACCTCCGGATGGGCCTTTTCGATTTCGTCCAACAATACGACCGAGTAGGGCTTGCGGCGCACTTTTTCGGTGAGCTGACCCCCCTCTTCATAGCCGACGTAGCCCGGAGGGGCTCCCACCAGACGGGACACGGCGAATTTTTCCATATACTCGGACATATCAATCCGAACCAGCGAGCTTTCATCTTCGAAAAGGAAAGCCGCCAAAGCCCGCGCCAGCTCGGTTTTGCCGACGCCGGTGGGGCCCAAAAAGATGAAGCTGCCGATGGGGCGGCGCGGGTCGGAAAGCCCGGCCCGGCTGCGGCGGATCGCCTTGGAGATGATTTCAATCGCCTCCTTCTGCCCCACCACCCGGCGGGTCAGCTCCTCTTCCATCCGCAAAAGCTTTTGAGATTCCTTCTCCTCCAGCCGGAAAATCGGAATGCCGGTCATCACCGATACCACCTTGGCGATTTCCTCGCTTTTCAGCTCCACTAACTCCTTGCTGCGCTCATCCTCCCAGTTTTTCTTCAGCTTTTCCGATTCTTCCTTTTTCAGCTTCAGCTCGTCCCGCAGCTGGGCGGCCCGCTCAAACTCCTGGTTTTTGACCGCCTGTTCCTTTTCCTTCTGGATGTCCAGAATATCCTGTTCCAGCTGGGAAAAAACCGGCGGCTTGGTGAAAGAAGACAGATGGGCCCGGCTGCCGGCCTCGTCCAAAACGTCAATCGATTTGTCCGGTTGAAACTTGCCCGAAATGTAGCGGTCGGAAAGCTTCACGGCCGCCTCCAAGGCCTCTTCCGAGATTTTGACTTTGTGGTGTTCCTCGTACTTGGAGCGCAGCCCCTCCAAAATCTTCAGGGTATCTTCGGAGCTGGGGGCTTCCACCATCACGGTTTGGAAGCGGCGCTCCAGAGCACCGTCTTTTTCAATGTACTTGCGGTATTCGTTTAACGTGGTGGCGCCGATGCACTGCAGCTCCCCGCGCGAAAGCGCCGGCTTGAAGATGTTGGAGGCGTCTAGCGACCCTTCCGCCCCCCCCGCGCCGACGATGGTGTGCAGTTCGTCGATGAAGATGATAACGTCTTTAGAGTTGACGATTTCGTTCATTACAGCCTTGAGACGCTCTTCGAATTGACCCCGGTACTTGGTGCCCGCCACCAAAGAGGCCATATCCAAAGTGACCACCCGCCGGTTCTCCAGCGTTTGCGGGACTTTGCTTTCTACGATCCGCTCGGCCAGCCCTTCCACAATGGCGGTCTTGCCGACCCCCGGCTCGCCGATTAAAACCGGATTGTTCTTTTTGCGGCGGGACAAAATCTGGGTCACCCGCTCAATTTCGTTCTCCCGGCCGATAATCGGGTCTAACTTCCCCCGGCGGGCCAGCTCGGTCAAATCCCGGCCGAAATGGTCTAGGGCCGGCGTTTTGCTTTTCTTGCGCTTTTTGCCGAAGGCGGAGGGCTTGCCGGTGATGATGTTTTTCAGCTCTTCGTACGCCTCTTTATAGTCGACGTCGTACATCGAAAGCACCTGCGCCGCCACCCCTTCTTCTTCCTTCAACAAGGCCAACAGTATATGCTCGGTGTCGATATCCTTCGATTTCAAAGCCCGCGCCTCCTGGCCGGAAAGCTCCAAAGTCTTTTTGGCCCGGGCGGTCAGAGGGAGCTGCCCCATCACCATCGTCCCACCGGAGGGCTGTACCACATCTTCCACCGACTGGCGCAGCTCGTTTAACTCCAGCCCGATATTGGTCAGAATTTCGATCGCCCGCCCTTCCCCTAATTTGATTATCCCCAAAAGCAGATGTTCGGTGCCGATGTAGTCGTGTTTTAGGCGGGACGCCTCGTCCCGGGCAAATTCAATCGCCCGGCGGGCTCTTTCAGTGAACATCTCGTTCATATCAGCTGACTTCCTCCATCCTATCTAATAATATGCTCACTCGGGGAAAATGCAATCTTTTTTCATCCCCATAGAGTATAACCCGCTACGTGCTCTTGGAGTTCCCCGGGTTGGAATGGGACTCCGATACGGCTTTTTCGATGCGGGAGCGGACCAACTCGGCCCGCATGGCATCCCGCTCTCCCGGTACCATCTCCCGGCCGGCAAACTTTTGCAGGTGGGCTGGCTGGCACAAAAGCAAAAGCTCGTTTACGAGCCCTAGGGGAATCTCCTTGATGACCCCCATTCCCAGCCCCAGCCGAGCGGCCGAAAGCAAATTCATCACCTCGCTGGAACTCAAGGTGTGGGCATAGCGCAAAATGCCGAAAGCCCGCCAGATTTTGTCCTCAATTTGCTCCTTGGCGTCCCGCAAGAGCACGTAGCGGGCGCTTTCTTCGTACTCGATGACTTGACGGGCAACCTTTTCCAGCCCTTCCAGAACCTCCTCTTCCGAGCGCCCCAGGGTGGTCTGGTTGGAAAGCTGCAACAGATTCCCTAAAACGTCGGTTCCTTCCCCGTAAAAGCCCCGCACCGCCCAGCCGACCTTGGTCACCCGGTTGATGACTGAGTCGATTTCCCGGGTCAAAACTAAGGCCGGCAGGTGGATGAGAACGGAGGCCCTAAGCCCGGTGCCGACGTTGGTGGGGCAGGCGGTCAGATAGCCTAATTCCTCGTCAAACTCAAAGGCCAAATTGGCGGAAAGCTCGGCGTCCGCCTGGGTGGCCAGCTCGTGGGCCTTCCCCACTTCCAGACCGGAGGTCAAGGCCTGAATGCGCAGGTGGTCTTCCTCGTTAACCATCACGGAAAGCGACTCGTCCTCCCCGAAATACAGCCCATATCCCTCTCCCGCTTTCATAAACTCCGGCGAGATAACGTGCCGCTCCACCAAAAAGTCCCGGTCCATCCCTCCCAGTTCCCCGTTCTGGAAAAACTTCCCGCTTTTCAAAAGAATCGAGCGCTCGATGGCCGAGCGCACTTCGGTGACCACCTTCCGGCGCAGCTCGACATTGGCGGCGGGGGGGAATTTAAAGCGGTACAGGTTGCGCGCCAGCCGCACCCGCGAGGATAACACGATGCCGGCCTGTGGGCCCGCCCCGGAAAGCCAGGCCGCCGGCTTGGAGGAGAGTTCCTCGAACATATCAGTCCTGCCTCATTAACGTTTTTATCCGATCCCGAAGCCGGGCCGCCTTTTCAAAATCTTCCGCCGCAATCGCTTTTTTCAGCTCGTCTTCCAGCCTTTTTTCCTCTATCATCACGGTGTCGATCTCGGGCACCTGCGAAGGCTTGCGGCCGATATGGCGGGTCGAGCCGTGGATTCTTCGCAGCAGGTCGGACACCTGCGGCTGGAAGGCCCGGTAGCATTGGCCGCAGCCGAACCGCCCCACTTTGGAAAACTCGGCAAAGGTGAAGCCGCAGCCGGGGCAGCGGGCCTCTGCCCCCCGCCCTTTTTTCTTCTCCGGCGCCTCCCCCATCATAGAAGACAGAATCTCCGCCAGGGGGAAAGGGACCTGCACTAAAGGATTGGCGGTCATTCCCCGTTTTTCGGCGCACTCCCGACAGAGGTTTAAAACCGTCTTTTTGTTGTTCACGATTTGGGTCAAATGTACCCCCGCCTCGGCCTTTCCGCATTCCTGACAGAGCATCTACACCGGCACCAGCTTTCTATCTTTAAGTTCCAAAACCCGGTCGGCCCGGCGGGCCAAACCGGGGTTGTGGGTTGCGACCACGAAGGTCTGTCCTTCTTTCTTTAACTCGGAAAACAGCGTATGCAGTTCCCCGGCCGCGGCCACGTCTAAGTTTCCGGTCGGCTCGTCGGCAAAAACCACCCGCGGCCCCCCGGCCAGAGCCCGCGCCACCGCCACCCGTTGAGCTTCTCCTCCCGAAAGATTATACACCCGCTCCCCCGTTTTATCGGACAGCCCCAGCCGTTCCAAATATCGCGCCGCGGTCGACAGGGCGGAGGGGATTGGTTCTCCCCGCATCAAAAGCGGGAAGCCGGCGTTTTCGCCAGCCGTGAAATCGGCCAAGAGATGATGAAATTGGAAGATAAATCCAAACTTCCGGTTGCGGATTTCCGCCTGCTTGCCCGACGGCAGGTTGCCGATTGTCTCTCCGTCCAAGAAAATTTCTCCCTCCTCCGATTGGTCCAAAAGCCCCAACAAATTCAATAAAGTTGTCTTCCCCACGCCGGAGGCTCCCACCACCGCCACCATCTCCCCCGGTTCGACCGAAAAGTCCAACCCCTCCAGCACTACCAGCCGGCCGGCGGCCGTGGCGTACGATTTTTTTAACCCGACCGCATTCAGCACCGGCATTTTTTAATATAGACCTCCCGACAAACCCCCGTCAAGCCGGCTTTCGTGCGCCCTTCGAAAGTCGTACGCAAGGCGCCGGCCTCTTTTTCTATTGTCGCCCGAAAAAGAGTTTCCTTTATCCGCTGGCACGAATCGCCTCCACGGCGGGCCGCAAGGCCGCTTTTTTCGCCGGATACAAGGTGGCCAGAAACGAAAGGAGAATCGCGGCGCTGGAAACGGCCGCGAAATCGGCCAGCTTGAAACCGACCGGCAGAAAATCTATGAAGTAAATTTCCGCCGGCAGGCGAATGAGGTGGTAATGGTACTGCAGCCAGGCCAAAGTATAGCCCAACAAATTTCCAAAGAAAATTCCAAGAACGCCGATCCCCGTTCCCAAAGTCATAAAAACCAAACGAATGTTTTTCGCCGTCGCCCCCATCGCCACCATAATGCCGATTTCCTTTTTCTTTTCCAAAACGAGCATTACCAAAGAGGAAACGATGCTGAAAGCCGCCACCGCCACAATCAGGCTCAAGGCGACAAACATCGCATATTTTTCCAGACTCATCCAGGAAAAAAGATTTTTGTGCATCTCCTGCCAGCTAACCGAATAGGCCGGGGAAGGCAAAAGCTGGTTTAGCGCCTCCGAGTAGCGCTCCGCTTTGTTCGGGTCGGCCAGCCGAATCTGCAGCCCGGTCACCCGGCCGTCGAAGTCGAAAAGCTCCTGGGCTTTGGAAAGGTGGATGTAGGCCAGATTGGCATCGTATTCGTACATCCCGGTCTCAAAAATCCCGGACATCTGAAACTTTTTCACCTTGGGGGCAACGCTCCCGCCTAAAAGCACCTGTCCCCGCAGGGAAAACAGAAGAACGGAATCGCCGAGCGTCATTCCCAGCCGCTGGGCCAGCCCTTTCCCCAAAAGAATTTTGGGGAGGGCACCGGGGTGGGCGTTCAAATCGAACGCTCCGGCGACTATTCGGTCCGCAATCTTAGTCGCTTTCGGTTCTTCCTCCGACAAAATACCGCGCACGATGATGCCGTCATTTTCCAGGCGGGAGGAAATCGCGGCTTTGTAATAAACGAACGGCGCCCGGGAAACAAAGCCGGGAAGTGACTGCAAAAGCGTATCGAGCGATTGCCAGTCGGTAAGCCCCACGTCGCCGGAGGTGAAGATGGCCACGTCGGCGGTGGTGCCCAGTATGCGGTCTTTCACTTCCGCCTCAAACCCGTTCATCATCGACAAAACAAAAAGGAGGGCGGCTACGCCGATGGCTATCCCGGCGATGGAAATGAAGCTGGTGGCGGAAACAAAGCGTTCCCGGCGGGAACGGAAGTAGCGCCCCGCCACCAGAATTTCCCATTTATGGTGAGCGAGCCAACTCATCTATCGTTAGGCGCTTGTCCCGACTTGCTCGCTCCGACTTGTTCCGACTTGTCCCGACCTGTTCCGAGTTGAGACGAGGAAGCACAGTCGAGGGAGCACAGCCGAGGAAGCGAAGTCGAGGAGTTCCGACTCGTCCCGAGTGGAATCGAGGGAGCTTTGTCGAGGAAGTTTTGTCGAGGGAAGTCGAATCCAGCTTGTGGTGAGCGACCTGTCCCGAACGCAGGTGAGGGAAGCCGAACCACGCACTATGTTCCCTCCGGACGCATCTGCGGAAAGAATAAAACGTCGCGAATGGAGCTCTGGTCGGTCAAAAACATCACCAGCCGGTCCAATCCGACGCCCAACCCTCCGGTGGGGGGCATCCCGAATTCGAGGGCGTTCAAATAATCTTCATCCAGAAGGTGCGCCTCTTCATACCCTTTTTCCTTCTGGGCCAACTGAGAGGCAAATCGCTCCCGCTGGTCGGTCGGGTCGTTCAACTCCGAAAAAGCATTGGCCATTTCCTGTCCCATAATGAAGAGTTCAAAGCGCTCCGTCAGCCGGGGATTGGAGCGATGCTTTTTGGCTAAAGGGGAAATTTCAGCCGGATAATCGACTACAAACGTGGGAGCTTGCAGATTGGGCTGAACCTTTTCGGAGAAGAGAATATCAACCAGCACCCCCCAGGTCGGATTGGCCGGAATCTCCAGCCCCATTTTGCGTACGGCGGCAGCCAAAACTTTTTCGTCCATTGCGAGACAATCCTGCCCGGTCACCTCCTTGATGGAATCCAGAAGCGAAATCTCCTTCCACTCCCCCGCCAAGCTGATGGTTTTTCCCTGGTGGGGTACTTCCAGTTTCCCTAAAACTTTTTGCGTGACGTAAACGACAAGCTCCTTGGTTAAATTCATAATATCCCGGTAGTCGTGATAGGCCCAGTAAAGCTCCATCATCGAAAACTCCGGGTTATGAAAGCGGCTTAAACCCTCGTTGCGGAAGTCCTTGCAAACTTCATACACTTTCTCATAGCCGCCGACGATAAGCCGTTTCAGGTACAGTTCATCCGCAATCCGCAAAAAGAGGGGGATTCCGAGGGCGTTGTGAAAGGTTTTGAAAGGCCGGGCCGCCGCCCCGCCGTATAGCGGCTGCAGAATCGGCGTTTCCACTTCCAAAAAACCCTGCCCGTCCAGATACTCCCGCATAGCCCGGTAGATGGCCGTCCGCTGGACGAAAACTTCCTTGACGCCGGGGGTGACGATTAAATCGACGTAGCGCTGGCGGTAGCGCAGCTCCACATCTTTTAACCCGTGCCATTTTTCCGGTAGGGGGCGCAAGGATTTGGCCAATACCTCCAACTTTGCCGCCCGGACCGAAATTTCCCCCTTGTGGGTTTTGAAAACCGAACCGGTGATGCCAACGAAGTCGCCGATGTCCAAATCGTTCAAAAGCTCGTACTGCTGCCCCAAAACGTCCGATTTGGCGTAGATTTGAATCTGCCCCAGGTCGTCCTGAATATGGAAAAAAGTGGACTTGCCGTGCTCCCGGAAGGAGCGAATCCGCCCGGCTGTCCGCACTTCTTTTTCCTCGAGGGCGGAGAAGTTGGACTTAATTTCTTCCGAAAAATGCGACCGCTCGAATTTGTAGGGGTAGGGGTTTATCCCTTTTGCCAATAGCCGCGCCAGCTTCTCCCGCCGATGCGCCAAAAGCTCATCCAACGGCCGCTCATAATATTCCTGTTCTTGATGCTTTCCTGGCATTTCCGCCATAGACGGCGAATATTAGAGGAAATTAGAGGGGAGTCAAGAAAAAGTGATAAGAATGCGCTAGTTGCATATTGCGACCACCCTTACCACATTCTCAAGCCAAATCGAAAAAAACCATCCTTACCGGCTGCTAACTTCAGGACGCGGTCAAGATGAGATTACCGTTCGTGTCGTGTAAAGGATTTGAATTCCTTTAGAAGCTATAAAAAAGTGACTGTCGACTTTTGCTCAACGTCCCAACCATTCCTCCCCGAAACCCTTCGGGGCTAGACAGGCATCGTTACCGCTTCCATTGAATCTCCTAATTCTACGAGTATACCTGCCCAAATCTCAAGTGGGGCACGACAAGTAAGAAAAAAACAAAAAAGGGCCTTCCGCAGTAGATTCGGAAAGCCCTTTTGCCCACTTGTCCCGAGCAGCTTGTTCCGACTTGTTCCGACTTATCCCGAGCGCAGTCGAGGGAGCTTTGTCGAGGAAGCGAAGCCGAGGAAAGTCGAGGGACGGGAGGAAAAAACTTAGGGGTTCTTTTCCTTTTTCACGATGGACAGAATGTTTTGCAAAGAGGTGGTGACGTTGGAAAGCACCTTGGAGTAGCGCTTCAAAAGCTCCGTGTACTGCCAGCGCATCGAAAAAGCTTTTTCCGGAAATTCAAAAAGCTCCAACAGCGTCCGCTTGTAAATCTCCTCCACGTATTTCATCACGTAAAACGGAAAGTCGGGAACGTTGGGGTCGGTGGTTTCCCCTTTGGACAAGCGCTCCTTGTAAATTTCCACCCGTTCCAAAACCACCGTCCCGAAACACC
>Ga0247727_10017420_pt1 | contig 11442 bp, 8 predicted proteins | sample WisWelCaveWW1625_FD_202498 | JGI IMG/M metagenome (GOLD analysis project Ga0247727, IMG submission 202498) | Biofilm microbial communities from Wishing Well Cave, Virginia, United States - WW16-25 | ecosystem: Environmental > Aquatic > Deep subsurface > Groundwater > Cave microbial mat | place... | reverse complement strand
TCTCCACCGGCATCGAAGTCCTCACCGGCGGCAACCACTCCTGGGACCGCAAAGAAATCTTCGACTACTTCCCGCAGCAGCCTCGCCTGCTTCGCCCGGCCAATTACCCCGACAGCTCCCCCGGCTCCGGCGTTTACGTCGGCACCGCGCGCAACGGCGTCCGTTACGCCGTCCTCAATCTTCAGGGCCGCGTCTTCATGCCTTCGATTGACTGTCCGTTCCGCGCTGCCGACCGCCTCCTTGCCTCGCTTCCGCCCGACGTGCCCCTGGTCATCGTGGACATGCACGCCGAAGCCACCAGCGAAAAAGAAGCGATGGGCTGGTATCTGGACGGTCGCGTCTCCGCCGTCATCGGCACGCACACCCACGTCGCCACCGCCGACGAACAGGTCCTTCCCGCCGGCACCGCCTACATCACCGACGTTGGCATGACTGGCCCGCACGACGGCGTCATCGGCATGGACAAGGGGGGCATCGTCAAAAAATTTCTCGACGGCCTCCCCGCCCGCTTCGAAGTCGCCTCCGGCGACCTGCAGATGAACGCCGTGCTCCTCGACGTTGACGAATCCGCCGTGTTGTCTTGCCCGGCCACGGAGTTTACCCCGACGCACTTTGCCGGGGCCCGCGCCCGCTCCCGCTCCATCTCCCGCCTCCGCTTCCGCCTGGACGAGTAGCTCAGCAACCACACTGGACCCTCCGACACCGCAGGGTTCTGTAGCGCCGGCATCTTGCCGGCTCTTTTCCCGTATTGCTTGCAGGGTGCCCGCTATATCAACCTTGCGGACGCACGCCTGCAGATCGAATCCTTCGTCTACGACTGGCTCCGCGAAAGGGTTCGGTAGCGCCGGCATCTTGCCGGCTCTGTGCATGGAACGACAGAAATCACGTTTCGTTTAGTTACTCGGCTTCACTGGGCCCACCGCCACCGCAGGGTTCTGTAGCACCAGCGCCTGCCCTGCCTGTCCCGAGCCTGTCCTGTCCGGTGTCTGGACTCCGGTGGAGTCCACCGGACTCCTGAAACCGGAGAGCTTGCCGCCGCGCGTGGCGGGCCATCCTGTGACGCCGTAATTTCCCGCTGGTTTTGCTGCGTCGAGCACCACAGCAACCGCAGCGCAGCAGCCTTCCGCGAAAATCGCGAATATCCCCGCCGCATCCTGTTCCTTCTCTGGCCCCGCTATCTGGCGGCAGGCTGGTAGGCCTTCGTTATGCAACGCACCAGGGAACTAGCCTTGTTGCTGGCGGCTCTATACAGGACAGAGTGGCTTTCTGCGTTACGCGCCACTTTTTCAGGCGCCGATTGCGCGCCTCACAATTGGCCGAACCTGGAGAATGTAAAGAGTCCCATCACGTAAGCCCCATTCAATATCAACTGGCTTTCGAAACTCCGCCTCAATCTTCAAGAAGCTACGCATCAGGTCTCCTACATCTAATGTAGACTCGGTGGGCTGCCTAGTGGCGTTTTCACAGCAGACTACATCACCCGTAGTCCGATCCACGATGATCCTTGTTGGGATAGCTGTCCCGCCAGTTACTTCCTCATTGCTTCCGGCCAGCATTTCGATTACCAAGACTTCCGAAGCTGCAACCCGGTCATCTTTCGTCAGGCACACTCCTGCATAGTTAGGTTCAAGCATCCTCTGAACAATAACTGAGCCGTGGTATTGAGTCCCCCGCCTTCCTATTCTATTCCGGTTGAGGAATTCGCACAGCGCTCTGAAGATATGATCCCTCCCGACTCGAAGAAAACTGTCAAACTCACCAGCTTGCGACCCTTCTTCACGATCCTCAGTAGTAGAACTGCTACGTACCACAACAGAGTCTTCTGGCCCCAACGAGAGACGGTACGAGATCCAGGCAACTAGGTGGGTGAGGTCTCCATGCGAACCCGTCTGCACGAGCTTATCCAAGGCGTCGAAGTCCACAAGCACGTAGGGAGGAACCTCATAACCAAGCTTTCGAACCAAGCCCAAATTATGCGCTTTCGCACCTATCATTTCCTCCGGACATTTTAGGGGATCATCGTGAAGTAAGCCTTCTTGGGGCACGGTCTCTACTCGCACCGCCTTCACAGAACCTTCGATTGCATCTACTTCGACAATCTCTCCATCCTTTAGGCGGTCCAGGAGACCTTCGATACCGGTGATTGCGGGTATGCCGAGTTCTCTACAAATGATTGCGGCGTGCGAAGTCACACCGCCTTGTTCTGTTAGCACAGCACCAGCCATGCTTATGTGCTTGAGTAGGTCCGGATCAGTGGCCTCACTCACCAAAATGTCGCCCTGCTTAAAGAGTTTTTGCTCGCGGCCTGGGCGAATGACAATCTTGCACGCGCCAATTGCGTGGCCACGGCAGACGACAGTCCCGCGTAGCGAAGACCGATCCGACAAAACGCACGTCTTGGACTGGAACGGAGACTGTAGAGAGAGAACTTCCGGGTCGGTACTAACCCATTCTCGGCCCTCAATGAAGGCGTACGTGCAACCTTGTGCTCGGTTGCAAACCTCCAGAGGAACCGCTTGGCCTGACCGTAGGTAATCTAGAACTTCTTCCGGTAGCATGCACCGAACTGTCCATTCGTCTACTCCAAGCCTTGTCGCAATCTCACCCATTAGCATGTCCAAAAAATAGAAGTTTCTCAGTTGCTGAACCCTCCTGTAGAGCTTGACAGCTCCAATTTGAGGGTAGATTTCGAAGAGTGCGCGGTGCTCCACATCCATGTTGAGTTGCCTGAAGAGCTGCTGCCGTAACTCGCGGTTTCTATTAAGTCGCTCCCGCACACCCACAGCATCAAAAACTGCGGGGGCACGAATTTGCTCAACGAGCCTGTCTACGTACTGTTGGTCCGTCGCCGGCGTCCTTCTTCCATATCCGTGGTATTCGAGAAACCTCCATTTGTCGCTGTACGCGCGAAGCAAAGAGAGTGTGTAAGGGCTGAGCAAGAGCCTTGCTCTCTTGGGGGCAGCGAGCAGTCTAGCGACCCTATCTGGGTCTTTCCTTACGCTTTCAAGAATTGCATCGAACTCTAAGAGTTCCTGAGCAAGAATGCTCGGCTCTTCAGGCTCTGTTAGGATTCTGAAAGCATTTTCGGCCTCGTTGGGTGCGAGTCCTCGTGAACGCAGGTACTTTCGGAGATAGGTCGAGAAATACGAAACACCTCGGTCGAGCGCTTCCGGCAGCCGCGCATACTTGTAGAGGCTTCGATTCCTCTCAGCATGGGACGTATAGAGCGACACGATTTCGGATACAGATTGACATGTAAGCATACCGGAAGATAAGTTGGGATCGAAGATGGTACCAAGCAAGTCGGACTGCCGCTTGACCTCTTTAATGATCGCTGGTAGCCAGGTGGGGTCCCCAAGTGCTCTTCCAACAATCGCAGCCGCTGCTGAGATGCACTCGTTCTTAAGCAGGAAGTACTGCTCTGAAAAATCCCGATAGAAACTCACTAAACACGAATAACCCGGATACAGCTCTCCAATGTAGGGTGCGCATGATGCGCGCAAATAGAAGGTTGAAAAGTGAAGGTCCTCGTCATAGTTTACGGCACCAACCACCCACTCATGGGCACCGATGAGACGTTGAAGTTGCTCAAGATGATGAGGCATGTTGCCTACTGGTTGGCGAATTTCCGTAGGAGCTTTCTACCGACAAACTTCAACTCGATTTCACCGTAGGTTGTTCTCTGATGCGGATTGTTATAGTAAATGCCCGCTATTTTCGTTCCTGAAGGGTCAACCAGCAGCTGCATGACGCCGTCATGCAATTGGCGACGTTTTTGGTCAGTCTTTAGGGGTTGATTTCTGTAAACGCAAAACAGTCTCGGCGGACCGCCCTCCGGCTCCAGAGAAAAATCTGCCAGCAGACTGTACGTAATGGCATTCTCGTCGTAGTACCACACGTTGATTCGATCCAAGTCTTGAGAGAACTCGACAACTACGGGGTGGTACTCTTTGTGCTTGGTATAAGAAGATCGAATGTGGCCTTCCCATCGGCCGTGGATATACGGAATCTGTATGCCAAAGATTGCCCGAAACCACCTCAGCTTCCAAAGGTATTTCTTCACGGCCAAGATAAAGAGAAAAGAAACGCCGAGAGCAGTGAATATGGCACGCGCAAGGGGACGCCACTTCAAAGTCAAACTGAAGTCGGAAAAGTAGAGATATAGAACCGCGACCACAAAAAGGTAGAAAAGAAAATATGATCCATACAGACGTTTGTCTTCCCTTCCCCCTGAGCCCATCTTGAAAGAGTCCTTTTAGGGCACTATCCCGCTATCTCATAGCTTCGTAGCTTTTCAAGATACGGCGCAATCGTGACATCAGTGATTGCTTCCGGAGACAGACGACAGAACTGCATGACCTGCCGTTCGATTCGCTGGGCGCAGTCAATCAAGAACTCCGTCCGTGGATTGTTCATGCTTGAGCCAGGCACGTCTCGATAGCGTGCTTGCGCTTCGCGGAGGCGATCTAGGAGTGGCATGACTCCCTGCGGACCAACACGCTGATCCGCGTATGCTGCGACCTTCACATCAAAGTTGCTCAATGCTACGGTGATATCATTCTTCACGAAAACCTTGGCATCCATCAGTTCCAGCTCGTCAGAGCTACACCCGCATTCCGTCGCTATCCGGCGGGACACTTTATGGTCATCGGTTCCGTACTTTTCGATGAATTCACGCTGTAGGCGCTTCCAACGCTCAATGTCCCGAACGTCGGCGCCCAATACACCAGGACTCTTGTCGTAGTTTATTTTGACCACGTTTCCGGCATCGTGCAGCAGCAACACGCGAAGTATCTTTCTGAGTGAAAGTTCTGGCCCCTGCCAGTTATCCGCAATTAGATGGGCAACTGCCGCAGTGCGCAGCATGTGAAGCTGAAGATTTGGAGGTAGCTCCAATTCCGAATAAATCTGGATGATTGTGCGGTTCATTTGCAGGGAAGGATATTGCAACCGAAGGCTACAAGCAAGGGTCAGACGCCCCAAAGCTGGGTAGTTAGCTTACAAAGAAGGAGAGTGGTTTGCGATAGAGGCGGGCGAATTCGGCGAGCTCAACCACGTCCACGCGGCGCTCGCCGGATTCGCATTTCGAGACGAAGGACTGCGGGCGGCGCAGTTTTCTCGCCACTTGCACCTGCGCGCGGACGGGACGCTTCCCGTAACTGTGTATAATCGCTCTCTGATGCTCAGCCGCTCATTCCTTGCTGCGCTGGCGCTTTTGTCTGCGACCATGCCCGCGCAGGCGCAAGCCGACCGCGAGCTCATGGCCCGTTCCTGCTTCATTTGCGATGCGGGCGTGGGCGTTCGCGCCGTCGCCCGCGATTCTGCGGGCCGCTACTACGTCCTCACCGCACCCGGCCCTGCCGTCCTGATCTATGGAGCGGACGGCAAGCGCACCGGCCAGCTTCCCGCCAAGCCCACCAAGGAAAACTCCATCGTCTTCGGCGACGATCTCGTCCTCGACTCCACCGGCCGCCTCGTCGTCGCCGACCGCGGCGCTAACGCCATCAAGGTTTTCTCGCTTGACGGAGAGCTTGCCCCGAGCGAAGTCGAGGGGCCGCCGCTTATTTTTCCCATCGTTGCGCCCACTTCGATCGCTTCGCTCGGCGAAGGAGAGCTTGCTGTTGCCACCCTGCGCTCCGATCGTCTGGTCACCGTCTTCGACTCGACCGGCAAAATCCTTCGCGCGTTTGGCGAGCCCACGCAGGTCGCCACCGGCACCGACCGCGGCCTCCCCACCCTCAACCGCTTCCTCAACATCGGCCGCCTCGCCGCCGACTCCGCCGGCCATCTCTACTACGCCTTCAGCTATCTTCCCGAGCCAACCGTGCGAAAATACGACCGTTACGGCTACGCCTCGCTTGAAATCGAGCTCAATGCGCTGGACTTATACCCCGCCGCCCAGGCCACCCGCCGCGAGATCGAGCGCCAGTCGCAAAACCCCGGGCAGTCGCCTCAGCTCAAGCCCATCCTTGCCGCCGTCGCCGTGGACCCGGCCACCCAGGAGATCTGGGTGGCGCACGGCGGCCTGCTCATCCACTTCGGCGCTGACGGCAGCCGCCGCGGCCTTTATCGCACCTACACGCCCGCGGGCGTGCGTCTCGAAGCCACCGCCATTCTTCTCGAGCCCGACCGTCTCCTGCTCGCCTCCGACTCTCTCGGCATTTTTGATTTTCCCCGCCCCGACAAGCCGGCCAAATAATCCGCCGTCATTATCGTTCGAGCAAGCGAAGAAACCCGTCTGCCGACAGGCCGGCTGGGGGCCGGATCGCCCTCAAGGTGCCTCTGGCTATCTCGTTGTATTGGGGATGGTTAGGCCTGAGAGGGCTTGCATTTCAGGCTGTCGTTCCGGTGCGGGTATATTAATCTATATGAAATTTACTTCGACGATCTCTTCCTCCACCGGCGGGATGGGCTCTCCGTGCTTTTCGTGACTGGCGAGGTAGCCCTAGATGGCGTCGCGGATCTTGGCGAGTGCTTCTTCGCGCGTTTTTCCTTGTGAGATGCCGCCGAGGAGAGTGGGGCGCCCCGCAATAAAAATCCCGGCTTCATCCTGCTCGATCAACACGCGAAACCGCCGCGTCATGTCTGCAATGATCTGTGGCGCATCTCTCGCGGTCAACGCAAACCGCCGTCTCGCTCTCGCAACTCGAACTGCTGCAACACATTCCGTCGTTGTGGAAATCCTGTGCATGGTGTGTGTGAATCGCTTCGTCGCTTCGATTCGATTTCTCTTGCCGCCGACGCTTGGTTTGTGCAGAATCCCGCCTCGTTCTCGCAAGGAGTTCGACGCGAAGACGGAGCAATCGCACTCCTCGAAGCGCATCGCTTGAGTTCAGGGGTGAATGGTTCCACTTGAGCGTGCTGCTTCAGATCAAATCCTGAGAAAGAATCCGTTGCCCGTAGCGCAGGGCGGGTTTTCCACAGATTATTCACGTCTGTGGATTTTGATGGGTTGAGGCTGGGCGGCCTTGGAGAGGGCCCCCAGCCACCCCTTCTCCCGGTTAGGTTTCTTGCGCTCTCTGACGGCCTCGGCAAAGAATTGGACGCGGACATGACCGCCTGGGAACGAATCCTGCAGCACATGGAACGGCGGGTAAACCCACATAACTTTTCCACCTGGTTCCGCCCCACCCGTCAGGAAGGCACCTCCAACGGCAGGCTCATCGTTCGCGTCCCTACGCGCTTGTTTCGCAAGCGTTTAACGGAAACTTACGGCGACATGCTCAAGGCCGTCCTCGCCGAAGTCGGCATGGCGGATACGCAGCTCGAGTTCGTCTGCACCGACCCTGACCCGCTGCCGCTACCTCTCAAGCAGTCCCGCCTCGACTTCGAGTCCGTGGACCACCAGCTTAACCAGCGCTATACCTTCGACACCTTTGTCGTCGGCGCCTCCAACCAGTTTGCGCGCGCCGCGGCCATGGCCGTCGCCGAAGCCCCCTCAAAAGCCTACAACCCGCTTTACCTCTACGGCGGCGTGGGCATGGGCAAGACCCACCTCATGCAAGCCATCGGCCACCTGATCAAGAAGCGCAACCCCGCCTCGCGCCTCACCTACATCAGCGCGGAGAAGTTCACCATCGAGGTCATCAACTCGCTCCGCTTTGACCGCATGATCACCTTCCGTGAGCGCTTCCACGGCGTGGATGTTCTCCTCGTGGACGACGTGCAATTCATCGCCGGCAAGGAGCGCACCCAGGAAGAGTTCTTCCACACCTTCAACGCCCTCTACGACATTCAGAAGCAGATCATCATCTCCTCCGACTGCCCGCCCAAGGAGATTGCCGCCCTCGAGGAGCGTCTCCGCTCCCGCTTTGAGTGGGGCCTTATCGCCGACCTGCAGCCCCCCGACCTGGAGACCAAAATTGCCATCCTCCAGAAAAAAGCTGACGCGGAGCACATTCGCCTCCCGGACGATGTGGCCGAGTACGTCGCCCGGTCGATCAAGTCCAACATCCGCGAGCTAGAAGGGGCGCTGATCCGCCTTACCGCTTTCGCGTCGCTCACCGGCGTTGAGATCAACCTGGCTACCGCCCAGCAGGCGCTCAAGAACATCATCGCTTCGCAGGAAAAAAAGGTCACCATCGAGATCATCCAGAAGCGCGTCGGCGAGCACTTCGGCATGCGCGCCCAGGACCTCAAGATCCGCAGCAACTCCAAGGGCATCGCCTTCCCTCGCCAGGTGGCGATGTATCTCGTCAAGCAGCTCACCGCCGCTTCGCTGCCCGAGATCGGCCGCCAGTTTGGCGGCAAGCACCACACTACGGTCTTACACTCCATCAACAAAATTGACGCTCTCCGCCGCAATGACAAGGAACTTAACCGCACCATCAACCGTCTCCTCGATTCTCTCGGCTAACCTCCGCGCGCAGGCCCCTGGTGCAGTCATCCTTCGGCGATCCAAGTCGGATCGCCGAAGGATCTCACCACCCTGTGACTTCTCCCCTGTCTGCCTGTGGCTATTGTCTTGTTCTTTCCGGTCTTTTCTTCTCTTCCCCCTGTCCTCTGCTCCCTGCCCCTTGTTCCCCTTTCTTTTCTGTTGTTCAAAACCTTGTGCATTGCACCAGCAAATCTTGTTCACATCTGTTCGCGCTTTTTGCTTCTTCTGCTCGCACGCCCCAGCCGCCCACCTCTTCCCACTGCTACCGCTCTCGCCAATTCACACCCACGCACCCGTGCGCTCTGCGGCTTGCCGTGGTTTCCCACGTTTTCACAGCGCTCATCACAACAACAAGCTATCTGCGCACGTGGGATATTCGTTGAATTTGTTGTTGGTCTGAGGCGTTCTCAGTTGTGGTAGTGCTGCGGCTCTTGGTACACCACGGTGGCCATGTCGGCCGGCTACTGGATCACAAACCGGGAGTGGGTCAATTGCAGCCGGGAGTAAGGGCCGGGTTCAGTGCCGCTGTCACTTTCCGAAAAGCGCGTTTTTCAGGCGCGGTCTACTTGAAACGGCCGGAGGCGTTTCTGTTTCCAGCATTATGATCCAGCCCCGCAGGGCACTCGCTTCGGGCCCTACGAGATGGTCGCGCCGCTGGCCCCGACTAAGTCGGGGCTGGGGGCGGGCGGTTGCAGGATTGCAAAGCGTAGGGGCGTATGGCGATACGCCCTACGGACTTTGTTACGCCGGGCGAGACACGGAGGATTCGGCGAGGCCCCCGCTCGGTCTAAGAAGCCCGGCCTAAGAAGATGGAGGCAACTTGCCTGATAGATCCTAAGTGGCCTTATAATGCGAACTTGTCTGTACCGCAGTCGTGGGGGTGCCCGCCCCTTGCCCTGCCTGCCCTGAGCGAAGCCGAATGGGAGCGAAGCCGAAGGGCGGCGGGCCGCCCGCCATGGCGGTTTCGGCGCGTCGGCCTAAACAAGAGTTAGGCCTACGGGAGAAGCACCTTGTTGGAGGCGCTTGCAGCGATCGATCATTCGATATCACTGGTGCGGCGGCTCCGGGAGATCTCGAAGAACATTTCCGAGGCGGAGTTCAAGAATCTCCTTGCGGATCTGTCGAATGAGCTTGCGGATGCCAAGCTGCAGATCGCTGCGCTGAAGGAACAACTGGCCGCTCAGGCCGAGGAGATTCGCGCGCTCAGGAGGGCGGCGCCCGATGCCAAGCTAAAGCCGTCGGTGAAGTGGGGCTGCTATCAGTTCGAAGGCGACGACGGCTTGTACTGCACAGCGTGCTACGACACGAAAGGCGTCAAAAGTCGCACTACCCGGATGAACTCAAGGTTCCGCACGTGCCCTGTGTGCAAGGCGCGGCTGGGCGCATAGCGGGAAGTGCCGAGGCCTAACTCGGCGCTGCAGCGGGCGGCCTAAGAAGATGGACGTAACATTTCTGATAGAATATAAGTTATCTTATAATGCGGCCTTATCAAAACCGCAATCGTGGGGTGCCCGCCCCGGTGGGCCGCACGCCATGGCGATTTAGGCGAGTCGGCCTAAACAAGAGTTAGGCTGCCAGTGAGTGTCCAGGCCGCTATGCAGCGATGGATTTGGAACGTGAACCCTCATTTGATTAGTTGACAGCGGGTTTGACAATACGTATAGTCATCATCGGTTCATAAACGAAGGAGCGCTTACGCAACAATGACATCGAAGATGCGGAAATCACCAAGCGGCGTGCCGACTAACGATCTCGTCTTCAGCTCCTATATCGGGACTAACGACGAGGTTTTCCCGTTCGTTCTTTCTCTGTACGTCGAGCCGGGAAGTAAGGTTGCTGACGTAACCTATGGGAAAGGGGTCTTTTGGCGGAGAGTCGCCAAAGACGCCTATAACCTCCTCTGTACCGACGTCGAGTCGGGTGTGGATTGCCGGAGATTACCGTATGAGAGCAACTCGATTGACTGCGTTGTATTCGACCCGCCGTATATGCACACACCTGGGGGCACCGCTCATGTGGGCCACCAGAACTATGAGGTTTACTACAAGAATAATAAGGCCAATTCAGAAAAAAAGTACCACGACGCAGTGCTTGACCTCTATTTCACAGCAGCCACCGAGGCCTGGCGGGTACTCCGCGAGGGAGGGACCTACATTGTCAAGTGCCAGGACGAAGTTTGCGCCAATCAACAGCGGTTAACCCATGTCGAGCTCATCGACGAACTGCATAAGTACGGGTTTGTAACTGAAGACCTATTCGTTGTCGTGCGCACAGGAAAGCCGGGGGTGAGTCGTTTGCTCACGCAGGCGCACGCGCGAAAGAACCACTCGTATTTCATTGTGTTCAGAAAGCCCAAGGGCAGGAAACGCTGGAGCGGCCTCAGGAATCGCCTACACGTCAACACGAACGGTGCGGGAAAGGCACGACCAATACCGTCTACGAATGAAGAACTGCCTCTCTTTCGCTGAAGAACTCTCCAAACTGCCTAATCGCGATAACGTCAGGATGCTGCGCCGTAAGGGCCTGATATCGACCGGGGATGTCGAAGTAGTAGATGCGATCCATGTGCGCCAGCAATGATTGGTAGGCGAGCCATTGATCAGGTACACAGATTTCCACGACCTCGAGCGTTCGCGAATCAAGCTTTGTCTCTGAAAACAGTACGATAATCCCGCGGAATGCCCCGTCCCCATATGCCGCCTCGAGCAATCGCTGATGTGCCCACGCCTGAACCACCCGCTCTCGGGTAGACATCTTCACCGGCAGATGGACCTTGCGACGGCCCTTGCCCATGTCGAAGAGGAAATCCATCGTCATAAGCACGTTTCGACCGTGAACGGGCAATCTGGCTCGTTTCGTCGGGTTTACTCCGATGGACTTCGCAAACAAATGACCTACATAACATTCGAAGTAGGTTGCTGGCCCCTTCTTGTTCTGTCGATCGAAGAGTTCCATCGCTAGGCAGGGGGCGAGCGCAGTCGTGTATGTCAGCTTCGCAAACTCCTTAGGAGTGATCGTTTCACCAAGCCACTTCTTCCAGAGTCGTGAAATTAGGATGGGGTCGG
>Ga0247727_10017419_pt1 | contig 11442 bp, 15 predicted proteins | sample WisWelCaveWW1625_FD_202498 | JGI IMG/M metagenome (GOLD analysis project Ga0247727, IMG submission 202498) | Biofilm microbial communities from Wishing Well Cave, Virginia, United States - WW16-25 | ecosystem: Environmental > Aquatic > Deep subsurface > Groundwater > Cave microbial mat | place... | reverse complement strand
CTCCGTTGCGGAAAGGTTCAACTTAGGGGCTTGTACTGACTTGGACATTGACAATTGTCGATCAGCACGCCTCCCGCTCCGTAGGAGCGCAATGTTTATAGATATGCGATGCATTAAGTTTCCTAGCTCCGTAGGAGCGGCATCCGTCCACGCGCAGATGCCGCCCCTACGGAGCTAGGGAGATAATCACAACGTCCTACTATAAACATTGCGCTCCTCCGGAGCGGGGGATGCGCTGACTTGTGTAGATACTAATGAGGCAAGGCGGTGTCATCATTTTAAGCGCCTAGCTATCGCCCTCGTGCAATCTTTCCGCAACGGAGATTGACTATCACCGTAAGTTCAAACTTTCCGCAACGGAGGAAGACATGGCATTACCTCAATCAAAGATTTTCTACACGGTCGAAGAATATTTGGCGTTCGAGCGCCAGGCAGAGGAGCGCCACGAATACATTGATGGATACATCTACAAGATGGCGGGAGAGCTTGATGAGCACAATGGTATTTGCGTAAACCTGACAGGTGAGCTTCGGAGTCGTCTGCAAGGCACTCCATGTCGGGTTCGTGCGCAAAATATGAAAGTTCGCAGCGGCCCTTCGCCGAAGTTCAAAAAGTTTCCCAAAGACTTCTTCTCGTATCCTGATGTTCTGGTTGTCTGTGGTGAATCGCTCTTTCACGACGAATTCCGTGACGTCCTGCTCAATCCCAAAGTAATTATCGAGGTTTTATCGGATTCAACCGAAGCTTTTGATCGAGGGGAGAAATTCATCCGCTACCGCACTTACAACGACACGCTGACTGATTACATCCTCGTCTCGCAAAAAGAGCCATTCATCGAGCATTTTTCCCGGCAATCCAGCGGAATCTGGTATCTGTCTTCCACCAGCGGTTTAGAGCAGAACCTCTATATCGCTTCGATTGATTGTCGCGTGCCGATGTCCGAAATCTACTACGAAATCAGTTTTAAGGCGGAAGACTCCGGTGAAGCTGATGAACCTGAACAGAATCAGTCTTCACCAATCTGACAATTCTATGCTCACATTCAACGACATTCTTCAGGCCCGCGAGCGATTGCGCGGCGTCGCGCATCGCACGCCTGTACTCACTTCCAGACAGTTCAACGAACACACCGGCTGCGAAGTCTTCTTCAAAGCCGAAAACTTCCAGCGCGTCGGCGCGTTCAAATTCCGCGGCGCCTACAACAAACTCGCCTCGCTCGAGCCGGACGAGCGCAGGCACGGCGTGCTGGCCTATTCATCGGGCAATCACGCGCAGGCGACGGCGCTGGCCGCGAAGCTCTTCGGCGTACCGGCGGTGATCGTGATGCCGGAAGATGCGCCGCAGATCAAAGTGGCGGCGACTCGCGCTTACGGCGCCGAGGTGATCTTCTACGACCGCTACTCGCAAAACCGCGAAGAGACCGGCGAGCGCATCTCGGGCGAACGCGGCTTGACGATCGTTCCCCCGTTCGACGATTACGCGATTATGGCCGGACAGGGCACTGCCGCGCTCGAATTGCTCGAAGACGTTCCCGACCTCGATCTGCTACTGGTTCCGACCAGCGGCAGCGGATTGCTCGCCGGATGCGCGGTGGCGGCCAAACATCTGCGCCCGCAGATTCGCCTCTTCGGCGTCGAACCCGAAGCGGGCGACGACACTTGGCAATCGTTCCGCAAAGGCGAGCGAGTTGAAATCCCCGTTCCGAAAACCATCGCCGATGGTTTGCAGGTCACCGCCCCAGGCAAATTGACCTTCCCCATCATCCGCGAACTCGTCGAAGACATTCTGCTCGTCAGCGACCGGGAATTGATCGCAACGCTTCGTTTCATACTCGAACGAATGAAGGTGCTGGTCGAGCCTTCGGGAGCGGCGGGGGCGGCAGCGGTCTTCCATCGCAAGTTCGATTTCGCGGGCGGACGGGTTGGCGTTCTGCTTTCGGGCGGCAATATGGACCTGGCCAAACTGGCCTCGTATTTGAATGAAGCTTGATCCGGCGGCTCGATCCGCGCTTTGACACTCTTCGGGACACTGCGTAGAATGGCGGTCGCTTTCAAACGAACAACGATTCAATCAATCAACAACCCGTCTATGGCCTGGTTCAAACGCCAAACCGAAAAGATAGGCGAGATTGCTCCGCCCGAAGAACGCACGGTCAAGACCGAAGGCATCTTCGTCAAATGCGAGAACGAAGAATGCGGCGCGACGATTTATCGCAAAGACCTGAAAACCAATCTGAACGTCTGCCCGGACTGCGGCCACCATTTTCGCCTCTCGGCGCGCGAACGTTTGCAGATGCTTTTTGACGACGGCGAATACGAAGAGCGCGACACCGAGGTCGCCCCGACGGACCCGCTCCATTTCGTTGACAAAGCTCCATACGTCGAGCGGTTGCGCAAAGCGCAAAAACAGACCGGTTTGTTCGACGCGCTCGTGACGGGCGAAGGCAATCTCGCCGGGCGTCACGTCGTCATCTGCGCAATGGAGTTCAAATTCATGGGCGGCAGTATGGGCTCGGTCGTCGGCGAGAAAATCACGCGAGCGATTGAATACTGCCTCGAAAAACGGCTGCCGTTGATCATCGTCTCGTGTTCCGGCGGCGCGCGAATGCAGGAAGGGGCGCTCAGCTTGATGCAAATGGCCAAGATTTCGGCGGCGCTCGCGCGGCTCGACGACGCCAAGCTCCCTTACATTTCTCTGCTGACCAATCCGACCACGGGCGGTGTGACCGCCAGCTACGCGATGCTCGGCGATTTCAACCTCGCTGAGCCTGGCGCGCTGATTGGCTTTGCCGGCCCGCGCGTGATCGAGCAGACGATCCGGCAGAAACTGCCGAAAGGATTTCAAACGTCGGAATTCCTGCTCGAGCACGGGATGCTCGACGCTGTAATTGATCGCCGCGAGCTGCGCGACACGCTGATCAACATTCTGACTTTCACCGGCCCAGACCAATGAGATTTTCGATCCTGCTGCTCATCACTGCGCTCGCGCTCTCTTGCGCCAACAGCGCCGATTCGGCGAAGCCCGCGGTTGAGAACGCGACAACTCCGAAGGCCGAAACCGATGACTCCAAAAAGACGACCGCGTTTGACGGCGAGCGCGCTTTCAACCACGTCAGGGCTTTGGTCGAATTCGGCCCGCGCCCCGCCGGCTCGGAGGCAATCGAAAAGACACGTGAATACATTGTCCGCGAACTCAAAAGCTACGGCCTGAAAACCACGCTCGACGAATTCACCGAAGTTACTCCGCGCGGCAAAGTGAAATTCAAAAACGTCGTCGCCGAATTGCCCGGCGAAACTTCCGGCGTCATCATCATCGCCAGCCATTACGACACAAAACCGATCAAGGAGTTCGTCTTCCTCGGAGCCAACGACGGGGGGTCGAGCACTGGCGCGCTGCTCGAAATTGCGCGAGTGATGGCGGCTGAAAAGCAAAAGAGGAAATTCACCTATCAATTTGTCTTCTTCGACGGCGAAGAGGCTTTCTGCCGCGAATGGAGCGAATGTCTGGACGGCAAGGATCACACTTACGGCAGCCGCCAGATGGTCGAACGGTTGAAGAGGGAGAAACAGCTCGACCGCATCAAAGCGATGATCCTGCTGGATATGATCGGCGACCGGGATTTGACCATCCCGCGCGAAGAAGGCTCGTCGCAATGGCTGGTCGAAGCGATCTGGGGAACGGCGCAACAGCTCGGGTACAAAAAGGAATTTCCCAACCGCCCGTCATCCGTCGGCGATGATGATCACATGCCGTTCCTGCGCGCGGGCATTCCCGCCGTTGACATCATTGATTTCGAGTTCGGCGACAGCCCCGAAGACAACCGCTATTGGCATACGAAAGAGGACACGCTGGATAAGATCAGCGCCCGGAGCTTGAAGATCGTCGGCGATGTTGTGGTGCTGAGTTTACCCAAAATTGAAGCGCAGATTCGATAAAAGATTTATTGCGCCAATGCCGCGTATCGTTTGAAGAAAGGCGTAAAGGTTGTAGTAGAATATCGCCCGCAGCTACTCCCCCAGGAAAGCTCTTTTACGATTAAGCAGCGCAACAGATTTTCCACGCGCGTCTGAGCGCCGGCTTGTCCGGCAATCAGCGCAAGGGATGAACTTTGCCTGCTCTCTTTTCCGAGTTGTAGTCTGCCCCACGGCTACGGCATCAGCATCCGTTTATTTGTAGGGGAGAGATAACCTGGTAGAAAGAATGACGAGGTCAAAAAGATGAAGTGGGAATACAGAACGGTGGATTGGGGTGAGATTCGCAAGATCGGGTCGCGCATCACCGGCGAAGATTTCATTGACGCCAATGTTGACGCGGGACTGAATTCGCTCGGCCAGGACGGCTGGGATCTGGTCGGCGTCTACGTTGACGGTTATGCGGTTCACCGCACCAACAAAGGCGAGGAACTGCTCTCCAGCAGCCGCTACGTCAAATACACGTTTAAACGGCCCGCGGGCGAAAAATAGGCTTCCGGCGCCGAGCCACCCGTCCTGGTTGAAGATCAGCGCCCGGCGCTATTGCTTTCTATGATCAATCATCTCCTTGATGTTGGCGAAAAGAATCTTGGTGATTTTCCCATCAGGGCCGATGATTTTGACGGCGGGCCGGCTGAAAGGCTGCGTGCTGCGGAGATTGTCAATTCGCCCACGTATGCTTCTGCCGTCGTTGGTGATGATTTCGACATCATCGCTATCGAACATTTTCTGCAATTTTTCCATCATCGAGAAAAAATCGTTCACGGTTTCATTTCCTTCCTTTCACGCTGAACTGATTCGATCTTCCGGGGCAGCAACTCTCGCTTTCAAAAAATCCCCAGACTCTGACCGATTACTACGAAAGCGGCCTGAGTCTGGTTTTTATCCAGCCATTTTTCCGGGACAAGCAACACTACGGAATGCGCTCCATTGTAAACCAGATGTGTGATGACGCAGGGCAGCAGCTTTCCGGTCCAGGCCCTCAAAAACGTCAGCACAAGGCTCAAAGAAAGGATCGCTGTGATGGCCGCGACGCTTCCCCAATATTGCGGCACGTGCACCAGGGCGAACATCATCGTGGCCACGGCGACGGCCACGCCTTTGCCCATCACGCCTTCAATGCTCGAATAGAGCAGTCCGCGATAGACTATCTCTTCAACCAGCGGCGCCGTCACGATTGCGAGAAACACGATCATCAACTTCACTGCCATCCCCATCTTCAGTATTTTCTCCAGGTCAGTCTCTCTGTGCGGCAGGATTTTGTCGAGGAGCGGGATAGCGAAAGCCATCAACAGCGCCAGCCCGATGGCGTGAATCCATCTGAACTTCGGATGCCAGCTCCATCCCAGCGTTCGCCAGAACGGCTTCCGTCCGGTTCTCGTGACCGCAAGCCAGCTCGCCCCCAGCGCCACCCCGTGCATCACCAGCGTGATGACGAGCGAGGCTATGACAATTGTGCGGGAAAGCTGCACATTCGGCATCTTTGCGGAAGTGAACCAGATGAACGCCCGATAAACCATCTCCAGCGAGATCAAAAAACCGCCGCTGACGCCCCAAACCAGCAAAGCCCAGAATACATCCCACCAACCGGCTCCGGAGTCGGACGCATTCGTCCGAGCCGTCAGCGCGCATTGAGGGCACAGGGTGAAACCGGGTTCAAGCATCCTCCCGCAGGAAGAACAATATGCAATCGGAAAAGACATATCTTCGGCACTTCGCCGCGGCGAGAGCCGCTGGCGCAGATTTCTCCAACTTCACAGCGGGCTATTCAAACATGCGCTCATCACACCGCGCAAGACGAACCGTCAAGACGCCAAGATCGCCGGGAAAAGACAGGAGGCGATCGTTCGGGTTTCTCCCTTTGCTCTTGCTTGGCCTTCCTGGCGTCCTGGCGGTCGAGCTTCCTCGTCTTGTTCGCGCATTCGATCTTGTGATAACTTGCCTCGCATTATGGAACTGATGGAGAAAAAAATTCAGCAGGTGATGGATGATCTCAATCTCATCACTGCGCGGCTACAAGTATTCGAGCAGAAGTACGGGCTGCTCTCATCCGACTTCTATGCGCTCTATCAATCCGGCCAACTGGACACGGGTGAGAATCTGCGCGATGTAACGTTGTGGGCCGGGGCGTATAAAATCAAGCTGAAGCTCGAAGAAACCGCCGGCCAGTTGAGCCAATAGAGGTAATCACTATGGAAACGACTTACATTGTGACAGGCACGCTCACCGACGAACACACCGTCCGGCTCGACGAGGCGTTGCCGCTCGCGCCGATGAAGGTGAAGCTGGTGGTCGAACCGCTCGCAGCTAAGGTTCCGCGTCCACACGACGAGGTCATCGCTGAGATTTGGGCACGGCAAAGAGCGCGCGGTCACGTCCCGCCGACGCGCGAAGAGATTGACGCCTACTTGCAGGCCGAACGGGATAGTTGGGACGATTGATGATGCGTTACTACCTTGATGCCGCGCCCATTATCTATCTCGTCGAGCAGATGCAGCCATTTGCCACCGTCGTTAGGGGCAAGCTGGCTGCTCCGGGCTTAACGCTCATCACCAGCGAGTTGACACGACTGGAATGCCGCGTCCTTCCGCTGCGCAATGGCAATACGAAGCTGCTGCAGGATTTCGACGACTACTTCGCCAATTCGATAGCCGAGCTTGTTCCCCTGACTCGTGATGTGATTGACCGCGCCACGGAGATTCGCGCGCAATACGGCTTCAAAACGCCCGACTCGCTGCACCTGGCGGCTGCCGCGATTACGAACTGTGATGTCTTTCTGACCAACGATCACCGCCTCAATCGCTTCACCGGAATCACAATCGAAACCCTCTAGCCAAATTACAGCGGCCCCTGCTTGCTCAAAATAATCGTCTCCCGAAAAGTCGCATAAGTCGCCCGCCCGTTCAGCTTCGCCGGATTGAAGCGGTATTGCCTGAACGCCTCGACGACCTTCGGGTTCAGCGCGGTGTCGGGCGTGTCGAGCACTCGCACATTGGTCACGCGGCCTTCGGGCGTGACTATGCCTTCGAGCGTGATCGAGCCTTTCACCGACGATCCCGGAGGGAATCTCACCGGCGCGCGGTTGATCACGGCGGGCATCACGAAGATGTCGCTTTCGGTCAGATTCACTTTCGATCCGAACTGATCGGTCGGGCGCGAGATGTCCGAAGGTTTGTTTTGCAGGCTGCGCGACGTGGTGATGGTCGGAGTGATGGTCACCAGCAACGCGCGTTTATCCGGCGCTCTTTCAATGCCGTTCGGGCCGGAAAATTCGCGCACGGCAAATTCGCCTCTGCCTCCGCGCAGCATCACGGTCTCGTAATTCCCGACGGTTACGCCTTTCAGATCGAGCAGAACCTGGTCGGCGTATTTCGCCGTGAAATCGAAGCTCACGTCGTCCTTCGTGATGATGCGCGGAGCGATGGTGAAGGCGAGCTGGCGGTCGTTCATCGGCTGCGAATCGGTGAAGCTCTCGCCTTCGCGCAGGCCGATGGTGCGGACGTGGCGGAATTTGACCTCTTCGGCGCCGAAGCCGCGCGTGATCAGCTCGATCTCTTCTTCGGGAGTGTTGGCGGTTTGATTGAGCTTGCTCACTTGCGCGAACTCTTTCGAGCGGGCGTCGTCGAACTGATAGATGGCGACGGTGACCCCCACGCCGTAATCGCCTTTTTTGAGAAGCTGGGCGTGAGCGGTGGTTGAAAAGATTGTGCTCAGGGCAAAAGCCAGCAGCGGGTTAAACAATGCCGTCTTCATCTTCATTCGCCTCCTTCTCTTCCAACAACAACTGATAAGCCTCTCGTTTGGACAATCCGCGCGAGCGAGCCGCCTGTTTGATCGCGTCGTTGCGGCTCATGCCTTCATCGCGCATCAAACGTTCAACCTGCTGGCTGATCGAAATGTCTTCAACGAGGCTCAAATTATCATCGCGGCTTCCGGCGATGACAAGCGCCATCTCTCCGCGCGGCTCGTGCGACTCGAAATGCGCGATGAGGTCAGAGACGTTGCCGCGAATGAACTGCTCGTGCAGCTTGGTCAGCTCGCGGGCGAGAGCCATCTGGCGGTCGCCCAAAATCTCCTGAGCATCAACCAACGTCTCCCGAATCCGATGCGGAGCTTCGTAAAGAATGAGCGTCGCGCGTTCCGATTTCAACTCTTCGAGCTTCGCGCGCCGAGCCTGTTTCCGGCTCGGCAGAAAGCCTGCGAAGAGGAACGAATCGGTCGGCAAACCCGATGCGACCAACGCCGCGATCATCGCCGTCGCGCCGGGCACAGGCACGACCGCGACGCCGCGTTCGATTGCCGCGGCGACAATTCGATAAGCCGGATCGGAGATTCCCGGCGTGCCTGCGTCTGTGACCAGCGCGATTGATTCGCCGCCGAGCATCCGTTCGACCAATTCGTCCGCGCGTTTCTGTTCGTTGTGTTCGTGGTAACTGATGGTGGGTTTGCTGATGCCGAAATGATCCAGCAATCGCCGCGTGCGCCGCGTGTCTTCGCAGGCGACGAGATCAACCTCTTTCAACACGCGCAGAGCACGCAGCGTGATGTCTTCGAGATTGCCGATTGGAGTGGAGACGAGGTAGAGAGGCATAGAAAGACGGAGAGACAGAGGGACGGAGAGACGGAGAGACAGAACAATGGATCGCTCCGTCTCTCCGTCTCTCTGTCTCTCTATCGTTATTTCTGCACGCCGTCGCTCAGATCGGCGTCTTTCCACAGCCAGATGCCGCCGCGCATTCCCAGCGTGTTGCAGACGACTTCCACATCCTTGCCCAGCTTGAGCGAGACATTTTCGGCATTGCCGCCGCCGATGTAAAGCTTGTCGAAATTTGTGAGCGTGCGGAAGACTTCGATGGCTTTGGCCAATCGCCTGTTCCACCTCCTCTTGCCGACTTTCTTGAGCGCCGGATCGCCCAACTGCTCTTCGTAAGTCTGACCTTTGCGGAACGGGACGTGCGCCAGCTCCAGGTGCGGGGCCAATCGGCCGTCTTCAAACAGCGACGATCCGACGCCGGTTCCGAGCGTGATCACCAGCTCGACGCCTTCGCCCTTGATCGCGCCCAGTCCCTGCATATCGGCGTCGTTGATGACGATGGTCGGCTTGCCGGTCTGTCTGGCTATCGCGCGTTGCAGATCGAAGCCGTTCCATTCGTCCGATTCCAGATTGGCGACTGAGATCGTTCTGCCTTTGCGCACCGGGCCTGGGAACCCGACCGAGACGCGGTCGAAATCGGTAAGCTGCGCCGTCAGCTCTTTCAGCTTTTCCAGCAGCAGACCGGGCGGGCACGGCTTCGGCGTATCAACGCGCGCACGCTCCGTGAGCATCTCGCCGTTCTCGTCGAGTATCGAAGCCTTCAATCCCGAACCGCCGATGTCGAATGCCAGGGTCTTCACACCGCCGGTCTTGGCTCTCTTCCGGGCAGTCGCCGGTCTCTTCTTCGCCTTTTTGCTGTTTGTTGATGCCATCGTCTTCCCTCTCAGAAAGTCTGGCGCAAATCGCAGTCTGCGCCAATATCCCGCCTGATTTGGTCTGGTTGTCACTTTGTGGTTAAATCGCTCGCGTCGAGATATTACTGAAATCATCATTGATTGAGAAGGCGAGTTAAGCATGTGACGATCCGTTCCGGATTCGCGTTCGATTGGCAATATTTTTTGGAGGGTACGATGTTCAGAAAGTTTTTCCTTGTCGCTCTGGTCTTCAGTTTTCTCGCTCAGGCGGCCTCGCTGCAACAGAAGCCTGCCGGCGAGCCTCAGCCGAAGCAGCAACCAACCACTCAAACTTCGGATCGCGCCCCCGCCGCTTCAAAACCGCTCGAACGCGCGCTCACCCACCCGCAGTTCGCGCAACTGATCGAAAAGCTCTCTGAGCCGAACGGCTACTTCGATTCCGACAACCTGATCTCGAACGAAGCGTCGTACCTGCACGTGATGGGCAAGCTGCGGCAGATGAAGGTCGCGGGCGGCGCTTACATCGGCGTCGGGCCGGACACGAGCTTCTCCTACATCGCGCAGGTTCGACCGAACATCGCCTTCATCACCGACATCCGGCGCGACAATTTGCTTCAGCACCTGCTGTTCAAATCGCTCTTCGCCCTCTCGCGCAACCGGCTGGAATATCTCTGCCTGTTTTTCGGCAAAGCGGTTCCTGCGGATTTGAAATCGTGGGACGCGCGCAGCATCCAGGAGATAATTGCCTATCTCGACAAGACGCCCGCGAAACGCGAGCTGTTTGAAAAGACGAAAGCCGACGTTGAAGCAAAGGTGAAAAGCTTCGGCCTGAAGATCGAACCCGGAGAGCTTGAAACCATCAGCCGCATCCACACCGCCTTCTTCGACTCCGGCCCCGATCTGAAATTCACCAGCCGCAATCGCCCGCCGCGCTGGTACTACCCTTCTTACCGCGATCTGCTGCTCGAAAAAGACTTGACCGGCAAACAGTGCAACTACCTGGTGAGCGAAGACGATTTCCGCTTCCTGCAATCGCTCGAAGAGCGCAACCTGATCGTCCCGGTCGTCGCCAATCTGGCGGGCGATCACGCGCTCAAAAACATCGCCCAATTCCTGACCGAGCGAGGCGAGCGCGTCTCGGCCTTCTACACTTCCAACGTGGAGTTTTACCTGATGCGCGGCTACGGAGGGGAAGAGTTCGACCGCTTTGCCGAAAACGTCAAGTCGTTGCCGCGCGACGAGCGCAGCGTCATCATCCGCAGCTATTTCAACGGCACCTGGGGTTACGACCACCCGCAATCGGTCAGCGGTTACTACAGCACCCAGCTTCTGCAGACGATGGACAGCTTCGTCAAGGAATTTTCGGGCGGCGGATATAAATCTTATTCGGATGTGGTCAGCAAAGGCATCCTCGAATTGCGCTGATGCTGACATTCTCGTTGATGGTCAGCGACGCCGCCGTGTGCTGGATGAAAAGGTGCGGGAACCCGACCTCGAACTGGCGCAGGTCGGGCAATTGTTCGAGCACTTCGCGCGTCACCACGTGAAACCCGCGTGGTTGATCGCGGCGATTATTACTGACCGGTGTTGCGAGGTCAAAGCGACGCCCGATGTCGCACTCTCTCGTTGGCGCGCAAGAGGCGCCAGCGTACAATGGCAGAGGAGGTGATTCTGACGATGTTGCAACTGACTATCGAGATTCCTGAGACGCTGGCTCAGCGCCTGGCCTGGCTGGCGACGGAACAAAGGAAGAGCGTCGAGCAAGTGGCGCTTGAACGATTATCAGCTCTGCTCGAACTGCCAACGGAGCAGGTTTCAGGCTCCCCGGCGGCCATCCGGCAGGCGATGCACGAACCGCCTCATCTGCGTTGGGAAGATGTGGACGAACTGGAGGAAGCGATTGAAGAAGGCAAGCTCCCGGTGCGGCAGGCAGGCGTGTTTGACGAGAGCGCGAGCCAATGACTTTCCTACTGGATACAAACGCCTTTAGCGACTTGATGCGCGATCATCCCAAGGTGGATGC
>Ga0247727_10017418_pt1 | contig 11442 bp, 3 predicted proteins | sample WisWelCaveWW1625_FD_202498 | JGI IMG/M metagenome (GOLD analysis project Ga0247727, IMG submission 202498) | Biofilm microbial communities from Wishing Well Cave, Virginia, United States - WW16-25 | ecosystem: Environmental > Aquatic > Deep subsurface > Groundwater > Cave microbial mat | place... | reverse complement strand
GCTGTGCTTGCTGATCTGCTCAAGGACCTGAACTATGACATCCTGGACCTAGGCCCCATGCCCTTGCGCGAGCATCTCCGCCACGCGGCTCTGCACGCGAAATACACTTTGATTGACATCGCACGCCGCGCTACCCAGGCCGCTGGTGTCTTTCACCCCACTCGCATCCTGTCGAGGTTCTTGAAGAATCCTCGCCGCATCCAAAAAGCCGTGCCGCATGTGACCACCTGCTTGGCGCTGTTTAATGATTACAATCCCTTTGTGTTTTGAAGCTGAGGCACCGTCTCCTTGATTACCCAATAGCGGCAAGCCATTACACGACCCTGTTGAATAATTCAGACTCCGCTAAAATGGTTGAGTTGGTTGCGACGCGCTAGCTGCAGACACTTGTGAATCCCGCTCCCGCAAAACGCCATTGCATGGTTGTCTTCGCGCACTACCCGGGTTCCGAAACCCGTGTGCAGCGTCAGGCCGAGCTGCTGCTCCGCGAAGGCTTTGAAGTGGACGTGCTTTGCCTCCGCGAACTCGGCCGCGAGGCCCCAGTCGAAGTCGTCAACGGTGCCACCGTCTATCGCTTGGCCGCCACGCGCACCTACGGCAAAGTGGGCTTCGCCAGACTCTTCCTCGAATACTTGACCTTTTTCTTCCGGGCCATGCTGGCTCTGATGCGCCTTCATTCTCGCCGCCGTTACTCTACAGTTCAGGTCCACAATCTTCCTGACTTCCTGGTCTTCGCCGCCTGGTACCCGAAGTTCCGCGGCGCGCGCCTGGTGCTCGACCTTCACGACCTCATGCCCGAATTCTTTGCGGCGCGCACGGGTCGCCCCCTGGACAGTTGGCTCGTTCGCTTGATTGCCTTTCAGGAGCGCCTCTCCTGCCGCTTTGCCGACCAAGTCGTCACCGTCACGGAGACTTGGCGCCAGACCCTCATCGAGCGCGGCGTCCCTCCCTCGAAGGCGGGCGTGGTGATGAACGTTGCCGACGATCGCATCTTCCGTCCCATGCCCCGCTCACGCTCAACCTCTAACGGTCAGGGCTTCCACCTCTTCTACCACGGCGCCATCGTCCCTCGATATGGCTTGGACTTGCTCATCGAAGCGATCGCCCGCGTCCATAACCAAATCCCCGGCCTGCACCTCACGATTCACGGCTCCGGCGGCGGCTATCGCGAGCAATTGGCTCAGCTGGCCCGTGACCGCGGCATTGCTGACAAGGTCCGCTTCAGCGAGAAGATTCTCCCCATGTCCGAGTTGCCCTCCCTGATCTCCACCGCCGACGTTGCCCTGGTTCCCAATCGCCGCGACGTCTTTACCGACGGCATCCTCCCCACTAAATTGCTCGAATACACGGCCACTGGTGTTCCCGCGATTGTGGCTCGCATCCCCGCCATCGCGGCGTATTTCGACGATTCCATGGTACAGTTTTTCACGCCAGGCGACGTCGACGACCTCGCTCAGTGCATCCGGACCCTGTATTCTGACCGGCGCAGGTTGTCCGAGCTGGCTCAGAACACCGAAAAGTTCAACCAGCAGTACAACTGGCAAAAAGTTGGCGCTGGTTACCTCACTCTACTTCGCAACCTTGCCGGCCGCTGACGGCGGCCCACCCGGGCGTTACCGCCTGCAGGGAGGAAATAGGCAGAACTCGTATGCGAATCTCAATGATCGGCTGTGGTTATGTGGGCTTGGTCACCGGCGCTTGTCTGGCCGAAATCGGCCATCAAGTCATTGGCGCGGACCAGGATCAGTCCAAGATTGCTGCTCTCAAAGCCGGCAAAGTTCCCATCTACGAACCGAATCTCGATTCCCTCATTGCCAGCAACACCGCTGCCGGCCGACTCTCCTTCACTGGCGACGTGGGAGCAGCAATTCGCGACGGCGATGCTCTGTTTATCTGCGTCAGCACACCGCCTTTGCCTTCGGGCGAAACCGACCTGAGCGCGCTCGACCGCGCCGCCCGCCAGATTGCCACCGAGTCTCGCTCGCCCAAGCTGGTCATTGATAAGAGCACCGTTCCCGTCCAGACCGGCCAGCAATTGCTGCGCGCTCTTTCTGTTTACGGTCGCAAGTCCACCGTCAACTTCAGTGTTTGCTCCAATCCGGAATTCCTGCGCGAAGGCACTGCCGTCATGGACTTCCTTCACCCCGACCGCATTGTCGTCGGGGTCGAAAACGACAAAGATGAGCGCATGCTTCGCGAAATCTATCAACCCATTCTCGACCGCCACTTCAACTGCCCCATTCACGCGACTGGATGTCCACCGGAGGCCCCGCCGCCCTTCCTCGTCTCCAATATCAACGACGCGGAGCTGATTAAGCATGCCGCCAACTCTTTCCTCGCCCTGAAAATCTCCTACGCCAACCTGCTCGCCGACGTCTGCGACCGCCTTTCCGCCAACGTGGATCAGGTCACCCGCGCCATGGGCCTCGACGCCCGCATCGGCCCTCAATTCCTCCGTGCCGGCCTCGGATTTGGCGGTTCCTGTCTGCCCAAGGACATCCGCGGCTTCATCTGGCTGGCCGAACGAGCCGGCGTGGACTTCAACCTTCTCAGGGAGGTTGAGCGCATCAACAAATCCCGCGTGCCTCGCCTCCTCGAAAAAGCTCGCCGTGCCCTGTGGGTCCTCAAAGATAAGCAGATTGGCCTGCTCGGCCTGGCCTACAAAGCCAACACCGACGACATCCGGTACGCCCCTGCGCTCGATATCATCCAGACCCTTTTGACCGAAGAGGCCCGCGTCCGCGCGTACGACGCCAAGGCCATGGAGCGAACACGCACAATCTATCCTTCCATTCACTACGCCGCCAACTCCTACGAAGTCGCCGATGGTTCGGACGCCCTTATCATTGCCACCGAATGGGACGAATTCCGCAAGCTGGACTGGGCCCGTGTCCGCGACTCCATGGCCCGGCCCCTCCTTCTCGATGGCCGCAATCTTCTCGACCCTCAGCAGATGAAGTCCCTCGGCTTCGAATACCACTCCATGGGCCGCCCCGACTAAACCTACAAAGTCACTCCGCCTCCTGTCATCTCTCCGGGCCCCGCGGCGAACTTCCCTTCCTCCTGGCGTTCCTCCGTTCGCTCTCCCTCTCTTTCTTCCTTTCTGTTTTTCCGCCCGCAGGCGTAGCCTCTCGCGCCTGGACGGTCACGCCCTTCCATTCTTCTGCTGAAAAGAAAAGCGCCATTTGCTTTGTCAGCAAAGGGCGCTTCGTGGTTGCGCGTTGGGAGGAAGTGTTGTTAGACGGTGTCGCGAACCTTTGGATTCGTCCCGTTCAGGAATTCTTCGAGGTCGGTGTAGCCGTCCCCGTCGAAGTCGCTGCTCGAGTCGGTTGCTCCGCCGCGCGAGAGGTTACCGAAGTGCTGTATCTCCCAGGCGTCGTCGATACCGTCGTTGTCGGTATCGGCGAAGGGCGTCCCTGAAGCCAGTGTCGGCCACGTCAGCCCATAGGCCACCCCGTTCATGAACCGTCCGGTGCGGTTGACCAGATTGCTGATGATTCGCTGGTCGTCGCTGTCGCGCGCCGGTCGGCTAGCTCCGGCGTGAGCCACCACTTGGTCGTAGGCTTCTCTTGCCGTTTGCACCGTGCGCATCGAGTACGGCGCAAACCGCGTACTCACGTAGGCCGAGGTTGTGCCCGCCCGCACCTGGCTGAACCCGTCCACTACGGTCCCTTCTTCGTAGATGGCGGGCGCGGACGTCTCAGCTCGGATGGCATACAGCGCGTTCGTCTCCGGCCCGCGAACATACATGTTATTGATGAAGTTCAGGGATGCCGGGTCGCCACGCGCCGGATGATTGCTCCAGTTATAGACCACGTTGTTCACGAAGTCCTGGTTCTGGGGCCCATGCGACCACATCGGGTTCCGGTCGCTGGACGTTGTAACCAAGTTGTGATGCATCGTAATGCGCTTCGGCGGAACGCTTCCGTTCATTGCGATCCGCGCTCCCTTCGAGTGGCCCTGCGCCCGGCTGCCTTCATAGTGGTTCGAGAAATAGAGTCCCTCGCCGTTGATCGAATACTGCACGGTCACATCATGAACGTTGTCCACGGCCTCAAACCCGCCCGTGTCCGGGCCCCAGACCATCGTCGAGTGGTCTATGATCACGTTATAGACCTCGGCTTTGTTGCCCGACAGCAGAATGGCGTTCCGGTCGCCGTTGTTGCTCGAGTTGATCTCGTCCCCGGGGCGCATCTTCAGGTACCGAATGACCACGTCGTGGGTTTGGATCCTCATCATCCCGCCCTTCATCTGCACACCCTGGCCTGGGGCGGACTGTCCGGCGATGGTCAGGAATGGGTTGGTGACCGCGATGTCGTCCTGCAACGCGATTGTGCCCGACACACGGAACACGCAGTTCCTCGGCCCGCTGGCTGTCAAGCAGGCTCGCAAGCTGCCCGCGCCCGAGTCGTTCAGGTTCGTCACGTAGATCACCCGCCCGCCTCGCCCGCCTTTGGTTTGCGCGCCAAATCCGTCCGCACCGGGGAAAGCCACGAGTGGAGCTGTGGCTCCCGTGCTCGCGCTCTGGGTTGTCAGCGTGAAATTTGCGGACGTAGCCAGGTTTCCTGCCGCGTCCCTCGATTTCACCCGGTAGTGATACTGAGCGCCTGCCGTCAGCCCGCTGAGCACGGCCGCATGGCTCGTCACTAGCGACGCGTTCAACGCGGTCAGTCTGCCGTAGGAAGTGCTCGTCCCGTACTCCGCCTGGCTGTCCGACGCTTCATTCGTCGTCCAGTTGATGGTGGCTCCACTCGTACTGATACCTGTTGCGGAGACCCCGCTGATCACCGGTGCTGTGGTATCGCCCGCAGGCGCGTTGGCCGTTGTGAAGGTGAAGTCGCCCGAGCTGGCTAGGTTTCCGGCTGCGTCGCGGGAATTCACCCGGTAATGGTAAAGCGTTCCCGCGTTTAGCCCACTGAGCGCCACGCTGTGACTGTTCGACAGCGGGTTGCTCACCGGCGTTGCGCTCCCGTACGCCGTGCTCGTCCCGTACTCCACCTGCCGGTCGGCCAGCTCATTTGTCGTCCAGTTGATGGTCGCCCCGCTGGTCGTAATGCCGCTCACCCCCACCCCTGAAATCGTCGGCGGCGTGCTGTCCGTTGTCGTCCCCGTCGTGAAGGTGAAGTTCCCCGACGTAGCCAGGTTCCCCGCCGCGTCGCGGGACTTCACCCGGTAGTGATACTGCGTCGCTGCTTGCAGACCACTCAACGTCATGCTGTGGCTGCTCGACATCGGGTTGCCCACCGGCGTTGCGCTCCCATAGGCCGTGCTTGTCCCGTACTCCACCTGCCGGTCGGCCGGCTCATTTGTCGTCCAGTTGATGGTCGCGCCGCTGGCCGTCATGCCTGTCGCTGTCACCCCGCTGATGGACGGTGCGGTCGTGTCTCCCGTTTGCGCTGGAGCCAATCCGCTCTCAAAGGCCCCCAGGTCCGGCGCCGCTCCCGAGAACTCGCTCGAAGGAATTTGGAGCACCGTTTGTCCGCCATGCGAATACGTGGCTGTACCGGCGTCTATCGCAGGGCTTCCGCTCTGCAGACGATAGGTCGAGTCGAAGAGCGGGTCTCCATACTTCGTCGTCGCTGCATCTAGGTTCACCGTGCCGGACATCCCCGTCTGGTCCCTGAACAGGGAATAGGCGACGATCGAGCTTCCCGTCACATTCTTCAGTTCGAAGAGGAAGCTTCCGTCCGAATCCGCGAAAATATTGTTCACCGCAATCACGTTCGCCCCGCCCGAAAGTCCGGCGGTGTTATTCACAAACGTGTTGTTGAACAGATACATCCGCTCCGGCATCGGCGCCGCGCCGTAGTCCTCCGCCGTCACGTCTCCGGGCATAATTCCGATGGCCGCCCGCTGGTTCCCGACGAACACGTTGCGCGCGATGTAGTATTCCCGGTTCGAGTTATTGTTGTAGTCCATGATCTGGATGCCGTCATGGCCGCTGCCCTCGACCCAGTTGTTGATAAACGTCAGCCGCACCAGGCTCTGTATCGTATCGTTATGTTGCCGGGTCTCGAGGCCGTCCTGACCCGCATTGAGCAGGATATTGCCTTCGATCCAGATATGTTTCGTCTGATGGTCCACGTCAATCGTATCGTCCGCTGAGGTTTCAATAAGGTTGAAGCGCCCGATGCCGCCGCCGCTCGATTCAAAGCTCAACCCATCGCCGCCTGTGGCATGGAGATAACAATACTCGACGATCAGTGGGCTCCTGCTGATCACCGGATCTCCGCCATTGATATACAGCCCGCGAATGACCGGTCCCTGATCCCAGACGCTGGTTCCACCCGTGACCGAAACATTGCCATTCAGTCTGGCCGGGTTCGATCGCAGCTCGCTGACGTTGGTTCGATAGTTCGCGCCTTCCAACTTGATCACCTTGTTGATCGTGAGTGCCTCTGCGTAGGTGCCGGCTGCCACCAGGACTTTGTCGCCGCTGGCGGCAGCGTTGATGGCGGCCTGAATGGTTGAGAAATCTCCGGGCACGTTCCACGTTCTTCCACTCGTTGTTCCGTTCGAGACCGTCACGCCCACCGTCGCGCTGGTCGCCATATTCCCAGCGTTGTCTCTAGCCCGTGCGGTTAGCGAGTACGAACCGTTCGTCGTGGCTGTCGTATTCCACGATACGGAGTATGGCGAGCTCGTATCTTCCGAACCCACCGGCTGCCCGTTCGCGAAGAACTGTACTCCGGCTACTCCTCCGCCGATGTCCGAGGCTTGCGCGCTGATGGTCACCGTTCCCGATACGCTCGCCCCCGCCTGCGGGCTCGAGATCGAAACAGTCGGGGCTTGCGTATCCCCCGAGGTTGGCGCGGCAGTAATAAGACTCGCATTGCTGGAAGTCGCCAGGTTACCCGCCGCGTCTCGCGACTTCACCCGATAGTTGTACAAGGTGCCGGCGTTCAGCCCGCTCAGCGCAACGCCGTGGCTGGTCACCTTGGCCGTATTCAGCGTCGTCGAGCTTCCATACGTCGTCGTCGTCCCGTACTCCACCTGCGAATCCGACGCCTCATTCGTCGTCCAGTTAATCGTCGCCCCGCTGGTTGTGATGCCCTTTGGACCCACGCCGGAGATGATTGGCGCCGTCGTATCGGATGGAGGCGGCGGTGGCGGCGATCCTGACCCGGCGAAGATTGTGAACGCATCCACCACCTGACCATTCACATTCTTGAACTCTCCGCGCGCCTTCTGCGGCTCACCATCCACATAGAACGTGATGAACAGCGCCCCGTGCACTGCTCCCTGAGTGGAGGTGTAAATCTTCGCCCATTCTCCATTGCACCCGTAGGGATAGGTGCTCGGCAGGCACCTCTGCTGGTCGCGGATTGAGCGCCCTCCCAGGCCGGATACGAACGCAAACGTCGAGCCCGGAACCACCCGCAATACATTCGGATCCATCCACGCTGGGTCCACTGTTTGCGACTGCATGTTAGACAGCGTCTTGGTTCGGCTGTAGGAGTGCTCGTGCGCCGTGGCAATGATCCCGCCTCCCTTGCGGCACTCCTCATACACACCCCACCCTGCTTCGTCGCCCTTCCCCCCGACCTGCATGGCGTTCTGGTTCTTGTGCCACGAGCAAACACTCCAGATGGAGTTGTCTTGCGCCAGTTGATCGCGGATAAACATGTCATGTCCTGACCCCAGCGTCCCCGCGCCTGCCAGCAGGAAGAATAGGCCCTGATACGTGCACTTCGACTGCACACCCAGATCGCCTGTGCATTGTGCGCCTGCGATTCGGCTTAGCCGCGCTTGCAGCTTCTGTTGGTAGCTCGGCCACTGGGCCAGGTCGTGGTTGCCGATTGACCCGAAGATCGGGAAGCTGTCTCCCAGCACCGAAGTCAGCATGTCATCCCAGGCCGTCGGATTGTCCTGGTAGTCGTAGTCGCCCGAGATCAACACCATCTGCGCGCCTTCGTTCTTGATCAGCTGCAACACCGCCGTTGGGTTGGAGCCCAGCCCCTGATCGCCGATGAAGGCCACCTTGAAATTCGGAATCGTGGAGCTGCCCGAAGGTGGCAGTGACGCTGCGGTTGTCGTGAAGCTGGCATTGCCCGACGTGGCCAGATTGCCCGCTGCGTCGCGTGACTTCACTCGATAGTGGTACTGTGTTCCGGCGTTCAGCCCGCTCAGCGTCACGCTGTGGCTCGTCAGCTTGGCCGTATTGAGCGCCGTCGAGCTTCCATATGACGTCGTCGTTCCGTACTCCACCTGCGAATCCGACGCTTCATTCGTCGTCCAATTGATCATTGTCCCGCTCGAGCTGATTCCGGACGGGGTTGCGCCGGAGATGATCGGCGCCGTCGTATCCGATGGAGGCGGCGCACCGGTCGTTGTAAACGTGGAGTTGCCCGACGTGGCCAGGTTGCCCGCCGCGTCGCGCGACTTCACCCGGTGGTGATACGTCGTCACCGCGCTCAACCCGCTCAGGGCCACGCTGTGGCCGGTTACCTTGGTCGTGTTCAGTGCCGACGAGCTTCCATACGACGTCGTCGTCCCGTACTCCACCTGCGAATCTGACGCCTCATTCGTTGTCCAGTTGACCGTTGCCCCGCTGGCACTGATCCCCACCGCCGCAACGCCGCTGATGGCCGGCGCTTGGCTGTCCACTAGGCTTTCCGTCCGCAACTCCACAATAAACACGTCCGTGCGGCCTGTGCCAACCGCGCCCTCCCAGTTGGACATAAACATGTAATACCCGCCGTTTTGGTCTACGGCTCCACGCGGTTGCACTCCTTGATTGGCGCGCGTGTGGCAGAACCTCCAGACCTTGGGCTCGACCCCATCCGTTCGCACTGCGACGACTTCGTTTTCCCACGCCTGTTGTGCCCGCTGCCCGTCCTTCCGGTAGATGGACGCCACCACCGGCTCCATCTGGTCGCTGCGCGCGTTTTGCCAGGAGAGGTGCAGGCTCACGCTGTTTGGCAGAGGCGTAAGCGGCGGCCGCAGCAGCCCGGCTTGATCCCCCGGGTCGTTCAGCGAGCGGTTGAACAGTTCAATCCCGGTGCCGATGGCCCCGGGGTTGATCATGTGTCCGAAGCCCAGCGCCTGCGGGGTGTTGCAATACTCCGGCGAGTCTTTTCCGCAACTCGTCAGCTTTTTGCTGGAAACTTCCCAGATGTAATAAGGATCGCACGCGGTTGTGCATCCGATCGGCTCGATCCATACAAAGTTCCCATCCCTTGAAAGCTGGGCGCTTTGTACGCGAAACCTGGCGTCGGTCAGCATGTTGGGCTTCGCGCCCGATTGCCCTCCCAGCTCTCCGCTCACCGTGTTATACCAGCGGCAACCCTGCTGCCGGTCCCATATATAGATGATTGAGGTCGCAACCTGCCCGGAGCTGCTGAAGACGGTCCCCAGCCGTTTGTCGGCCCCGCTTACCCACATTTCCCCCGGCGTCCCGCTGAAACCTGCCAGGCATGGTGAGGCATCGTGCTGGATGCTGGTGGCGCCGCTGTTGAACGAGTAGGCGCTGAACACGAGTGGGCTCGAGGCTGGGAACCCAAAAATTTTGTCCGCATCCACCGTGCTAAACGACGGGTTTGGCTTCAACGCCAGCACCAGCCCGCCCGACGCACTTCCCGTGTTCCCTAGCCGCGCAGCCTGCATTCCCCGCGCCGTGAAACTGAATGGAATCACATCCCCGTTGGCGTCCTGCACATAGAATTTTGTCCCATCGCTGTTCCAGCTATTTACGGCAGGTGATGCTGGCGCACTAAAACTGGTATTCGGCCGGTCCGCACGCGTCCCTGCGTCGGTCACGCGCACGACCCACGCGCCAAAGCTTGGATCCTGAAATTCATTTCCCGTGATGCCCAGGCTGGGCAAGCTTGGTTCGCCTTTCACTCCCAGGCTCGTGTCCCCCGTGTACGATGAGCCCGCTTTCGATCCGATTCCGTTCAGTGGCACTCGCGTCGCGGCCGAGCTCGTATCCGTCAAGACACTCAGGTGGCCGCTGAAGGATCCCTCCGCCGTGGGACGAAAGAACACAGTGAATTCCACTTCCTGGCCGGAATTCAACTGCACCGGCAGGGAGGGACCCCTCAAGGCGAAAACAGGATGATCTGTATTGGCAGCAGCTATCGTCAGCGGCGCCTGGTTTTCATTCTTCAAGATGGCTGTCGCCGCCGCGTTTCGGGAACCGACTGGCTGCTGGCCAAAATCAACCGAGCTGGTTTTCGCCGTCAGTGTTCCGGTCCCCGTGCTCTTGTCTCCAACGAGCGCGCACCCCGAGAGCGTCAGGGCCGCCACACACACCACCACCGCCAGCAGGAGCGTGCCTTCGACTCGCTTGAGTCTTGTCTCGCTGCCACGTCGGCCTGCTATCGCGGCAAAGTAACGGGAATCAAAAGTTCTGGGGAGGCTGTCTTCCCCGCGGTCTGCAATGGGAGTAGCACTCGCTCGCGGTTTCATTGCACTGTCCGCAAGCGTAAGTACATTCAATAGAAGATGTAACTGTCCACTGGTACAAAATTGGGGAGGCTCTTAAAACTGTACCGAGGGGCAGGAACACGCGCGCAAGCTACAGAAAACTTCACCGCCGCTGTTTCCCGGGGAGAAAGCGCCTCTCTCTCCGGTTTGTTCTTGCCGGATCCGTCCGCGAGTGCTCAGGCTTGCCTCGCAGGGCAGTTCACGGAAGCGGGCACGGCCGAAAACTCACACAGCTCGTAGTTTTACCTTGGCTTGAACTTTTAACAGGAAGGGACGCGCATGAACCGGCGCATTCCCGCTGGACATTAGGCTCGGCGGCCGGGGTCCGTTGCTCGATACCAGGCCACAAATCTCGCCAACCCGTGTTCTATGCGTGTGGTTGGGCGGTATCCGAGCAGGCGTTCCGCCTTGGACGTGTCCGCCCAGGTGATCGGGACGTCCCCGGCCTGCGGGGGCCGCGCATCGCGGATAGCTTTCTTTCCCGTGGCCCGTTCGAGTAGCTCGATCAGCTCCCCCAGTTTCACCGGGTGTGAGTTCCCCAGGTTAAACACCTCAAACGGCACTCCGCCTCCCGCCGGGCGCGGCGAATAATCGAGGGCCGCCAGCACCCCGGCCACAATATCGTCCACAAACGTATAGTCGCGTCCCGTGGACGTGTCCCCAAACACGGGCACTGGCTTCCCCTTTTCGATCAGCCCGATGAATTTATGAATCGCCAGATCGGGCCTCTGACGCGGTCCATACACCGTAAAGAATCGCAGGCATACCATCTCGATCCCGTATAGGTGGGCGTACGTATAGCACAGCAGCTCCCCGGAGAGCTTTGTCGCCGCATACGGGGAAATCGGCCGCAGTTCAAAGTGCTCCTCGGAGAAGGGCACTTTGCTTGTCGCTCCATAGACCGAGCTCGATGAACCGAACACAAACTTGCCCACTCCAAACTCCCGGCTTAAGTCCAGCAGATTGACCGTCCCGGCCAGATTGACCTGCTCATAGAGGCGTGGCTGCTCGATC
>Ga0247727_10017417_pt1 | contig 11443 bp, 8 predicted proteins | sample WisWelCaveWW1625_FD_202498 | JGI IMG/M metagenome (GOLD analysis project Ga0247727, IMG submission 202498) | Biofilm microbial communities from Wishing Well Cave, Virginia, United States - WW16-25 | ecosystem: Environmental > Aquatic > Deep subsurface > Groundwater > Cave microbial mat | place... | reverse complement strand
GGGCGCTGAAGGTCGCAGGCAAGCCGGGATTAAACCTGTACTTGCTGCGGCTGCCTGGTTTCGGCCGATTTGTTCGCCGCCACGCAGACGGCCAGGGTCTGCACCGCGTCGGCGTAGGTGCTGCGGATGGCCGAGAAGTCCTTCGTCCGAACCGCCTGCAGGAAGCGCTGGAACTCGGTGATATAGCAATCGTCCTTGGGCGCGAACTCGACCTTCATGCCGCGCAGCTCGCCGGTGAGACAATTTGCGCCGGTCAGGTCCACGCGCAGCCAGCCGTCTTTCATGAGCAGTTGATACTCGCACACGAACGGCCGCGTGGCCCATGAATGGTTGTGCGTGCCGCCGAGGCCGTCTTCGAATTCCAATGCCAGGTTGAGCGTGTCGTGCACCGTCACCGTGGGCCCGCGCGTCGTGGCGCGGTTGGAACCCAGCGCGAAGACGCTGCGAATATCCCCCACCACATAGCGCAGCGTGTCCAACATGTGAATGGCCTGGTCGAGCATGGGGCCGCCGGACTTGTCCTGCAGTTTGAACCAGGCCGGGAAGTCGGCATTCAAGATCGCGCCGCAGACGAACGTGCTGCGCACGGCAATGAGCGTCTGGCCGTGCAGGAGTTCCTTTACGCGGTCGGTGGTTTCCTTGTGGCGGTACATAAAGCCCACGGAGTGCTGTACGCCGGAGGCTTCCACTGTCTTTTGGACCTTGCGGGCGTCTTCAAGCGAGAAGGCCGGCGGCTTTTCACAGAAAAACGGGATCTTGCGTTCGCACGCCGCCTGGATCGGCTCCAAGCGCACAAACGGCGGCGTGCAGACCAGCAGCGCGTCGGGCTTCGTTTCATCGAGCATCCGGCGCGCATCCGTAAAAGCCCGCCCGCCGAACTCCCCCGCCACCGCGTTGACGCGTTCCAACTCCACGTCGCAGAGGCCGGCGATCTCGGAGCCGCCGATTTTCTTGAGGTTGTTCAGATGGTGGCGGGCAATGCCGCCGGTGCCAACGACGGCCAAGCGCAAGGGGGTGGTCATGCCAAGTGCTCCCGGGGTGAAAAGTCTTGGGAGCCTAACGCGCGGCGGGCCGCCACGGAAAGGGAAATCCGTGGAAGCCGCGCTTTTGATTCTTTACTTGGTCTTGCCATAAAATTCCGCCAAGCGCTGTCCTCGCACCGGCAGGGCGTACAACTTTTCGGCCCGTGCACGCGCGGCGGCCTGCATGGCGCGCAGTGAATCCGGATCGCTCAGCAGGCGCTGGAGTTCCTCCGTCCAGGCGTCCAGACCGTCCAGCGGAAGCACGCGCCCGCAGGCGCGGTCTTCGGCCAGTTCGCGCAGGCCGGGCAGATCCGCCACCAGGATGGGGACGCCGCAGGCCAGCATTTCCAGCGCGGGCCGTGAGGTGCCGTCGGAGCCGATGGCGAAGACCAGACCCACGTCCAGCGAGGCCACGCTTTCGGCAAAATCATCGGGCTTATAGGTGACCAGGATGCGTTTGTTCTGAGGGTGGGCCTTCACCCAATCCATGAGCGGCTCCACGCCCTCGCCATGTCCAATGATGCGCGCGCGCCAGCGCAAGGCACCGCCCAGGCGGCATAAAATGTCCAAGAAGGCGTGGTGGCCGCGGTCCTGGTGAATTTTCATGCGCCCGACCATGCCGATGCGCGGCGGGCCGTTGTCGCGCTGGACCGCGTGCAGCCGGAAGAACTCCGTGTCCACGCCCGGCGGCAGATAGTCCACATGCCGCGCGCCCGCCGCGCGCAGGACCTCCACATGCTCGCGCGCCACGCAACAAAAGGCGTGGTTGCTGCGCACCAACCGCTTGAGAATGGGCGCGGGCACTCGGCGCGGGTCGCGGTGCCATGTCCGCACCAGCGCGGGCCGCGGCCGGCGCTTGCCGAAGGCCATGTTGGCCAGGAATTCATCGCTGGTGCGGTGCACGTGGACCACGTCGAGGTTCAACTCGGCGGCGAGCGCGCGCAGGCGTTTGATGTCATGCCGCAGATGCAGGATGCGCGCCAGGCCCCGGCCCTGCTTGAAGCCGCCGGCGAACGGCACGTCTTGCGCCTGACAGTCGCGCTCCAGGGCCGTGCCGGATTTCGCCCCTATCCAGCCCGCATGGCCGGCGGCGGCGAGCGCGCGCACGTCGGTCAGCGCCGCAGCGGCCTGGCCGGTGAAGGAACGTCCGTGGACGAGATGGAGGATGTTCAACGCGGGATTCCGGTACCCTGAATCCACCTTATCATGCCGTTTGAAATGCCTGAAGTAATGACTATAGTCCAGCCTTCGGCCTTCACAAGGAATGCGGCATGAAGATCGCGCTGGTCCAGATGAATCCCATCGTGGGGGATTTGGCGGGCAACCGCGCCCAGATCGCCGCGTGCGTGCGTGCGGCTCAAGGGCAAGGCGCGGACCTTGTCGTCACACCGGAGTTGGCCCTGCCGGGCTATCTGCCCCGCGATCTTTTGCTCAACGCCGATTTCATCGCGCGAAGCTGGAAGGCGCTGGAGGAACTAGCCGGGGAACTGAAAGGCGGCCCGGCGCTGCTGGTGGGCATGGCCGAACCCAATACCACCGGCACCGGCCGACCGCTGTTCAATAGTGCGGCGCTGGTGCGCGGTGGGCGCGTCGAGCGCAGCTTCCGCAAATCGCTGCTGCCCACCTACGACGTGTTCGACGAGGACCGCTACTTTGAGGCCGCGCGCGACGTGAACGTGCTCGAACTGGGCGGGCACAAGCTAGGCGTCACGATCTGCGAAGATGTGTGGAACGACAAGGTCTTCTGGCGCGAGCGGCGCTACCACTACGACCCGGTTGATGAACTGGCCAAGGCCGGCGCCGAGGCCATCATCGCGCTTAATGCCTCGCCGTTTACCGTGGGCAAGCACGTTACGCGCTCGAAAATGCTGGAGAACCTCGCGAAACACCACAAACTTTTTGTTATTTACGCCAACCAGGTCGGCGGCAACGACGACCTCGTGTTTGACGGCCGGAGTTGCGCTTTCGGCCCCGATGGCCGGCGCATCGCGCTGGGCAAAGCCTTCGAAGAAGACTTGGTCGTGGTGGAGCTTGCTTCAAGCAGTGGAAGCGTGGCGCGCGACATCGACACGCCCGAAGAAGAGGCTTGGCGGGCGCTGGTGCTGGGCACGCGCGATTTTGTCCGCAAATGCGGCTTCCAGCGCGTGCATCTCGGGCTTTCCGGCGGCATCGATTCCAGCTTGGTGGCTGCCATCGCCGCGGAGGCGCTTGGTCCCGAAAACGTCATCGGGGTGCTCATGCCGTCGCCGTTTTCCAGCCAGGGCAGCATCGACGACGCGCTGGACCTCGCGAAGCAACTCGGCGTCAAAACGCACCAGATCGCCATCACGCCGGTTATGCAGGCTTTCGAGGGTGCCTTGAAGGAGCCTTTCGCCGGACGCGAACGCGATGTAACGGAAGAGAACCTCCAGGCGCGCATCCGCGGCACGTTGCTGATGGCCTTTTCCAACAAGTTCAATTCGATGCTGCTGACCACGGGCAATAAGTCCGAACTGGCTGTCGGGTATTGCACTCTTTATGGCGACATGAACGGCGGCCTGGGCGTGGTGGCCGACGTGCCCAAGACGATGGTCTATCGCATCTCGAAGTGGCTCAACCAGCAACGCGGCAAGAAGGTGATTCCCGAAGCCAGCATCACCAAGGCGCCCTCGGCAGAGCTGCGCCCCAATCAGACCGACCAGGACTCGCTGCCGCCTTACGACCTGCTGGACCAAATCGTCGAGCGCCACGTCGAGCGGCACAAGTCGGCGCAGGAGATCATCGCCGAAGGCTACGAGGCCGAGATGGTCTGCAGGGTGTTGCGCATGATCAAGAACGCGGAATTCAAACGCAAACAGACGGCGCCAGGCATCAAGATCACCGACCGCGCCTTCGGCACCGGCTGGCGCATGCCCATCGCGCGAAAGGAATAAGGCGGGGAACAGGGATCGGGGAGTTGGGATTAGTGGGATAGGAGCGGCGCTCCGCGCCGCAGTTTTTTGGATTTGGGTGGCACGGGCAGCCCTTGCCGTAGGCTGCCCGTGCGGGAGCTTAATAACCATTACATGAATACACGCAGCCTCATCCAAGCCAGCTTGCGCGAAAGCATCGGCGTCCATCAGGCGCTGGTGAAAACCGCGCCGGCACAGGTCGAACGCGCGGCGCGCTGGGTGGCGGGGGCGCTGGCGCGCGGCAACAAACTCCTTTTCTTCGGCAACGGTGGATTTGCCGCGCACGCGCAGCACATCGCCGCCGAGTTCGTCGGACGCTTCGAGCGCGAGCGAGAGGGCTACGCCGCTATCGCGCTAACCGCTGACACGGCGCTTTTGACGGCGCTCGTCAACGATTATCCGCCCGAGTTCCTCTTTTCGCGGCAGGTCAAGGCGCTGGGCCGCAAGGGCGACGTGGTCCTGGCCTTCAGCGCGAGCGGGACCTCGCCCAACGTGATCGAGGGCCTGCGCGCCGCGCGCGCGCTGGGCCTGACCTGCCTGGGCTTCTGCGGCGAACGCGGCGACAAAATGGCGCCGCTCTGCGACCTGTGCTTTCAAGCGCCATCCAAGCGCACCGCGCGCATCCAGGAGGTGCACCTGACGCTATGCCATGCGCTGTGCGAGGCCGCCGACGCGCTGTTGGCCGCGAAAACGAAGCTATCCGCGCTGCCTGTCGCGAAGTTAGACGAAACGCCGTGGCCCAAGCGCCTGGCGCTGATCGTCTGGGACTTTGACGGCGTGATGACCGACAACGGCGTGCTGGTGGGGCAGGACGCGCGCGAAACCGTGCGCTGCGACCGTTCCGACGGCTGGGGCATCGGACTTTTACGCAAGGCCGGCGTGCCGATGATCGTGATTTCGACGGAGGACAACCCCGTGGTCGCGGCGCGGTGCGTGAAGCTCAAAATCCCTTGCCACCACGGCGTCAAGGACAAGGCGGAATATTTGAAGCACTACCTGAAAGGGCAGCGCATCAAATCCGCCGAAACCGTCTTTGTCGGCAACGACCACAACGATTTAGGCGCGCTGAAGGTGGTGGGCTTCCCCGTCGTGGTCGGCGACGCGCATCCTTCAGTGCTGCCGCCGGTGGCCAAACTGGTGCTCAAACATTCCGGCGGCCATGGCGCGGTGCGCGAGTTCTGCGATATGATCCTGAAGCGGATGGAAGCAGGAAAACTGAAAATAGGGTAGCTACTCTGGTTGTTCTTTACGTTCGTCCTTCCAGATCACTGAAAACGCCCCGCGCAAATCGCCCAGCCTGTAGCCCGTGGCTTTGTCCTCAGGATAGAGCACTTTCAATTTTTGAATCATAGCCGCGTCGATTTCTTCCGGCTCGCCGGGCGTGCCATGGCACTTCAGGCACAGCGCACCGGGAATGCGGATGGCCTGCATAACGCGGTAGCCGTCGGGCGTGCGCTTGGCCACGGGGTTGAGCACTTTTTCACCTGCGTCGAGGTCCTTCTGCCAGGCTTCGAGCGCCGCGCGTTCGAATTCGTCGGGCGCGTGCTGAGGATTGCGGTTCTTCAGCGAAACGCGGCGCACGCGCAGGCCCTCGGCTGAAAGCTTCTGTTCCATCTCCGGCGAAACATCGCGGCACTTAGGGATGGCCGCCGCGGGCCCGCCCTGTTCCATGGCCTTGAACAATTCGGCCATCAATTCCTGCTGAAAAGTCGTGATGAGTTCTTCGGTGCGTTGGGCACGCTCGGTGTCGTCTTTAGGTAGCGGCTTCGGATCATGCGTTTTTTCGATTGCTTGGCTCGAAGGTGGCTCGCTCTTGGCGTTTGTTGCGGGCGTTTTTCCAGAACCACAGGAGAGGAAAGCTTGGGAACAGCCTAAAACCAACGCTGCTCCAGCCACCCTTCGGCTCCAGCATTTTTCAGCGCTCATTGCACGTCCCACTGCGCGATCGGCGGGCTGTGGCAGACGCTCACCGACGCGCCTGCGCCGTGTTTGGACTGGCCCATCTCGATGGCGGCTTCGATGGACGGCGCGGACTCCCAGCCGAAGCGTTTCGCGGCTTCCGGGTCTTGCGGGTTGACGATGATCACCTGGCCGCAGTGGTCCATGGCGTGGCAGCCCCAATTCCACATACTTATGGCGTGGAAGCCGTGATACGCATTGTGGAAACGGTATTTCTGGATGTACTCCTCTTTGTTCGCGAAGTAGTCGGACCACGTATCGACTTTATGCGGGTCGGTGGTTTCCTTCAGCTTTTCGAAAAGTTCGATGTAGCTGGGGTGATGCACGGCATCGAACTTGTTCTCCATGGGATGGTTGAGGATTACCGTGCCGCCTTTCTTTACCAGCGGCTGGTTCTTGTAAAAATTGAACATGTAGCCGAGGCCCATCGAATACACGAGGATCGGGTTCATGATGGAGTGGACGCTATAAGGCATGACATATGGAATCGGCAGCACCACGATGTCGCTCTGGCCTTTCACCGGAATGAGCTGCTGCTTGTACACGTTTTCCAGCGTCAGCTTGTGGACGGCCTCGCATTCGCCGGCCTGCACGCTGGTCGCGGCGTACGGTGATTTAATGGCAAAGAAGATGCCGCGGTTGAAGGCGTACGGTGTGCAGTCGAGGAAGTGCTTGTTGACGCGCGCGCCGATGACATCCATCACGTTCCATTCCGGCTCGGGCTTCTGCATGTATCCGATAAACCACGGAAACGTGTCGTTGTTCACCGTCATTTCGATGTGGAAAACTTTAACCTTCTTTTCGACGTAGCGCCCGATGTGGTCGATGACGTGATGCATCTTGCTCTTCGACGGGTCGTTGAAGCTGCGCGAATGAAGCTGCGCGTCGGCGGAATGATTCGGGCGGATGCAGCGGTACGTGGCCAAGCCCACGCCGACGGATTTGTGCCCGCCGTTAAGCGCGATGAGGTTCAGATTGACGTAAATCAGCACGTCACTTTCGGCGCTGCGCCGGTGGATTTCCACGACGTGACCTTTATCCGTGTGGCCAAGGACCACGTTGCCGTCCTTGTCTTCGGCATCGTAGTTGTAAAGTTTCTTCTTCGGCCAATACGCGTTGAAAACTTTTGGCCCCAGCATCTCCTTTACTTCCCAATCGTGCATGTGGCGGTGCAGGCACACGGCGATGACGATTTCAATGTCGGAGACGCCGTGTTCGGCAAGGTATTCCAGTAAGGTTTCCATGCAGGTCCGCCGTACGTCGAGTTGCTGCTTGGGCAGCGAGAGCGAAATATCATCGACGGCGATGGTGACCTTCGCGCCGGGCTTGAGGCACGCCTTGAGCGGGTCCATGCCGAGCGGGTGTTCGAGCGCCTTGCGCACCGCCGCGCGCAGCTCCGGCATGGTCATGCCCTTCAGCGGCGGGCGCGGATAAAGCACGCGTGTGCCTTCCGGCACGCGCGCGTAGGTGAAGGTCTCGCCGCGCGGCAGAAACAGCGGGCCATCGCGCTTTTCGGTAATGCGGATGAGGCCGTCGGGGTCGAGCTTCTGCATGGGGAGGTTGTAGCGTGTCTTCCTAAAGTTTGCCAATCTGCAAGACGAAGTGTTTTAGCAGGGCCTTCGCTTCTGTTGAAAGAAATGTGCAAGGAAAACGGATTATTCCCCACAATATGAAGTTGCTCATGCGGCTGATATCTATTTGCCTAGCTCAAACACCACCTTATACGCCCCACTTCGCCCTGCATTGAATGCCTGGCCGAGCGCCACTCGATACGCGCTTAAGGGATGCTTGCGGTTGACCAGCTCCTTTAGATGCCCGCCGGCCCTTTTGTCGCGGCGCAGGAAATCCAGCGCCAGCGCCATGGTCTTGATGCGGCTGCCGTCTTCGGTGGCGAAGTTTTCCCAGCCGTAGGCATACGCGCCCTGCACGCGCAGCTCCTTGAACCACAGCGGCGTCCAGTCCACGCCTTTCGGGATGCCGGGCATGCCCACCAGCACCACCAGGCCCTTCGGAGCGGCCAGGCGCAGCGCGTCGTCGATGGACTCACCGCTGCCCACGCAGTCGAAGATCACGTGCGGCCCGCCCAGCGCGACCGGCTTGCCCAATTCCGGCTGATGGATCGAGCCGCCGGTCTTCGCCAGTACCCACTCGTACAGCGCGCTGGTTCCGCGGCAGGTAAAGACCTCGTCTGCGCCGAGTTTCCGGGCCATGTCGGCTTGGTGCTGATAGCGCGCCGCGGCCAGGATCTTCGCGCCACCGCCGGCGAGCTTGTAGGCCGCGATGGTCATCAGTCCGATGGAGCCGCAACCTATGACGAGCGCCCACTCGTCGCGGCCGCGTTTGCTTTGCAGCGCGCCGTGCACCGCGCAGGCGAAAGGTTCGGCCAGCACGGCCTCGTCGTCCGTCAAATCGTCCGGCACGCGGTGAAGCTGTGACGGATGCGCGACCAACGAGGAACTCCACCCGCCTCCGGTGCTCTTGCAATAACCGGTCTGGATGCCGCCGGCGATGGAACCTTTCAGGATGTTCAGGCAATGCGCGTATTGTCCGGCGGCGCAGGAAGCACAGGGGGGCTCAATGCCGCGCACGGCGCAGCCGAGGGCGGGTTCGAGCACCACGCGCTGGCCGGGCTGCCATTCCTCCGGCGTTTGCGGCCCGCGCTCTTCGATGACTCCAACGAGTTCATGGCCCAAAACAAAGGGCGTGGAGGTAAAGGGGGAAAAGTACGGTGAGCCTTTGCAGCCGATGGCAGACAGGTCCGAGCCACAGATGCCGCTAAGAACAGGCCGCACGCGCACCCAATCGGGCGCGGGCAGGGCGGGAGGTTCGGCCTCGGCCAGCTCGATGCAGGAGAGCGGGCCGGTAGCGAGACCGCGCCAGGAACCGCCCAAGCCCCGCACCAGCAGCCAGCGCGGGACCGAACGGATGAAACGGATGGCTTTCATGGGCTGGTAGAAGTAACACCCCGCGCGCCTCTTGGCAAAGGCGGAGGCGTACTGGCTGATAAAAACGATGGGTGGAAGCGCACCGCCTGCTCTACGGCTTGCCGATGCAATAAAGGAATCTTTCGCCGCGCAGGTACATGCGGTTGCCTTCGAAAAGCGGCGGGCTGTAGCCAACCTGCTCCCGCGAGCCAATGGGCAGGTCGCGCTGCACCACGCCGTGAATGCGGTTCACGGCGACTTTCTTGAAGACTGGTCCTGTCTCAAACACCACGCAGTTGCCCTGATTGTCCAGCATGAAGATGTGTTTGCCGCCCAGTGTGAGGCTGGCCGCCACGCCCACCGCGTTGTAGTGGAAGAGGTAATCCAGGTCCTCGCGCAGGTCCTGGCGGTAGAGCATCTTTTCGGTTTTGAGGTCCACCGCGTACAATGTCGCATAAATATCTTGCAGGTAACAGATGCCGTCGTGGACCAGCGGCGAGCCGCAGGTCCACTTGTCCACCCACTTGCCGCTGTCGTCTTTGGAAATGGCCCAGCCACCCAGGTTTTTCTCCTTAGGCTGCCACGCTTCTCCGCTCTGCCCCTTGAAATCCCAGACCAGCAGCGAGCCCACGCCGCACCACAACAGATAAACGGTGTCGTCCAGGATGACCGGCGGCGCCCAGCCGGTGTCGCCTTTGTGTTTGCGCGAGTGGGCGTAGAGGACCTTGCCGTCGGACGCGCGCACAATCTCGCCTTCACGGCTAAGAACCACCTCCACGCCGTTGATGCGCGCGGGCACCAGCGCGGCGATATTTTTGTCCACCTGCGGCTGTTCCCACGCCTTTTCGCCCGTCTCTGCGTTTAGCGCGACGGTGTTGATGCCGCCCGAATAAATCACGAGTTTACCGCCGATCAACGCCGGCGTGGACAAATAGAAGATCATCCCGTCGTTGGCGCGCCGAATCCACTTCGGGTTGCCTTCCAGATCGTACTTGGCCGCCACGCCGTTCCCGCAATACACATAGACGTGCTTGCCGTCGCTGCATGGCGTGGGCATGGTCCAGCCCACGATCCCAAAATGCCCTTCCATGTGGCCGTCCCACTTGAGCTGGTACTTTTCCTTGTTGATGGCGGTGAGCGCTTCCTGGATTTTTCCGCGCAAGGCCAGCCGCTCGTTCATGGTCTTGCAACCGTCAAGCTGGGCGATGAGCGGCGCGACCTGCTCTTTGAAGGCCGGCTTCGCGTCGCGCTCGGCCGCGGGCGTGGCGTGGTAGAGGTCGAGGTAGCGTGTCCAGAGGCGCTTCCCGGTCTGCTTGTCCAAACAGGCCAATTCGTCGGGTTCGACCATCGCGAAAATACGGTCGCCCACGAGCAGCGGCGTGCCGCTGCTGCGGTCGCCCAGCGGCGCGGCCCACAGGATGTTCTTGTCCGCATAACCCGCATCCGCAAGGTCCTCCAGGCGCGCGAGAAAGCGCACCGACTTCCAACCGTTGGTTTTCTCGGTCGTCAATTTGAAGAGCAGGCTGTTCCAGCCTTTTTTCAGCTTGAGCGCGACCTTTGGGCACGAGAGCTGCTGCAACCGTGAGCGGTATTGACCCAGGTGCGTGTAACCAACCAGGCTCATACGGATTTCCGTGCTTTTATAAATTTCCTGCCCGTTGAGGCAGGCTTTGAGTCCCGCCACGTGATTCAACAACAAGTTGCATTCCGCGTCAGCCGGCGCGTACAGATAGGTGTGCGCGTAGGCGATGGAATCCGGTTTGAAACCGCCCAAGGCCGCGTGCACGTCCGCCCACTCGAATTCGCTGCCTCCTTCGAATTTCTTATTCTCGCCGGGTGATTCGTACGCCTTCCAAACCCCCTCGCCGGCCTTATCGCCTTCGTTCGGCCTCAAGCTGGCCTCTTCGGGCAGCGCGGCGGCATCCAGGCTTGGCGGGTTTTGTGTAGGAAAAAGCCCCGCCACCAGCCATTGGCGCGGATGGCCTTTGCCAAGTTTCTGCGCCCCATTAACCTCGCTGCCCTTGGGTTTCTTCGCGCTGATGGACAGGCTTTGCACCACGCCTTTGGAGACGCGGCTCCATTCGAGCACCGGCGTGGCGTCCGGATAGAGGCCCGTGGTGTTGTTGCGCCAGCCCGACAGCGCAGCCTCACCGCAGAGGGCTGAAAGATGCAGGCACATCAGCAACAGGACCGCGCTGCGCATCACCATTCCTCCTGCGGATTCATGGTTCGCTTTCAGTACACCGGACCCTGCGCACCGTGAAGAATTACCGCGTATTTGCAAGTGCAACCTGACGGCGCGCAAGGAATTGAGTGTGTGGACGAAGTTCCCTATACCGCTATGGACCTGCGTGCGCAACTGTTACCAAAATTTCTGCCTCAACGCACGCTGCGGCGGCGGTTCTTGATGTAATCCACGAGCAGGAACTGGCCGAGTTTGCCCAGGCTGGTGTAGTACGCGCGGCCCCGGTTGATCTTCGTGAGGTCTTCCACGAAGCTCACCAGCGTCGGGTCATCTGTTACCATGAAGGTGGTGATGGGGATGCCCTTGCGGCGGCATTGCGCGCCTTCTTGCAGCGTGGCGTTGACGATTTGCGGGTTCAGCCAC
>Ga0247727_10017416_pt1 | contig 11443 bp, 16 predicted proteins | sample WisWelCaveWW1625_FD_202498 | JGI IMG/M metagenome (GOLD analysis project Ga0247727, IMG submission 202498) | Biofilm microbial communities from Wishing Well Cave, Virginia, United States - WW16-25 | ecosystem: Environmental > Aquatic > Deep subsurface > Groundwater > Cave microbial mat | place... | reverse complement strand
CTTTCTTCCAGTCACAAAATACAGATAGATTGCCCCAGCTATTCCCAGAGCGAATCCGAAGGTATCTTACGCCATTCCCGTTTTTACAGCAGTCTTAGGGCATGGGCGCAAACAGAGCGGGTGGGCGATTTTGCTATCTCGAAATTGGTCTATCATGTGACCGCCGCCCCATCAAGAAATGTTTTGCAGAAGTGCACGGAAAACCTCACAGTTGGCTTACACCCCATTTTGCTCGTCCCACGCGAGCAGGAAAACAAAGCTAGAATCCTTGCCCAAGATGAAGGAATTGACAAAGAACTGACGATTGTCTCGATTGAAGATTTCGTCGCCCTTAATATCATCGAAGTCGCCACTGAGGAGAACAAAGATTTCTTCAGCGTCTTGAAAGAAATCGTGGAGATATACAACAAGCGATTAGCGGAAGTTGAAACAGACCTGTCTTTGCAAATTGAAGTCCGTTAAACGCAGGCGGCGGCATAACGCCGCCCATCACCCGCTTCGCTTCGTGCCTCGCAACGCGGGTGATGGGCGGCGTTGGGCGCACGACGAGCGTGACACACGACAATGAGTATATCTTTTCCAATAAGAAAATCTTTTTTGTGCGACAAGACATTGGCGTACAGTATTGAAGCGGCACACGGCCTCTCAGATGTACATTGCCAACTTATCACAGCGAGCATGCGTGATGTATATCTCGTCACGTCATACGAAAAGCGCTATGTCCTCTATATCTATCGTCGTGACCAACGGACGCCCACTGAAATTTTAGCGGAATGGAAGTTTGTGGATTTTCTGTACACGAATGGTGTCCCAGTCGCTCCTGCAGTTCCAAATAAGAATGGCGAATTGCTTATGACTTTCGACGCGCCAGAAGGAACGCGGCATGGAGTATTAGCGCCATTCGTAGATGGAAAGCATTTACGCCAAAGACCAAACATCGGGGCGGTAAGAACCTATGGCCGTATTGTCGCTCAAATTCATGCTTTGGCTGACACACTGCCGTTTGGCTTGGCTCGTTCTACAAATGATTGGGAGACACTTGTCAATCAATCTGTCGTGGCCTTCGATTCAGTCATAACGGTAAACCCAGCAGACAAGGCTTATTTGCATCAAGCCGCCGCCGTTTTACATCCCCAAATGGCAGCACTTCCAAGAGAAAAACCTCTCTACGGCATGATTCATGGAGATGTTATTCGTGCCAACGCACAGGTTTCAGATGATGGTCAGGTAACGGTTCTGGACTTTGACTTGTGTGGTCTAGGATGGCGGGCATATGATGTTGCGAGCTATCTTCAGGTGTTGAAGGGCTTGCCCGACCAGGACGAATCAGAGCGTGCTTTCCTTGGGGGTTACCAGGAAATCCGTTCCTTGACGACATCCGAACAAGAAGCGTTACCTCTTTTTGAAGCAGTTCGTACCATCTTTGATATCGGGGTTAACGCCGCTAATGTTTATCATTGGGGAAATGTCTACTTGCATTCTTTCCTGAGTCAATCTATGGAGCAACTCAAGCAGTGCATGAAGAGTGTTGGCTAGGTAGAAATGCGCCCAACATGGCCTTTCCGTAGTAGTGGAACAAAAACCAACGAACTTCCTACAATAGCTAATATCGCCGTTTCCAGTAGGGGGCACTGAAACGCGAAAGTCCTGTAAAGTATTTTAGATTGTAAATCACTTATATCGTATGTATAATAATCTATTTCAATGTTTAACGGAGCAGATTTCTAACTCTTCCACAGAGCCAATTGGTGCTTATCTTTTACTGGGAGTTGCGATCACCGGTTTGGCTACCGTCTGCATATACGATAAGTACCTTGAGCGAAAAGAAGAACATAATCGGTCGCGGGGGTCGCAGAACAGTGACGATGAGTTTTTCAGACGGAATGCTTTCCCCAGTGATCATCGACCCGTCTACTGCGGAAGCACCCTCTATCACTTCCCCATCCACTGGAATCTTCTCTCCGGGACGCACAACGACGAGATCCCCCACAAGCACTTCTTCGACGGGGATGTCAATCTCTTTGCCATCGCGCACAACCCTTGCCGTCTTGGCTTGCAGGCCGATGAGCTTTTTGATCGCTTCGCTGGTGCGCCCTTTGGCCCTGATCTCTATGGCCAGGCCCAACACGACAAGAGCAGTCACGTCATAATAGACGTCCGCCATCTCTTGCGAAGGGAATATTTGAGGGAAGAGCACCGCAATGGTCGAATAAATCCAAGCCACTCCTGTGCCAATGGCAATCGATGTGTGCATGTTGGCCGTGCGTTTTTTCAGCGATTGCCACATCCCGGTAAAGAATTGGTTGCCGCTGTAGGCCATCACTGCCAGAGAAGCGAGGCCCATGAGCATCCACAAGTAACGAAGCTGAGAGCTGCCATATACTTTGCGGGGTCGGCAAGGAATTTCTGCTCGCAAGCTTGCGAGCAGAAATAGTATGTCTCATCATCAAGCGTTCTCCAAGAAAATGCAGAAGTTTTCTCAATCTCCATCCCGCATACTAGATCTTTTTAACCATGAATACCCCCACTCTTACTTCCATGTTTGCGGTTTCCAAGACATGGCGAGTATCCCTCCGATCACACCTAGCGCCGCTGCCAGCAAGCCCCCCATGCCTATAAAGAAATTGAGGATCGCAGCAATAAGAATGACGATTCCCCAGCTTTGGCTTTGTGGTGGCCTGACGTAAAGCATCACTCCGCTGAGCAGCACGACAATACCCGCGAGGACCCCAAACCATGGCCACCAGAGCTCAGGCATCCAGCCACGCATCATCCCCTGGCCCCACATCCACCCGCCCATGCCTTGCATCATCCCGTTCCAGTTATCCCAACCAAACCCGTACATCATGCCTCCAGTGGCTAACATCCAGTAGCCGGCAAAGAGTGAGATAGCGAACGCTGTTATAGGCTTCTCTGCGGATTGACCTGCTTGCATAATTTCCTCCTTTATCGGGCTGCTGCATTTAGAATGGCCTGGATCTCCGAGTCGATCTTTTTAGGAAGATCACCGAGGCGTTGGGCCGCTTGAGGGAAAATCTGGGGCATTGCCTTCTCCTTTATATTGTAAGCTGTACGATTCTGTTTCTAGCGCGTCATAGGCACCGCGCCTCTTTGCTCATTTCATACGTCCCATCATCTGGGTCATCTGTTCTTTCAAGTAGGTGAGCCCGCCGGTTTTCGGGTCTGTGCTTCCAGAGCTGCCCAGAGCCGCCTTCAATTGTTCCGTGCCCAGCCGGATATGCTCTTGCGCTGTTTCTGACTTGTCTGCCTCCAGCACTTCTTCCACATGCTCAAGTGCACCTTGAATGTTCGCCTGAATCGTCTGCATTGCTGTCATCATGTTCGTATGGTGTTCCATCGACATCCCCGACATGCCCTTTTGAGCCATGTTCATCATCGGGCCCTTCATCATTTCTTCCATCATCTTCATCTGGGTACTCATGCCGCCCTTGCCAGCCAAGACATCTTTAGCCAATTGGGCGTGTTTCTGAAGCGACGGTGAATCTGGCGCTTTCGACGCTTCGTCCATATGGCTTATGGCGGTGTTCACTTGATTCAGTGCCTTGTCGATACCCTTCATCGATTGCATCATCATAGCTTGCGGATTCATTCCCGTTGAGCCCATTCCACCTCGGAACAACAGCAACCCAAACAACGCGACGATCACGACGGCTACAACCACCGTCCACGGCTCAACTCGAAGCTCTGTGTGCTTTCGCATAAAACTTATCGCTCCTCTTTGTGAATGATTGAACCTTGCTTGCATCATCTCTCCATATCATCTCGGTCTATGTTGCTGAGTAAGCGCTTTAAGACTTCCGCAGTTCCCATCGAAAGACCCGTGACGGTATCCCAATGCCCTTCATCTCCAATTCTATGTACTCAGCTTTTTCGTCAAATGTCGTTAGAACTGTCAATGTCCCAGCACGATGGTGGGAAGATTCATCGCTGGGTTTCCAGGTGACACTTGTCACAATGTTAATGCTTGTATTGGTTCGCACGGTTGCCAACTTTGTTAAATCGAACTGCATGAGATCGACTGAATGCGAATCAAGTGTAACTTTGAATTGAAGCTGCCCCTTGCTCTCTTGTGGTTTCATTAACGGGTTCAAGAAAACCGCCGTTACTTCAATACTCGCTTCCTGGCTTGTACGCTTTAAGTTAGCTTCAGTATAGGCCGAGTCTTTGGATTTATGGGGAATGAAGAACAAGAAAAATCCCGCTATAGCAGCTAATCCTATCAATGCAATGAGCCTAATATCCATATCAACTTCCTCCTCTAGTCTTTGAAGTATTGTTGCGGCATTTTTCAAATTGCTTCTTGCAGCTTGGTGCGCAGAAGTAATAGGTCTTGTCCTTGTATTGTGCCGTGGCAGCTGCTTTGTCTTTATCGATCATCATCCCACACACTGGATCTTGAACTTTCTTAGCCATCGGTACACACCTCCTTCGGCTTAGGCGTGATTGCTTCCACCCGTGTTCTTTCAATGTGTCGTTTTCTTCATTCTTCATTCTTCATTGCCCTTACCGCATCTCTGGTTTTGCACCCTACCTATGGGAGGGTATTTTGTGCACCGCAATCACTTCATAAATAATTATATCACTATTTTCAAAAAAACAATCATAATAAGAACAGAAATAGATATTATTATTGCTCATATTTTCTATCATGAGCTTTAACTCCTTTCCTACCTCTCCCAGGGAGGGGTAATCTTAGTCTATGGTCTAGAGCGATGACACACCATGACTCTCCGCAGGCTGTATACTGATCTAGCTCATGGGTGCCTTGCCGGCGCGGATAAAAAAAGTTCGATCCCCCTGCTTTCTTTCCACTATGAATCCAACACCAGTGAGATCGTGAACAAAATTCTCACGTGTAAAAATAGCTTCAGGTGGGAAGAATTTCTTAGTAAGCGGGTTCATCGCATGAAAATCCATATCGACAACATAGAGCTTCCCGCCCGGTTTCAAGACGCGGTAGACCTCAGACAGTGCTGTCCGATAGTCGCGAATATGATGAAAGACATTACAGGCAAAAACTGTGTCGAATCTAGAATCAGAAAAATCGAGGGCAGTTGCGTCCCCCTGGAGAATGCTGGCTCGTTGCGAAAAACAGATCAAACGTTCACGCGCTCGGACAATTTGATCTGGGTCGTAATCGATAGCGGTCAGATGCAAATCTGGAAACCTATTCAGAAATTCCTGTGTGGTAACCCCCTGCCCGCATCCCAACTCTAGCCCAGAGTGAGTTGAAGTGGGATCGACAAGCGAATAGATCCGTGGCAGATAGTACAAGCGCAAGAGCCAACTCCATGCTGCGCTGTTGACGAACCATTTTTCGAAGCTCTGCATTTTCATCGTTGTCCTCGTATCAAATCATCCTGTTGGGGTGAAAGGCAGGGGATCGCACACGCGCCCCCCTGCGCATTCCGTCGGGTAACTGGAAGTAGATGAGGTATTCTATTCCCTACAGCTCAGCGCTCCCTAGTTTGTATTCTCGTACTGCACGAGCGTGACCATACCGCCTCCAGCGTGGTGCAGCTCATGGCAATGAAATGCCCATGTGCCGGGGTTGTTGGCGACAAACTCGATGTCGTAGCTTTCACCCGGCATTACTGTGATGGTGTTCTTTGTGAGTTCCAATCCAAACGGAACTGGGTTCCCGTCAGTAGCGACGATCTTGAATTGATGGCCATGCAAGTGAATCGGATGGAAGGCAGAGGTTCCGGTATTGATGAGCCGGATGCGCACCCGCTCGCCCTTCTTCACTTTTACTGGAGTAGTCAAGGGGAATGCTTTACCGTTGAAAGTAAAGATGCCGTAGTCGCCCGCGCCGTGAGCGCCGTGCGCACCGCCGCGCCACTCATCCAAGAAGAGGGTGTACTCACGGTCAAATGTACGCAACATAGAAGCCACACGAGCGCGTTGCCCGGGGTCACCAAACTCTGTCCCAGGATCGGCCGGCTCGATAATAAAAGCTCCATAAAGCCCCCGATCCAACTGGTCAGCTTCGGAGAACTCTTCTGCATTGCCGTGTGAGTGATAGAATCTTGTTCCTGCCGGCTTGGCGATGAATTCATAAACATATGATTCACCCGGCCGGATTGGTTTTTGGGTTATCCCTGGGACACCGTCCATCGCATTCGGCACATCGATGCCATGCCAATGTATGCTAGTGGCTTCGGGAAGATCGTTTTAGAGGGTGATTCTGACCAAGTCACCTTCTTTGACGCGGATTTCTGGCCCCGGTACTGTGCCATTGTAGGTCCAAGCTTCGTACATTTGCTCTGGCGTCAGTTGCCAATTCGTCTCTTGCGCGATCAGCTTGAACTCACGCAGAACGGGTGCTTGGGCTTGCATCTCTGGCTGTATTCCCAATTGCGCAGGCATCGCTCCGGGCCAGAGCAGAACAGCTCCCGTGCTAAAAACCGATAATGCCGCAACGATGAGCAATTTCGTGTTGAATACCTTCATAGATTACCGTGCTCCCTTCTGGGCCTTTGCCCATTCCATTAGTTCGTTCAGCTTTGCTTTAGTAGCTTCGGGCAACGCTTCTTGTAGAGGGGCCATTCCGGGGCCAGGCATCGGCCGGTCTACGATAATCATACCTACCATCCCCTGCTCCTGATGAGGATGGCAGAAGTAGTTGTAGACGCCTCCAACAGTGAAGGTGTACTCGAACGATTCCCCAGGGGTGCGAAGGTGGTCGGACTGCCAAGGTTTGGCTTCCTCGGGTATGCGCATCGGCCGCACCCCGTGCTCTTCATTCTCTTCGCTATGGCCGTCCGAGGCATGGTCACTATCTCCCGGATGGAAGGCGATTGTGTCGTGCAGCCCGTTTTCTACTTCCCAACGGACGGTATCGCCAGGTGCGATCATCAAACGATCCGGCTCGAAGACGTTCTCCACTTTGTCGCCAGACACTCTCGTCACCATCTTGACGACCCAGACTTTACCACTTTTGAATATCTCTTTTTTTTCATTTGTTTGATTGCCCTGGCTAGTCAGCATGAACCAGCCGCCTACAGTAAGAATGGTCACGGCGACTGCGGCCACGAGTACCCAGGGCTCAAGTTTCAGTAAGACACTACGATTTTGCATTTTCGTTTGGCTCCTTTGTACGGTTTATCCAGAGAGGCGGCGTAGTGACCCCAATCTTAAGGGTTGAGTATGATGGCCTTCCATCACAAAACTGGGGCCCGCGCCTCTTACTTCTCTACGACTAACGGTGCCTTCATGCCCTCGGCATAGAACGTGGGACCTCCGGCGCTTTTCAAACTGAAGTCACCGAGTTCCCATTCACCGATTGCTTTTTCGGGAACCAGCAGCTCGATCTCGGCAAAGCCTTTGGGCTCTAAAGTCGTGAACGCCAGAAAAGGCTCAAAAGGAGCTTCTTCAAAGCGTTGCTCGTCGAGCTTGGGCTTGCGACCGACATGAATAGAGTGAGTAAACTTGCCTTCGCAGTGTGCGGTTAGCAAGAGAATCTCGCCAACCTTGAGCTTCATCGCTCCGTTCTTGTCGACTTTAACGGTTTTGCCATCACTGCCCTTGAATTCCCACCGGAAGTAATTTTCTCCGGCGTATAAATGCAGTTCACGCATTGCTTCTTTCTTATGGGCATAGGTGGTCTGTCGAGGGAGCGCGGTTGTTAGTCCAGTGATAGCAATGGCACTAGCGGCTTTCAAAAGATTGCGGCGATTCATTAAAGAAACCTCCTAACTCAAAATGGCAATACAACACAACACGGGCCAGAGACCCGGAACGTTTGGCTTATGCTGTTTACGGGATAAAGCTACTGAGTTAGGCAGTCAGTCGCGGAGGCCTCTCAAGGTTGAAGAGGTCAATGCGTTTGTAATACAGGTTGTCAAAATGAGAGAATTGATGAGTGACAGGCGGCATTACCGCGAGCTCAGTGTTCGCAACAAGGCAACACGAGGATGAACTCCCAGAGTGATGACATGCAGAATGATTGTGGCCATCCTGGTGCGTGTGCGCTGCACCATGCTCTGATGACGCTGCCAGTCCCACAATTGTTGCGCTAAAGGGGAGCAAACAGGCAATCATAAAGACTATCAGACGCTTCTTACTCATTTTCATTTTTTTTAATCATATCCCTGGCTTCATCTATCCCAGTGAATTGGAATTCCCCAATCTAATCTATAACGAGAGTCATGTCAAGGAAGTTTGTCCAAGTGCTGAACCAATCCGAACGCAATTTTTCTCCGATGAAATGGGTTGAAGGAAGTACTGCAAGATTGCTCGCGATTGCTTTAGGGTTCAGCGATGGGACAGCAGCTCGCGGCGGTGCAACTCAGCTTAAGATATTCGATAAGCTGAATTCACCGCCGCGAGGACCGAACAGTTTATAGACAGCATACCAGCGCATACTTACAGAAGATTTTGCATTCACACCGTCATTCATACCTCAGTGCTTCGACGGGAGCCAGCCTCGCCGCATTGCGCGCCGGAAAGAAACCCGACAGTGCTCCCAAGACGAATGAGAAGCTCAAGACACCGAATATCAGGACGGGGGAGAAGCCTACTTCTAAAGATGTCCCTTCGATCACCAGGGGGGCGAGGAATTTGATGCCCACGGCGATCGCTAATCCGCTGAGGGTCCCTAACAACCCGCCCACGAGCCCCATAAATCCCGACTCCAACAAGAAGAACGTCAGAATATGGCGACGCCGGGCTCCGACAGCTTTCATAACGCCAATCTCGCGCGTGCGCTCCAAGACGGCCGTATACATCGTGTACATTATCCCGACTCCTCCGACGAGCAAGGAAATCGATGCAATTCCAGCCAAAGCCACACGGAGGATGCCGACCAAGTTCTGCATCAGGTCGCGCATGTCTTCGGTGGTATGCACGTTCAGATCGTTCTTGCCTCGTTGTGCTTCGACCGTATGCTTGATGTGCGTGACGACTTGCTTCAGATCGGCGCCCTTGGCTGTGCTGATCAAGACATACGAGATGCGCTCCTTCTCGTCCACCAACTGCTGCATCGTTTGAATCGGGATAAAAATCGCATAGTTGACATCCGGGTCGTTGCGCTTTTCCAAAATACCAACGACTTCGAACTCCTGCGTTTCAATCGTAAACTTGCCTCCTACCGAGAGACCTAAGTCTTGGGCGACTTGGCTCCCCAGCGCCGCTGCTTGCCTTTCTTCGGATTTGAAGATTCGGCCCGTCTCAGGTGTGTAATACGCCGGAAAGGCCTGCATCAACTCGGAAGACATTCCCCAGGTCATCAAATAGCCTTCGCGTTTGCCGGCGCTCACGTAGGGAGTCTTGATCAGCACTCCATCGGCAGCTTGTACGCCCACGATCTCTCGCAACGGAGCAATATCCAACTTGAAAGTATTCGCACCGGCTAGAGCGCCAGTGCCCAAACGATGATCGCCATGTCCTGTGATCATAATCACGTTATAGCCGAAGGCTTCAAATTCTTTGTTGATGGATTGCTGCATCCCTTCTCCAAGAGAGACCAGAGCGACTACTGCTGAGACTCCGATGAGAATCCCAATAATGGTCAGCCAACTGCGCTTGGGACGCTGACGCAAATTGCGAACCGATAGCCGAATCGTATCAAGCAACATGATCTTCCTCCTGTTGAATAAGCCGTACAGACGCACTGCCGTTGGTATTCAAGACACTCTGCTTCGGTGTAAAATTTTCCCAGATACGCCCGTCTTTGATGCGCACAGTTCGGTGCGCATAGACGGCCGCTTCCGGGTTGTGGGTCACGAGAATGATCGTCTTGCCTTCTTGGTTGAGTTGCTTCAAGAATTGCATGATCGTCTCGCCGGACTCAGAGTCCAGATTCCCGGTCGGCTCGTCAGCCAAAATAATTTCTGGATCGCTGGCAAGAGCACGAGCGATCGCTACGCGCTGGCGCTCTCCACCAGAAAGTTGCGAAGGCCTGTGATGAATTCTTTCTTCAAGTCCGACTTTTTTGAGTAACTCTTCAGCGCGCGTACTACGCTGAAGACGATGAACTCCCTGAAAATACAACGGCAACTCGACATTCTCTTGCGCCGTGAGTGTAGGGATTAAATTGAAGGTCTGGAAGACAAAGCCGATCTTCTTTCCCCGGATTTGAGCCAGCGTATCTTCGTCAAGATGCGTCACATCGCGCCCATCGAGACGGACGGTGCCGTCACCGGGCAAATCCAGGCAACCGAGCAAGTGCATGAGCGTCGACTTGCCTGAGCCGGAGGGACCCATAATCGCCACAAACTCACCGGGGCTAACGTCCATGCTCAGCCCTCTGAGGGCATGAACTTGGGTCTCGCCCATGGGATAAGTCTTTTGCACGTCTTCTAAGCGAATCATAGAAGTCTCCTTGTTATTTCGCGAAGACAAACTCGTGCGGCTCTTCGCCTACAGCAATCGTGGCGCTAATCTGGTATGCGCTCAGGTCAATGACGATTAGATTATTGGAGTCTCGATGGGTCACCAGGATACTGCGCCCGTCGGGGCTTACTCTCAGATGATTCGGTCCTTTGCCCCCGGAGGGGAACGCGGCCAATGCGGTATTCCCCATGGGGATAGCCAAGGGAGTGATCGTATCTGCACCACGATTAGCCACGAAGAGCATCAGTCCTGTAGAGTTTAAGTCAATTCCATGGGGCTCTTTGCCTGTGGGAATTGTAGCCATGACCTTGCGAGACGCGACATCGATGACACGAACATCCCCGGATCGGGTATGGGTCACGAAGACACTCTTGCCGTCCCGGCTGAAGGCCAAGTGATCCGGCCCATCTCCCACGGGAATCGTCGCGATCACTTTTTGCGCTATGGTATCGATGACCGAAACTTGGCTTGATTTGTCATCGGCCGTCCAAAGTTCTCTGCCATTGGGGCTGAGCACGAGATATTGCGGGCTCTTGCCTACTGGGATTTCAGCGATGGCCTTGCGCGTCTCCAGATTAAGAACGGAGACACTGTTCGCACGGATATTCGTCGTATATGCCCGTTTTGCATCCGTACTCAAGACAATGTGATGACTGCCGTCGCCACTCTCGATCGTAGCGACAATGGTCCGTTTGGAAAGATCAATCATACTGATATCCGAAGACTTGGAGTTGGCGACATAGAGCGTGCGCCCGTCAAGGCTAAGCGCTAGCCCATGGGGCGTTGTGCCCACAGGAATCGTCGCCACAACAGACTTGGTTACCCAATTCACAATAGAGACCGTGTTAGATTTTGCGTTGGCCACGTAGACAATATCCGAGGTTGTTTGCTGAGCTTGAGCCATCGACAAACTGACTATAGCGAGCAATATTCCAAGTGTTATCATTCTTGTGTGTATTTGTCTCATGTTCAGGACTTTCGCTCAAGGGGGCTGAAAAGCAGGAATTCGAGGGTTGCATAACTCCGCCCGCAAGTAATCTCGGAAGAGATCCGTCTTCACTTGGTAGAGGGTCTTATTCAACTGCGT
>Ga0247727_10017415_pt1 | contig 11443 bp, 12 predicted proteins | sample WisWelCaveWW1625_FD_202498 | JGI IMG/M metagenome (GOLD analysis project Ga0247727, IMG submission 202498) | Biofilm microbial communities from Wishing Well Cave, Virginia, United States - WW16-25 | ecosystem: Environmental > Aquatic > Deep subsurface > Groundwater > Cave microbial mat | place... | reverse complement strand
CATGACGCTGATGCGGATGCCCTTGACGATATGGGGCATTTTTACGGCCACGGTTTTGGCGCTGCTGGCCTTTCCCGCCTTGTTCGTCAGCGCCATCATGATGTTGTTCGACCTGCTGCTGGGCACGAGTTTCTTCATGCCCGCCCTCGTCTCGATGGGACAACAGGGCGAACACACGGGAGGCAGTCCGTTGTTGTTTCAGCACCTGTTCTGGTTTTTCGGCCACCCCGAGGTCTACATCGTCGCCCTGCCGGCCTTCGGCATCGTCTCCGACCTGCTCAGCGTCCATGCGAGAAAAAACATCTTCGGCTACCGGATGATGGTGTGGGCGATCGTGGCCATCGGCGGGCTCAGTTTCCTGGTGTGGGCGCACCACATGTACGTCAGCGGCATGAACCCGTACTTCGGCTTCTTTTTCGCCACCACCACGCTGATCATCGCGGTGCCCACGGCCCTCAAGGTCTACAACTGGGTCCTGACGCTGTGGCACGGCAACATCCAGCTCACCGTTCCCATGCTGTTCGCCATCGGCTTCATCTTCGCGTTCATACACGGCGGCTTGACCGGCCTGTTCCTCGGTAACGTGACCGTGAGCGTACCGCTTTCGGACACCATGTTCGTGGTCGCCCACTTCCACATGGTGATGGCGGTGGCGCCGATCATGGTGGTGTTCGGGGCGATCTACCACTGGTATCCGAAAATCACCGGGCGCATGCTCGACGACACGATGGGCAAGATTCACTTCTGGGCCACCTTCCTCGGGACCTATGCCATCTACATGCCGATGCATTACCTGGGGTTTTTGGGCGTGCCGCGCCGGTATTACGCGGTTGGCGGCACGGATTTCATCCCCGAATCGGCGCATTCGCTGAACGCCGGCATCACCATTGCCGCGTTGATCGTGGGCGCTTTCCAAGTGGTGTTTTTGTACAACCTGGTCTGGAGTTATTTCAAAGGCAAGCCATCGGGGGGCAATCCCTGGGGCGCCACCACGCTGGAGTGGCAAACCCCCGACACCCCGCCGACGCACGGCAACTTTGGCAAAGAGCTGCCGGTCGTCTATCGCTGGGCGTACGACTACAGCGTGCCGGGCGCCGACCAGGACTTCATACCGCAGAATGTCCCGGCGCAAGAGGTTGCCCGCAGGTGAGTATTTTTCATCAATTGGCGGCCAAACCCTGGGCCACGGACCAGGGCAAGCTCGACGACCTTTACGCTGGAGGCGCATCTTCCGGGCTTGCGAAGAAACTCGCGCTGAGGGTGTTTCTGGCGGTGGTCGCGGTCCTGTTCATGCTTTTGGTTACCGCCTACGGCGGCCGGATGGCGTATGAGGACTGGCGTCCCGCGCCGCAAGTAAACCTGTTGTGGGCAAATACGATGGTGCTGATCTTGAGCAGCGTCGCCTTGCAATGGGCGCAGTATTCGGTACGTCGCGGGCAGATGGACGCCATGCGAGTGGGACTTCTCGCCGGCGGGGCGTTCACCGTGGTTTTCCTGTTCGGCCAGGTCCTGGCCTGGCGGCAACTCGCCGCGATGGTTTATTTTGAAGTAACCAATCCGGCGATCGCGTTTTTTTATCTGATCACCGGATTGCACGGGCTGCATCTTTTGGGCGGCCTGGTGGCCTGGGGCAGAACCGTCGCCAGGGTGTGGGGCGATTTCGACGTGGCGAAGGTCAGGCAGAGCGTGGAGTTGTGTACCGTTTACTGGCACTTCCTGCTGCTGGTCTGGCTGGTCCTCTTTGGTCTGCTGTTCACCGGGAATAATCTGGACCTTTTATTGAAGCTTTGCGGGATCAGGTAAAAAGGCCCAAAGCACATGACACAAGCCGCTCCGGCAAATACCGCGGAAACCCTCCCGCTGGCTGACGGCGTGCAAGGCATTGTCGCCGACTGGTCCTCCGACCAGCGGGCGTTCAAGAACGTCCCCTGGGGCAAGGCCATGATGTGGATCTTCCTCCTCAGCGATACCTTCATCTTCAGCAGTTTCTTGATCTCGTACATGACGGTGCGAATGTCCACCACGGAGCCCTGGCCCAACCCCAGTGAGGTCTTCGCGTTGACGCTCTTCGGCAAGAGCATCCCTCTCATCCTGATCGCCATCATGACCTTCGTCCTGATCAGCAGCAGCGGGACGATGGCCATGGCGGTCAAATTCGGTTATGAAAAAAATAAAAAGATGAGCGCTATCTTGTTGCTGATCACCGCGGCATTGGGCGCCACCTTCGTTGGCATGCAGGCCTTTGAGTGGACCAAGCTGATCCAGGAGGGGGTACGCCCCTGGGGCAACCCCATGGGCGCGGCCCAGTTCGGCTCGGCCTTTTTCATGATCACCGGCTTCCATGGCACGCACGTGTCGATCGGCGTGATATTCCTGATCATCGTCGCGATCAAGGTTCTGCGGGGTGATCTGGATCACGAGAGGCCGGGCTTTTTGACCGGCAGGAAGGGAAAATACGAGATCGTCGAAATCATGGGCCTGTACTGGCACTTCGTCGATCTGGTGTGGGTATTCATCTTCGCGCTCTTCTATCTTTGGTAAGGGATATCGTGGCACACGCACAGGGGCAACAACCGGCCATCGCGGCGCACGCACAAGGCCAGCAACATCCGATCGGTATTTATCTCAAGATCTGGGGATTGCTGTTTGTTCTCAGCACCGCGTCTTATCTGGTCGATTACTTCCACTTTCAGGGCTACCTGAGGTGGTTTCTAATCATCGTGTTCATGTTGCTGAAGGCCGGGCTGATCGTTGCCGTCTTCATGCACATGATGTGGGAGCGGCTGGCCCTGATGTATGCGATTCTGGTTCCGTTGCTGTTGTTGATGGTGCTTCTGGGCATCGGGGCGCTTGAAGCGGACTACACATTTTTCACGCGGGGCGTCTTTTTCCTGAAAGGATTGTTGTAGCAATGACCAAAAAAAGCTACGCGATGCACGTGTCGATGATCCTTGGGGCCAGTGCAGTGTTGCTGCTGTTTTTCTTCGTTCTGGTGGCCCATCACCGCGACATCCCCGACCGGGTCCGGCTGGACCGCAGCGCGCTGCTGTCCACCGCTACGAGCGTGGCCGAGCGGATCAAACCGGTTGGCCAGGTCAGCGTCCAATCGGCCGAAACTCGGCCGGAGCCGGTAAAAACCGCGGTGGCCGCGGCGCCCGCCAGCCGCGACGGGCAACAGATTTACCAGGCTACTTGCTTCGTCTGCCACGGTGCCGGTATCGCCGGCGCGCCGAAGCTGGGTGATAAGGGCCAGTGGGCCAAGCCCATCGCCAAGGGCCTCAATACTCTCTACGCCAGCGCCGTCAATGGGCTGCAGGGGAGCGCGGGAGCGATGCCGATGCCGGCCAAAGGCGGCAACCCGGCGCTGAGCGACGCCGAGGTCAAGGCCGCCGTCGACTACATGGTGGCGCGGTCGAAGTAAGCCGATTCCGTTGGCGCGCGGTTCTCATTTGCGGACCTCGAAGGCGACGGGTAACACCAGGCCGCCGCGGAATTCCAGGTTGACGACCACCGGGTCGCCGGCGCGCAGTGTCCGTTTCGGCTTCATCAGCATCAGGTGATAGCCTCCCGGCGCGAAGATCAAACTCGCGTTGGCTGCAAGCTCGATCCGCGGCGTGTGCGCCATGCCCGCCATGCCGTCCTTGACGACAGTGCGGTGAATCATCACGCTCTCGAACCCGGAACTGCTCGCGGCCACGAGCATTTGCGGCCGCGACGTGTTGTTTCGCAACTCCATGTATCCCGCCATCATCGCCATGCCGGGCGGCGTTTCGCGGATCCAGGCATCGCCTACGGAAACCGCATCGCCCGCTTCAAGCTCCCGCACCACTTTGAAACGCCTGCCGATAGCCTCCGCATCATGGGGCGGCGTGAACACGGCATGATATCGGGCCCGCGGATCCAGCAGAAATACCGCCGTGCTGTGAGTGACGGGATAGTTTTCCACACCCGGTGCGATCGCAACCTGATACGGGGCGCCCAGTTGACCAGCCAGGTTACCGATCTGCGCGTCGTCTCCCGTCACGCCGACAAAGCTCGCATCAAAATAGCCCACGTATTGCCCGAGCTTGCCGGCGGTATCGCGATTCGGATCTACCGAGATAAAGACGAATTGGATATCTTCGGCGCCGGCCGCATTCCTGGCGATGTAGTCACGCGCGCGGGCCAGTACCGCCAGGGTCGTCGGACAGACGTCCGGGCAATGGGTGAAGCCGAAAAAGAGAAACGACCATTTGCCCTTCAAGCTCGCAAGATCAAATACCCGATTCTTGTGATCGCTGAGCGCAAAGGCCGTCAACGGCTTCGGCTCGGGAAACAACGTGATCACCTGACTCGGCAGCAACACGGCCCGCGAATCGTGTTCCCGATACACGTCAGCGAGCCACACTCCGGCAAGCATCGCGGCCAGCGCGACGCTCGTTATCATGATGCTGAATTTGAGAGATATTTTGTTCATGACTGCTCGATCAGAAAATCCTGAGCCCGAGAGGTATTCTGAACTCACAAAGCACGCGCAGTGTGGGCTTTACTTCCCGTTGCTGAGCGGATGGCGGCAAAAAAATAAAGTAACCCGTAGGTATTAAGGCTTTGGCAATTCCGGCCGTTGCTTGCGGCGAGCCTGCGCGTTTCGTACAGCGACTATTTCCGCAAGGTCTTTGAGAAGCCGCTTTCCATTCGCTGAGCTTCGGTCGATTTCGGCTATGAGTTTTCGATTGCTGCTTTCTAGTGCATACAAGGCCGCCGATGTGTAGTCCGGACTCGCATTGGCGCGAGTAAACCGCGCTACCAAGCACGCGATCTTGTAGGCATTGCGCTGGTCGCCTGTTCTTTCGTAATAAACATAGTCTAGGATCTCCATTTTCCAGTCGTAATCCTTGGCGGCACGAGCGATATCTTTGGGCCAACCCGCAAAAAAGAAATCTTCTCTGTCGTTTTGCAACCATTGCCCAATATCGGAGATGCCGCGAGTCTCCTCGATCGCGTTCTTATATCGGGGTGAGGACACGCAGTTATGGCGAATCAACTCAGTAAGTCTTGCTTCCGCCTCGGTCGGAAACTTAAGATCATGCCTACAAGTGACTGCCAATATGAATTCCGGAAGCTGTACACCATGTCCATCCTCGCTAGCCCTTCTTTGCCAATCTAGAAATCGCTCGACTGTGCGATTGATGCGAAGCATTCCAGGAGGCTTTGGGTAGTAGTATTCGCAAAAATCAAGGTTGACGTAGTCATAGGGGAAGGAGTTCTTGACGTTTAGATGCGTCCGCTTCAACTGCAGTCTGTCGATCTTGGAATAGTCGTCCTGCAGCCGCTCGTCCTCCATTTTGGCTGCAATGCTGTCGAGCGTTGGAAATTGAGCGGTGAAGTCATCGTCCTCAAAAAGCACAATATCCTCGAGCTTTCCCAGAAACCCAGCATCTTCTCTAGCAATTAGATCTCTTATCTCTACATATTGCTCTGCGTCGCACTCGCAAAACTGTATTGAACCTATCGAGAAGTTCTCCGGATCGAGCTTTAGTATTCCTTCCCTTAGCAGCATAAACACGTCAATCATTGGCCGCGCACAGAGCGTGAAATAGCGCATAGGTCGCGCGTTGCCGATACGCCCTGCGAGAGCTCGCCAATGAGGAAGCCAGTAATGAAGTCGTTTACTGTGCTTTTTCGTGTCGTTCCACCACTTATCAAACTGTGTCACGCGCTATAGCTCGGAGAAGATTTCGGCTAGGAGTCTGTAGAAGATTTCGCGGCGTCGAGCCGCTGTAGCCTCATCATTAGATCGTTCAAACGCGATTACTAATTTCTCTACAATGGGGGCGTGCTTACGCCGCCGGAATAGCGGCTGGAGGAGCGGGTGAGTTCTGTCTATTTCTATTTGTCCTCGTCGAGTTTCAAACTCGACGGGCGAAACCGCTGCTGGTTTGGCCTTCCGGTCGCTTTTCGGTTTGTCTATCGCTTGGATCTTGCGAATTGCATCGCCGGTCGTCTTGCGGTAACTCTCCACAAAACGCGTTTCTCGTTCCGCTGCAGCAAGGCTTCGACGCTTTTGGTTCCGCGCTTTCTCTTCAGTCCATGTTTCAGGAAAAATTCGATCGTGAAGTAGAGAATGAATATAGGACTGAACCCGTATGTAATGTGGATGCAATTCATTGAAACTATCTCGGTCGATGTTTAGGGCGTCCTCGAATCCACTCTTTACGAATAGCTCGCACGAAATCATGCTGTAGCGCGGACCCTCCGCATAGGGATAGGTCAGCATGCTGTTGTCGTACTTCCCTATCGCAACATTGTGCAAGCGAATCAGAACGCCTTGAATATCCCTTGGATAGAGCCGGCCGGTTTGCTGGAACAGATAACCAGTAAATTCCAGGGGGCTACCTGCCACATCTTTGTTTGAGTAACGAATCTCATACAAATTGAAACGTTCATCTGATTTCTTTAGGGTTACTTGGTGTTGAGTGACAGCTAGGCGCTCCCTTGCTGACCCATCAACAAGTTCGAATGTCTCTTTTTGCGATTTTGTAATTCGACAGTCTTTGACTGTGTGGCCATCACGATCCGATGGAAGGCAACACGGATGCGTCAACGACATATTGTCTACCTCAACGCGAAACGCAAACTTCTGCAATTCCGTCTGACGATCGCGAATCATGGGTAGCTGCACCGCTACGTTTCGATCAGCTACGTATGGCAGAGGTGACGCTAGTGCAAGTCCAAATAGAAGTTGATCGTAGTCAGAGAGCAGGTTAAGGGACCGTATTGTGGTCTTCTTGTCGTATATGGCATCAAGATAAGTATTGAAGGTCTTATATGGCTCCATCACATTAAAGACCTTCTTGTTCGCGTAGCGCTTCAGAGAACGCATTCGTTTCCGGAACGGCTCGCGCGCATACTTTGTAAAAATTCGCAATCCATGCTTAGCAGGATCATATTGTTCATCGACAATTTGAAATTGACCTCCTTGAATTTGTTCATCAGCATCCGAACTCGATGAACGCCGGACTAACTTATCCATCTCCGTGCGCGTATATGCAGGGAACAAGATGGTGGCGCGGAAAGCGGACTTGCTGTCCTTGTGATGAGAGATGATGTCAAATCGTGTACAGATTTGAGCGAGGGAAAGTATGCCAAGACCCAAACGTCCAATGAAGGGTCGCTGCAATTCCGGGGTCACAACCTTGTTGCTTATGCGTTTGTAACTGCTCCCGATACCTCTATTCATTAGTCGCTGGAATTCGTCCGGCGACATGCCAGAGCCGTTGTCTTCGCATGAAAAGGTCTCAAATCTCGGAAAGTCAGTATGGATCCGCACAAGCTTTGAATCGGCGTCGAAGGAATTTGAAATTAGCTCCTTTATTGCCCCTGCCGGAGTCCGATACAAGCCCTGGGACAAATGCCCGAACACTTTCGCGGACAGGTAGATTGGGCGCCACGGCTCGCTCATACAAACTCCACTAGAAATCTCAGCGAGATGACTTCCGAAATATCAGAATTTTCTCTGACAATGTTCGAACACCTGTTGAACCTCGTGCCTTCTTCCACTCTATGATGTCGTCCAAGCGGAAGCCCTGTGAATGAGAGGTGGCAATTCCTGCGAGGATTTTGGGTGTATCGACATAAAGACCAAGCAGGGACTGTTGATCACGTACTACATAGGCGCAGCGCCCACCAGGTCGCAGCGTCCGCATAGCGCTTCGCAGATGACGAACCATTCCGCCGAAATACTCGCGGACCATCTGTCCATACAGTTTGGAGAAGCGATCCGTATGTTTGATTGCACGTCTATCCAATGTGCGCGCAATGCGGCGAACAGCCAGATACCGGGCGGAATAGCGCTCGTCGTCAGCGTGGTTCTTGTATAGACCCTTCGTATTGCATCGAACCATACTTTGTTTGAGAGGTTGCAGATCGACAGCCATACGGACGTAGCCCAAAATAACCAGTTCTAGCCGAGAATTCCGAGTGTAGTCATGTTCATTTGGATATGGGGGTGAAGTAATTACGAAGTCGACGCCCTTTGGAGCTGCACCTCTTAGTGCCTCATCGCGGCGCGAATCGCCTAGGAAGACCCTTGTTGACGCATTTGCACGCTTTTGTCCCGCTATTTGGGTGAGATCGTCAATCATCTTTTCGGCGTGACGCGTAAAACTACTGTTCACTGCAAATCGCCTCGGCTCAGAAAGGCAATAAACCTCCGGGCCGAACTTTATATCGGCAATTCGATTCACAAGTGCGGATATCAACGCAAGCTGAAAAAATCGATGCTCGGGAGGTTTGTGTACTGTTTTTTTGATGGCCGCTCCAAGCGCTATCACCTTTCTTGCCTTATGAAGTGAAATCCAACCGCGTCCAATCATCCCGCTGCCTTTTAGGTACTGTAGTGCGGGATCCTCGTCAGTCGCACCCCTGCGCTCGATAGCACCCGCTGCGTCAAGGACGCGTTTTAGACTGGTAGTTAGTGCGTCTGGATCAAGGCGCCAATTGGTCTTTACAAGCGACGCCAAAACGCAAACAGGATTGGCATCGATCCCGATTGACGTTATTCCCTGTTTTTTACATTGGACGAGTGTTGTCCCGGCCCCACAGAACGGATCAAGCACTGTCTGGTCCGATCCAACGGAGAATCGGTCAAGGAGGCTTTGGACAAGTTCCCAGTCGAACCCCATGATGATGCGATACCACTGATGGATGGCATCCTCAGCGATTTCCGATAGGAGAGCATCGTCCTGGCATTCGGACGGTAGTAGCGCTCCCGTCGTCAGCGGCGTTCTTTCCACTCAGAAGGATAATAACATCCAGAAAACAAGGCGATGTCCCGGAATTTGTTGAACGGATAAATTGAAGGTAGCGGCTCCTTTTGCTTGCATATGGAATGCAATTGTCCAGTTAGCGTGCCGTTTGTGATTGCCGTTGCCACAAAGAGGCGAGCCACACCGCACCGGCTGCACACCCCAATACAACCAGACCCTTACCCGCCGCGAACTGACTTTCGAGCGAGTACGCGTTGCAAAGCCGAAGGTCAGTGGTCGCGTAGTACAAGCCGAGCCACACCGTCATGGGCAGCGTGTAGCCGACAAAGAACAGTTGCACGAGCAGGGGTGCGCGCTGCATTGAGTGCCGCAGTGCGGCGCCGCAGAGCCAGAGCGTGATGATCTTCGCCATGTCGGTTGCGGGCATGACCACCGCGCGATCGATCGATGACGGGATCATCCAGTAGCCCGCGATCAAGGTGGTGACGATGAATCCCGTCAAGCCGAAACGGTTGAACCGTTCGAGCAACGCTGGAGCTTGCCGCGCCCACCAGTGCCCGGCCACAAGCCAGCCGCCAAGCACCAGGAGCGGCATCTGCACCAGCATGTGCCACACCATGCTTTGCTCGATGAGCGGCCGCAAGGGTGGCAAGGAGAGTGCTGCTCCGCCCACCATCACTACTGCCGGCAGCCACCGTCGACGTTGGGCCACGCGCATGCTCCGCCAGTCGCTATCTGGACAAAGCAAGTTCAAGTGCGGCGCCAGGCTCGGTGGTGTCGACGATGCGGACCAGCCGCGCCTCGCGGTCAATGATGTGCAGCGCGGCGTTGTGTTCGAACTCGCCCAGCGGCGCCGGCACGACCATGATCCCGAAGGTGTCGAGCAGCCGGCGGCGATCCTGCGTTTGGTCCAGGCTGACGATCCGCCAAGCTTCGGGGTGCATACGCATGCGCAAGGCATAGTCCCGCAGCGACGCCGGCCTGTCGTTGGCGGGGTCGAAGCTGATCGAGAGCAGCCCTACCCGGCCTTGCAGACCGCGGGCGACGATCTCGCTCTGCAGTTGCTGGTAGATGGTTCCAAGCGAAGAGCAGACGGTCTGGCATCGCGTGTAAACGAAGTCCACGATCCAGACACGGTTCCCGTGAGTGAGCAAATCGCGCAAGGACTGCTTGCCGCCCGAGGCGTCGAAGACCGTGAAGTCCGGAATCGACACGGGCTGCCGCGCAACTTCACTGCGCCGCAGGTTCTCCGTGGTGAAGGCTCGTCCGCGATCGGTGGCGCTGTAGACGAAGCCGAAACCCACGACCAGCGCGATCAGGCATGCCGCGAACGTCGGCAGCAGACCGGCGGCCGGATCGGTGCGGTCAAGAGATGGGCTTGAGCTCTTGTCCACCTTTGAATGGCGTGGTGCGATCTTTAGTCGCTTCACGCAGTGTCTTCACGGTTTCAGTCCTCACTGCCGGTACCTTGTTGCCCCAATCGGACCGGATGTAGCTGAGGACAGCTGCCAGTTCGTCGTCGCTCAGGGTATTGAATGCCGGCATGGCGCCGCTGTACTTGGCGCCCTTGACCTCGATCTCGCCGTCGATTCCGTGCAGCAGGATGTTGACCAGCACTTTCTCGTCGCCGATGACCCATTCAGCGCCGGCCAGCGGCGGGAAAACACCTGCCAGGCCAAGTCCGGTGGCCTGGTGACAGACCGCACACCTGGCCCCGAAGACTTGCTTGCCGTCAACTTTCGCCATGCTCCCCGCGACTTGCTCCGGCGGGCGCAAGGAAGCGATCGTTCGCTGATCGCCATAGGCCGAGTCTTCACCGGAGGGAGTGGAGTAAATGTAGAACCCTCCCCACATCGTCATGGCACCCAGCAACATCACGAGGAACCAATGCAACGGGCGGTTGCTCTCGTCGGGGTCACCATGTTCCCGCTGTAGCGCGCGGCTGGGCTGCGGGGGGTCGCGGCGGTTCATCGCTTCTCCGGCAACGCGGGATAGGTGCGGTCAAGTGCCAACAGATACGCCACCAGAGCCAGCGCTTCAGGCTTGGCAACCACCACCTCGCCGGGCTTGGCAAATGCCGGCGGCAGCTTCACCACCGTGTCATCGGCCTGCGCTTGCCCTTGCCTGATTTCGAACAGCTGCGGGTACGGCGGCATGATGGACCCGGGCGTGTAAGCCCGCGGTTGGTACAAGTGCCCGAGTTGCCAGTCTTTGCTGGGCTGGCGGGCCCCGATGTTCAAAAGATCGGGCCCGGTTCGCATCGTGCCCAGCAGGTGTGGCGTGTCGTAGGCGTAATCCCCCGCCACCGAAGCGCGGCCCCAGCCGCGGGCAAAGTCCGGCGCTTGCTTGAGATCGCGCGGTTGCTGCGAGTGGCAGTACACGCAGCCATTGGCGATGTAAGACTTGCGGCCGGCCAGTTGCTCATTGGTGTAGGGCTTCAGGCCCGCAGGCGGCTTGACGTTCTCCAGCAACAAGTAGGGCAACACCACCAGGACGCCCGTGGCCCCGCCGAGGATCACCATCGCTCCGATGACCAGACGAAGCTCGTCCATTTCCCAAAAGCTCTTGCCCGCGCTCATGCCGCCGCCTTTTTTCTTCCCAAGCGCAGGAGCATCGCCGGCTCGAGCAACGCCGCGCCAAGCCGCGTCGGCCCGAACTTCCAGCCCATGGCGAAGAAGTGGGCTGCAAACACAAGG
>Ga0247727_10017414_pt1 | contig 11444 bp, 9 predicted proteins | sample WisWelCaveWW1625_FD_202498 | JGI IMG/M metagenome (GOLD analysis project Ga0247727, IMG submission 202498) | Biofilm microbial communities from Wishing Well Cave, Virginia, United States - WW16-25 | ecosystem: Environmental > Aquatic > Deep subsurface > Groundwater > Cave microbial mat | place... | reverse complement strand
ATGCGCGGTCGATCCCGCGGCGCCCAAGGGCTACCTGTGCACGCCGTCCCTGCACGACATCGGCGTCGGTGCCTTCGCGGAGCTCGGGTACGCCTCGGCGATCGCCGCCTCGGCCGATCAGTTCGTGATCGGATGGGTGAACGACGTCAATCGCGCGCTGCCCGTCGACGCCGTCCTCACCCGCCTCGACGCCACGCCCGACGAGATCGGGACCGAGACGGTCATCGGCGCGATCCCCGCGCTCCCCCCGAGCGCCGTCTCGGTCGCCTACGACCCGGCGGGTGACGTCTTCGTCCTCGCCTGGGCCCGCGAGGCCGACGTCTGGGCGGGCCAGATGGACGGCGACGGTGCGCTCGTCGGCGCATCGGTGCGGGTCGCGAACGACGCCGTCAACGAGCTGTACGGCCCCGCCGTCGCGTGGTCGGACGCCGGCGAGGGCGTCCTGGTGTACGGAAGCGCGCTCGGAGGCGGGGCGGCCACGACGCTACGGATGCAGCCGCTCGACGAGGGAGCGGATGCGGCGGGCTCGGCGGTGGACCTGATGGACGCCGCCATGCCGGACCACCGGGCGCAAGCAGACGTAGTCTGGAACGGATCCGAGTACGCGGTCGTCTCCCCGGCTTCCACGGAGTACGACGGGATCGCCGAGGCCGTGGACGTCGTTCGCTTCCAGCCCGACTCGCGCTCCTCGCAGGCCCAGACCTCGATCTCGGCCGCCGCCGCGATCGCCGTCGGCTCCCACGCCGCGATCGCATGGAGCGGCACGGAATACGCTCTCGTGTGGACCGACGACTCGGACGGCGGCGATCAGGACGTGTGGTTCAGGCGGTTCAGCTGCGAGTAGGGGAGTAGGGGACACGCTCCCCCCTTCTAACGCCATGTAATCACAGTAGTTTTAAGAGCATTTCACCAGGCACCCGGGCGGGAGGGGGAGCTTCGCCGGCGTGGAGGTGCCTGGTGAAATGCTCTTAAAACTACTGTGATTACATGGCGTTAGAAGGGGGGAGCGTGTCCCTAATAGTAATAGCCCCATTCGTCGGTGCACTCGCCCGCGTTGCACCAGAAGCCGGCGTCGATGTCGCAGCGGTTGCCGCACTCGCCGCAGTTGCGCCAGTCCCAGTCGAGGTAGGCGCAGACGCCTCCGCAGTTCGTCGAGCCGGCGGGGCAGGGGCGGCAGCGTCCTGCGACGCACATCGGCTGAGCGTCCGGGCAGACGTTGCCGCACTCTCCGCAGTTGCCGACGTCGGAGTCCGTGTTCGTGCACCGGCCTCCGCAGTTCTCGGTCCCCGGGGAGCAGGCGCAGGTGCCGCCCACGCAGCCCATGTCGCGGCGGCAGATGATGCCGCAGTCGCCGCAGTTCCACGGATCGGTGAGCGGGTCGTAGCAGTCGCGCCCGCCCCACTCGCCTGCGTTGCAGCAGATGAGGCCTGCATCGCAGTCGATCCCGCACTCGCCGCCCACGCAGGCGCCGTCCACGCAGGCGGTTCCCACGCCGCACGCGACGCCGCAGCCGCCGCAGTTGGAGTTGTCAGTGTCGGGATTGACGCAGACGCCGCCGCACTCGATGTTGCCGGCGTCCACGCAGTCCACGCACGCGCCGGCCACGCAGTAGGGAGTCGCCGCCCCGCACCGGACGCCGCACCCTCCACAGTTCGAGGCGTCCGTCTGGAAGTCCACGCAGGAGTCGCCGCACTCGTCGCGACGCCCTTCCCAGCCCCAGCAGTGGCAGCCCGAGTCGGCGCACTGCTGCTCGTCCCCGCACTGGTTCCCGCACCCTCCGCAGTTGAGCCAGTCGGTGGTGATGTCCACGCAGGTCTCGCCTCCGCCCCAGTAGTCGTCGCAGCAGGCGTCCTCGTCGCAGGCGACTCCGCCGCAGTTCACGGTTCCGGTTCCGGTGCCGGATCCGGTGCCGGTGCCGGTGCCGGTGCCGGTGCCGGTTCCAGTTCCGGTGCCGGTTCCGGATCCGGTTCCGGTTCCGGTTCCGGATCCGGTTCCGGTTCCGGTGCCGGTGCCGGTTCCGGTTCCGGTTCCTGTACCCGTGCTCGTGCCGGTACTCGTGTCCGTGTCCGTGTCGACGTCCGTGTCGATGTCGGTGTCGACGTCCGCGTCCGCGTCCGTGTCCGCATCGGCGTCCGCGTCCGCGTCCGCGTCGGCATCCGCGTCGCCGCCCGCACCCTCCGGATAGAAGGGCGTCCTTCCGCATCCGCAGATGCCGAGAAGCGCGAAGAGTCCCCAGAAAGCCGGAAGTCGTGCCATGGACGCGCCTTTCTCCAAGTAACCCGAGGGCATCATAGCAAGCGCCGTACCGGTTGGAAAACTCCGTCATTTCCCGATCCGAGCCCCCGTGCCTGGTGGGCGAGTGTGCCAGGACGCACGCGCGCCGGGGGGGGCGGCACACCACGCCGATCGGGCAACGTCGTCCACGGGAATGGCCCGCGGGTCTGCATGGTTGCCCCGCCGCGTCGCGGTGAAGCGGGGCACCGGGTCCCCAATCCGTTGACAGGGGGGCCACGCCGCAATAGGACTTGCCCGCCTTTTCCCGGGCGGGGCTCGGGAGGCAATGGGAGGAAACATGGCCGAAGCCGGCTCCATCATCGCGGTCGAGGGGCTCCGAAAGGTGTACGGGACCCGGCCCGCCGTCGACGGCATCTCCTTCCACGTCCGAAGGGGCGAGGTGCTCGGCTTCCTCGGGCCCAACGGGGCCGGGAAGACCACGACGATGAAGATCCTGACCTGCTTCATCTCACCGACGGCCGGAACGGCGCGCGTCAACGGGTTCGACGTGTTCGAATCGCCCGTCGAGGTCCGTCGCTCGATGGGCTATCTGCCGGAGAACGCCCCGATCTACGGGGACATGACCGTCCTCGAGTTCCTCGACTTCGTCGCCGACGTCCGCGAGATCCCCGCCTCGGAGCGCAAGAAGAAGATGAAGCGCGTGACGGACGTCTGCGGCCTCGCCGACCGCCTCGGGCAGGAGGTCCGGACGCTGTCGAAGGGGTACCGGCAACGCGTCGGGATCGCGCAGGCGATGGTCCACGAGCCGCCTATCCTGATCCTCGACGAGCCGACCAGCGGTCTCGACCCGAACCAGATCGTCGAGATCCGGGAGGTCATCAAGGAGATCGGCCGGGAGCGGACCGTCATCCTGTCGACGCACAACCTCCCCGAAGTGCAGGCGAGCTGCGACCGCGTTCTAATCATCAACAAGGGCAAGCTCGTCGCGGACGGCAAGCCTTCCGAGCTGTCGGCCGAGCGCAAAGGACATCGCTACACGGTGGCGATCCTGACGCCCAAGGACGGCATGTATGCGGACGCCGAGCACGTCCGGAAGACCTGGGCGGCCGTCGCGGGCGTCGAGGAGGCGAAGGTCGCCGACGGCGAACTGGGGACGATCGCGGTGACGATTGCCGGCGGCAAGGACGACATCCGGCCGCAGCTCTTCCAGGTTGCCGTCGACCGCGGCTGGACCCTCGTCGAGCTGCGACGCGACGCGGTCGCGCTCGAGGACATCTTCCGGGGCCTGACGATCGGGATGGGCGAAGCGGCCCAGAAGGCGGAGGCGGCATGAGGCAGACGCTCGTCATCGCCCGCCGGGAGTTCCGGGCGTACTTCAACTCGCCCGTCGCGTACGTCGTGGTGTGCGCGGTGCTCCTGCTCGTGGGCTTCCTGTTCTTCTTCTTCCGGCCGTTCTTCGTCGCCGGGCGCGTGACCTGCCGGGAGCTGTTCAGCTTCATCGGGATCTCGTTCCTGTTCTTCGCGCCGGCCGTGACGATGCGCCTGCTCGCCGAGGAGCGCCGCAGCGGGACGCTCGAGATCTTGATCACGCTGCCCGTGCGGGACGTCGACGTGATCGTCGGCAAGTACCTGGCGGCGCTGGGCCTCTTGATCGTGCTGCTCGTGATGACCGTGCCCTACGCCCTGACGGTGGGCTGGACCGGAAACCTCGACTGGGGACCCGTGATCGGCGGGTACGTCGGGCTCCTGCTGCAAGGCGCCGCGTACCTGGCGCTCGGGATGCTCGCGTCGTCCAAGACGGAGCACCAGATCGTGTCCTTCTTCGTCGGGCTTTTCCTCGGGCTCTTCTTCTACCTGCTCGACTGGGCGCTGCCCTTCGTGCCCGGGAGCCTGGCCTCGACGGTCGAGTACCTCTCGTTCGAGTACCACTTCGACAGCATCCGGCGGGGTGTGCTGGACACGCGCGACATCGTTTTCTTCCTGTCCGTGATCGCGATGGCGCTGTTCCTCTCGTTCCGCTCTCTCGAGAGCAGGAAGTGGAGGTAGGCGATGGCCCTCGAACGAAAGACCTTTGCCCGTGGGGAGAACGCGCTCTTCCTCGTCGTGCTCGCCGCGATCCTGGTCGTCGCGAACGTCCTCGCGGTGCGCTTCTTCGTCCGCGCGGACATGACGGCCCGCAGCATCTACTCGCTGTCGGAAGCGAGCGAGCGGATCGCGGGGCGGCTCGAGGACCGGCTCGTCGTCAAGGCGTACTTCACGGAGGACCTGCCGGCGCCCTTCAACTCGCACGCGCGGTACGTGCGCGACATCCTCGAGGAGTACCGCTCGTACTCGAAGGGCAAGATGGTCGTCGAGTTCATCGATCCCGGCGAGGACGCTGCCAAGCAGGAGGCGGCGCAGAAGCTCGGGATGGAGAAGGTGCGCCACCGAGTCGTCAAGCGCGAAGCGGCGTCGTTCATGGACGGCTACCGCGGGATCGCGTTCACGTACCTCGGGGAGACCGAGTCGATCCCGGTCGTGCAGGACACGGTCGGGCTCGAGTACGAGATCACGAGCGTGCTCAAGCGCCTCATGCGCGAGCGGCAGACGGTCGGCGTGCTGCAGGGCCACGACGAGCCGACCTTCGAGAAGGGGCTGAAGATCCTGCGCGAGAGCCTGACCGGTTACAACGTGCGCCCGATCGACCTGACGCCCGAGGGGACGCGGATGCCGGAGGAGGTCAAGGCGCTCCTGATCATCGGCCCGCAGAAACGGCTCGCCGAGCACGAGCTGTACGAGGTCGACCAGTTCGTGATGCGGGGCGGAGCGCTCGGCGTCTTCGTCGACGCGATCAAGGTGGACATGTCGACGCCGCAGCTGGGCGCGACGGCGCTGGACACCGGGATCAACGACCTGCTCGGACCCTGGGGCGTGAAGATCCGGACCGATCTGGTCCTCGACGCGCAGTGCGGGCGCGTTCCCGCGCGGGCGCCGGGCCGGATCCCGATTCCGGTCATGGTGCCGTACCCGCCGTGGCCGCGGACGGACCGCCTCGACGAGCAGCATCCCGTCGCGTTCCGGCTGGATCAGCTCACGATGCCCTTCGCGTCTTCCATCGGCGTGGATCCGGCAGCGCGCAAGAACAAGGAGGTTCGTTTCCGGACCATCGCGCGCTCGACGGAGAACTCCTGGCGGCAGCGTGGGACCTACACGCTCGATCCGTTCCAGGAGTGGACCAAGGGCCGCGACGCAGGTCCGTTCGCACTCGCCGTGGCGGCCGAGGGGAGGCTGCGCAGTGGCTGGGTCGGCAAGGAATCGCCGCACGGACCTGCCCCCGTGGAGTCGAGCGAGGAAGGAGGGCCGCCGCCGAGGCTCGACCGGGCCGAGGCCGACGGCCGGATCCTCGTGGTCGGGACGAGCCAGGTGGCGTTCGACCCGATCCTGGGATTGCTCCAGCGCATGGAGGGCGCCGCCAAGTTCTCGAACCTGACGTTCCTGCTCAACGCGGTCGACTACCTCACGCAGGAGCAGGGACTCATCGCGATCCGCGCCAAGCAGGTCGAGGACCCGGAGATCCGTCAGATCACGGACGGCAAGAAGATCCTGGCGAAGTGGGGGAACATCCTGGGCCTGCCCTTCCTGTTCGCGGTCATCGGCGTGGTCCGGTGGCGAATGAGGCAGGCGGCGCGGGCCAAGGTCTCGCTGAGCTGACCATGAAAGCCAACCGCATCCTGATCGGCTTCGGCGTACTCGTCGTCCTGGCGGTCCTCGCGTTCGCGCTCTTGCGCGACGACGCGCCCGCGGAGTTCCGCAGTCCCCTGCCCACGATCGACGCGACCACGGTCGACGGCCTCGAGATCATCCGTCCGGACCCCGACCCGGACGACGACGAGGACGAAGGCGACACGACGAAGCTGGCGAAGGTCGACGGGACCTGGCGGGTCGTCTCGCCGGCCGACGCCGCGGCCGACGCCCGCGCGCTCGAGAACGCGATGACGAAGATCGGCGAGATCGCGATCCTCGACGAGGCCTCGCGGTCGAAGGCCGTCCACGAGCAGATGGGCGTGCAGGACGGCCGCGCCCTGCGGATCAAGGCGACCAAGGGCCGCGAGGTCCTGATGGACATCCTCGTCGGTGAGCTCAAGGGCGGATTCACCATGGTCCGCATCCCCGGAAACGACGTCACGTACCGCGTTTCCGGGTCCATCAAGCACGTCTTCAACAAGGCGACGAAGGACTGGCGTGACAAGGTGATCTTCGACACGGCGGCCGAGGACTTCGCCCGCATCGAATTCCATTCGCCCAGCGGGGACTTCCTCTTCACGCGCGGGGACGGCGACTGGACGGCCGATGGGCCGACGAAGATCGAGAACTACGACTTCCACAAGGTCAGCTCGATCGTCACGAGCATCGCGCGGCTGCGAGCGATGGACTTCGAGGACGTCAAGAGCGCGGCCGAGTGCGGGATAGGCCCGGACTCCCCGTGGCTCCGCTTCGCGCTCAAGGAGGGCGGCGGGACGTTCACGCTGCGGGTCGGAAACTCGGTTCCGTACAACAACACGGAGCGCTTCTTCGTCCAGCGCGAGGGCGTCGATCAGATCTTCGTCGTCTCGAAGTACCTCGCCGACCGGTTCCGGCCCGGCCCCGATCGGTTCCAGCAGACGGGTCCGCGCGGCAAGGCGCTCAAGCGGGATGCCGGCGCCGCCGCCGAGGGTCCTCGCCGTTCCGACGCGGGGCCGACGAAGCTGCCTCCGGACGTGATGCAGGCCGTGGAGCGAGAGATGGAGAAGCAGAAACGGATGAAGGCGCTGATGGAGCGGGGCGGAGCGCGTTAAGCGCCGTAGCTGCGGACGACCTCGCGCGGCGGCCGCTCGACGCCCATGATGGCCGAGGTCACGAGCTCGCTGCCCTCGGCCTCGCTGGAGAAGTAGAGGGATTCGCCGGTCTGCGGCGACCCGGTGTTGGGTACGACGCCGCCGCCGATGCTGAAGCGCAGGGCGCCGCTCAGGCGCTGCCGCATGGCCTGGTGGCCGCGAAGCCACTCGCCGCTGCGGCGGTCGCGGACCCCGACGCAGGTCTGCCCCCGCATGTGGTACTCGGTGTTCCGGGTCACGAAAACGCGGTGCATTCGCCGCTCGGTTCCGGTTCCGCTGCTCACCATCATGGTCCTACCTCCTCCGAGAAGTGTCTGTAGGGGAGGGTAGGATACTCACCTACCTCGGGCAACTTTTCGGCGTGAAGCCGTGGGGCGTTCTAGAATCGACCCTGGGGAGGCTGGTGTGAAACGGCGCCGTCGCGAGGGTGACGAGCCGGGGTGAGATCCGCGCCAGGCGGACCGAGGACCGACGAAGCGTACTCGACGTACGAAGAGGAGGCCGCAGGGAGCATGGCGCGGAGATTGCCCCGGATCGTCGCCCGCAGTAGGCGGCGTTTCACACCAGCCGACTGATGGCCAATGTCCTTCTCGCGGAGGACGACGGGGACGTCGCGTCCGTGCTGGCCCTGTCGCTCGAGGGTCGTGGGCACCGGGTCCGGCGCGCGTCGGACGGGGCGTCCGCGCTCGCCCTCGCGCGCCGCGAGGAGATCGAGGTCGCGGTCGTCGATCTGTTGCTCCCCAAGAAGAGCGGGATGGAAGTCGCCGCCGAGATCCGCGAGCGGACCGGCGGCTCGGTCCCGGTGATCCTGATCTCGGGCATCTACCGGGGCGCCGCGCAGAGGCAGAAGGCGATGGAGCGCACGGGGGCCGTGGCGTTCCTGGAAAAGCCGTTCCTCCCGGCGGAACTGATCCGGCTGGTCGAGGATGCGATTCGGACCTGGCCTGGCGGCCGGACCGCCCACGATCCGGCCACGGAGGTGCAAACGGATCCGGGTGCGCCGTCCTTCACGGGACGCAGTCCCACGCCGGAGCCGCTCGCCGACGAGGGCGCCCACCAGGAGCGCCGCGAGGTCGAGCGGATCGCCTCGAAGCCGGCGAGGGGAGGGCGCTGGCAGGGCACGCTCGCGGAGACGCCCTTCGCCCGCCTGCTCTTCGAACTGTACGAGGCCCGCGTGACGGGAGGCCTGCTGGTCGTGCGAGAGCCCGTCAAGAAGATCGTCTTCTTCCAGGACGGCTTGCCGGTGTTCGTCAAGAGCAACCTCCTTCAAGAATGCCTGGGGAAGGTGCTCGTCAAGGAAGGGATGATCACCGAGGACCAGTGCCGCGAGTCCCTGCGGCGTCTGCAGAAGTCCAAGCGGCCGCAGGGGGAGATCCTCGTCGAGATGCGTGCGCTCGCACGCGCCGATCTCGACCGCGGGCTTCGACTCCAGACGCTCTCGAAGATCCTCGACCTCTTTTCCTGGCCGGCCGGGAAGTACCACTGGAGCGCGCAGATGTTCCCCCCCGGGGACGCTCGCCGGCCGTTCGATCACCCGCTGCCGATCCTGATCGAAGGCGTGCGGGGGAAGATGGACGCGGGGCGTGTCCGGCGGGACATCGACCGTTCGCTGGATCAAGCGACCTCGCTTCGGCCCACGGGCTCCGCGGCGCTGCAGCTCGTGTCGCTCGGGCCGGACGAGAAGGCTTTCGTCGCATCGCTCGACGGACGCAAGTCGCTCCGGGAGCGGATCGCCGAGGGAGCGGACGCCGAGGCCCGGATCCGGCTCGCGTACGCGCTGCTCGTCGCGGGCCTGCTCGAACTCGGGGACAAGGTCCGCAGCGGCTCGACGGGGCGCGCCCTCGGGCCAGCGCCGCGACAGATCGACGACCTCGAGGAACTGGGCACCGCGACGATCTCGTCGCCTCCGCCCGTCCCGACGCGGCCCTCAGCCCCTTCGCTGGCCGCGGACCTCGATGGCGAGGTGGAGCGGGTCCTCGAGGCGGAGCGACGGTTCCAGCGGGGTGTCGCATTGCTCCACGACGGCAGGCCCACCTCGGCGGTCGAGTCACTCGAGCGTGCGGTCACGCTGTGCCCGGACGAGCCCGAGTTCCGGCTGGAGCTCGGCGTCGCGCTCCTGGCCGCGTCTGCGCGCGACGTGTCTCTCGTCGCGCGGGCGATCGCCGAGCTGCGTGAGGTGGTCGCGCAGCGTCCGGAAATGGCGGCGGCATGGCGCAAGCTCGCGGAGGCGCTCGGACGGAGCGGAGACCGCGCCAGCGCCATCGCAGCGTACGAAAGATCGCTTGCCCTCGACCCCGCGTCTTCCGAAGCGCGTGCCGGCCTCGCGGCGCTCGGCGGCACGAGGTGACAATGGACCCTGTCCCGGCGCTCTGCTACAAGGCCGGCATGTTTTCGCGTCTCGCTGCGGTCGCCACGCTGCTCCTCGTGATCGGATGCGAGCAGGGGCAGGGCGCGCCGTGCCAGGACGACAACGACTGCGAGCAGGATCTGGCGTGCATCAAGCAGCCTGGACTGACCTGCACGGATCGCGGCACCTGCTTGCCAGGTGAGCGAGGCGCCGACTGCACGGGCACCGGGGATGCCGACGCGGACAGCGATACGGACACGGGCTCCTCCACGGAAACCGGGTCGAAGACCGACACGGGTTCGGAGACGGAGACCGACTCGGACACGGCGACGGCGACGGACACGGACTCAGAGACGGCTACCGACACCGGGACGGACACCGACACCGACACCGCGACGGACACGGACACGGACACCGGGACGGACACGGACACCGGGACGTAGCTCAATCGTCCTGCGCGCAGCGCAGGCCGATCTCCAAAGACCGGTATTCGGGCGGCGCGGCCTCCCGGGTCGTCACGCGGAGGTGATGCGCCGGGGAAGTCCAGGATCCGCCTCGGATCGCGCGGTACACGTGCCCCGAGGGCGCGGCCGGATCGGGCTCGTACTCCTCGTACCAGTCGGTGGTCCACTCCCACACGTTGCCCGCCAGGTCGAGGATTCCTAGGGCGCTCGCCCCGTCCGGGTAGCTCCCGACCGGGGCCGTGTGACGGAAGCCGTCTCCCCCGTCGCCCGGCGCGATCCCGAAGCGGCCGTGATTTGCGAGGTGCGGGTTCCAGGTCCTGCCCCAGGGAAAAATGCGCGCCGACAGGCCGCGGGCGGCACGCTCCCACTCGGCCTCTGTCGGTAGGCGTCCGGCGGTCCACCTGCAGAACGCGGCCGCGTCCGACCACGACACCCCGACCACCGGGTACCGCTCGCCGTCGAAGCGCCGGTCTCCCGGGAACTGCATGGGACTGCGACACTCCCCGGAGCGCACGCATCTCGCGTAGTCGGCGTTCGTCACCTCCGTGCGGTCGATGCGGAATGCGGGCAGCCGCACCTCGTGGACGGGCAGCTCGTCTTGTAGCTGCTCTTCCGCGCAGGCGGCTTCGGGCACGCCGTCTCGAACGCACAGAAGTGCCGCCTCGGCCAGGTCCTGCTCGGACGATCCCATGAGGAACGCGCCCGCGGGGACGAGCACTCGGCCTTCGCGGGCCGCGAGCGACGTCCTCTCGCCCGTGGGCGCCACCGCCCGGGGGACCGCCGGGGGACCGCCGCCGAGGACGATTCCCAGAAGGACGAAGCTCGCGCGCGCCACGCGCGCAATCTACACTGCGCCCCGTGACTGCGCATCGCGCCGGCTATGCCGTCCTCGCGGGGCGGCCGAACGTCGGGAAGTCGACGCTGCTCAACGCCCTGTGCGGCATGAAGCTGGCGATCGTCACGCCCAAGCCGCAGACCACGCGAAACCGGATCCTCGGCATCGTGAACCGCGAGGGCGTGCAGATCGTGTTCGTCGACACGCCCGGCATGTACTCGCCACGCAACGAACTGGGCCGCCGGATGGTCGCGGGGGCGACCGCCGCCGTCTCCGAGGCGGACGTCGTCGTCCTCGTCACGGACGCGACAGCGGGGGGTCCGCGCGCGGACTCGAGGATCCTCTCGCGACTCGATCCCGCCCGACCCACGATCCTCGCCCTCAACAAGGTGGACCTCGTCCACCCGAAGGAGAAGCTCCTGCCGATGCTCTCGGCCTGGGGCGCCGCTTTCCCCTTCGAATCGATCGTGCCCATCTCGGCGACCCGCGAATCGGGGCTCGATCGCGTGCTGGACGAGATCTCCGCCCGCCTGCCCGAGCACCCGCCCTTCTGGGGCCCCGAGACCGTCACGGATCGTCCGGAACGCTTCCTCGCGGCCGAGCTGATCCGCGAGGCGGCGATGATGCAGCTCGCGGAAGAGTTGCCCTACAGCGTCGCGGTCACGGTCGACGCCTTCGAGGAGGGCGAATCGCTCCACCGCATCACCGCG
>Ga0247727_10017413_pt1 | contig 11444 bp, 6 predicted proteins | sample WisWelCaveWW1625_FD_202498 | JGI IMG/M metagenome (GOLD analysis project Ga0247727, IMG submission 202498) | Biofilm microbial communities from Wishing Well Cave, Virginia, United States - WW16-25 | ecosystem: Environmental > Aquatic > Deep subsurface > Groundwater > Cave microbial mat | place... | reverse complement strand
TCGTGCCCGCTCCCTTTGGTGCGGTCTATGCGACGGCGTTTCTCTTCTTCTCATTGCTCGTGGGCGGGATCCTTATTGTTCTGTCGAGCACTCGACTGACGGACGCAGGAGAAATTCTGACGGCTATCGGCCTTGGAATGATGGCCCCCTTCTTAGTCGGTGCTTTTGTTTACTACACCTTCCCCTGGCTCGCCCTCCTCGGTGCTGTCTTTTTTGCCATTTTTTATCTATACCCGACCGGCAAAGGAAAAGGCGGGCGCGGGGACTCAAAAGGCTCGCGGATAGCCGATGCAGAGGCGCTGAACGCTCTCTCAGCCGAGGCGCTCCGGAAAACGATCCTTTCGTCTCTAGAAAGTGGGGCCTATAAACCGCCGGCGGCAGAGTCCGTCAACGATATTGGCTACACAGCCGTGATCGTATTGAGAAAGATCGATGGGGAGTGGAAGATGCTCTTCCGTATTGCGGAGAAAACACCCGAAGAGGATAAGCGGAAGAACCCGTCCTCCGGCAAAACGTTTTCATTTCCAGCAGGGGATATCAAAAAGAAAGAAAGGGAAGACCTCCGCAAGTCGGTGCAACGCGAACTGCGTGAAGAGGTGGGTCTTGAGATCGAATTGGACAGCCTGATCGGGACCGTTGGGGATTATCAGGACAAAAAGGAGCGAAAAATAAGGCTGTTCGTATACATAGACACGACCGAAACGGCTCCCAAAGGCGAAGGCAAAGATGAGAAGGCGGACTTTTTATGGGTTAGCGTCGGATCATTTTTATCGTTGCGGGGGGAGGAAGCCGGCGAAGCGGTTCTTGAGACCCTGCGGGACGGTATCCTGAAGCTTCGGCCCGACGCGGGCATCGCACGAGAAGATTACCGGATGCGGCCCAGCCTGATGAAAGAGGGCATCGGCGGATTCTTTGAGTTGATGAGCACGGCGCTCACGCCTTCAACCGGCGCGAAGCTGGTGCAGGACCAAGCGGCTACGCTCCGGCAGTCTTGGACCGTGGATGGGTTTCTCGCCCAAGCATCGGAACTTTCCCGGCAAGAATCTCCGGATAGGACTCTTATCCAGTGGTTCCTTGAGAAGGCGGCAGACGCCGCCCAGAAAGGCGGAGCGCCTTTTGAGCCGGCCCAGAGTTTCGTCAACAAAGGATTATTCGCCCGCTTTGTAAGTGAAACCGGTCTTTCCGGCGCAAAGGACTATGCGCGCCTTTATGCGGTGGCCGAGGCGATCGCGGATGTGCATAGCAGGGTGTCCTCCCAGGTCATCTATGACGTTTTGAGTCTAGCCAGAACGGACGCTGCCTTTGAAGGAGCCCCTGTCTCCGAGGGAGTCGAGGCTATCCGTGCTTTGGCTGTGTGGATCAAGGCCAACTACGGACTTCAAAGTAAGTTCTACTCGCGCCCAGACATTCTGAAAGCGTTCGAAACGACTCTGGCTCAACGTGGCGCCGCCGAGTTTTTGCCCTCAGCCGGCGCGCGGGTGGCGACGGTCGATTATTTTGAGCGGCGCTCGGCCGAATGGAAGCCTGTGATAGAGCGTCTGCGCTATTTCGTGAATGAGGGCCTGATCTACGCGTATGGTGTGAGCGGAGGATTCTCCAGGGGGAGTTCAGAGCCGAGAGACCTTGATCTGGTCCTCCTGCTCCGTCCCGGCCATTTTTCGACTGAGGTCTCGAACTTCGTGGATGAAGTGAATGCCAAGCAGGGTTTTGTGCACCTGACCCTGGAGGCTTTCGGGCCTTCCTATCGATACGATCCGGCCAAGGGGGTTTTGATTGATGAAGAATTCGTCCGTAATGACGGACTTGTCTCCGCGATGAAAGCGGCTGGGACATGGAACGACGCCAACAAGGTCATCTACTGGAAAAACACGGACGATACGCAAAGCCGTTTTTGGGCGAATTTGCACGAGGTCATCCTTGCTTCGGGCGCGCGGCTGATCAAAAAAGCCGATACGGCGGCTCCCTGGCTTAGTCTGCTCGAAAATGAAGACGGACAGCTCCGCGAGTTGACGCCGGATGACTGGATCCATCTCTTCCGTCTTCTTTTCAGGAATAAAGATGTCACGGCGGCCAATCTGAGCGATGCAGGGCAGCTGGTTTTCGCAAAGGTGATGACCTATCCGGCGCCGACGCCGGCCGCGATGGAAAGGATCCTGACGAGATTGGCCTCGGTGTGGAAAGAGAACGGGTTGACAGAGAAGGTGGGTGTCCTTGAATTCCTGCTTTCCAAAGCGTCGACGACCACCGTGTCACCCAGAAACCTGCGCCGGACGCGGTTTTTGATGAATCGCTCGAAGGCGCTTCCCAATCTGCTGGCCTATCATGTGATCCGTCACGCCTTTCACCTCAACGCGGAAACCCCTCATTCGGGCATGGTTTCCGGTACCGCCCGGTATATCGACAACGAACACCTATTGTCCCATCTTTCGGAATTGATCAAACGGTTCGCATCCATGGACGAAGCGGAGCTGTCCAGCCCTGTCCTGGCGGGCTATGACAACACCGGCGCGCCGATACGTTTGACCGTAAGGACGCTTCATCTATGGGCCATCGCAGTTGCTTTGGATCCCTACGTGTATCCATCCGCAAAGAATGACGACGAATACGGGCGTTTCAATGAGGAGACGCACGGCTGGCTGACCCGCGCACGTGTGGTCGAAAATCTTCTGGGTCAGAGTATTCCGGCGGATGTCCTGCTCGGGGTGTTGAGGCAGGTGGCCGGCAAGGACTTCTCCGAAGAAGGTCTGGTCGAGCCTTACAATCTTCCTCCCATGAGAGAGTTTGCGCCCAGTCTGATGAAAGCTGACTCCGGCAAACGCAAAGGACATGCAATTGAATATTACGACCACTTGCAATTGGACATTGAAATACTGGAAGCCGGCTCGCGCCTGACGCCGCAGCAGGAATTTGAGGGCTTTTTTGGGAGCCAGTCTGCGGATGTGATGGCTTTTATCACCGGGTCAGCGGAGCTGAGCGCCGTCCGTGGATACAGTCAGGGCGAAGTGGTCGATGCCGAACGCGCCCATGATGTGAGGCGGCATGTCCTGGATGTGGAGATCTCCGGAAAAACGGAGCGATTTGTATTTTATTCCCGAAAAAAAGGACACCCGCGCGCTGTTCGAGAGTCCTATATCTTGGAGCAGGCGTCTGAGCACGGGCTGGGTCCGGAAGGGAAGTTGTTCTTATACGATTCGGCTCCGATGCTGGTCATCAAGGAGCTGAAGGGCCGCTCGCTTGAAGGTGTGGAACTGACCGTCGAAATGGCTGAAGGGATTGCCTACGCCCTCGGCCGCTTGCATGCGTTGGGCGTGGTCCACGACGATCTCTGGACTGACGACCAGCTGGCCCGGAAACATATCTTCCAAAAAGAGGACGGCAGCTTCGCCTTCATCGATTTTGAGAGCGGCGGCTACGTAGGCGGCCGTAGTCCCGCGTCCAAAGAATTGAGCGCGGTTGAGGAGGCGCAGCATGTTTTGAACGCGTTGCAGAACGAAATGAACACGACTCACGACGCCGCACTGAACGAAAAGATCAGCCAAGATTGGACGAGGGGCTACCAGAGAGGTTTTGGGGAAGCAAAACCAATGGATATCCTGGTAGGTAAGCTGAACAGCTGGACAGACAGCCTGTCGAGCTTCGGAATCATCCTGCCTGCTCTGCAGAAGAATCCCCTCGCGCAAGCGGATTGGCTGCTGATAAGGGCGTATGAGAAGGCGCTCAAGGCGTTTACAAGGTTCTCCGACGAAGCAAAAGTGGAGGTCCTGGATGCGCTGGAGCGCCTCGAAGACCGGGAGGGCGGGATCGATCTTGCCAGAGTAAGGCAGGAGACGGGGATCGACCTTGTTATCCTTCAACATCTTATGGATGCCGACCCTGAGTTCAAGGAAGCGGTCCAAAAAGCGATGGGTTCACGAACGGCGGCGGGTTCGAATGAAATGAAGAACGCTTTGTCCTCCGCGGTCGGTTTCTTGAGGGAGTTCGACGGAGCGGCTGCCTCGCTGGAGGAACGCATGAAGCAGAGGGTTGGAAAGGACGAGCGGGCAGATTTTGCGGGGCTTCATGATGATTGGACCAGGAACATTGTGTGGCTGTACGGCTTCGATGTAGAACCGCTGAGGCAGATCGAAGAATCGCTCGGAGGCGTGAATTCCAAGAAAGCCGCGGCCGACGAACTCCGCGGCAGGCTTGCGAAAGTGCGCCAAGTGCTGGCTGAAATGACGGAAGGGACCGAACAGTTCGTCCCGACGGGCGAACGGCAGAGCCTCGTGCCGGCGACCGAAACTCTCGATGTGATGGCGGGGCCGCAGATATGGCTGTCGTCCAACAGCACCATCTCCTGGCAAGCCGGCGAGTTTGGGGAGGTCGAGGCGGAACTCAGGATAAAGGACGAATCCGATATTCATCTTTTGATAGAAGTCGTATTGACCGACCGGTGGAAGCAGGATCACCCCAGTGCGATGCGCGAGTTAGAAGCTCTTGAAGCGGATGCCAACACGGTGGGCGCCGGACGCACGGGGCGTCCGGGAGTTCTGGGGCAGTTCGTGCTCCGCTGGGGCGTCACCTCATCCGGCAAGACTTATGCCGTCATCGAGGAGGTCCAGACGGGGACAGGCCTTCGGAGCGCTGAAAAAAGCACTTCCCGCCGAAACGCCGTCCATAAAATGGGACGCTGGAAAACCGCGACCGTCAAACGAATAGCCGAGATGGCTGGCGAGAAAAATGTCCTGCTGTTCGGCGCTGTTTTCCCCATTGCCAAAGCATCGAACGGGCTTTCGCTCAGCGAGGATGAGCTGAGAGCGCATTATGTCAAACCTTTCAGCGGGCTGGATTGGTCCCGCCAAACCATCCTGCTGGACGGACTGATCAGAAAGTTATGGGTCTACAAAAATAACGACGCCTTTTTAGAAGGTGAACGCATGGGATGGGACAGTATCAAAGAGATGGTGGCATTTTCATCCGCCGGCTCTCGGGTAGTGTCCGTCCCTTTTGATCTGGTGGGGGGCGCTGCCGAGGCGCGGTCTCTTGACTTCGCTCGACAGCTTATCCACCAATTAGACTCGAAGCCCGATAAGGTCGGCTTCTATCCGGCTATGGGGGGCGACGTGGCGACGGCACTTGCACTCATGGGCGACGATATGAGGACACTCGTTACGATAGACCTCCTGAAATTTTACGCGGACCCGTCAGGCGTGCCTCCCAGCAACCGTTTAAAAGCGGCCATAGAAAAATATGCTTCCAGTAAAAAAAGGATCGGGCGCACGGGAGGTGACGAGCTTAAAGAAATCAATAATATCTACCCGTTCATTCGCTGGGAACTGGAGATGCTTGGAGCGACCGACATCCGCGTTGAGGAGACGCCCGCCGGGCACGCGGTGCACTTTGACTGGGGTGGGCATCCGCGCACCATCCATTATGTGAAGGGGCTGGCGGACGTAAACAATCTTGAAAAAGCCTTATCAGCCCTGAACATATCGGAGCTGGACTTTTTCATCTTAAAATCCGGTGAATTTCTGAACAATGTGAGGTCCTGGTATGACCTGACCAAACATGTGGTGGACAACCGTTTGAGGCGGGGCGGCATCATGGTGGCCTCCAAGCATTCGAAGGTCGTGTTCGAGTCCGGTTTGGAAGAGCATCCGATCCAGGCCGATCCGGAGGGCGCATTCTGGAAGGACGATCTGATCGTCCAAAAAGTATCCGGCGCGCGGCTGGTGGTCAGGGCGCCTGTTCCCGCTGTTGATTGGGAAGGTTTTCCTTCACAGGCTCGATTGGTGCAGGCGGATTTTTCCGCTGCTGATAGGGATATTCTGGCTCGCTTCGCTCACGCAAAGGGAACCAGGCTGTCTTTTAACCCCGCTTTCCACATGGCTTTTGAAGGAGGTGTCGCGACTGTTGTTCCCATCGGCGGCTTCGCGGTTGGTATCGATGCCATCGTCCCCGGCGGTCAAGGTGCCAGAATGAGGGTGGTAGATTTGGGGATTTCGGATGGAGCCGATATAGCTGCGGCCGGCAACCTGGCCGAACGGATGGAAATCGAGGATTACAAGGCCAGATCAAGGGCCGTTGCGCAGGCCTATGAGCGGTTGGTAAATGAGGACGCTTTCACGGCGCAGTATCATGCGGATAGGACCGTAGAGTTCCGTCTTGTTACTCAAGAAGTTCTTTCCGCCGAGCGCCGCGCCGCTCTGGAAGGATGGGTCCAGGCCGTGCAGAGTCGCTTGGGCGGGACCATTCTTATCCGGTTTGGCTCGGGCCAGTCTGATTTTAAACCTCTTCCGGGGAGCGGGAACAAGGACGCCTACGCGGTCGTCTATATGGGCGAGATGTCCGAAGCACTTTTGTCGATGGCAGAGGGCCACGGTATTGCCGCGACTCCTGCTGGCACAGACAGGGAGGATGCGCAGCCGGCATTCATCGGCCAGATGGTTTTTTCGGTTTTGGTTCAGCGGCTCGACTCTCCCGTGGAATCGTTGCAGTTGATGTGGGCCAATCTGCGCGAAAGACCCGAGGACCTGGATCCAGCCAACTTCGGTCTTCTGCGCAAAGTCGCTCCGGGTTCGTCGCTGACTCAGTACGAGAATCTGACCTTCCGTGTTTACAAGATCGCCTGGGAAACGGCATTAGCCAGCGCCCATATTGCCTTACAGGCCTTCGGGCAGTCCGCCTAAGCTCAAATTTGCTATAATGTCGCTATGAAAGTCCTGATCGCCGGATGTGGTTATGTGGGGACGGCGCTGGGCGTCGAACTCGTCAAGGCGGGGCATGAAGTCTGGGGCCTGCGCCGTGATGTGGTCGCCGCGCGCGAGCATGAGAAAAGCGGTATCCGTCCTATTATCGCTAACCTTCTTCGCGCCGAAACGCTCAAAGCACTCCCCCCCGCAGACACGGTCATCCTCTGCCAGGCTCCCTCCAAAAAAAACGATGAATACAAAGAGACTTATTTTGACGGGACAAGGAATTTATTGGACCAGCTCAGCGTAGAGGCACGGCATGCCGTGCCTCTACGCAAGATCCTTTTAATTTCCAGCACCAGCGTTTATTCGGTGACCGACGGTTCTTGGGTGAATGAAGCGACGGACCCGATGACCGGCAGTCACGCCGATATGGAATCGCGCGAGAACGCCAAGACACTGCTGGCGCAGGAGCGCCTGGTTCTTGACGCAGGACATCCCGCTATCGTCTTTCGCCTGGCCGGTATCTACGGCCCCGGCCGCAATCGAGTGAGATCCATCCTGGAGGGAAGGATCGAGCCTGTTCTGTCCGACATCTACATGAACCGCATCCACCTGCACGATATCGTGCGCGGCATCCGCCTATTGCTCGAAAAGGGAATACCCGGACAGGTCTATATCGGCGCGGATGATGCACCAAGCACTCAGCGTGAATTTTATTCTTGGGTCTATGAGAGACTTTCTCAGGCGATACCGAAATCCTCCAAGGATCTTGAACGCGAATTGCCCCACGGCTCAAACAAGCGCTGTTCCAACGAAAAATTGAAGGCCCTGGGCTTTCACCTTCGTTACCCTTCCTACAAGGAAGGGTACGTGCCACTTATTGAGGAGGTCCTGAGCGCCTCCTCGGGTGCCAAAAGCGCCGAACCGCGTTCTTCGGGGTGGTTCTCCTAAGCGAATGCCCGGACTGAACGCCGCTCTTAATCTTACCAGCGCGGTCTTGCTCGTCCTGGGCTACCTGTTCATAAAAAGGAAGGCGATCGGAGCGCACAAGGCCTGCATGCTGGGAGCGACAGCTACTTCGACGCTATTTTTGGCGTGCTACCTTTATTACCATGCTTACCATGGTTCTACCCGCTTCCCCGGCACAGGTTGGATCCGGACGCTGTATTTTTGGATACTCATTCCTCACACCATCCTTGCTGCTGTCCAGGTGCCGCTTATCTATCAGACGTTAAGGATGGCTTTTGCCGGCCGATTGGATGCTCACAAGAAGTGGGCGAGGGTGACCCTGCCCATTTGGCTTTATGTCTCGGTAACGGGCGTGATCATTTACTGGCTTTTATACCGGGTGCAATACTAGTCCTTTCTTACTTGAATTCCGCCTATTTCAACGTCCGCAAGCCATTCTAGTAGTCTAGGCTACTCTAGTATAGGTATAAGTATTTAATGTGTGTCTCTGTAACTATAAGCTATTAAATAAGATAAGAGATCACTGATTATATCTATTTAAACTGGACAAAAAAGGTCTGATTAGGGTAAAATTGATAGTGGAGGGTACGTTATGATCCAGCTATCTGAGAACGCGCTAAAAGCCGTCCAAAAGCTCAAAACAGAGCAGGGGAAGCCTGAGGCCTACTTGAGGGTGGGGGTCAAGGGGGGCGGTTGTTCGGGCCTTTCCTACGACGTCCAATTTGTGGACCAGTTCGATGAGAAGACCGACCGAGTTTTTGATTCCAGCGGTCTGAAAGTGGTCTGCGACATCAAGAGTCTTTTGTATCTGACCGGGATGACGCTCGACTATACCCAGGAAATGCTGGGAGGCGGATTCAAGTTCATCAACCCGAACGCGGCCGGAAGCTGCGGTTGCGGGACATCGTTCACAGTTTAAGGAACCCATGCGCTTCACCAAGAAAACGGAATACGGTCTAGTCTCGATGGTCTACATGGCACGGCATACGGATAGGGGCGTGTTGACCATCAGGGAGATCGCGGCTCAAGAACACTACCCGGCGCCGTATATCGAGAAGATCCTGCAGGCACTTAAAAAGGCCAAGTTGGTGACCGCGCAGCACGGTAATCACGGCGGTTACGCGCTGGCGAGGAAGCCGTCGGAGATCACGGTCAAAGAGGTGATCGATGCGTTGGAGGGAGGCACCTTCGAGCTGTTCTGCGCGCCGGTGAACCGCGCCGACATCGTCTGCACGCATTTTTGTCTGTGCGGCATCAAACCGGTGTGGCGCCGCACCAAAGAGCTTTTGGACAAGTTTTATAGTTCCATCACGCTTGAGATGATGACCAAGGATGAGATCGAAGTCAGAAAGATCTTAACGACGGCGGCATAACATGGCAAACAAAGTCATCCAGGAAATAACGAGCCAGGAGTACAAATACGGCTTCCATTCGCCGATAGAATCGGAGACTGTGCCCAAAGGGCTGAATGAAGACGTCATACGTCTCATTTCGGCGAAGAAGAAAGAGCCCGGCTTTATGCTCGAGTTCCGTCTGAAGGCGTTCCGTCATTGGAAGACAATGGCAGAGCCGCATTGGGCGAACGTCACCTACCCCAAGCTCGACTACCAGGATATCAGCTATTATTCCGCGCCCAAGGCAGTGGAGAAGAAAAAAAGCCTGGACGAAGTAGACCCGGAACTTCTCAAGACCTTCGAAAAACTCGGCATCTCGCTCCAGGAGCAGAAAAAACTGGCGGGTGTCGCCGTGGACGCCATTTTCGACAGCGTTTCCGTCGCGACCAGCTACAAAGAGAAGCTGTTGGAGGTCGGAGTCGTGTTCTGTCCGTTCTCGGAGGCGGTCGAGAAATACCCGGACCTCGTCAAGAAATACATGGGCAGCGTGGTGCCTTACACGGACAATTATTTTGCGGCACTCAACGCCGCGGTTTTCACGGATGGCTCCTTTGTCTTCATCCCCAAAGGTGTGAAATGCCCGATGGAGCTTTCTACCTACTTCCGCATCAACACCGAAGGCTCGGGCCAGTTCGAACGGACGCTCATCATCGCCGAAGAGGGCGCCTATGTGAGTTACCTCGAAGGCTGTACAGCCCCCAAGTTCGACACGAATCAGCTCCATGCGGCCGTGGTCGAGCTTGTCACGTTGGATGACGCTGAGATCAAGTATTCGACGGTGCAAAACTGGTATGCGGGGGATCCCGAGACGGGCAAAGGCGGCATCTTCAACTTTGTGACCAAGCGGGGTCTCTGCCGCGGCAAGAATTCCAAGATCTCCTGGACGCAGGTGGAGACGGGAAGCGCTATCACCTGGAAATATCCCAGCTGTGTCCTTTTGGGAGACGGCTCGACCGGTGAATTCTATTCGGTGGCGCTCACGAACCATCGCCAGCAGGCAGACACCGGCTCCAAGATGACGCATATCGGCAAGAACACAAAAAGCCGCATCATCTCCAAGGGCATTTCGGCAGGCCACTCGAACAACAACTACCGGGGCGCCGTGACGGTGAAGCACACGGCCGAGAACGCGCGTAATTTTACGCAGTGCGACTCGCTTTTAGTGGGCCCCAACTGCAGCGCGAACACATTCCCGGTCGTGAATGTGGAGAACAAAAATGCGCAGTGCGAGCATGAAGCCACGACCTCCCGGATCTCGGATGACCAGATCTTTTATTTCCGGCAGCGCGGCGTGTCCCTGGAGGACGCGATGGGGGCCATTCTGAACGGTTTCTGCAAGGATGTGTTCCGCGAGCTTCCCGGCGAGTTCGCCGTGGAGGCGACCAAATTACTTGGACTGAAATTAGAAGGGAGTGTGGGATGAAGAACGGAGTGCCGATCTTACAGATCCACGGCCTCGACGCAGGCATCGAGGGAAAGACCATCCTCAAGGATTTTCATATATTGGTAAAGCCGGGCGAGGTCCATGCCATCATGGGCCCCAACGGCTCGGGCAAGAGCACGCTGGCCAAGGTGCTGGCCGGCGACGCGAATTATGAAGTGACCAAGGGGCAGGTCCTTTTTCAGGGCCAGAACCTTTTGCAATGGGAGCCGGAAGAACGCGCCCTGCGCGGCCTTTTCCTGGCTTTTCAATACCCGGTCGAGGTCCCGGGCGTTTCCAACGGCTCGTTCCTGCGCATGGCCTACAACGCAAAGCTCAAATACGCGGGCAAGCCCGAAGTGGATCCGCTCGAGTTCGACGAGATCCTGCGCGAAAAACTCAAGATCGTTGACATGAAAGAAGATTTCATCCGCCGTTCGGTGAACCACGGTTTCTCGGGCGGCGAAAAAAAGCGTAACGAGATCGTGCAGATGGCCGTCCTGGCGCCGAAGCTGGCCGTGCTCGATGAGACCGACTCGGGTTTGGACATCGACGCCCTGCGGGAAGTGGCTGAAGGGATCAACAAATTGCGGCGTCCGGACAACGCGATGATCCTCATCACGCATTATCAACGTCTCTTGGACTACGTGAAGCCGGACGTCGTCCACATCCTTTCGAACGGACGCATCGTGAAATCAGGGCCCGCAAGCCTGGCTCTGGAGCTGGAGAAAAAGGGTTATGAGTGGATTGCGCATTGACATCGAAATGCCCGCGGGCGTCCGCCTGGAAGAAACAGGTGACAGCGCGGTCCTGACCGTCCCCGAAAAGGGGATGTTCGAGGCGTTGATCCCTATCGGCATACGCTCACCCAAAACAAAGTTGTTGGTGAAGGCCGGTGCGGGTTCGCGCGTCCGCCTGGTGCTCGACTATGAGTTTGAGGCGGGCCTGGAAGCGGAGTTCGAGCTGGAAGCGAGCGCTTTCATGGAT
>Ga0247727_10017412_pt1 | contig 11445 bp, 2 predicted proteins | sample WisWelCaveWW1625_FD_202498 | JGI IMG/M metagenome (GOLD analysis project Ga0247727, IMG submission 202498) | Biofilm microbial communities from Wishing Well Cave, Virginia, United States - WW16-25 | ecosystem: Environmental > Aquatic > Deep subsurface > Groundwater > Cave microbial mat | place... | reverse complement strand
TATCGACGCCAATCTCGCAGCCACGCGTACAGGCAAAAAGGGCGAGCTCTTCCGAATGCGATAAATTGAAATGCACTGATGCACGATCAGAAATCTCCGCCAATACCGGTTTGCCATAAGCATTATAATGAAATTGCAGCGAGCTCGGCGCGATGCCGGTATATTGTGCAAGCAGCAAGCGCAGCGCTGCCCGGCCCACGATGAAACGCCTTGTGAGATGATCAAAACAAAAACGGCCCGCGCGGAGAAACTCGCCGGCAGAGAGGTTTTGTGACAACTGCTGAACTATTTTTTGCGGTTGATCGAGCGCGATGCTCCACACGTGAATCTCGCCGTTTGGCAACGTGAGATCAGCACAATCAGATTCGGGTTGCCAGAAACAATTCAGACCCTTCATTTTTCCACCGGCACAAATTCGAGGTGCCCTCTCCATGTCTCACGGAAGTGGAACTCTCGCGGAATTGAATCCTTGAAGTTCTTTTCCGTGTGAGTTCATTTCCGTGAGCGAAAGTTTTTCTTGTCGGTTTGATGCGAAGCTTCACTGGATAGTTACATACCATCCAACTCGCGCAAGCGGAGCTTGAGTTCTTGGGATATTTCCTGCAGCAAAGCGCTTTGCGCCTCGCGCAAATAAAAATGGCCGCCCGGAAACAGTTGCATCGAAAAGTACCCGCGTGTTTGTTTGCGCCAGGCGGCAAGATCTTCTTTACACACGACCTGGTCCTGCTGTCCTCCGAAAACCGCAATGGGGCAAGGCAGCGGCTCGGGCTGCGCATAGACGTAGGTTTCAAAGATGGCAAAATCGGCGCGCAGCATGGGCAGCATCACTTCGAGCAACTCCGGAGTTTGCAAAATTGCTTCGGGTATGCCATTGTAACGGCGGCGCATCTCGGCCACGAATTCCGCGCCGGGCAACTGATGAATGGGCGGAAGCGGCTCGGGTATTTGTGGCGCACGGCGGGCCGATATGAACAACTGCTTCGGAGCACGGCCATATGCTTTACGCAGTTGGTGCGCCAGCTCGAAACAAATCAACCCGCCCAGGCTGTGGCCGAAAAAAGCAAATGGCTTGTCCAAATAAGATTGCAACGCTTGCGCCAAAGTATCGACTACGAGCGCCATGCGGTTCAACGGCGTTTCCCGCAAGCGGTTTTCCCGGCCTGGAAATTGAAGAGCGCACAACTCGATCTCCGGCGGCATGTGGCTCGACCAAGTGCGAAACACCACCGCGCCGCCGCCGGCATAAGAAAAGCAAAACAGGCGAAGCCGCGCTTCTGGATTCGGTTTTTGACAAACAATCCAGGGATTGGAGGCGATGGTTTTACTTTGTTGTAAAATCATAAGAAAATTTCGAACTTTCTGCAAAGGGCATAGGGAAGAGAGCATAGAGCCGAGAGATAGGTTTTGCATCAAATCCCTCTGCCCTCCGCTCTATGCCCTCTGCCCACTACTCCGACATGGCGGCATCTATACAAGCTCTTAACCGTTCAGCCACCACGCCGACGTGCGGCTCGATAAGTATGGTCTTGTGCTCGCCTGGAACTACTTGAACATCCAGCCCGCCGCCGGCAAGCTTGGCCCATTTCAAATGATGCTCCGGCGTAGCCGTGGCATCGCCATTGCGAAACAGGGTGATGCGGCCCGGGTAAGGCTTCGGTACATATCTCTTCCTCGCCTTTTGATTCTTGCGCGCAACGTTTTCCAAAATGCGGGCATAAAGCTCCGGAAAATCTTCGCGCGTGAGCCGTTTCTTCCCTTTTTTGGCGCTTCTATCCCTGACCTCTGCAATCGGTGCAACGTCAAAATCATCGAGCTCTGCTTCTTCCGCATCAACGTTGTGGATAACCAGGGTGTCAATAATGACCAGCAGGCCGACTTTTTCGCCAACGCCGTGAAGCTGTTGCGCCATCTCCAAAGCGACGATGCCTCCGAAGCATCTGCCTCCGAGAAAATAAGGCCCGGTCGGCTGGAGGGCGCGAATTTCGTTGAGATAATATGCGGCCATGGCTTCGACTCGACCAAAGGGTTTCTGTTTCCCATCCAGACCGCGTGCTTGCACACCATAGAACGGTTGATCGAGTCCCAGATAGCGCGGCAGTTGATAGAAACCGAGAACGGTGCCGGCGCCGGGATGCACGAGATAAAAAGGAGGCCTGGTGCCATTGGGCTGAATCGGCACCAACGCAGACCAGGTTGGCGCCTCTCCCCCCACTTGGGTTATAATTCCGGCCAGAAGCTGAATGGTGGGGGCTTGGAACAAGGCAGCATGGGGAACCTCTCTGTCGAATTTCTTCTTGATTTGATCGAACATCACTATGCCTAACAGAGAATATCCACCCAGATCAAAGAAATTATCATTCGTGCCGATTTGCCTGATGCCAAGCAATTTCTGCCAGATTTCGGCAATGGCGCTTTCGACTTCATTTTGAGGAGCGAGATAAGGAGTCGGCAAATCCGGTCTTTCATGCAAGATAGCGGGTTCAATCTCTTCAGCGTGCTCAAGATCGAGCGTGCAAGCCGGTTTTTGTTTTCTCGCTTTGTAATAAATCTCGCGCTGGAAGGGATAAGTCGGCAGCGGAATGCGACGGCGCTCATAATGACGATCGAACTCAACCCAATTCACTGCCGCACCGTGCACGTATGACGTGCCCAAATTTTCGAGCATGGTCTGCCAATTTTGTTGATCACGTCTCAGCCCAGACAGCCACTTCCCGCTTTCCTGCGCTTGATCGCTGCGCATCGCGGCGGGGCCGATCTCGACGAATAACTCACACGCTTTTTCATGCAATAGCGCAATCGCGTCGCACAGCTTGTCATTTTCTTGCCAGCGGCGTTGCCAATAATTTGCGTTGGTGATCTCGTCTTTTTGCAGAATCTTGCAGGTGAGGCTGGAAACCAGAGGAATTTGCGGCGCTTTGAATTGCATTGCGCGCACGATCTTTTCAAAGTCAGCCGGCGTCGCCTCGGTTTGGCCGTTTCGTGGAAGGTTCTGCTCGAATCGATCAAAAGCCGCCATCAGCTTCAAACCTTCCGGCAAGGCAAACACGCCGGCAATGCAGGCAGCGACGAATTCTCCAATGCGGTCACCCGCCAACAACGAGGGGGTGATGCCCCAAGACTGCCACAATTCTGCCAACGCATATTGTATGGCAAAAAGCGCAGAGGAGCGGCCAGCAGCAAGCTTAAAAGCGCTTGCAGACGGCGAATCGCCGGCGGAGTTTGCGGATTGTGGATAAAGTATTGCCAGCAGCGGTTGTTGCAAATGTGGGCGGAGAATTTCCCCGCATTTGTCAACGGCCTTGCGAAAAACCGGTTGGGTATCGTAAAGTTGGCGTCCCATGCCGGCATATTCAAAACCCCGGCCGGTGAAGACAAACGCGACTTTCGGGCGCGCCGTACTTTGCAATTGCCCGGTCATTATTTCGGCCCCGGCATTTCCTTCCAGAAAGGCAGACAGTTTTTCGCGAGCCTGCGCCGGCGAGGCTGCGACTAAGGCGAGCCGGTGGGAAAAATGCGTGCGCCCCACGCCGGCCGTATAGCAAACGTCTGTCAGCGGTTGTGATGCATGTTCCGAAAGATAGCGTTCATATTTCCCGGCCAGCTCTCGCAAAGCCGCATTCGTTTTCGCCGAGAGGCAAAGCAGGTGCAGAGGGCGCTCATCTTGAAGGGCGAATGGTGAAGGGTGAGGGGCGCTATCTTCGCCTTTCGCCTTTCGCCCTTCGCCCTTCGCCCTCCGCCCTTCGCTCTTCGCAGGCGCTTCTTCGACAATCACATGCGCATTCGTGCCGCTCAATCCAAATCCGCTTATGCCGGCGAGGCGTCGCCTGTTTCCCGAGGGCCAGGGCGTTTGCACCACTGGAATTTCCGCCGGTATCTTGTTCAAAAAAAGCAGCGGGTTGATCTTGTTCAAATTGAGATGAGGGGGAATTTCCTCATTTTGCAAAGTCAAAACGACTTTGATTAAACTCAAAATTCCGGAGGCCGCTTCTAAGTGGCCGAAGTTGGTTTTGGCTGAGCTCATAAGCAAAGGTTCATTCGGCGCACGGCCTGCGCTCATGACCGCGCCCAAAGCCTTGATCTCAATCTGATCTCCGAGCGAAGTTCCGCTGCCATGAGGGTCCACGTAGCCCACCTCGGCAGGCCTAACGCCGGCATTCGACAGAGCCTGGCGGATGAGCGCTTCCTGCGCCAACCCATTGGGCGCGGTTAGGCCATTGCTGCGGCCATCTTGGTTGACTGCCGAGCCGCGTATCAAAGCAAGAACGTTGTCGCCATCAGCGATCGCATCGGAAAGGCGCTTGAGCACCACGACCCCACAACCTTCCCCTCGCACAAAGCCATTGGCTTCGGCATCAAAAATTTTGAAACGGCCATTCGTGGCCAACATCCTGCCCCGGCACATGTTAACAGTTGTATCCGGCGATAACATCAAGCTGACACCAGCAGCAAGGGCCAAACGGGATTCTCCGGTACGCAGACTTTGGCAAGCAAGATGGACAGCAACGAGCGCGGAGGAGCAGGCCGTATCTACCACCATGCAAGGACCTTGCAGGCCTAAAACGTAGGATATGCGGCCGGCGGCAAAACAAGACCCGCTTCCGGTTCCTGAGTAATCGGCAATTCGTGAGAAACTTCCTTCTTTCATTTGATTCAAAGCATGATCGATGTTGCCAATTCCCAGGAAAACCCCGGTTGAGCTGCCGCTCAGCTCGCCCGGCGCCACCGCGGCGTTTTCGAGCGCCTCCCAGCTTACCTCCAACAACAAAAGTTGTTGCGGATCCATGTTCTCGGCTTCACGAGGAGCAATGGCAAAGAATTGCGGATCGAAGGCATTGATTTGCTGCAAGAATCCACCCGCGCGCGCATACATTTTTCCGGGAGCATTGGGATCCGGGTCGTAGTAGGCCTCGATGTCCCAGCGTTCGGGCGGCACCTCGGTAATGGCATTCGCGCCCTCGTGCAGAAGCTGCCAGAACGCCTCCGGATTATTAGCGCCTCCGGGAAACCGGCAAGCCATGCCGATAATGGCAATCGGTTCGGTGCGGGCGCGCTCCACCGCCTCGAGCTTGGCGCGCATTTCTTTCAGCGCCAGGAGCGCACGTTGTGAAGGAGAAAGCTGTTCGAGACTTTCTACAAACTCAGCCATTGCAATTTCCTTTCATACGCATTGGTATTGCTATTTCATACTCATCAGTTTTTCCAGTTCTTCGGCAATCGAGGCTTCCACTTCGTCTTCCGAAAGTCGTTTTATTTCCGCCAGGACCCCGTTGCCCTCATCATTCGGCTTGTGCGTTGCTTCCGCAGGCTTTGCCGAAGACTCCCAACCGAGCACGTCCTTGGCGAGATACCCGACCAAACCATCAATGGTCGGATAGTCAAACAACAGCGTGCCCGGCAGCGATTGTTCCACAGACTTGCTTAGGGCATTCCGCAGCTCGACCGCCATCAAGGAATCAAGGCCCAGCTCATTCAAAGGCTGCTGTAGCTCAATGGAGCTCGAAGGCTCAAGCCCGAGAACTTTGACCGCTTGCTCGCGCACGTGCGCCATCAAAAGATCAGGACGTTCTGCAGGCAGCGCACGCTCTAATTCCTGCACGAAATTCACCGTTTTCACGGTAGCCATATCCGCCTTGACTGCAGGCCTTGTTTCTTTAACGATATTCAAAAATAACGGCGGTTCCTTTCCCATTGGAAATTGTTTCAGGAATTTCGACCACGTGATCGGCAAAATCGCCACTTGTGCGCGCGCACTGCCGAGCACTTGTTCCAGCATTTGCATGCCTTGCTCCGGCGTGATAAGACTTATGCCGCTTTGCGTCATGCGCTGCTCGCCGCGTTTGCCCAAATCCGCGGCCATTCCCGCTTCCGCCCACGGCCCCCAATTGATACTCGTCGCTGGCAGTCCACGCGCACGGCGATAATGCGCCAACGCATCCATGAAGGCATTGGCAGCAGCGTAATTGCCCTGCCCGGAAGCGCCGAACATCGCAGCAATCGAAGAAAAAAGCACGAAGAAATCCAGCGGCAAATCTTTGGTCAAGCGATGCAGATGCCACGAACCTTCCACTTTCGGTGCCATGACTTTGGCGAAACGCGGCCAATCTTGCTGCAACAAAATGCCATCATCGAGCACGCCGGCCGAATGCATAATGCCACGTAACGGCGGCAGAGATTGTGCGATTTCGGAAAGAATTCTTTCAACTTCTTTTTCCTGTGAAATATCGCTTGGCATCACTACCACATTCGCGCTCGCATTTTTCATCTTCGCAATGACGGCGCTCGCTTCTTCTGTTGGCGCTTTTCTTCCGGCCAAGACCAAATGGCGCGCGCCTTTTGCCACCAGCCATTCCGCCACTTTGAGGCCAAGTGCGCCGAGGCCGCCGGTGATGAGGTAAGTGGCATTGGAACGGATGCTGGATGCTCGATGCTGGATGCTCGATGCTGGATGCTGGTTGCTGGATGCTGGTTGCTCGTTGCTGGCGCGATCTTCTATCTTCGATCTTCCATTGCCGAACTTTGCTCCACGATTATTGTCATGCGCTATGCCCTCTGCGCTATGCCTTCCGCTTACTGCCCTCTGCGTCAACACGATCTTCCCAATATGTCTCGCCTGCGCCATATAACGATAAGCATGGGCAGCATCTTCGAGCGGAAACGATTTGAAGGGCAGGGGCTTTAGCTCGCCACTTTCAAAAGCAGAGGACAGCTCCAGGAAAAGAGCGCGAATCAACTCCGGCTGTTCTTGAATCGTCTGGCCGAGGTAAATGACGTGATAAGCAACCTCGGGCTTGAGCGCTTTCACTTTGTTTTCGTTCCATACCTCGGTCTTGCCGATTTCAAGGAATCTGCCTTGGGATCGTAAGAGCGATAAGCTCTTCGGAATGAATTCGCCCGCTAGAGAATTCAAGACAATATCCACGCCTTCGCCATTCGTCGCTTTCATAATCTCCTCGGCGAAAGCGAGATGGCGCGAGCTCATGATGTGCTTGATACCGAGCATCCGGAGATATTCATGCTTTTCCGGACTGCCGGCAGTGGCAAAAATTTCGGCTCCAGCCCGCTGCGCCAATTGTATCGCGGCCAGCCCAACGCCGCCGGCAGCAGCATGAATCAGCACGCGATCGCCGGCGGACATTCCAGCCAAATGATTGAGCGCATATTGCGCCGTTAGAAAAGTAATCGGAAGCGTTGCAGATTCCTCGGTGCTGAGATGCTTGGGTTTGGGAATGACGAATTTCGCAGCGATGGTCACATAGCTCGCGAAGCTGTCTGCGGCCAACACCATGACTTCATCGTCAATTTCGAGGCCTTCCACTTCTTCGCCAAGCGCAACGATTTTTCCGATACATTCGTTGCCCAGCGGACCGGGATCGCCAGGATACATGCCCAGCGCGTTGAGCACGTCGCGGAAATTCAAACCGGTTGCCAGCACGCGAACTTCGACCTCCCCGCGTTGCGGTGAGCGGCGCGTCAACGGCACAAGTTGAAGATTGTCCAACATACCGCGGCTGGCAATCTCCAACTTGACCGGACGCTCCTCTAATACGGAGGCCACAGAAGAGGCCTCACGATTCTCAGGCTTGCAAACTGCCAGCCGGGCGACGTAGCGCTGGTTGCCACGAAAAGCAATTTGATTTTCACGTGTGCTCGCTTGCAATTCTTCACATAGGGTCGATACCTCACCGGCAGCACGCACCAGGTCGAGATCGATCCGGACGCATTGCAGGGCCGAATGCTCAAGGTCGATCACATTGCTCAATCCCCACAAAGAGGCCTGCGCCAAAGCTGGCGGCGCCGTTTGGGAACCAACCGTCTTTGCATTTCTGGTGATCAGCCAGAGGCGCGGAGAATTTGAAAACGACATATGGGCCAAGGCTTGCACCAAAAGCAGCACGCTCTCACAGACTAATTTCTCAGCATGAAGTAATTCGGCCAATGAAGCTTCGGGCGCGACCTCCGCTTGGAGACTCCAGAGATGCACGACCCGGCAATCCGAATCTGGATCGGAACAAAGCTCTTTGAGAATGCGATCGAAATCTTCCCGGCGCGAGGGATTTATTCTCCATCCGTCATTTGCACTGCGATCAAATCTTTCACCGGCAAAGATCAGGACGCAAGTCTCATTCTGCTTTTTCAACTGTTGCGCCAATTCAACTGCGACGCCATGCTGATCGGCAAAAATCAGCCAACGGCGCGGATTGCTTGGTTGCGCCGGTTTCGAAATTTGCCTCGACTCGGCAAGAGTCTGCGGCTGCCATTGCATTTCGTATAGCCCATCCTCCAATTGCTTTTGCGTTACACGCAATAAGGCCTCGCGACGTGCGCGTTTGAAATGCAATCCCTCGACCTCGGCAATGATCTGCCCGTCGTCAGCAAGCACATGTAAATCCGCCACGATGTTTTCCGAACCCTTGCCATAACTTTCGCGGAGTTGAACGTGGCCCCAAGCTTTTGAGCTCTTGCTGCGATGCACCTGCAAGCGGTCCAACCCTACCGGCATATAAATGGCTTCTTCGGCAGATTCTTGATTTTCACCATGCAACGCAGCCCCGACGAGCTGAAAGCAAGCATCAAGCAAAGCCGGATGAATCTGAAATGCCTCGGCTTCCGAGAGTTGGGAATCCGGCAAACAAATTTGCCCGAGGGCCTCGTTGTTACCTCGACTGATGCTGACGAGACCCTGGAAGCTGGGGCCATAATCGACGCCGAGCTTGCTGAGTTTCTCGTAATACGAATCAACGGCGAGCGTCTGTGGGCAACGCTTTTGTATTTCTGCGAGGCCAGCGCTCTCAATCGTGGCCTCAGTTGTCGCAATACCGATGACGCCACTGGTATGCAACTTCCAGGAACTTTGCTTTGTATCGCCAGCTTCATCCAAACTGTAAATCTTGAAAGAAGCCGTGCCAGCTTCTTGCGGAGTCAGAATCAATTGAACAGCGCAAACCGCGCCTTCGGGTAGAAAAAGCGCTTCGTGAATGTCGATTTTCTCGATGCAATGCTGGGCTGGTCCAAAAGCTTCCATGGCAGAAGCCAACGCCATTTCCAGATAAGCCGTCGCGGGGAGAACGGCGAGGCCATAAAACTGATGATCGTTTAGAAACGGCAGCGTCTCGAGGCTAATCTGCGCTTCGAACTGTATGTCTTGCAGCGCGGAGCGCAAGCGTTGTCCTAGCAATGGATGGAGGGTCGAGGATCGAAGATCGAAGCTGGAAGATCGCGATCCTCGATTTTGCTCGGCCGCCCTCGCCCAATAACGCGCGCGTTGAAACGGATACGTCGGCAAGATCACGCGGCGGCGCGCGTAATCACGATCGTACTTCGCCCAATCAATGTTCACGCCGTGAACGTACAAACTCGCCAATGTTTCGAGCATCGACTGCCAATCCTCACGACCTTTGCGTAATGAAGGCAGCCACGCCGCAGTTGCGGCGTCTTCCGGTAAACAACGTTGGCCCATGCTCAGCAGTGTTGGGCTTGGGCCGATCTCGATAAATATTTTGCAACCCTGTTCAACAAGTGTGTTGATGCCCTCGGAGAAGCGAACCGCTTCTCGTGCGTGACAACGCCAATAGCTTCGTGGTTCGGGTATCGTAGATTGGGGATCGTTGAAAACGAAATCGAAAAGTTGTCCGGTGAGATTTGAAATGAATCCCATGCGCGGCTTACCATGCTTGATCTCGCCGGCGATTTTTCCAAACTCATCCAACATCGGTTCCAGCAACGGCGAATGAAATGCATGCGAAACGGACAATGGTTTGCTTTTGATGCCCGCGCTTTCAAAGCTTTTGATGATTGCGCTGACCGCCTCGCGCTCACCGGAAATTGCAATGTTCGTTGGGCCGTTAATCGCAGCAATCGAAACTTTATCGGAATAAGCAGCAATCGCAGCATTGACTTTCTCTTCTTCGGCAAACACCGCGACCATGCTGCCATTTTGGGGCAGCGCTTGCATCATGCGACCACGCGCCGCGATTAGTTTAAGACCGTCTTCCAAGCTAAACACACCGGCAACACAAGCCGCAACGTATTCGCCGACGCTGTGTCCCATAACCATGGTTGGCGCAATTCCCCATGAGCGCCAGAGCTCGGCGAGAGCATATTCGATGGCGAAGAGCGCCGGCTGGGTGTAGGCAGTTTGATCCAACTCGTTGCTGGTTGCTGGTTGCTCGTTGCTGGTTGCTGGTTGCTTGATGCTGGTTGCCCCCTGCTCGTTGCTAATTCCCCCCTTGAGGGGGGTTCGGGGGGTGTTGTGCTGACTGCCGAACTTTGTTTTTTGCTCTTTGCTTGTTGCTTTTTGCTCCGTTTGGCGGGTGTCATGCTGACCGCCGGCCATCTCAGAATAGAGCACGGAGAGCAGCGGTTTTTCAAGATACGGCCGAAGAATCTCATCGCACTTATCGAGCGCCGCGCGAAAAATCGGTTGCGTCTCATAAAGCCGGCGGCCCATGCCGATATATTGCGCGCCCTGGCCGGTGAAGAGAAACGCGATCTCCGGAGAACTGCCTTCTTCAACTTTGCCGGTTTGCATTCCTGGCAGCGTTTGTCCTGCGATAAAAGCGGCGAGCTTTTCCCGTGCTTGTTCTAAAGATTCAACTGTCAAAGCCAGGCGATGATTGAAATGCATTCTGCCAGCGTTTGCCGTAAAACACACATCCTTGAATGATTGCGGCGGAATCAAGGCGAGATGGCGCTCATAACGATCGGCAACTTCTTTCAGCGCGGCTTCGCTCTTTGCCGATAAGGTGAGCACATGAAGCGGACGCTCGCGCCAGTGATCAGTATTCAGTGAACAGTAATCAGTATTCAGTTGACCATCCACCGTTGACTGATTACTGTTAACTGACAACTGATTACTGTTTACTGGCGCTTCTTCCACCAAGACATGCACGTTCGTTCCGCTGAATCCAAACGAGCTAACACCTGCGAGGCGCCGGCCATTTTTTGTTGGCCATGGCGTCAACTCGGTTGTCACTTTGACCGGATATTTTTCCCAAGCGATGTGCGGATTAAGTTCCTTGACGTGCAAACTCGGAGGAATTTGCTTGTGCTGCAATGCGAGGATCACCTTCACGAGTCCGGCGATGCCGGCGGCGGCTTCAAGATGGCCGATGTTGGATTTCACTGCGCCCAACAACAACGGTTGATTATTTGGCCGGTCTTCGCTAAATACCGCTCCCAAAGATTGCACCTCGATGGGATCGCCCAATGAAGTACCGGTGCCGTGAGTTTCGAGATAGGAAATATCCGCAGGCTTCAAACCGGATTTCGTCAGTGCTTCGCGAATCACCGCCTGCTGCGCTTCACCATTGGGCGCGGTGAGGCCGCCGCTGCGCCCGTCTTGATTCGCCGCCGTGCCGCGAAAGAGTGCGAGAATGTTATCATGGTTCGCCACGGCATCCGACAAGCGCTTGAGCACAATAATGGCGCAGCCTTCCGCACGCACGT
>Ga0247727_10017411_pt1 | contig 11445 bp, 10 predicted proteins | sample WisWelCaveWW1625_FD_202498 | JGI IMG/M metagenome (GOLD analysis project Ga0247727, IMG submission 202498) | Biofilm microbial communities from Wishing Well Cave, Virginia, United States - WW16-25 | ecosystem: Environmental > Aquatic > Deep subsurface > Groundwater > Cave microbial mat | place... | reverse complement strand
TCATTTCCCCGCTCTTGTTGGCGCCCTCGCCGGAGAGCAGCGTGCCTTTGGGCACGAGCACGTTCTCGTTGGCGCCTTCGGCGAGCGTGAAAGCCACAGCCGCCCGCGCGGATTGCGCCGAATCCAGTCTGGTGCCCATCATTTCCAAAAACGCGACCAGGTTTCGATCCAGCGCTCGATTGAGCCGGCTGAGAACCTGCTCTTGAAGATGCAAATAAATCCGCAAAAGCGTCTGTCCGGGCTCTCTTTCCTGACCGGCTTTCCACTCCGGCGTGTAAAAAGGCGCCAGCGCTTGCGCTTCTTCGAGCAAATTCTTGAAAACCCTCGAATCAATTTTGGGTGAAATCAGTTTCATTCGTTCAGGCCTGTCCTTGCGAGACGTAAAATGGAAAAACCAAATTGAACTGCGTATTGGTGGCGCGCACGCGATAATCGATGTCGATGAGCAGCTTGCCGATTTCGCCGGCCTCCGGCTCGACTCTGACGGCGAGCAATTCGATGCGCGGCTCCCACTCGATCAACGCATCTTGAATAGCCGCTTGAATGGTGCCGATATTGGTCGCACTCATGGTCTCGAAAACAAAATTATGCAGGCCGGCGCCGAACTCCGGGCGCATCACCCGCTCGCCTTTGGCGGTGAGCAAAATAATGCGGATGGCTTCCTGAATATCTTCTTCATATTGCGAGAGCACCATCCGGCCAGCCATATCGACTTGCACCGGAAATTTCCAGCCCTTCCCTAAAAAATCTTTTGGCATAAGCTTCTAAGTCAGCAAGAAAACTAAATAAGATCAAACCCATTCAAGGCAAAATGATTGAAGTCAAAATGATTGGTTTAGAAAATGTTCAATTATTTTGCCCTCGATCATTTTGTCCATCAAAAGGCGTTGAATAGTTACACCCTATCTCCTACGCCATGTGCCCTATGCGCTTTGCCCTATGCACTCTGCGCCTCATCCCCCGATCATTACCGTCGGTTCGCCCAGACTAATGGAATTAGGTGGACCGACTTCAACGATCATGTCTCCCTGCCGGGCCGCGGGCAAATTGTTGATCAACACCGTGGTGCTGCCCATGGCGACCATTCCGCCAACATGTGGAACCACTCCTGTAACCAAAGGACACGTGTGAAAATCCGTCGTTGCCCGCCATGCCGGCTTGCCGCCAATCAAAACATCGACGCTTCCCGGCCCCGGACTCAACGGCGTGCCATGACTCGTCAAATCGCCCATTCTTGCTGCCATTGGCATATTTCCTCCTGTAGGATAAATCCTACAGCTAAGAGGTGGAAGTCCCATAAATGGGACTCTGGTGGTCTCACCAATCTCATTCGCTCCGTTTCTCCCATTCTCCCCGTCACTCACTCTCAATTGATCATCACCATCGCGCCTTTGATCGTCAACTGGCCGGTGGCTTCGAGCTTCATCATGCCGCCGGACTTGATCTCGATCATCTTCGACTCAATGCTGATCTTCGTATCGCTTTTAATCGAAATCGCTTTTTGCGTGGAGTCCATCTCGATGGTGTTATTGCCTTTATCCTTGATGGTAATCTTTTCCTTGCCGGAAGCGTCATCCAACGTGATGATATGGCCGGCCTTGGTTTTAATTTCCACCTTGCCTTTTTGATCGTTATCATTAAAAATAAACTCGTGGCCGCTCCGCGATTTGATCGAACGCACGTCGTTCTTGCCGTCGCTATTGTCATAGGGCGGAGTATCTTTGCCGTTCCACAACATGCCGATCACATAAGGAAAGCGGACGTCGCCGTGCTCGAACGCCACCAGCACTTCATCATCGACCTCCGGCAGATAGAAACTGCCGCGTTGCTTGCCGCCCATCAGCGTCGCCAGGCGCGCCCAGTGGCTTTCATCCGCCTCCGAGAGCCAGGGGAATTTCACCTTCACGCGCCCCAGCTTCTCGGGATCCTTGTTGTTCGTCACGATGCCCACCACCACGCTGTAAATTTTTCCCGTGCTCGCGTAGGTATCGGATTTATCGTTGAGCAGCTCCAGCAGATTCATGTCGCAGTTCTCTCAACTGTGAATTTGGTGGAATAACCGGTCGAGTCGATCACATGGGTGGCCGAGGTCACATAATACAGGCCGCTAAACCGCTGGCCCAGGCCCAGCAGCTCGATTACTTTGCCCGCGCGAATATCGCCGTTGCCGATCGCCGTGCCTTCACCCGTGATGAATTCAATCGCCATATCGTTGAATATCCCTTTGGCGATTTGATTCGCCTCGCCTTCGGAAACGATGGGCGTATCGACGATCACGGATTTGGCCGCAAAAAAAGCGCTTTCGGTGATTTCCGTGCCCAGTTTTTGGCCGCTCATTTTCGAGACCACGTCACCCTTGCGGCCATTGCCGACAATGGCTTTTTTCGCTTTCATGTCCCAGCCTTGCACCACCACTTCGCTGACCTGAGTGACCGTGCTCAGGCGCGGATAAAAAGATCGCAAGCTCAGGCCAAATTCCAACGACACCACTTTGCCTTGCTGGTTGGCCGCTTTGCGAAACAGCAGCTTGCCGTCTTCGATGATCAGCTCGTAGCGTATGCGCCGCGCCCGCTCCAGCAAAAAATCGATGTCGCTCAGGTTGTTTTGCAGCAGATACTCATGTTGAATGCTCGTATCTTCGACTTGCGCGCTCAAGCCCAAAGCCGAAGCGATTTTGCGCGCAATGTCGCTGTCCTTCTGTTTGAGATAAGACTTGGTCTTGCGGCCGCGGCGGAACCGGTGCAATGAATCATAGCCCTCGACTTTGAGCGTGGGCGCTTCGCCCTCGTTGAATTCCGGCTCCAGCGTGGTCACCTCGCCTTTGATGAGGCTAACGACATTGTCATCATACCCTAATTTTACCTCGAGCTTGATGCCTTCTTTAAATTGAGGGCCGTCAATGTATTTGAATTCCTGAGTGTCGGAATTCCAGTTGTTAAGGTGCGCACAGAACCAGCTTGCGCCGGTTTCGTAATCACAAACAGTGACGTTCATAATATCCACGTCAACTTCCTGCGGCAACTCATTGCCATCGACAAGTAGTTTTATATCTGGTACGGTACGATCTTTTTCTAAAGCCGGGTCTGCCATGATCGTTACTCCTTACGCCATCATTTGATAGCCGGGATGATCAAAGTCTGGCCAACTTCGGGTAATCTTGGATTGTCAATTTTGTTGTGTTCTGCGATAATGCGCCACTTCGTCGGATCTTTCCAAAGCGTTGTTGCGATACCGCTTATGGTGTCGCCGGCTTTGGTCGTATAGGTTTTATCTGGAAAAGATCGGTCGCGTGGTTTTCGTTTGATTTCTTCTTTGGGTATAATGAATTCTTTAAAAGTCACATTGAGCGTTGCCCTGACCGGCTTTCCGGAATCTTTGAACAGAGTGAACTTTTGCGTCAGCTTTTCCAGCACCCAAACGAGCGGAAAAATTCCAGTGGTCGCATCGGGATCCGCCGGTCCCCAACTCAATCTGACTTTTGGCGGGCGTTTGCCATTTTTTCCTTGATCGGCCGTGGCGACCAGAAGTCTCGCAATCTTTCCGGTGTGTGTCCGTACATCTTCGCCGGTTTCGTAAGTATCGCAGAACAATGCCATCGAAAGCGTTTTGCGCGCTCCGCTGATATATTGCAGCTCCGGGTTGTAACGAGGCTTCTTATAGTCCTGCCAAGTGCTCCCATCTTCTACGGTGTACTCGGTTGGGTTGAAGAGCACTTCAAAAGATTTTCCATTGTCAAGATTTGTAATCGTCAATTTGTTCAGTGGCATATCTGCCCTCTTCTCAATAATTCAGCCCGAGTCGCTCTTTTTCCATCATCAACCGTCTTGCCAGCGAGGAGTAAACCTGGTCAGCCAGTCGCGAAAGATCGCTGCGGGTTAGCTCTTCCATCGGCGATCTTGATTTCATCACGGTCTCCACTTGTTTGCGGACTATCTCAACCACCTCTTTCTCTTGCACTTTTTTGACCACACGTTCCTCTTCTATTGTTGATCGCATCGGCTGAGCATAGGCATAACTTTGTCGCGGCGGCTGCATCTGCTCTTCCCGGCGTAGGAAAGTCAATTCGCTGATGAAGTCATCATCTTGATCTCCGCCACTAGCTTCAAGCGCCGATATGGCGCCGGCAACCAATTTTCTGTTGAGAAGCGGTGCGAAAGCCGCTGCGCTCGCATTGGCGAATTCATCGGCTCTCGCATTTTCCAGCAACACGCTTTCTGAAATCTGAACGGAGGCCTTTTTGACTTTTGTTAAAGTCAGATCCATTCTTTGCTTGTGCTCAAACCAATTCTCGATTTTGCTCAACGCCGCCGGCCAGTGAAAAACGGTTTCGGGATCGGCTTGCCGGTTTTGCGAAAAGTCGCCTAATACAGTTGCAGGTGAACGTGAGACAAACGCTCCGGTTGGAAGCCGGTAACCCTTGTCTGTGGCTTCTGCGACGCCGGAAGCAATTCGTGAAGCGGTGCCAGAGCTAGTAAAGTGCCTGGTGAAGTAAACTTCTTCGATCCTTTCTGCCAGGCCATGCGCAGAGAATGCGAGAGGCGTTGGCGCAAGAGAAGTTCTCCGGTAAATATCCGCCGGCGTTGCCTGCACTTTTTCTTCCCGAAATCCGGGTTGTGGCTGCGTCCAACCGAATTGCTCCCTTTCGGCGCGTGGTTGCGGCAGAACGAACACCCTCGCTTGCGAAGTTGAAATCTCAGAAGCAGGAATCTCGAACCGGCGCCCGGTTTCGTCAGCGCGGTTGACGGCATAAACCGTGAGCCAGGACTGAATCGCTTGAAATGACGGCAGGGAAAAATCATCTCCGCCGCCTTTGCTGTAGACGGCATGCAAAATTTTCTCAACGGTTTGCAAAACATCATGCGCTTCTTTTTGTACAACCCTGTCTCCGGCCGATTGGCTCAAGAACGCCATTTGTGGCGTTGGCTGTGTCCGTGATTGCCCAAACAGATGCTTCGTGTTCTCAATGCTCGTGAGAAAGCGCGCCGTGGATGCTTGGTTGAGCCAGATGTTGAAAGATTGCACCAGCTGCTTGACCGTGAGCGATAATGCCGATTCCACAAACCAGGTGTAAAACGATTGCTGCAGCGCCCGGCCCGGCGCTTTGTAAACCATGCTTTCCTGGAAGCCCGACAGCTCGGAGCATGTCAACTTTTCGCAAAAGAGAGATTCCAGGAAGGCTAACGAATTTGATACCAACGGTTGGTGATACTTGTTAGCGATCTTGCGACCGAAACTAAAGGAGAAATAAATGCCTTTAACGCCGGTTAACGAATAAATGAACTGCCAAGGTCTCGCTGCATGCGGTAAGTCGTTAAGGCCGGGCTGGCTACTTATCAAAGCCGTTTCTCGAGATGACTTTTGATATGACTTAGATTTTGTCAGCCGATCGTTTTTCATGATTGAGATTAGTCCCAAAGGATACCAATGGCAGCACCGATCCCAATCACACCGCCAACAGCTCCTCCGATGATAGCTCCTGGGATGGCTGCTACACCAAAACCCCATACACCGATAGCAGCTCCTATTCCAGCACCACCTGCAATACCAGCCCCAATCGCGCCAGCGGCTTGCCATCGCTGCCGGCTTGTCTTTGCCGCTTCGAGGTGATCTCTTAGAATGTCAAGTTTTGGCTGGAGCATATTCGTAATCGCGGAGACCATAGCCTCGGCATGGCTGCTCCGCGCGCCGTAGTCATTTCGAAGCTTGTTTAGATAATTGCTGCGCTCCACCGCGAAAAAACCACGTGCAAGAGCTGCGACTGTCTCGGGATACTGGTCTGACTGAATCCGGCTTTTAACAGAATCAATACTGCGCTGCCAATCATTATGAAGCGCATTCATGACCTCGTTTTCATAGTCTTGAAAAGCAGGGGAAGCTGTCTCTCCCGCCTGCTCTGCTTCCCTCCCCATCGCTCTTGTTGCTGCATCCTTCAATTCGCCAACCGTCCGATAACCCGCAAGTGTCGGCATCCAGACTTGAACGAGATTGAGACCTAAATTCACGATACGTGTGGCAAGGTTGATTCCTCCTGTTGAAGGGGAGAGGGATCCGCCCGGTGGAACCCCGCCCGCGAACGTCCGAGATACACTTGACGCACCGCCAGCTAGAGCAAAAACCGTATTCATAATATTCGTATCGAGCTCCTGATCACGCTCATAAGGTTCGCATGTGTTGCGTACCATGTCGGCAGCGGTATGCGACGCTCGACGACCAATCGCTGCACCTTCAACAGATGTGGCTATTCGAAGTTCTACCTCCATGTTGTCACTGAAAAACTGGAGCGCATCTGCCTCGTAATCGCTAGCCACCTCAGCTGCTGTGCGTGGCGTTGCTTGAATTGTTACGGGTTTTCGCAGGACGGTAAAGGGTATTTCAGCTTGTGAAGCGGAGATCAATGATTCAGGTAAGGCACTTTGTACTTCTTGAGCTGTTGAAGTCCTGGATATGCTTGTGTGTGTTATCTCATCTGCTACTTGATCAGCTTGTTTTTCGAAACTATCTGAGGGGTCGCTAATATACACTCCGTCCTGCGTTGGCACTCCCGCCACCGGACCTCTTGCTTGTTGCACAGTATGCGTCGCCTCATGTGCGAGTAGATGTACCCCTTCTTGCGAGCTTGGGTTATATTCTCCGGCACGGAAAAAGATATGTTGGCCGGTGGTGAATGCCGTAGCACCAACATAGCGAGATAGTTGGTCTGCTTCACTATCAGTATGCACACGCACGTTGGATAGGTCAGCGCCAAGACCGTCTTCAAATCGGCTTTGAACGTCTCGTTGTAGAGAACTGCCACCCGAAGAAGCTGCTTCTATGCGCCCCGCTAGCATATTGTCATTATCAGCCAGGTCTTGCGTTTTTTTGCGTTGAATCAAAGCTTCGTTTTGAGAGGAATTCTGTGCCGCTCTACTCGCCGCCAACACCCTCTGCACATACCTATTCCCATACTGCCGCTGCATCGCCAAGAGAACGCGCGCCTTCTGACCATCATTGATCGGATGCGAATATTCGGGGCGCGAAAAGATGGAAGAGAATTGCTCGGGCGGAGGCTCTAAGCCGCCAGAAGAAGCCGCAGCTTTCCGAAAAAGCGTATAGATGCCGCCCTGCTCAGCTTTCCGGCGCGCGCTTGGCGTCTGTTGCTGAGCAACTGCCGGCGATTCCTGCACTTTCGGCTCGGCACTGTGTTCTGTCAACGCCTCGGGCATTTAATTCTCCAGTCGATTCACGATTTGACGCTAAACTGCTTTGGTTTATTAACACAACGCGGGCCAGCCGCAACCAAACAGGAAGAACCACCACAAAGGCCACAAAGCGCACAAAGAAAAATCTTTGTGCTCTTTGTGCATCTTTGTGGTGAATTTCCTTGCCGAAAAAGCATAGATTTGACTCTTAACGGCCTAACAATTATTTTATTTGCGAGCCTACCGCGACTCCTCCTAAAGCGCCAACTGCTGAGCCCGCAATAAATGTCCACGCATTGGGAAGTCCAACTTTGAATTGTGGTGGGCGTTTCAGCAATGAGTCATACTTGGCATTGACGACCTCGTATTTCGCAAAGGCGACGTCGTACCCTCCTTTCCAAGCGAGGCTTTTCTGGGTCTCCAGAACGAATACGCTGTCTTTCAAGGCGCCAATCGAGTCCTGCAACACGTCAACCAAGCGCAGCTTCTCAGCTTGTTCTTTATATGCGACCGAATTTTGATTTTGAATGATAAACGTCTCGCTAAACCAAAGCGGAATTAAGAGGTATTGCAGAGAAACCCGATTTTCGGCATTATAAACCTCGGTGATGCCCCAATCGGAGGCGGCCAGTTCCGGAAAGGTCTCACCAAGCTTGTTCTTCAACTCCTCAGGTTTCCGCAAGCGGCGCACCACGAGTTGTCCTTGCACTCGCTCTTTTTCGATCAGCTCAACCTGTTTGCGCAATGCATTGGCTTCTGATTGCAGACTACCCACCTGTTTTTGGAGAATCATCTGCACCGTATCCTTGAAAGCAACCACGGCTTTGATGGAGTCGCGGGAGGCTCTGAGCCGTTGCAGCTCGAGCCGGTTTCGCGATATTTCCGCGCTATTATCGCTCTTGCCCAAAATGTAAGATAAAGCGGCCAAGAGCGCGACGGCAAAAACGGCCACGCCAATCAAAAGTTTCTTAAGCACTCCGCACCTCCAATTTTGACTCGGTCACTTCTTTAAAGTTGAGCGCCCGGGCAATTCGGAAGACGAGCGTTTTGTCGCCTTGCACAAAATCATAGTAGACCACGTGGCCATTCGGCGCTGCGTCGCGCAATCGAATGTACGTATTCCTATCGTCGCGCTCCAGCTCTATGAGAAGCCCCTTGACCATGCTACCGGCAGCCACATACATTTGATTGATCTGCTGGAGGTTCGCCTCAAAGAGTTGGTCTTTTTCTGTTTGCGTCAATTGACGGCTGGCATTTGGATCGGAATTGAGAGTGTTCATATTAGATTCTCTGTTTTTGTTGTAAGGGCTTAAAAGCAAAAAGTCAAAATGATTGAAGTCAAAATCATTGAATCGCTTAAACCAATTCTGTTTCATTTGGCACCACCTCTTCCGCATGCCCATTACAGCCATTCGCTTTCACCCGCTTGATCAACCCTTGCAGCTCCGGGCTGACGATCTTGTTTTCAAAATCTTCCCAAATGCGCTTGTCGTTGCGGCAATCATAGGCGCGGCACACAAAGGGCCGGTCTGCATAAATGCTGCAACCTCGAGAGGCGCGATCGAGATGATGGCAGTAACCATCAGCGCCCTGGCGGATCATGTACGGCTGGCCCAAAGTCCATTTCACTTTGCCGGCTTCCACATCAGATACTGCGAGCGCAAAGCGCAGCTTGCAACAGGCGGCGTGGCAGAGAGCCAAGCGATTCTCGCAGTCAATCTCCGCGGCGACCGGCTTGCCCGTGTTATCCTTCTCTTCTTTCGTCAACGCCACGCCCATGCCTTTTTCCGCGAATTTCTCCGCCAGCCGTTGGTTGACTTGCTCTCTTCTTTTATCAAGCTCTTCGATCGTGATCAAGCCGCGCTCGCTGAGCAATTCGATCAAGGCATACGAGAACGAGGCGACTTCCAGCAATTTACTGGAGTTGACATTCGCCCGGCTGTGCGCATAGAGAAAGCCTTGCACCGTCTCCTCGCGCAATTCTTCCCATGCGGCCTCCGGCAGGGGCGCGTGGTGACTCACTCCATTCCTGCCATTTGGGGAGGGCCGTTGAATCTGAATCAACATGCGAGGTTGTTCCGCCGGTTCTTCGATTTTGAACATTTTGACCGCAATAATTTTGACTTCAAATGCACAACCCGGACGAGCCGGAACCAAACAGGGAAAAGCTTTTGGTATCCGGATTTTACGAATCGCCCGGATTAAAAATCTAATGGCTTGAATCCGGGCGATTCGACAAATCCGAATACCACTAAAAGTCTTTGTTTTTTTGCAAAGATATCATTTGTAACAGACTATTGATCACTTTCCAACAGCTCAAAATATTCATCAAAATCCGCCTTCACACACAGCCGCCCCATCTTTTGAAACTCGCGCTTGGTGGCGCGGATGATATGCTTCGTAGCGACGACGCCGGAATTTTCCGCCGCCAAAAACGCCGCGTTCAGGGCGATGTTCTTGATGTGGCCGCCGGTGATCTCGAATTTTCTGGCCAGGAACTCATAGGGAATGTCGCGGCTGGCCGGCGTCTCTTTGGGAAAAATGTTGCGCCAAATCTGCTCGCGATAGCGCTTGTCCGGAAAAGGAATCTCGACAATGAAGCGCAGCCGCCGCGTGAAGGCGTCATCGATGTTCTTTTGAAAATTGCTCGCCAAAATCACGATGCCTTCGTATTCTTCCATCTTCTGCAAGAGATAATTGATCTCGATATTCGCATAGCGGTCGTGCGCATCTTTCACTTCCGAGCGCTTGCCGAAAAGCGCATCGGCCTCGTCGAAGAACAGGATGGCATTGCTCTGCTCCGCTTCCTGAAAAATGCGGCTCAGGTTTTTCTCGGTCTCGCCGATGTATTTGCTGACGACCGTGGAGAGATCGATTTTGTACACCTCGAGTCCCAAATCATTGGCGATCACTTCCGCGGCCATGGTCTTGCCGGTTCCGGGCGGCCCGGCAAAGAGGGCGCTGAGTCCTTTGCCGAGCGAGATTTTGCGATTGAAATTCCATTCGGAAAACACCCGCTGCCGATGCTTGACGTGCAGGCAGATTTCCTGCAGGTGGCGCCGCACATCACTCGGCAACATGATGTCATTCCAGGTGTAAAGCGGCTTCAACTTTTGCGCCAGGCTGCCGAGATTCGCGGTGGATTGCGTGCGACTGGCGCGGTGCAAATCCTCCTGTGTAAGCGGCGTTTCCTGGCCGCCGCGCCTGGCCGCATAATGCCTGGCCTCGGCAAAAGCCTGATGAATTTTTCCGGGCGTCAGGCGAAATTTTTCCGTAAGGCCGTCGAGGTCGAGCTGCGAAATTTTTCCATCTGCAGCGTTGCGCAACAGATTCTGCCACAATTGCCGGCGGCTCTTAAAATCCGGCGCCGGGAAATTCAAGTTGATAATGCCTTCCGACTCGCGCGGGGTTCGCGGCCGCCACGGCTTTTCGCTGCCGATGAAAATGAGGCCGGGAAATTCCTCCAAAGCCCGCAACAACAACTGTCGCGCCCAACCGGCATTTTCCTGTTCCGCCCATAATCCCTCGGCGTGATCCAAATAAATGGCGCATCGTCGCAGCCGGGCTTCCCGAAAAAGTCGCGTGAGCAGGGACTCCGGAGATTTTCCATTCACGAACAGTTGCGAGACTTCGGCGACGAGCAAATCCCTGGCCGCGGCGCGGCACAAAGCTTCGGCAGTGAATTTTTTTCCGGCGCCGGCCGGGCCGTAAAAACAAAGCGCTTTTCCGGGCCGGGCCGGCTGTTGCCAAAGTGAGCTTGAAACGACTGAGAAAATATTCATCAATTCAGCTTTGGTGCTCGTTGGCAACAGCAGCTCTTCAACCACGGCTTGCGGCTGCACCACTCGCACGAAGGGCAAGAGCGCCTCATCCAGCGTGTCGAGATCGAGCAGGTATTTGACGATGCGCTCATCGATTTTCAGGGTGCGCGCCAGAAACGATTGTGCAGCTTGCTCCTCGCCTGCAAAGCTGAGGAGGTGATGCCGGAATAACGGCGCCTCGTTTCTGAATCTATCGCGGGCCCGTATTTTTTCTGCGATCGTTTCACCGTGCAGCCGCAGCGCCAAATCAACGACCGGCCTTTTGCTGGTCACGTCGTTTTGCAGATAGGCAAAGAGCTTTTCATATTTGAGGTCCAATTCCGGCGCGAGGCAGAGCAGGAGCACATCGGCCTCGAACGGCGCGAGCTGGAATTCTTCTTTGAGACGCGGCAACGCCAGATGAACGCCGGCAGCTTGGCCGGCTGCGGTTTGAGCGGCGATTTGAT
>Ga0247727_10017410_pt1 | contig 11445 bp, 8 predicted proteins | sample WisWelCaveWW1625_FD_202498 | JGI IMG/M metagenome (GOLD analysis project Ga0247727, IMG submission 202498) | Biofilm microbial communities from Wishing Well Cave, Virginia, United States - WW16-25 | ecosystem: Environmental > Aquatic > Deep subsurface > Groundwater > Cave microbial mat | place... | reverse complement strand
CTGGGTTGGATCAAACAGCAGCAAACGAAGCTGCGGGAACAGGAGCGCGAGACACCGCGCGAGTACGTGGACCGGGAAAGCCACTCCGTGTGGGGCAAGCGCTATTTGCTCACGGTCTGCGAGAGCGATGAGCCATGCTCCATCGAGTTGAAGCACAGCCGCATGGTACTGCGGATGCGTCCGGGAACGGATGAGCGCAGGAGGCAGGCTCTCGTGGAGGCATGGTATCGCGAGCAGATCAAGCAGGCCGTGCCCCCGCTACTTGCCAGATGGCAGCCGCTGATGGGTGTGAGTGTGGAGCGGTTCTTCGTGCAACGAATGAAGACCCGGTGGGGAAGCTGCACCCACAAGGCACGCAGGATTCGCCTCAACACCGAACTGGCCAAGAAGCCAGCGGAGTGCCTCGAATACATCGTTGTTCACGAACTGGTTCACTTGCTGGAGCCGACCCACAACGCCCGCTTCGTCGCGCTAATGGACCGATTGATGCCCAAGTGGCAGTTCCATCGCCAGGTCCTCAATCGCCTGCCAGTTCGGCAAGAGAAGTGGAGCTATTGACGTTGGGTGACGGGACCAAGATCAAGGAGGCCAATAACACCTCCCTGAAATCTCGATCGCTCGGAGCACATCGCCATCCGACCGCGCGTCCCACGTAAACTCGTGGTCGGCAATGAACTGTGGGGCAAAGTCCACGACAGACGGAACATAAGTGGGTGAGCCGGTGGAACGCGGTGGCACTTCACCCGACAAGCGATGCCTTTGAATTGACGCCCGCGCGGAGGCGTCGGTATCATTCGACCCTTCCGATTGGAGTTTTTGATGATCGCTTTGCGGGTGATCTTTCAGTGGATCGTCGCCCTCTCTCTCTTTGTGGCGGTGGGGACGGCGGCAGAGAGTGCTCCCACCCAATCGAAGGCGGTCGAGACCGCCCGCGACATCTATCACGGCACGGAAGGGCCGGTGAGCGGCCCGCCGGCGCCAGTTTTGTCCTATCCCGCCAATTACGGACGGACGGGGCCGATCGATGGCCGGTCGCTGCTCTGGATCTTCATCCAGCAACATTTCTACCTGGGGAGTTTCATTCTCGGCGTGCCGATGCTCGGATGGATTCTGGAGCTGGCGGGGCATCTCCGTCGTCGTCCCGATTCGTCGCTCGACCGACTCGGCCGAGAAGTCATCCATCTCGGATTACCCTTTTACCCGTTTGCCGTCTTTACGGGCGTCGCGCTGCTGGGCGTATTTCTCTTCGCCTATGGCGGATTTTTCCGTTACATGGCCGGCCTTTTCAAGCCGGTGATGTTCTTGTACGCCCTCGCCTTTCTGCTGGAGAGTGCCCTCTTCTATGCCTACGCGCGGACGTGGGATCGGTGGCAGACGGGTCGTTGGAAGTGGCACCATCTCACGCTCGGCGTGCTGATCTGCACGAACGGGATCGTCATTATCGCGCTCGCCAACGCCTGGATGGCCTTCATGATGTCGCCGGCCGGGGTGGATTCGACGGGGCGCTTTCTGGGCGATACGCTCACGGCAGTGCGAACCCCCTTCTGGTATCCGCTCAACGTCCACCGCATTCTGGCGAGCATCATGTTCAGCGGGGCCGTCATCGCTGCCTATGCCGCCTGGCGCACGATGACCACCCGCGACCCCGATCTGCGCGCCCACTACGACCGGCTGGGGCATGTGTCGATCATGATCGCCATGATGAACCTCCTCCTCCTGCCGTTTGCCGGTTACTGGTTCGCGCGGGTCATCTTCATGTTTCGGCAGCGGATGGGGGTGACACTCATGGGTGGCATTCTCAGCTGGCCGTTTGTCGTTCAGGCGATGTTGATCGGCCTCATCTTCATGACGGTGACGTACTACCTCTGGCAGGGGGTGGCGCGGATGAACGGCGCGGAGCGCTATCGGCCGCTGTCGAAATACATGTTCGCCGTCATGGCGATTGCCTTTGCCATCTGGGCGACGCCGCACACCTTGCCCGCAAGCCAGAGCGAGTTCGGCGCGATGGGGGGAACGCAGCACCCGATCGTCGGCAACTATGGGACGATGGCGGCCAAGAACACGGCGATTAACACGATGATCCTCACCTTCGGCATCGGCCTGATGATCTTCCGGCGGTGCAATCGCCTCATCGTTGGTCAATGGTCACCCTGGGGGAACATCGCCCTGGGTGCCCTCTTCGTCGGGGCGGAGGCAAACATCATCTTTCTCGGCGTCTATGGCACGACGATCCCGGCCAATGTCCGCGTCGGTCTCGCCCTGCCGCAGTTTCTCTCCGCCGTGAGCGCGCTTGCGATCGGCGGCGTCATCAACGCCTGGATGCTCAAAGGGGCGCCGTCGCTCGGCCCTATCCGCTGGGGACAGATTCCTGTTAGCGGCTCCGTCTCGCTCATCGTGCTGGCGGTTTTAATCTCCATGACCATGGCGCTGATGGGTTATATCCGCTCTGCGGTGCGGCTCAACTGGCATGTCACCGAGATCATGCGCGACGCCACCCCCTGGGCCACAATACCGGGGCTTCCCTATACGCTGGGGATGGTACTTCTGAACGTGGCCCTCTTTGCGGGATTCGCCGCCTGGCTCTTCCGATCCGCCGAGGCGCGCCGAGCGGATGAACGCCTTCCACTCATCCAACCCGATCCGCCCGATCGACATCAAACCCCGCCCGCCACCGCTATTGTCTCGCAGCCGCAATCGTAATGTCGGGGCACGGCGCGCCGTGCCCCGACCGTGTGGCGTTTGACTCCCCTTGGGGGTTCACCCTACTATGCCCGCGTTTTGGGACCGTATTTTTGGATTGACCATTCGCGATGATTCGGAGACCGACCATGAGACAACGTGGGTTGTGGCAGATGAAGATGAAATGGGGCGTAATCAGCCTGATCCTCTGTCTGGCACTTGTCTCCTGCGCCTCTCCGGAGGCGAAGAAGGCGAAGCACTTCCAGCGCGGCGTGGACTATGCCAAAGACGGAAAGTACGCCGAGGCGCTGATCGAATATCAAAACGTCCTGAAGATCGACGCCGATCATATCGATGCCAAGTACCAGATGGGGCTGGCCTATCTGAAGTTGGGCGGCATGGAGAACTTCCGAAAGGCCTACGGGCTGTTACTCAACGCGGTCGAGGTCAAACCCGATCTGCTTGACGCGCAGGTTCAACTCGGCGGGTTGTATCTCGCGGCGAACGATCTGAAAAAGGCGCGGGAGAAATCAGACTTTGTGCTGGGCAAGGCGCCGGAGAATGTCGATGCGCATCTCATCCTGGCGAAAATCCATCAGCGGGAAGGGCGACTCGACGAGGCCGAGCGGTCGTATCGGCGCGCCCTTTCGATCGACGGGAAGCGCCTCCCCATCTACTACGATCTGGCCGGGCTGTTCATGCAGAAAAAGGACCTCAAGGGGGCCGAGGCCTTTCTGCAGCAGGCGTATGAAGTCGATCCCAAGTCGGTCGACACCCATCTGGCCATGGCCGCGTTCCACGAGTTTTCCAAGGAGATGAAAAAGGCGGAGGAGGCGTATTTGGCCGCCCTCACCCTCGCGCCAAAGAACAAGCCGCTCTACTACGCACTGGGCCGCTTCTATCTTCGACAAGCGCGACCGGGCGACGCCGAGGCGCAGATTGCGGCGGTGATCCGCATTGATCCGGCCGATCCGGGGCCTTATCTCGCGCAGGGTGATTTTTACGTGCAGCAAAAAATGCCGGCCGAGGCGGAAGCGGCCTATCTCAAGGCGAAGGAACTGAAGCCAGACGCGCTGGACAGTTACAAAAAACTCACCGAACTCTACTTGTCGCAAGACAAAAAAGAAAAAGTGGAGGCGATGCTCGTCGGCATCTTCGCCAAGAATGCGGGCGATCCCGATGCGTTGTATGTGAAAGGCCGCCTCCTCGTGAAAGAGGGCAAGCGGACCGAGGCCGAAGCGCTCTTCCAAAAGGTGATCCAGACGGAACCCACCTATCCCGCAGCGCACTATTTTCTCGGTCTGGTCCAGATGACACTGGGGCAGGTGCAGCAGGCGAAGGCGTCGTTTTCAACGGCCATTTCTCAAAACCCGGAGGATGCCCGCGCACGACTGGCCCTCGGCGAATTGCATTTGAAATCGGGCTCGTATGATCTGGCGGCTGCGGAGGCGGAGAAGGTTATCGCCCAGGACGCCAAAAATGCGAAGGCCTATATTCTGGCGGGAGATGCCGCCGTCGGACAGAAGGCGGGCACGAGCGCCGAGGCGATGTATCAAAAGGCACTGGTGACGGACCCGACCGACCCGCTCGGCCATTTGCGGATGGGGCTTATTCGACGAGCGCAGCGCAAGGACGCGGAGGCCGTGGCCTTTCTTGAGAAGGCGCTCATGCTCCGTCCCGCAGACACGGCCCCGCTGATTCATCTTGTTGCAATCGACATGGGCGGGAAAGATAGCAAAAAGGCGCTGGATCGGGTGAATGCACAGATCACCATCACCCCGAAAAACAGCCTGTTGTACGCCATTCGGGCGCGGATCTACCTTGCCAATAATGAGACGGAAAAGGCGGAAGAGAGTTACAACAAGGCGATTGAGGTCAACCCCGACGACCTGGCCGCCTATCTTGAGCTCAGCGGGATGTATGCCAGGACGAAAGAGTTCGACCGGGCGCTTAGAAACCTGGACGCTGCGGTGAAGGTGAACGACAAGAACAAGGCCGTTTACCTGATGCGCGGACTCATCTACGACACGCAAAAGAAGCCGGACCTCGCGCAAAAGGAATACGAGAAGGCGCTTGAGATCGACCCCGGCTTTGGGCCGGCGGCCAACAACCTCGCATGGCTCTACGTTTCGCGGGGCGGGAATATCGACCGGGCATTGACGTTGGCGCAGACGGCCAAGGAAAAACTGCCCAACGATCCTGGCGTTGCCGACACGCTCGGCTGGATTTATTACAAGAAGAACGCCTACCTGAAGGCGATCTCTCTCCTGAAGGAGAGCGTGGAGAAGATGCCGCAGACACCGGCTGTCCGCTATCACCTCGGCATGGCGTATGCCAAAAACGGCGACAAGATTCTCGCCAAAGAGATGCTGACCGAGGCGCTAAAAATCAGCGCCGACTTCGACGGCGCAAACGAAGCCAGAGAGACGCTGAAAGGACTTTGATCCCATTCTGAATTCATTAAATTAAGCGTGATCGTCATACCGGCGAAAGCCGGTATCCAGTCTTTGGACAGCGCCTGAACACTCCCCACCACAACGCCCTTTATCTTTCACAACGGAATCTCTCCCCATGAACGATCGTTTTTTACTGGCTTGTCGGCGTCAGCCGGTTGACCGGACGCCGGTCTGGTTTATGCGCCAGGCCGGGCGCTACATGAAGCCATTCCGCGACATTCGCGCGCGCCATTCCCTGCTCGACGTCTGCCGCACGCCGGAACTCGCTGCCGAGGTGACCCTTCAGCCGATTGAACGGTTCGATCTGGATGCCGCCATCATTTTCGCCGACATCCTGCTGCCGGTCGTTCCGATGGGGCTGTCGCTCGATTTTGTGAAAGGCGAAGGGCCGCAGATTTCGAACCCCATCCGCACCGAACAGGACATCGCCGCCCTGCGGCCGGTCAAAGTTGAAGACGATCTGGGCGAGGTGATGGCGGCGATTCGACTCGTCCGTCCGGCGCTCCAGGTTCCGCTCATCGGCTTTGCGGGCGCGCCGTTTACGCTTGCGAGTTACATGATTGAGGGGGGGCATTCCCGCTACTATCTGCGCGTGAAGCAGATGATGTATTCCGCGCCCGACCTCTGGCATCGGCTCATGACCCATGTCACGCAGGTGACCGCCGACTATCTGGTGGCGCAGGCGGCGGCGGGGGCACAGGCGCTGCAAGTTTTCGACAGTTGGATCGGCGCCCTCTCGCCGTTCGACTATCGCCGCTTTGTCCTCCCCTACATGAAGACGCTCTTTGAGGCCCTGCGCGTCACTGGCGTTCCGATCATCCACTTCGGCACCGGAACCGCCACCCTCCTCTCCCTTCAAAAGGCGGCGGGTGGAGATGTCATCGGTCTCGACTGGCGGGTTCCGCTCGACGAGGGCTGGAATCTTCTGGGAGAGGACGTGGCCGTGCAGGGGAACCTCGACCCAGTCCTGCTCTTTGCGCCGATCGCGGAGATTGAACGGCAGGTCGATGATATTTTGGCCCGCGCGCGCAATCGCCCCGGCCACATCTTCAACCTCGGTCACGGTATCCTGCCGGAGACGCCGCTTGAGTCGGTCGACGCGGTCATCGCCCGCGTTCATGAAAAGAGCGCACGGTAGGCACCGAGTAAAAACAAGGACAGGTGCAACTCCCCCTGGCCCCCTCTTTTAAGATAAAGAAGGGGGACGTGTCTTATGTCCTCCTCCCCTTGATCCAAAGGGGAGGTCGGGAGGGGTTGATCTCTTTCTAAATTTCTGCGCGATCCCTCAATTAACACTTCCAAACCCACACTCATGCAGCCCAAACAGGTCGCCATCATCGGCGGCGGGATCACCGGTCTCGCCTGCGCCTACTTTCTTCTCGAAAAAAGCCGCGCCCGAAATCTTCCGATCCGATGCCAGCTGATTGAGGCGTCGCACCACTTTGGAGGAAAGGTCGTCACCGAACAGGCGGACGGCTTCACCTTTGAAGGCGGCGCCGATTCGTTTATCACCACGAAACCGTGGGGGGTTGCGCTCTGCAAGCAACTCGGCGTCCCGCTGACCCAGACCAATCCGACTGAAAAGGCCATTTACATTGTGTCGAACGGCGCGCTGGTTCCGCTGCCGACCGGCATGAACCTGATGATCCCGTCGCGTGTCCGACCGTTTCTTGCCAGCCCGCTCGTCTCGCTTGCGGGAAAGATGCGGATGGGACTCGACCTCGTCATTCCGCGTCAGGTGCGCCACGCCACCCTGCCGCACGATGAGAGTATCGGATCGTTTGTCCGCAGGCGTCTGGGGGAGGAGGCCGTCCACCAGTTTGCCGAGCCGCTGCTGGCTGGGATTTACGCGGGCGACGTGGAACGCTTGAGCATCATGGCGACGTTTCCGCAGTTTCCGGCGCTGGAGCAGACGCATGGCAGTCTCATCTGGGGTCTTCTCATGCAGCGATGGGATGGTCGTGCGCGGACGCCCGGCGGGGGCATGAGCCTCTTTGTCCGACCGGAGGGCGGCGTCTGGCGTCTGGCTGCGGCCCTGTGCGATCGGATCGACCCGACATGGTTGCGACGCGGGTCAGCGGTCGCTGGCCTGAAACAGCGATCTGGCGGGTACGACGTACAGATGGGTGATGGTACGAGGATCGCAGCCGACGCCGTGGTCGCGACCGTCCATACCCACGCCGTCGCCGACTGGGTGGCGGCGTGGGATCCGCGCCTGGCTGAGCTGCTGCGGGAGATTCAGTACGTCTCCACCGCGAGCGTCTCGATGGGATTCAAAAAGGCGGATGTGCCGCGTCCGCTGGATGGCTTCGGCTTTGTGGTGCCGCGTCGGGAGGGACTGCCGATTTTGGCCGCGACGTGGAGTTCGACCAAGTTCCCAGGCTCGGCGCCGACGGGTCACGTTCTCATCCGCGCCTTTTTAGGCGGCGCCCACCAGGAACATCGGGTGGCACAGGACGATCCGGCGATCATCGCAGACGTTCGGTCATCGCTCCAATCGCTACTCGGCATCACCGCCGCACCGGTCGTTCACCGCATCTTCCGGTGGCACAAGGCCCAGCCGCAATATCACGTCGGCCACCTGTCGCGCGTCGCGGAGATCGAAAAACAGGCCGCGCTCCACCCGTTGTTTTTCCTCACCGGCTCGCCCTACCACGGCGTCGGCATCCCCGACTGTATCAACCAGGCCGAGCAGACGGCGGACAAACTGATCGACCACCTCTTCCCGAAATAGGGGGCGTCCAGGCCGGAGGCCTGCAAATCCAAGCGAAAGCATTTTCGTTCATTTTTCAAAAGGAGCCTTATGATTATTGTTACCGGGGCGGCCGGATTTATTGGAAGCGCTCTTGTTTGGAAGCTCAATGAGCGAGGTCATACGGCGATTGGTGTCGTTGACCAGAACCTTGATGCCAATACCAAAGCGGACAATCTCCGCAAACGCACGTTCTCTGAGCGCATCGACGCTTCTGAGTTTCTGCCCCAGCTCGAATCGGGCGCCTGGAACGGCAAAATCAGCGCGCTATTTCATTTGGGTGCCTGCTCGGACACCACGGAAACGGACCGCGAATTTCTACGCCGCAACAATACAGAATACACCAACCGCCTGATTGCATGGTGCGTAAAAAACAACGTCTACATCGCCTACGCTTCAAGCGCCGCCACCTACGGCGACGGCGAGCTCGGTTATTCGGACGATGACAAACTGACGCCTCGTCTTAAACCGCTGAACTTATACGGACAGTCCAAGCTCGATACCGACATCTGGGTACTGGAAAACAATCTCCAGGATCAGGTCACGGGCTTTCGTTATTTTAATGTGTACGGGCCGAACGAATACCACAAAGGCGGGATGCGCAGCCTTGCCCAGAAGGGTTTTGAGCAGATACGGGATAACGGAAAACTATGCCTTTTTAAATCCTACAGAACCGAATACCCGGACGGCGGCCAAAAGCGTGATTTCATCTATGTCAAAGACGCCGTCGAAGCGATGTTGTGGTTTTACGACAATCCGAAGGCCAAAGGAATCTACAATCTCGGAGCCGGTTGCGCACAGAGCTGGAACGATCTTGCGGGCGCATTATTTCACGCAATGGATAAACCGAAAAATATCGAATACGTGGACATGCCAGATAATTTAAAAAATCAGTACCAGTATTTTACCGAAGCGAACCTCACCAAATTACGCCGCGCCGGCTGCCCTACCCGCTTCCGCCCCGTCGAAGAAGGTGTAGCGGATTACGTCAAAAATTACCTCTCTGCCTCCGATCCTATTTTATAATTCCATCCGATTAACCCTGCGCTCCGGGAAACCAGGTGCTGTTTGAAGCGACCCCCAACGAGTGTGTGCGCAGCGCAAACACGGCAGACAGGCACATCGGCGTCAAGCGGTTCGGACGGGACGATTTCCTTCAGAGGGCAAAAACGGGGAAGGAATGAAAGGGTTTCGCGCGATCGACCCGAAACCGGTTGGCCGAAACGGGTCGGCGCATTTTAGCGGGGCGCCTCAATCTTCACGGCGGTGCCGACGGCTGACAGGAGGAGGGTCGGCAGCAGTCCGCCTTCCATTTTTTGAAAACTGAACGAGACGGCGATGACGGCATTGGCGCCGAGGACAGCCGCCTCTCGACGGAGGTCGCGCAGCGCCAGCAGCGTGGCGTTTTTGAAATGTTTTCGATAAAGCGCCTCGGTGGAGAGCGGCACGTCGCCCGCAGGCGAGGAGATGTCGTTATCGACCTCGATAATCGCGTTAGCGTTAATCAGTCCGAAATAGGTACCGACCGCTCTCCCCTCGATCTGCTGCGTCGTCGTAATCAGAATCTGCCCCTCGGCAACCGGTGATTTTCGGGCCATCGCGCGAATCGGAATCGGTGCTTCCACGGCGCGGGGGACAACATCCTCTTCGACCGGGCGCATCCTTCTTGCAGAAGAACCCGATACCTCACCACGCCCTTCGCCCTGGTCGGGCGGCGCAGGCGGCGGGACGATCCGGGAAATGGTGGCGCCTCTTGCCCCTTTGGCCAGGTACGCGGGCATGGCGAGGTGGCATTGGACACAATGCTCCGACGCGCGCTGTTCGCAGCCACAGCCTGGGCAGATCATGACATCCCTCCGATCGACACGATCCGTCCATTAATTTGCAGCCGTCCTGCGGCAATGTGACCCATCGCCGAAAGAAGGAGTTTGTGCTCTTCGTGCAGAATCCGCTCCGAGAGCGTCGCCTCTGTGTCGCCTTCCAGAATCGGCGTCGCCGTCTGCGCGATGATCGGCCCATGATCCAGTTTTTCATCAACAAAATGGACGGTGCAGCCGGTGATCTTTGCCCCATGCTCCAACGCCTGTCGTTGCGCGCGAAGGCCGGGAAAGGCCGGTAGCAGGCTCGGATGAATATTGATGATCCGGTGGCGATACGGCTCAATCAGCGTCGGCGTGACCCACCGCATATAACCGGCCAGAACGACCAGATCGACCCCATGCGCTTTCAGGAGATTCACCAGCGCCCCATCGTATTCGGCGCGATCTGCATAACCCGCAGGATCGACAAAATAGGCCGGGGCGCCACCCGTCTTCTGTAACGCCTGCGCCTCCTTTTTACTGCTCAACACCACGCCCACCGTCGCCGGAAGCGCACCGGACGCGATCGCCGCCACAATGGCCGCGAGATTGCTCCCTCGTCCGGAGACGAGGATTCCGAGCGTCAGGCGCCGGTCAGACATAGGTCACCCCAGGATCTCCCGCCACGATGCGGCCGATCACCGTCGCCGGTTGGCGGCATTTCACAAGCAGGGCGAGCGCCGCCGGGGCCTCCGCCTTGGGCACCACCCAGATCATGCCGATGCCCATGTTAAACGTCCGGTACATTTCATCGTCCGAAATTTCGCCCCCCTCCTGAACAAAAGGGAAGATGGCGGGGACCTTCCATGCTCTGCGCTGTACCTCGGCCGCGCAACCGGCCGGAAGGATTCGGGGCAGGTTGCCGGTGATGCCGCCGCCGGTAATATGCGCAACGCCCAACAGGCGCAGGCTCGCAGTCGCCTGTAACACGGCCTTCACGTAGATTCGGGTCGGCGTCAGAAGGACATCGCCGAGCGGCTGCTTCGTCGCCTTCCAGTGGTCTTTCATGGTGAGATTCATTTTTCGGAGGACCGCCCGCACCATCGAAAAACCGTTGCTGTGCAGGCCAGAAGAGGCGAGGCCGATCAGAACGTGACCGGGACGGATTTTTCGGCCGTCGATGATCTTCGACCGTTCGACCACACCGACGGCGAAACCGGCAAGATCATATTCGCCGGGTGGATAGAAGGACGGCATCTCGGCCGTCTCGCCGCCGATGAGGGCGCATCCGGCCTGCCGACAGCCTGCGGCAATCCCGCGAATGACCGCCACCGATTGATCGAGCGCGAGTTTCCCTGTGGCAAAGTAATCGAGAAAGAAGAGCGGCTCGGCCCCGGTCACCACGATGTCGTTGACGCACATGGCGACGAGATCAATCCCCACGGTGTCGTGCCGGCCGGCCATAAATGCGATCTTGAGTTTGGTGCCGACGCCATCGGTGCCGGAGACGAGCACCGGCGATTTCCACCGGTTGGCGCGCAGGGCAAAAAGACCGGCAAACCCGCCGAGACCGCCAATCACCTCCGGACGCGATACACTCCGCGCAAGCGGCGCAATTTTCCGAACGAATCTCTCCCCCGCTTCCACATCAACACCGGCATCTTTATAGGTCATGAACAGCCTCCAATTTGGCGAATCAGACGCCAGAATTTCATTCGGCTCCAGTCTATCCGATCGTCACAACATCGTCAAAACCGCA
>Ga0247727_10017409_pt1 | contig 11446 bp, 11 predicted proteins | sample WisWelCaveWW1625_FD_202498 | JGI IMG/M metagenome (GOLD analysis project Ga0247727, IMG submission 202498) | Biofilm microbial communities from Wishing Well Cave, Virginia, United States - WW16-25 | ecosystem: Environmental > Aquatic > Deep subsurface > Groundwater > Cave microbial mat | place... | reverse complement strand
GCCGAAGACCGCTGCGGCGCGCTGAGGGAATCATGGCTCCGGCGAAGAAGCCGCCATTGCGGCATTACCTCCAGTTCCGCGACCTGTCGCGCACGGACTACATGCACCTATTCGCGCGCACGCGCTGGATCAAGGACCGCTTCAAGCGCTACCAGCGCTACTGGCCGCTGGAAGACCGCACGCTGGCGATGATCTTCGAGAAACCGTCCACCCGTACGCGGCTGTCCTTCGAGGCCGGCATGCACCAGCTCGGCGGCGCCGCGATCTACCTCTATACCCGTGATTCGCAGCTCGGCCGCGGCGAACCGGTGGAGGACGCGGCGCAGGTGATCTCGCGCATGTGCGACCTGGTCATGATCCGCACCTTCGAGCAGGAGATCCTCTCGAGGTTCGCTGGCAGCTCGCGCGTGCCGGTGATCAACGGTCTGACCAACGAGTACCACCCCTGCCAGATCCTCGCCGACGTCTACACCTTCATCGAGCGCCGCGGACCGATACAGGGAAAAATGGTGGCCTGGATCGGCGATTCGAACAACGTCTGCAATACCTGGCTGCAGGCGGCGGAAATCTTCGACTTCAAGCTGAACGTTTCGACGCCGCCGGGCTACGAAGTCGAGGCAGAGAGAATTGCGCACAACTACGAGGCGTTTGCCGACCCGATGCAGGCGGCGAAGGGCGCGCACCTGGTCACCACCGACGTCTGGACTTCGATGGGCTTCGAGGCCGAGAACGACGAGCGCAAGAAGGATTTCGAGGACTGGCAGGTGGATGCCGAGATGATGAAGGCGGCGCGCAAGGACGCGCTCTTCATGCATTGCCTGCCCGCGCATCGCGGCGAGGAAGTTGCCGCCAACGTGATCGACGGCAAGCAGAGCGTGGTCTGGGAAGAAGCCGAGAACCGGCTGCACACGCAGAAGGCGCTGATGGAATTCCTGCTGCTCGGTGAGGTGAAGGCGAAGAAATAGGGCGCCACGCGGGGAGCGCCGAGGCCGTCAGCCGCCCCGCGCAACCAGCGCCAGGAACTCCCTCCGCGTCCTCGGCCCGTACGTCCCGAAGCACGGCTCGGGCCGCTCGAGATAGGCGGCGCGCTCGCCCGAGATCTGGAACACCCGGAACGCCTGGATCTGGTCCTGCGGCGAACCGTACCAGATCGAGTCGGTGCCCCAGAGCACGTTGTCCTCGCCGCAGTACCTGAGCAGTTTCCCGAGCGCATGCGCGGCCTGCCCGGGGTCGCGCATCAGGAACCGCCAGGTGCTGCCCAGCTCAGCGTAGACGTTCGACCCGGGACCGACGCCATTCTCGAGGAGCGAACGCACGAGGGTGTCGATGCCGTCGCGCATCGCGCCGGGATCGAACGCCTGCTCGCGCACCGACGTGACGAACCCGGAGTGGTAGACGAGGAATTTCACGTCCGGAAAGCGCTTCGCCATCGGCCCGATGTCCGGGCACTGGCTGTGCTCGTACGAGCGCCGCCCGAAGGGCAGCCCCTTGTGCACGCAGATCACCTTCACGCCCAGCGCGCGCGCCTTTTCGACGAACCGGATCCCGGCGTCGTCGGTGAGGAAGTACCCGCGCCCGCCGGGCCCGAACTGGGTGTAGGTCTTCCACGCCGATACGCCCCAGCGCTCCTTCAATTCGTCCATCGCCTCGAGGTCGCCCGGCTGATTCGGGTTGACGCGCCCGTGCAGCAGCAGCCGGTGCGTGCCTTCGAGCCGGTCGACGATGCGCCGCACCGCGTCGGCTGCCTCGATCGTGACCGGCTCGGCCTCGCGGCTCGACGGCACGAACGAAAGCACCATCATGTCGGTGTCCGAGTCGAGGAAGACATCCTTCATGAACTCCTCGGGACCGAGGCAGGCGAGGTGGCTGCGCTCGCCCGGGCGCGCGGCGAGCGCGCAGCCGGCCTTCGGCATCCGGCGGAAGGCGTCCGCCGGCGCGCTTCCCACCCACGCGCCTGCGGGATCGACGAAGTGGCCCTGCACGTCGAACACGAACTCGCCCTTGCCGCCGAGAGCGGCTTGCGCGAGTTGCGGCTCGAGCGCGGCGTCCGCCGGCAGATCGAAGCTGCCGCCCGTCACGCCGGCGGCGGCGTTCGCCGCGTTGAAGGCGAGCAGCGTCGAGGCGGCGCCGCAGGCCGAGACGAGAAACCCGCGCCGCGTGAGGCCGACGCGTTTCGCGTTCGCGGTCGCGGCCTCGTGCGCGCGGCGGTTCGCGTCGCGGTTCGCGGCGGACAGCGGCACCGGCGCGAATTCGCCGTTCGACGTGCTGTCGAGCTTGATCGGGAGGCGGCGGCCTTCGGGGTCGGCCCTCCACTGGAATCCACGGACTGGAATTGGAATCAACGCCTAGGCAAACAGGCCTTCCAGCGGCCGCACGGCGCGGCTGTCCGGAAAGACATGCGACTCGAGCGCTGCCTCGCTGAGCCCGAGCTGGGCGGCGAGCGCCGCCTTGAAGAGCGAGCGCAGGTCGAGCGTCGGCCGCAGGTCGCGCCCCTCGTACAGCGCGCTCGCGCCCAGCCCCGGCCAATCCGCGATCACGCGGCCGCCCCGCACCGCGCCCCCGGCGACGAAGGCCGCGCCCGCGGTGCCGTGGTCGGTGCCGCTCGAGCCGTTCGGGGCTACCGTGCGGCCGAACTCGGTAACGACCAGCACGGCGGTCTGCCGCCACGCCGTGCCGAGCGCATCCTTCAGCGTCGCGACCGAGCGGTCGAGCAGGCGCAGGTTGCGCGTCAGCGCGCTGTATTCGCCGAGCTGGTTGATATGCGTGTCCCAACCGCCGAAGTCGATGCTCGCCACCCGCGGGCCGTCGTGCTTGCCGAGGATTTCCCCCGCCGCCTTGGCGAGCGCCACGACGGCCTGCGGCCCGCCGCCCATGCCGCGGGCCGCGTCGCGTCCCTCCAGCATCCCCTGCGCCTCACGCGCGGCCGCGAAGGACCGCGCGAGGAGCGCATCGCCGCGGTAGAGTTCCGCGAGCCGCTCGAGCAAGTCGGCATCCGGCGCGGGCAGCGCCGAGGGCGACCAGGAGCTGACGTGCGCCGAGCCGCGCAGGACGAGCGGGATGCTCTGGCCGAGTGCGAGGCCGCGCGACTGGGAAACAGCGTGAGCGCCCGCCGCGAGCGCGGCGTTGAGCCAGCCCGATTCGCGGCCGAAAGGTTTCGCCGTGCCGTTCTCGAGCAGGTTCTGCGCGTCGAAGTGCGAGCGTTCCCGATAGGGGGAAGCCACCGCGTGCAGTACCGCGAGCTCCCGCGCCGCATAGAGCTTGTGCATCTCCGCGAGGTACGGGCTCAGGCCGAAGCTGCCATCGAGATCGAGCGCGCCGCCAAGGGTGCCCGGCGCACCGACGGCGAGATCACCGCGTCGCGCCGCGAATTGCGGATCGCCGTAGGCGGGCACCGCCGAGAGCCCGTCCATGCCGCCGCGCAGGAACACGAACACCAGCCGCCGCTCGCCGCCCCGCAGTTCGACCGACGGCGCGGCGAGCGCAAGCCCCGGCAGCCCGGTGAGCGCGGCCGTTCCGCCGATCAGTTGGAGCATTTCGCGACGCGTCGCCATGGCTACCTCCGCTGGAATTCCGGGCTCGCGAGCCACAGCGCGAGGCCCTGCTGACGGCTTTCGGCGCGCTCGATGGCGCGCCGCGTGGCCGCGCCGAGCGCATCGCCGTAGCTTTCGCTCGCGAGGTGCAACGGATCCACGCCGGATCCGGCGCGCGCCGCGACGATGCCGCTCCACTCGATGCGCTTCCACAGCGCGTCCGCGCCGGCCCACGCCTGCGTCGTGTCGGGCCAGCCCTGGGGCGAGGGGGCGAAGAAAGGCCGCTGCCCCATCCCGCGCAACGTGAAGAACAGCGCCTGCGGCTGTGCCGTGCGCAAGGCCGGCAGCGCGCGCAAGCAGGACACGACGTACTCGATCGGCGTCTTGAGCTTGGCGAGCGGACGCTCCCAGGCCTCCGGGCAATCGAGCAGCGCGGCATAGACGCTCGGCAGGTCGCCGTCGGTATCGCTGAATGCGCGCGCGATGCGCGCCACCGCCTGGGGCGGCGGTTCGTCGGCGATGAAATGGCGCGCCAGCTTGGTGGCGACGTGCAGGGCGGTCGCGGGATGCGCCGCGAGGTCGCGCAGCACGGCCTCGCCCTGCGCCACGCCGTCCTGCGCGTAAGTCCTGCCCAAGAGGGTTCTCGTCCCCGGCTCATGCCGCGCGGGATCGAACAGGAATCCCGGACTCCCCTGCGCGCGGACTGTCCAACCGGTGAGCACGCGCGCGAATTCGGTCACGTCGGCCTGCGTGTAGCCGCCGTTCACGCCCAGCGTGTGCAGCTCGAGGATCTCGCGAGCGAGATTCTCGTTGAGGCCGGTGGGCGATGGAAACGCCGCGCTGCGCGCGGGCCGGAGCGGCTGCCAGCCCTGCCGCACCGAACGGTGATTGTCCAGGTAGAAGATCATCGCCGGATGTCTGGCCGCGGCGAGCAGCAGGTCGGCGAAGCGTCCGGTGACCTGCGGCCGGATCGCCTCGCGCTCGAAGCTGCCGACCAGCGCGAAGACGAGCGGCTTTTCGGCCGACACCGTGAAATGGTTCGCCCAGAACCAGACCAGGCGCTCCTGGAACGGCGCCGGCGTCGCCGCCGCCGCAGCGAGCCGCGCACCGATTTCCTCGCGCATGATCGGCCCGAAGTGCCCGCGGAAAGTCTCTTCCACGGTGCGCGGCGCCTGCCGGGAACCCTGCGACGAGGAATCCTGCATGCCGGCGCGCACCGGGCGCAGGCTCGCAATCCAGCGCGGATACTCCTTCAGCGCCTCGCTCGAATGCGCGAGCTTGCTGAACTCTAGGTAAGCGGGGGCAGGCTCGCCGGCCTGTTTCGCGAGCCAGCCCCGGGGATCGGCAGCGGCGGCCGCGAGCTCGCCCGGCCCGGCACCCAGGCCGAAGCGATTGACGGCGATGACGGAGTCCAAGGCCATATGCGCATATTAACGCGGCGATCGCAATTATCCTTCGCCACGCAAGGAGAGCAAAGGAATTTCAACGCTGGGCGGCGCGAGCCGCGCGCTAGCGCTTCTTCTTGCCCGCCTTGCCGGGCCCGAGCAGCGGCACGCCGCCGCTCGCTGCATCTCCGAGCAGCCCCGCCTCGCCGTAGACGCGCAGCTTGTCACGCGTGTCGGCGATGTCGAGGTTGCGCATGGTGAGCTGGCCGATGCGATCGCCAGGCGTGAAGTACGTCTCGCCCTTCTCCATCGTCAACCGCTCGGGCTTGTAGGTGAGATTCGGGCTCTGCGTGTCGAGGATCGAGTAGTCATTGCCGCGGCGCAGCTCCAGCGTCACCTCGCCTGTCACTGCCTTCGCCACCCAGCGCTGCGCGGTCTCGCGCAGCATCATTGTCTGCGGGTCGAACCAGCGTCCCTGATACAGGAGCCGCCCGACTCGCCGGCCGTTGGTCCGGTACTGCTCGATCGTATCCTCGTTGTGGATGCCGGTGACCAACCGCTCGTACGCGATATGCAGCATTGCCATTCCGGGCGCCTCGTAGATGCCGCGGCTCTTCGCCTCGATGATGCGGTTCTCGATCTGGTCGCACATGCCCAGGCCGTGCCGCCCGCCGATGGCGTTGGCTTCCGACATCAGCGCCACCGCATCCGCAAAATGCTGACCGTTCAGCGCCACCGGGACGCCTGCCTCGAAGCGAACCGCGACCTTCTCGTGTTTCACCGCCACGTCCTCGCGCCAGAATGCGACGCCCATGATCGGCTTGACGATGCCGATGCCCTTGTCGAGGAACTCGAGGTCTTTCGCCTCGTGCGTGGCGCCGAGGATGTTCGAGTCGGTGGAGTACGCCTTCTCGGCGCTCATCTTGTATTTGAAGCCCGCTCCGGACAGGTACTTCGACATCTCCTTGCGGCCGCCGAGGTCGTCGATGAAGCGCTGGTCGAGCCACGGCTTGTAAATCCGCAGGGACGGGTTCGCGAGCAGGCCGTACCGGTAGAACCGCTCGATGTCGTTGCCCTTGTAGGTACTGCCGTCGCTCCAGATGCCGACGGCGTCCTCGCCCATCGCGACCACGAGCATCGTGCCGGTGACCGCCCGGCCGAGCGGCGTGGTGTTGAAGTAGGTCGCCCCACCCGTGGAAATGTGGAACGCGCCGCACTGGATCGCCGCGATGCCCTCGGCTACGAGCTGCGGCCGGCACTCGACGAGGCGGGCTACTTGGGCGCCGTAGGCGAGCGCCTTCCTCGGGATCTCGGCGTAGTCCGACTCGTCCGGCTGGCCCAGGTTCGCAGTGTAGGCGCAGGGGATCGCGCCCATCGCGCGCATCCAGTGCACCGCGGCGCTGGTGTCCAGGCCGCCAGAAAACGCGATGCCGACCTTTTCTCCCTTGGGTAGCGTACTGAGGATCGTCGCCAAGTGCCTTCGCTCCGTAAACTGCAGATGATACGTAGAATAGCCATCATGCGCATTCTTGCCGTCCTTCTCGCCACCTTGTCGCTGAACTGCTCCGCCGCGCCGTTCAGCGTGCGCCTGGGGCTCGAGAAAATCGTGCTCGACACGCCGCCGGGGTTTTCCGACACCACCGACCTCGCCTCGCCGCGCCTGCAGGATCTCTCCGAGACGCTCACTTCGGCCTCGAACCGGATCCTGATGTTCGCGCTCTCGGATGGCGACGTGCGCCGCTTCACCCAGGGCGAGCCGCTCGACGCCAGGCGCTACATGATCGCGGTGACCCCGAAGGGGCTGGAACGCGAACGGGTCACGCCGGCCCAGCTGGCCATCTACATCGCCGACTCGCTGCAGAATCTGGGCAAACCGGTCGAAGCATCCGATCTCGTCAGGTACCTCGAATCGCAGCCCACAGGAAAAGCGAATCTGCTCGCCGAGCTGAAACGGCAATCGACCGTGGTCTCGGTGCTGCAGGCAACGCGCCTGCCCCCGCTGCCCGCCCGGACGATATGGGACTCGAGCAAACCACAGTACCTGATCTTCACCACCACGATTTTCCTGGTGCGCGGCAAGGCGATCCAGCTGGCCGTCTACTCGCTGTTCGACGGCCCTGCCGACGTGGAGTGGCTGAAGAACGTCACCCTGCGCTGGCAGGACGAGCTGCAGCGCCTCAACCCGCGCTAGGGGAGGAAAGACAGGGCCCCTTCCCCGTCTTGGACCGCGCTATGCCCTCGTTCGACATCGTCTCGCAGGTAGACCGCCAGGAGGTGAAAAACGCGGTCGAGCAGACCAACAAGGAAGTCGCCAACCGCTTCGATTTCAAGGGCTCGGACGCACGCGTGGAGCTGGCCGAGCTCGTGCTCACTGTGTTCGCCGACGACGATTTCAAGCTCGGCCAGGTGACCGACGTGCTGCGCGGGCGCCTCGCCAAGCGCAACATCGACGTGCGCTGCCTCGAGTTGGGAGCGGTGGAGAAGATCTCCGGTGACAAGGTGAAACGCCCCATCACGGTCAAGGTGGGCGTGCCGCAGGACAAGGGCAAGCAGATCCAGAAGCTCCTCAAGGACGCGAAGCTCAAGGTGGCGGCCTCGATCCAGGGCGACGCAGTGCGCATCTCGGGCGCGAAGAAAGACGACCTGCAGGCCACGATTCAGCTGGTGCGCAAATCGGCCGCCGACATCCCGCTCCAGTTCATCAACTTCAGGGACTAGCTTTTCGACAGCCCTTCGGTCCAGCGGTCGTAGATCCGGTCCGCCACCTTGTGCAGCGCGGCGACGCGCTCGCCCAGGTTTTTTTCGATCTTCGCCGGCGACTGTACGCCCGGCGAGGCTTTCGCCGCCTCGATCTCCCCCGCGCCGCCCGCGCACCAGCTGCGGACCAATTCTTCGGTCATCTCGACGTGGCACTGCAGGCCGAGGTGCTTGCCGAGGGCGAAGGCCTGGTTGGCGCAATGTGCGTTGCCGAGCACGCGCGTGCCGCCGGGCGGAATGCTGAAAGTCTCGCCGTGCCAATGAAAGGACTCGAAGACAGCCTGCGCGCCGAACCACTCGCGCGCCACGCCGTTGTCGGCGACCCGGACCTCGCCCCAGCCGATTTCCTTGACGGGCGCGCGGGTGACCTCGCCGCCCAGCGCCTTCGACATCAGTTGCCCGCCCAGGCAATGGCCGAGCGCCGGGACGTCCTTGCGCACCGCCTCGCGCACCAGCTCGAGCATCCGCCCGATCCAGGGCAGCTCGTCGTTGACGCTCATCGGCCCGCCCATCAACGTGATACCGGAGAAAGCGCGCACGTCCCTGGCCACCGCGCGGCCTTCGTCGAGCGGGCAGAGCTGCCATGGGATCGCCCGGCGCTCGAGGTAAGTGGCAAAATAGGCCGGTCCCTCACTGCGGGCGTACCTGAAGATGGCAACCGGCTTCATCGTGCGGCATTGTAGATGGCTTTTCATCCTGATCTGGACGCTGCCAGCGCTCGGTTCGGAGGTGACGCTGATTGGAACGTTCGGCGACAAGGCGGCGATCGTCGCGATCGGCGGCGGAGCGCCGAAAACCCTCAAAGTAGGCGAGAGATTCAGCGGTGTCACGCTGATTTCGGTCGAAAGAACGCCCGAGCGCGCCACCATCGAAGTGGACGGCAAGCGGCGCGTGCTGGTGCGCGGCCAGACCTACAGTACCAGCGGCGCGAATTCCGGCGCCCAGAGCGTCACGCTCGCCGCCGGCGCGGGCGGGCACTTCATGGCCGACGGCCAGATCAACGGCGGCGCGATCCGCTTCATGGTGGACACCGGCGCTACCGCGATCGCGATTCCCGCCAGCGACGCAATTCGGCTGCGCATCGACTACCGCAATGGCAGGCGCGGCACCACGCAGACCGCGGGCGGGCCGACGCCGGTGTACGTCGTGACCTTGGACCGCGTGCGTATCGGCGGCATCGAAGTGCAGAATGTCGAGGCGATCGTCATCGAGCAGGGACTCAACGTCGCGCTGCTCGGCAACACCTTCCTCAACCGCATGGAGATGCGCCGCGACGGCGCCACCATGACGCTGACCCGCCGCTACTAGGAACTATTTTCCTGGCACCAGCGGCACGAAGCGCACGGGCAGGATGCTTTTCTGCTCGACCCTGCCTTCAGCCGTCTTCACGATCAGCAGCAGGTCCTGCGCCCCGCCGGCGGCGCCGACCGGAATCACCATCCTGCCGCCGACTTTGAGCTGCTCGACCAGCGCCTCGGGTACGCGCGGCGCGGCCGCGGTGACCACGATCGCGTCGAACGGCGCCTTCTCCGGCCAGCCCCGGTAGCCGTCGCCGATCCTGATTTCGATGTTGCCGTAGCCCAGCTTCCCGAGGTTCTCTTTCGCTTCCTGTCCGAGAGAATCGATGATCTCAATCGAAAACACCTTCGCCACGGTCTCTGCCAGCACCGCTGCCTGGTAGCCCGAGCCGGTGCCGATTTCAAGCACGACGTGATTCGGCTGCGGCGCGATCAGGTCGGTCGACAGCGCGACGATGTAGGGCTGCGAGATGGTCTGCCCGCGGCCGATCGGCAGCGGATGATTGCGGTAGGCGAGCGCGCGCTGCTCCGGGGGCAGCAGCCGGTGGCGCTCGACCTTGCCGAGCGCCGCGCGCACGCGCGGCGACATGGCGCTCAGGCCGGTGAGGCCGCTGGTCTCGGCATACATTGCCTCGACCGCGGCCACCATGCCCGCACGTTGCGCCGAGTAGTCCTGTGCCTGGGTTTCTTCCACCAAAAGAAACACCAGAAGGAAACGAGCTAAGACGCCCGTTTGTCCCTCTCGATGAGAGCGTAGGCCGAGTGGTTGTGGATCGATTCGAAATTTTCCGATTCCACAACATAGGCGGTGACCCGCTCGTCCAGGTTGAGGAGCGACGCCACGTCGCGCACCATGTCCTCGACGAACTTGGGGTTGTCGTAGGCGCGTTCGGTGACGAACTTCTCGTCGGGGCGCTTGAGCAGGCCGTAAAGTTCGCTCGAGGCCTGCTTCTCGATCAGGTCGACGATCTCCTCGATCCAGACGAAATCGATGGTATTGGCGGTGACGGTGACGTGCGAGCGCTGGTTGTGCGCGCCGTATGCGGAAATTCTCTTCGAACAGGGGCAGAGGCTCGTCACCGGCACCAGCACCTTCATCGCAAAGCGCTCTTTGCCCTTCTCGATCTCGCCGATGAAAGTGACCTCGTAGTCCATCAGGCTACGAACGCCAGACACGGGGGCCTTTTTCTCGATGAAATAGGGGAAGCTCATTTCGATGCGGCCTTCCGCAGCTTCCAGCCGATCGACCATCTGCTTGAGCATGGCCTGGAAGCTCTCGACCGTGAGCTCGCGCTCCTGCGCGCTGAGGATCTCGAGAAAGCGCGACATGTGCGTGCCCTTGAACTGGTGCGGCAGGCCGACCGTCATGTTGAAGTTGGCGATGGTGTGCTGCACGCCACCCGCGCGCTCCATGATGCGCACCGGGTGGCGGATCGCCTTGACGCCGACCTGGTCGATCGCGAGCTTGCGCGAGTCGTGCGCGGCCTGGACATCCGGGATGTGATGCAGGTCTTTGGCTTTCATGCCGCCATTATAACTTCCGGGGTTTTACCCGGGTATCACGGCCCGGATCGATTTGCGGATGCCCTCGGCGTCCAACCCTACCGCCGACAGGAGTTTTGCGGCGTCGCCGTGGTCGATGAAGCGGTCGGGCAGGCCCAGCAGCAGCGCTTTGGTGTTGGTTTTCGAAAGAACTTCCAATACTGCGCTACCCGCCCCGCCCATGATCTGGTGCTCTTCCACGGTGACGATCAGATCGTGCGTCGCCGCCATCTGTTCCACCAAACCCGCATCGAGCGGCTTAACGAAGCGCATGTTGACCACCGTCGCGTCGAGCTGCTCCCCCGCCTCCAGCGCCGGCTTCAGCATCGAACCGAAGGCGAGGATGGCGATCTTCTTGCCTTCTCTCTCGATCTTGCCTTTACCGATCGGTAACGCGCGCATCTCTTTTTCTATTACTCTGCCAATTCCAACCCCGCGCGGATATCTCACGGCGGCCGGTCCGCTCAACTGGTAGCCGGTGTAGAGCATCTGCCGGCACTCGTTCTCGTCGGCAGGCGCCATCACGGTGAGGTTCGGCACGGTGCGCAGATAGGCGTAGTCGAAAGCGCCGTTGTGCGTCTGGCCGTCGCCACCGACGATGCCGCCGCGGTCCAGCGCGAACAGCACCGGCAGGTTCTGGATCGCGACGTCGTGGATCAACTGGTCGTAGCCGCGCTGCAGGAAGGTGGAGTAGATCGCCACCACCGGCTTCAAGCCCTCGCAGGCGATGCCCGCGGCGAAGGTCACCGCGTGCTGCTCCGCGATCGCGGCGTCGAAATAGCGCTCCGGAAACTCTTCCGAGAAGCGCACCATGCCCGAGCCTTCGCGCATCGCCGGCGTGATCGCGACCAACCGCTCGTCCTGCCTGGCCATGTCGCACAGCCAGTCGCCGAACACTTGGCTGTAGCTCGGCTTGCCACCGCCCGCCGCCTTT
>Ga0247727_10017408_pt1 | contig 11446 bp, 20 predicted proteins | sample WisWelCaveWW1625_FD_202498 | JGI IMG/M metagenome (GOLD analysis project Ga0247727, IMG submission 202498) | Biofilm microbial communities from Wishing Well Cave, Virginia, United States - WW16-25 | ecosystem: Environmental > Aquatic > Deep subsurface > Groundwater > Cave microbial mat | place... | reverse complement strand
CGTCACGGATCGGGGTGACGGTCACGACAGCCTCCGCTTCGGCCTGAGCCGGCTCATTTGAAACGCCACGACGCGGCCCGGGCCTGTCGTGCGCTCCCACGCCCGCCGCCGGCGCGCGCGCACGATCGCCTTGCGCGCCTCGTCCGCGAGGACCGCGACGGCGACGCAGCCGGCGAGCACGACGATGACGGCGAAGGGATCAACTGACATAAGCGCGCCCACCCTCGTACACGGTGAGCCGGACGCCGTGCCGGTCGATGATGCGCTCGCGCGGCGCGAAGCGAGGCAAAGGCACGGAGACGAAACCGAGGACCTGCATGAGGTTGCGGTGCATCCGGTACACGTCGCGGCCGTTGTCGAGCCGCACCGCGTAGTTGGGCTCGGCGCCGTCGGGCGCGTTGACATTCGCCACGGTCCCGGTCGCGCGCAGGTCGCTCACGCGGACGCGGCTGCCGAGCGGGTAAGCGATCACGGCTTGTCACCGTGCACAGCGGCCAGCGCGATCCGCTCCGCGCGGTCCAGGCTGGCCAGCGCTTGGGTCACGTCGGCGAGGTCGCGCTGGACCTGGGCCAGACGTTCGATCGCTTCACGGCGGGCGAGAACGACGCGCCGAGCCTCGTGACCGATCGCGTCACGGGACAGGCCGGCATCGATGTAAAGCTGCATGCGGCCGGCGACGCTGGCGCCCCACTTGGCCCACGAGAACGGGTAGGCCTCGGCCGGGATCGGGCCGTCATAGCGTGCCTCGGGATCGACCGGCCGGCGCGGCAGCCCGAGGCTCGCCCGCGTCGCTTCGTCTGCACGGCCGACGGCGCACACGTCCATGACGTGCTTGACGCCGGCCAGGTGAGCCTCGGCGACCGCCGCGGTGGTGTCCGTCATGCTCGCGTCGCCCTCGTCTCGGGTCGGCGGCGGGCGGGAAGTCGATGCACCCGCCCGCCTTGTCAGACCCGCGATAGGGAGCCTCCGATGCCGGACCGGCCGGCGCCGTCCGCACGCCATGAGGCGGGGACGGGAGGGACCTTATTCACGATCCGTGAAGATGTCAAGCGTAAATTTCACGGGCCGTGAACGGCCGGTTATCTAGGTGTGTTGCTTGGGAAAATTACGACGGGGGCGGAGTATGACCCACGGCCACTGCAATACGAGCGGGGAGCCCCGAGGCGTCGCCGAGGTAAATGTAGTCCAGGGTTAGGCGGAACTCCCTGACGAGCTTCTTGGCTTCGGCCAGGTCCGGCGTCCGCGTGGCGGCTTTCCACTGATTGTAGGTATTGGTGGCCACACCGGCCCGGCGGCAGAAGTCCACTTGCTTAAGGCCGAGTGCTGCTCGCACAGCCTCAAGGCGATGCGCGATGGCTTCCGGCGAATCCACGGGCGGGTTCCTTTTCATGCCGAAATTTCAGCACGTTAGCCCGCCTCAGGCCATTCACGCAGATTGCACTTGACGCGCGTTCACGGAGCGTGAATACTGCCGCCCCATGAAGGTATCCGATATCGTCGAGAAACTCGGCGGCACGGCCAAAACGGCTGAGATTTTCGGCGTCGGGCCGAGCGCGGTTTCCAACTGGAAAGCGGCTGAACGGTTCCCGGCGCGACTGCATTACCGGATCGCCAAGGAACTCAGGGCGCGCCGGATCAAGGCCGACGAACGACTGTTCGAGGTTGCCGCATGACCGGAAAACGGACAGCCGCCATCGCGGCCAGCATTGCCTATCTGGTGCAATCCGTCGGACCCGGAATGCCGGTGAAGATCGGCATCACGAACAACGTGCTCCGGCGTCTGCAAACCCTGACGACACAAGGACCGTTTGAGGTTGATCTTCGCGCGGTCTTTGCGGCCGGGGCTGAAACCGAACGGCAATTCAAGCGCCGCTTTTCTCAGCTTCGGCTGCAAGGCGAATGGTTCCGCCCACATGCCGACATGAACGTGTTCGTGCGCGAGCAGTTCGCGGCCGGGCGGCTGCTCGTAAGGATCGGCGATCAGGAACGGTTTCTTGAGGACTACATTTTTCCAGCGGTGCGCGCGTACCTGAACGGGCGTGAGCCGAATAACAACGACCGAGGCGACCTGGTATATCGGTTGCTCAACGGCGGCCTGCGGGACCTTACGCCGCGTGTGGCGGAATTGCAGGAAGCGACCCGCCACACAATCAGCGCCGATCTGTTCCGAGGCTTCGTACCTGCGATGGACAGCGCCACCGTCGGGACCGTGATGGTGCCCGAGGTCAACCAACTAGAAACCCATCGAATGGTCGTGACGCAGAAAGGCGCGGCCGCATGATCCCGGCCATGGCCCAGGCCAACGGGCGCAAGCGGAGGCGAGCGGCATGAGCGGGCTGGACGACATGATCGCCAAGCTGCCCGGGACCCGACGGGCCATAGCCCTGGCGCGTCTGACCGACGTGATCGCCAAGCTGCCCGAGACTCGACGGGCGGCCGTGCTGGCGCGTTTGGCCCACGTGATCTCCGAGGAAGTGCTGATCGCGCGTTTTACCTCGCACATCGAGGAACAGACGGCTCGTGCGTTCAATGAGTCTCACGGCAGCGCCATCCAGCCGAGCGCGAGCGCGGCTATGGCCCGGCCCAGCGCACCCGAGAAACCCATGCAGAAGCCTTCGAGCACGGCGGCAACCTAGCGAGGCGGGGCGGGAATGTCCGGGGGGAACGAGAGGGGGCAAAGCGCGAACGCTGTACGCCGGGTGAAGCATGGCGATGGATTGTCAGTGCTCGGTCTGCCCGGGGCCCTGACGCGCACGGGTTGGCAGCCGCCCGAGAATCTATCCTTTGCCGATTGGACCGCCGCTGGCCTTTGTCTCGACAAGGCAGAGGCCGGAATTCGTTGGTGGAAAGGCGACTGGCTACGTTTCGGCGAACGCAAATACGGCGAGATGTACGCCCAGGCCATCGAGGCCACGGGCGACAGCTACCAGGGTCTAGCTGATTGCAAATGGCTAGCGGAACGATTTGAATTTTCGCGGCGCCGCGAAAATCTAGATTGGTCGCTTCATCGTGAGGTCGCGGCGCTTGAACTGACCGACGCCGATGCCCTGCTCGACAAGGCCGAGCAGAACGGCTGGTCCCACCGGGCGCTCCGCCAAGCGGTCAAACTATTCCGACGCGCCCTTCGCGAGATAGCGCCGGACGATCTGCCGACGGCGGGTGAACGCTGGGAAATCCGCCGCGCCGGGATATCGGAACTCGATATCGAGCCCGGCAGCATCGACTGCATAATCACGGACCCACCGTACCCTAAGGAATTTCTGCCGGTCTACAGCGACCTCGGCGCCCTCGCGGCTCGCGTGCTCAAGTCCGGCGGATCGTGCGTCGTCATGGTCGGGCAATCGTATCTACCCGACATTCTCGCCGCCCTCTCGCTTCACCTTTCCTACCGATGGACGCTTGCCTATCTAACGCCCGGAGGACAGGCGGCGCAGTTATGGGATCGCACCGTCAACACCTTCTGGAAGCCGATCTTGTGGTTCACCAAGGGCGAGTACTCGGGTGATTGGCTCGGCGATGTTTGCCGGAGCGAGCCGAACGATAACGACAAGAGGTTTCACCACTGGGGCCAGTCCGAGAGCGGCATGGCCGACATCGTGCGACGCTTCACGCGCGCGGGCGACCTGATCCTCGATCCGTTCTGCGGCGCCGGTACGACCGGCGTTGTCGCCGTGGCCATCGACCGGCGCTACATCGGTTCCGATATCGACGCGATAGCGGTGACGACTGCGCGCGCCCGCCTTCACGCCGCGACCTCGGAGTTGCGTGATGCAGGTTAAGGCCGAGCGCACGGGCTGGCGCGACCTGGATTTCAGCAAGCGCCACAAAGAATGGGGCTGGGACTGCCCGGCGGTGGACGTCGACTTTCTCATGGTTGAGTACGACGCGGGCGAGCCGAAGGCACTGGTCGAATACAAACACGAACGGGCCGCCCTGGTGGCCGTCGGCGACAAGAGCCGGAAGGCGCTGGAGAAGCTAGCCTCGCGCGGCGGCGTGCCGGCCTTTGGCGTGCGCTACTACAGCCACGCTCAACCGGACGGCTCGATTCTGTGGGGCCCGTTCCGCATCGTGGCCATCAATGACCTTGGCATGAAGGCACTCGGCGAACGCGGCCCCGTCACCATGAGCGAGTTTGACTACGTGACGCTTCTGTACCGGCTGCGAGGACGGTCCTTGCCCCAGGACGTTGCGCCGCTTCTCCGAGTGGAATGGGCCGCATGATCACGGCCGAACGTCACGCGAACGCTCGCGATCGGTTCCGCGACGCGCTCGGCCTGTTCGTCGGATCGGGCCGCCGTCACGCGATCGGCGCGCTGGCCGGCGCCACGGGAATCTCGGCGACACAGATCAGCGACTACCTCAACGGCCGCACGACGCCGAGCGTGGCCAACCTCGGCCTGCTCTTCGGCGCGGTCGGGTCCGACCTGGTCAACGCATGGCTCGCCCACTTCGGGCTGTGCGGCGCCCGGCCGATCGAAGGGCCTGAGCAGTCGGCCCAGGCCGCGTTGAGCACGACCGCGGCGGCGACGGCGACGCTGGCCCGCGCGCTCGAGGATGGCCGGATCGATCACACCGAGCTGCCCGACGTGATCCGCGACGCGCGCGAGACGGCGCACGCGCTGTTGCGCCTGTGCGACGGCTACGGTCCGCGCGCGGTCGAGGCGAGACGCGCATGAGCTGGGCCAGCCTCGCCGTGCTCGTCTGGATCGGCTACGTGCTCGCCATCACGCCCGGCACGCCGCTGGTGCCGTGGTTGCCGAAGGTAGCGAGATGAAGATACTCAATGCAGGCCATCGCTACGAACTGGCATCTTTGGCCGAGGGTTTCCCGCCGCGCACGGAACGCCCTACCCGTGCGTCGCGCGCCATGGTCCCCGCACCGTTCGTGTGGCGCGCGCTCGGCCAACCTTTGCCTCGCTGGCGGAATGGCAGACGCGGAGGGCTTAAACCCCGATCACTTGCGAGTTCGAATCTCGCGCGAGGCACCAACTCCAAAAGCAGTCTCATCGTGACAGGGTTGTGGTCCGCAAGCGGCGAAGCGGGCAGCCTTCGCCGTGAACGCGGCAGTCGCGTCCAAACCAAACGCACGAAGGAATCCCGGCCTCCATGGTGGGCAGCGTGGTCCATCGTGCGTAGCCCGCCCGGTTCACGCTTCGCCGAGCCGGGCGGGCACCTGCTCGTGAGTGACGAATGACCCAACGCGCGCATCCCGAGGCCGACCTGCAACGCGCCGTGGTGGCGTACCTCAACGCCGCGCTGCCGGCGGATGCGTGGTTCACCGCGATCAATCCGGTGCCGGCGAAGAGCAAGGCCGTCGCTGGCTTGAGCAAGGCCATGGGCCTAGTGCCGGGCGTGCCGGACCTCGTGATCCTTTGGCATGGCGAGACGCTTTGGGTCGAACTGAAATCGCGGACGGGCTGGACGAATGCAGTGCAGCGCGCGTGCATGTTGGCGATCGCGGACGCGGGAGCCGAGATCGCCGTCTGCCGCGACATCGACGAAGTCGCGGCCGCGTTGGAAGGGTTCGGGATGAAGTTGCGCGCGAAGGTGTCGGCATGACCGACCGCGCCCGCCTGCCCAACCGCCGGCCTTCAATCAACGTCCAGGTCATGCTGGACGGTCACGGTTACACCGTGACGTTCAACGAAGACGATCCGCCGCGCGAGGTTTTCGTCGATGGCGGCAAGGACGGCTCCCGGCTCGCCGCCGAGATGCACGACGGCGCCGTGGCCGCTTCGCTCGCGTTGCAATACGGCTGTCCGCTCGACGTGCTGGCCGGCGCGATGCTGCGCGGCGCGGCGGGCGAGGCACAGTCCGTGCTCGCGCTGGCGTGCGACGTGGCGAGGGGCGGGCCATGATCCGCCTCGAGCACGGCGACTGCCTGGAAGTCCTGCCCCGGCTCGCGGCCGAGGGCGTGCGCGTCGACGCCGTGGTGACCGACCCGCCGTACCATCTGACCAGCATCGTCAAGCGGTTCGGTGCGCCAAACGCGGCACCGGCGAAGGATCGCGACGGGCTCTACAAGCGCGCCTCACGCGGCTTCATGGGGAAGACCTGGGATGGCGGCGAGGTCGCGTTCCGGCCCGAGACGTGGGGCTCGATTGCCGAGGTCATGCGGCCCGGCGCGCACCTGGTCGCGTGCGGCGGCACGCGCACGTATCACCGGCTGGCGTCGGCGATCGAGGACGCGGGGTTCGAGATTCGCGACCAGATCGGCTGGTTGTTCGGCTCGGGATTCCCGAAATCTCTCGACGTGAGCAAGTCGATCGATAAGACGGCGGGCGCCGAGCGGCAAATTGTCGGTCCACGCACGGATGGTCGCTATGCCTATCCCCAACAAGATATTCGAAACGGGCATCTGATCGGAGGAATCAACGGCGGACACGTTCAAATGATTGAGCGACCGGCGACCGATGCGGCTGAACGCTGGCAAGGCTGGGGCACCGGGCTCAAGCCGGCGTGGGAGCCGATCGTGCTGGCGCGCAAGCCGTTGATCGGCACCGTCGCCGCGAACGTCGAGGCGCACGGCACCGGCGCGCTCAACATCGATGGGTGCAGGATCGAAGCGGATGGCGGCAGCCCTGCAATGGCGCGGCGTCAAACGGCGAGACGCACGGGTAACGTGCCCACGGCTGAACGGCTCTTAGGGACACGATCCGCCAAAGAGCACGATGCGATGGGTCGGATGGGCCGTCGTGAATCACCCGACATGTATTTACGTGACCGACCTGGAGAACAGTTCGGCCGCTGGCCCGCCAACGTGATCCTTTCTTACCCGGAGGATGAATACCTGCTTCGCGGGGACATTACGCATGAACAAAAGACCGCGCTCTATAGGTGGATGAGTGAGAACGCCTAACACCAAATGCTTGCTCTGTAGGAAGCCGCTTTATCGGCGCCCATCCGACATTGCGCGCGCGCGCTATTCCGCCTGCATGGCCTGTCGCAGCGAAGCGCAGAAGGTTGCTGGGATCACAGCTGAGCAGTTGGATGGCCTCAAGTCTGGTCGGCAGAAAGGCGAGAATCACCGCACAGGCTACCGGCATCGCGAAGAAAGCAAGCAGCGCACGGCAGAGGCTAACCGGAAGTTCTGGGCAACCCACCCTGAACTAGCCGTTGAACGCGGCGCGAAGTCTCGCGGCGAGCGGCACTACCGATGGAACGGCGGCGTCAGCAAGCTCAACGCATCGCTTCGCCGGATGACCGAAAACCGAAAGTGGATGGACGCCGTTAAGGCGCGCGATGGGGCGTGTACCCGGTGCGGCAGCCTCGAGCATCTTGAAAGCCATCACTGCCTTGGCCTATCGGTACTGATCGAAACGCTCGCGATCAAGAACCGCGACGACGCACGCCAACACGCGGGGACAGTTTGGTGTCTCGACAACGGGATCACCCTTTGTCGTCCATGCCACTACCAAGAACACGGGCGACGCCATGCGGATTGACGGCAAGCTCTATGACCGGATGCCGACCGAGTTGCGGTCGCTCTTCACCAAGCTGCCTAACCCGGAACGCGCCGAGGTCATGGCCGCGTTCGCGGCGAATGGGGAGAGCCACAGTACCGGCGGCGGCACGGAAGAGGTTGGTCTCCAAGGATTGCGCGGCCAAGTGAAGAAGAGCACTCATGGCGGCGCGGCGGGGCGCGGCGACTTTGGCACCGCCGCGCGGTTCTTCTATTCGGCCAAAGCCGACGCCGAGGATCGCCTCGGCTCGAAGCACCCGACCGTCAAGCCCGTCGATCTGATCGCCTATCTGTGCCGGCTCATCACGCCTCCGGGCGGCACCGTGCTCGACCCGTTCGCCGGCACCGGCACGACCGGCGCGGCCGCCATGCGCGAGGGCCTCGACGGCATCCTGATCGAACGCGAGGCCGAGTACGTCGCCGACATCCGCCGCCGGCTCGACGTGGCGCACGGGCGCGACACGCCGCTGTTCAGCGAGGCGCCGTAATGGACCCGGTGCGGCAGGCCGCCGCGCTCTCCGTGCTCGCCGGCGGGGCGAACGCGCCGCGCGTGGCGCCGCACAACCTGGAAGCCGAGCAGGCGCTGCTCGGCGCCGTGCTCGTCAGCAACGCATGTTTCGATGCGTGCGCCGACGCGGTCGACGCCGAGGATTTTCACCAGCCTGTCCACGGGCGTATCTGGGCCGCGTGCGGCGCCCTGATCGAGGCCGGCGTGACGGCGGACGCGATCACGTTGAAGGCACGGTTCGACGATGACGAGGCGCTCGGCAAGATCGGCGGCGCGGGCTACCTCGTGCGCCTCGCGAGCTCGGCCGTGTCGCTGGTGAACGCGCGAGACTACGCGGTGCAGGTGCGCGATCTGGCGCGGCGGCGCGGGCTGATCCGCGTGGCCGAGGCGGCGGTCGCGCAAGGCTACGACTTCGACGATCAACGCGCCGCGCCGGCCCTGATCGAGGGCGTCGAGGCCGAACTGTCCGCGCTGGCGGACCGCGCGGCGGGCGAGGCCGCGTCGTTCGCGGCCACGATCGATCAGGCCGTGTCCCTGGCCGAGGCGGCGTGGCGCCGGGACGGGCGTGTCGCGGGCGTCGCGACCGGGCTGGGCGAGCTCGACGCGATGCTGGGCGGGCTGCAACCGGGCGACCTGATCGTGTGCGCCGGCCGGCCTGGCATGGGCAAGACGGCCATGGGCACGACGGTCGCGCTCAATGCCGCGCGCGCTGGTCACGGCGTCTTCTACGCCTCGCTCGAGATGCCGGCCTGGCAGATCGCCCAGCGCTTCGTCTCGGGCGTCTCTGGCGTGGCGCTGCACCGGATGCGGGCGGGCACTCTGGACGCCGGCGCGTTCGACGCCATGGAAGACGCGCGCGCCGAGCTGCACCGGCTACCGATCGCGCTCGACGGCACGCCCAACCTGACCGTGCCCGCGATCCGGGCCAGGGCGAGGCGTGCACTGCGCCGGCTCGGCACCGTGACGCCGGGCCTGATCGTCGTCGACCATGGCGGCCTGATCCGCGCCTCCGACGAAGCGCGCAAGTGGAACCCCGTGGCGCAGCTCGAGGAGACGAGCGCCGGGCTCAAGGCCATGGCGAAGACGCTGGCCGTGCCGGTGCTCGCGCTCTGGCAGTTGAACCGTGCCGTCGAGGCGCGGGACGACAAGCGCCCCAGCCTCGCTGATATCCGTGGATCTGGCAGTATCGAACAGGACGCCGACGCCGTGCTGTTCCTCTACCGCGAGGCGTACTACCTCGCGCGCCACAAGCCGAAACGAGAGGGCGCGGCGCTGGCGGAATGGTCGGCCGACATGGCCGCCGTGGCGAACCGCTGCGACGTGATCGTGGCCAAGCAACGCAATGGGCCGCTGGGCGAGGTCGAGCTTGGGTTCGACGCACGCACGGCACGGTTCTGGACACGGGGCCAGGCGAGTCTCGGCGAAGGGGAGACGAGGCGGTGAGAACCTTCGGCCGCGTCGAGCCGGGCTTCTGGCACAACGTCAAGGTGCGCCGCTTGAGCGAGCGCGCCAAGCTTCTGCTGCTCTATCTGTTTTCATGCCCGCACGGCAATGCCGTCGGGTGCTTCGTCCTGCCGGATGGGTACGCGAGTGCCGACCTCGCGATCGAACCGGCTACCTTCGTGGCGACGATGACCGAGCTGATCGAAGCCGGTTTCGTGGACCGCGACCAGGTCACCAACCTCACGCGAATCAGAGGCTGGTGGGGTCATAATGCCCTGGAAAATCCGAACGTTGGCCGTGCCGCCGCGCGAACGCTCAGACAGATGCCGAACGGACCTACCTTCGACCGTTTCATCGAGGCGACGGCCGCCTATCTGGAAACGGTTGCCCCAACGGTTCGCACAGCGTTTATCAACACTTCACCGAACCCTATCCGAAACCGTTTCGGAACCGTTGTTGGGCCTCCAAACAATGGTTCGCGAACAGATACCCGAACTAAGAGCCAGAGCCGGAGCCGGAGCCGGAGCCGGAGCCGGAGCCGGAGCCAGAGCCCAGCCCAGCCGGAGCCTGGCCAAACCGAGGAAGCTTCACCAGCGAGCGCGCCGGCAAGCGACCGTGCCGCCGAGGTTGGCGAGGGCTGCTTGCGGCTTTGTTCGCAAGCAGGAATCGATACCAGCCTGTGGAACTGGGGTCCGGTGCACCAATGGCTCGCCGACGGGTGGGACGCGGACCGGCACATCTACCCGACAATCCGGGTCATGTTGACGAAGGGCCAACGGCCACGCAAGGGCCTCGGCTACTTCACGGACGCGATCCGAGACACCGTGACGAAGGCGCGGGCGAACGGGCAAGCGCCGCCCGTCGAGGACCGGCCTTACGCCAGCGACGCCGAGCGTGACGCGCACCATCGGAGCTTGGCGATCAAGCGCGGGTTCTGGGTCAGCTCGTGGGGCGAGAAGCCCGCCGACCTAGCGCACCTTGGAACGATCGATCTGCCGCCCGAGGCTCGATGACGCCGACCATGGCCCATCGTTCGCCGCCTCGCCGACGCTTCGCGCCGATGCCACAACCGGACGATCTGCCGCTCGGCGTGATCGGCGAAGGCAAGCTCGACCGTGGCGCCTGGGCCGAGCCCGTCGACGTCGTGCGCATAGCCGATCCCGACGGCACGATCGTCGTGCTGCACCGTGTCCGCGACAGCCTGCTCGATGCCATGCGCGCCTCGGGCTGGATCACCGAGCAGCAACGCGACAGCGGCAGCGACCTCAAGGCGCTGTGGGTGCGCGCCGGCGTCAACCTGGCTGGCGGCAGGGGACGCAACATAGCGCTGGGGCATACCGGCGGCGACAAGTGCGAGGTGGACAACCCGCGTGCGTTCCGGGCCTACCAGCGCGCCGTCCGTACCGTGCGCCTCGAGCTTCGCCCCGTCCTGGTCGCCGTGGCGATCCATGACCAGTGGTCCGACGGCTACCGGCTGGCCGACGTGCGCGAGGCGCTGGATCAGCTTGGCGGGCGAGCCCACGGTAAGGCTTGACATGGCCTCGGCCTCGTGCCATCGCTTCTGACCGTGGGCGAAGTGCGCCCAGAACGAACCCGGCCGGGGTAGCTCGCGCCGGGTTCTTGATTAGAATTGATCAAGGCTAACCATGCCAAGCGGTGGAGCACGGCTCGGCGCGGGTTCGGGTGGCAGACGGCCGGGCGCTGGCAGGCCCAAGGGTTCAGTCTGCAAGGCGAGTGCCGCGCACCAGGTACGGGTGGCGGCCTCCGGCCTGACGCCGCTCGACTTCATGCTGAACCTGATGCGCGACAAGAAGGCCAAGCTCGAGGATCGCAAGTGGGCCGCGCACGCGGCGGCGCCATACGTGCACCCGCGCCTGATGGCCACGACGATCGTGGGCGAGGGCGGAGGCCCGCTGAAGTTCACCCTGGAGCTCGGCCACGGCGACGGCCACGACGGCACGTAGGACGGCGACGTTCGTCCGGCCACGGCTATATCCTAAGCAGTTCGCGGCGATCTACGACCCGGCCCGCTAC
>Ga0247727_10017407_pt1 | contig 11447 bp, 12 predicted proteins | sample WisWelCaveWW1625_FD_202498 | JGI IMG/M metagenome (GOLD analysis project Ga0247727, IMG submission 202498) | Biofilm microbial communities from Wishing Well Cave, Virginia, United States - WW16-25 | ecosystem: Environmental > Aquatic > Deep subsurface > Groundwater > Cave microbial mat | place... | reverse complement strand
GCAACCGCCCGCCCCCGCCCGAGCTGCCCCGCCCGGGCACCTGCGCTTCACCTACGATCATCCACGGAGAGCCGGTCTTTCCGTGTACTACACCTACGATCCGCGCCACCGTGGGCGGCCAAGCGACTGGCCCTCACCCCTCGATGCTCGACGTGCTCGCCGCGCTGCGCCGCGAGCTGATCCGAGCGGAATTTCAAGTGCAAGCGGGGCGCCAGCGCAAACACCGCGACATCACACGGCCCGCATGGCCGCCGCAACAGGCTGCTGCGCACGTTCCGAAACTCGAGGGAGTAAGGGCCCACGAAGAAGAGCGACGCGCGCGCTTGCAGCCGCGGTCGCTACGCCGTCGCTACGGATCTAACCCAAGCGCAATGCTCAGGATGTTCTGCGCAATCAAAACCGCAACTACTGCGGTTTTCCCGACGCAGAACGCGGTCCGGCTTCCTCAGCCCACCAGGGCGACCGGTGGCAGCTCGCAGGCCGCGCCATCAGAGGTCCAGCAGCGCACGATGTCGCGCATCGAGAGCACACCGACGGCCTCGGCGCCCTCCAGCACGACGATGTGGCGCAGCGAGCGCGCGACCATCTCGGCCGCCGCATGCTCGAGCGACCAGTCAGGCGAGGCGTAGGCCACATCATCCGCGTGGTTGTCGGCCACCAGCTCGACGTCTGGGTCGCGGCCACTGCCGAGTGCCCGCAGAACGTCGCGCTCCGTGACGATCCCGGGGCCGGCGCCGTCCGGATCCATCACCACGGCCGCCCCGACGCCGCGGTCGACCATCCGCCGGGTGGCTTCACGCAGTGTGTGGCCGGGGGCCACGGTGACGACCTGCCTGTTCATGCCATCCCGCACTTCCATGGCGCCTCCTTCTCCTGCCCATCACGCTTGTGACTATTGGTGCAATCGTAGCGCGATCACGGCGGGAGCCTTGCCCGAACGCGTCCGCCGGCGCTCTCACGTAGGATCCACGCCCGCGGATGCCGGCTCACGAGCGGACATATGCGTAAGCACGAGTTCGCGCAGATGATCGTCGTCAGCGTGATCCTCTCGGTGATCGGGGTGGCCTTCGCGCTCGCGATCGACTGGTTCCCGACGCAGGCGGCGAGCCAGGCGGACGACATCGACACGCTCTACGACGTCCTGCTGATCTTCTCGGTCCCGGTGTTCGTGCTCGTCGAGATGGTCGTCCTCTTCAGCGTCTGGAAGTTCCGCATGCGCCCGGGCCAGGAGGAGACCGACGGCCCGCCCATCCACGGCTCGACCACGCTCGAGGTCGTCTGGACCATCGTCCCCACGGTGCTGATCGCGGTGCTCTGCGTGTGGGCCTACGTGGTGCTCCAGAACATCGAGGAAGCGCCGGCCAGCGGCCAGGAGATGATCGTCGACGTCAGCGGAGAGCAGTTCACCTGGCGCTTCTCCTATCCACAGCCCGACGGCGCCAAGCCGATCGCCTCGACACAGCTCTACCTGCCGAAGGACAAGCCGGTGCTCTTCAAGATCCACGCCAAGGACGTGCTGCACTCCTTCTGGGTCCCGGCCTTCCGAATCAAGCGCGACGCGGTACCGGGCATCACGACCGAGTTTCGCGTGACGCCGAACAGGCTCGGCACATATCCGGTCGTCTGTGCCGAGCTGTGCGGCATCGGCCACGCGGCGATGCGCCAGACCGCGCACATCGTGACCCAGGCGCGGTTCGAACAGTGGCTCGCCGAAAAGCAGGCGCCCGTCGTCCCGGAGGGCGCGACCCCGACCGAGGCCGGCAAGGCGCTCTATACGAGCCCGGACAACGGCTGCGGCGCTTGCCACAAGCTCGCCGACGCCGGCAGCGGCGGCGCGATCGGCCCCGATCTCGATCAGAGCCTGAAGGGCAAGGACGAGGCCTACGTGCGCGCGGGGATCGCGGACCCCGACGCCGTGATCGCGGAGGGCTTCAGCAAGGGCATCATGCCCACGACCTACAGCGACTCGCTCTCCGACGACGAGTTGGACGCCCTCACCAGCTACCTTGTGACCGCTACGCAGGGTCCGTGATGACGAACCCGAACACGACCCCGAGAGGACGCCGTCGATGGTGACAAAGCTGCGCGCCCCGGGCTGGTATCGGGCGATCGGAATGACGGCCGTGTCGTTTGCGTTCTCCTACGCGCTGACGATCCTGATCCGCTGGCTCTACCACTACGACCCGATCCTCGACGGCGAAGCGGTCGCGCAGGTGGCGATGCTCGCCTCACCGCTCTTCTTCCTCGTCGGCCTGGGCGCGTTCGACTACTGGTTCTACTGGGCCTCCGGCCGCCCGACGCGCCCCGAGGACCACTCGGGTCACGGCGCGCACAGCTGGAAGGACTACTTCAAGGTCAACACCGACCACAAGGTGATCGGGATCCAGTACACGGTCACCTCGTTCTTCTTCCTGCTCGTCGGCGGGCTGCTGGCGATGCTGATGCGCGCCGAGCTCGCGCAGCCGGGCTCGCAGTTCGTCGACGGCAACACCTTCAACGGGCTCTTCTCGGTCCACGCCTCGCTGCTGATCTTCCTGTTCGTGATCCCGGTCTTCGCGGGCCTCGCGAACTTCGTGCTGCCGCTGATGATCGGCGCGCCCGACATGGCGTTCCCTCGCCTGAACGCGCTCTCCTACTGGATGCTGCCGCTGGCGGGCCTGATGATGACGCTCAGCTTCTTCGCCCCCGGCGGCTCGTTCTCGACCGGCTGGACGGCTTACGCGCCGCTCTCGACGGAGGCGCCGATCGGCCAGGTCTTCTTCACGATCGGAGTGCAGTTCGCCGGCGCCTCCTCGATCGCGACGGCGCTCAACTTCCTCGTCACGATCATCACGATGCGCGCCCCCGGCATGAGCTTCTTCCGCATGCCGCTGCTCGTCTGGGCGAACTTCTCGACCTCGCTGCTGGTCGTGATCGCCACGCCGTTCGTCGCCGCGTCGCAGTTCTTCGTGCTGCTCGACCGAGCGCTGAGCTTCAACTTCTTCGACCCGGCGCAGAACGGCGACGTGCTGATGTACCAGCACGTCTTCTGGTTCTACTCGCACCCGGCCGTCTACATCATGATGCTGCCGGGCTTCGGGATCATCAGCGAGATCCTCTCGGTCAAGTCGCGCAAACCGATCTTCGGCTACCGCATGATGGCCTTCTCGCTGCTTGCGATCGTCGCGCTCGGCTTCACCGTCTGGGCCCACCACATGTTCGTCTCGGGCATGCAGGACTGGATCCGCGTCCCGATGATGATCACGACGGCGATCATCGCGATCCCGACCGGCATCAAGGTCTTCTCCTGGCTCGCGACGCTCTGGCACGGCGTCCTGCACCTCGACACGCCGATGCTGTTCGCGCTCGGCTTCCTGACGATGTTCACGCTCGGCGGGATCAGCGGCGTGGTGCTGGCGATCATCCCGATCACGATCCATGTCTCCGACACCTACTTCATCGTCGCCCACATCCACTACGTGCTCTTCGGCGGCTCGCTGCTGACGATCTTCGCCGGCGTCTACTACTGGTTCCCGAAGATGACCGGCCGCATGTACGACGAGCGGCTCGGCAAGATCCACTTCTGGACCACGATGATCTTCTTCAACGCGACCTTCGCGCCCATGCACCTGATCGGCATCCAGGGGATGCCGCGCCGCGTTTCCGACTACGCCGAGCAGTTCGCGGGATGGAACATGTTCATCTCGCTCGCGAGCTTCGTCGTCGGTCTCTCGACGCTGCTGTTCGTCTACAACATGATCAAGAGCTGGCGTGTGGGCGAGCGCGCGCCGGCCAACCCCTGGCGAGCGCTGACGCTCGAGTGGCAGGTCTCCTCGCCGCCACCGATCTTCAACTTCGACGAGGTCCCGACGGTCGTCGGCGGTCCCTACGAGTACGGCGTGCCGGGCGCCGTGCACGGCATCTTCAAGAGCCCGACCGAGGCCGAGCCGGTGCCCGCGGGCAAGATCGCGGACGAGGACTGACGATGGAAGCCGCCGCCGTAGCCGCGCACCACGGAGACCACCACCACGGTCCGCCCGCCGCGCACCAGAGTTCGCGCGTGGACCCGGCGCTGCTCGGGATGCTGCTTTTCATCATCTCCGAGGTGATGGTCTTCGGCGCCTTCTTCACGGCCTACTTCTTCATCCGGGTCGTCGTCGAGGACAGCGCCTGGCCGGCCGAGGGCATGCACCTGCCGGCGGGGATCGCCGGGGTCAACACTGCCGTGCTCGTCTCCTCGTCGCTCACGATGCACTGGGCGCTCGAGTCGATCAAGCACGGCAACAAGCGCGGCCTGCAGGTCGGCCTCTTCTGCACGCTGCTGCTCGGCGGGACGTTCCTGTGCATCCAGATCAACGAGTACGTACACGTCGGCTTCGCGCCCGGGGACCACGCCCAGGGGACGATCTTCTACGGGCTCACGGGCCTCCACGGCATCCACGTCTTCATCGGGCTGACGCTGCTGCTGTTCGCGACGATCCGCGCCTTCAGGGGCCACTTCAGCCCCGAGCAGCACCGCGGCGTCGAGGTCCCCGGCATCTACTGGCACTTCGTCGACGTGATGTGGATCGTCGTCTACGCGACGATCTACATCCTCTAGCCGACAGTGCTCAACCCGCTGCGCTCGGAGCAGGAGGCATTCCGCTTCCTCGTGCGCGTGGCGATCGCCGCCGCCGCGATCGTGGCCGTCGTGCTGCTCGCGCGGGCGATCTTCTGAGCACTCTGAGTGAGGCCACCCGCGGGCGGATGAAATGGCCGGGGCGCAGGTCGGCCGGTCGCCGACGGCACGGTGGCGCGGCTTTTGCACCGCCTGGATGCATTTTCCGCGCCACCGTGGCCGGGGGCGCCCAAATCCTCGACGGTGGCGCGCCTTTTCCACCCCCTGCGTGCATTTTCCGCGCCACCGTGGCCCGGCGCGAGGCGACCGCGCTCGGCCCGACCCCTCATCGCTGCCGTTGACGTGCCTCTCGGCCCGCCGCATGGGGTCCGAGCGTCGTATTGCCCTTCAGCGCCCGCGGCAGCCGGACCTCGACGAGCAGGCCGCCCAGCGCCGACTCCCCGAGGACCATCGTGCCGCCGTGGAGCTCGACCTGCTGAGCGACGATCGCGAGCCCGAGCCCGCTGCCCGGCGCCTGCGCGCCGGAGCCACGCGCGAAGGGCTCGAGCAGGCGGTCTCGATCGGCGGCGGGAATGCCCGGGCCGTCGTCCTGCACGCGCAGCACGAGTGCGCCGTCCTCGCCGTCGAGCGACACCGTGACCCGTCCGTCCGGCCGCCCGTGGAGAGCCGCGTTCCCCAACAGGTTCTCGGCGATCAGGCGCAGCCCGCCGGACCATCCCTCGACGCGCGCGTCGCCGACGGTCTCGTGCAGCTCGAACTCGATCCCGGGCGCGCGCCGACGCGCGCTGTGGAGGGCGGCGTCGAGCAGGTCGGCGAGCTCGACCGGCTCGCGCGGCAGCGAGTCGGCCGCCTCGCCCCGGGCGAGTGCCTGGAGGCCCTCCAGTAGGTGGACGATGCGCTCCTGCTCGCTCGTCATCTCCTCGATCAGGCGCTTGCGCTGCTCCACCGGAAGGTCGGGATTGCGCGCCAGGGTGTCGAGATTCGTACGCATCCCCGTCAGCGGGGTGCGCAGCTCGTGCCCGGCGTCGGCCGCGAAGCGGCGCGTCGCGGCGAGCGCGCGCTGAAGCGCGTCGGTCGAGGCGCGCAGTCGGGCGAGCATCTCGTTCAGCGAGCGTGCCAGCGCCCGCACCTCGTCGGGCCCGTCCTGCGCGGGCAGCGCGGTCATGAGGTCCTCGGCGCCGCTGACCCGCTCGGCGCCCACGCGCAACCGCGTCAGCGGGCGCACCGCCAGCGTCGCGAGGCCCCAGGCCGCCGCGCCCGTCATTGCGAGCACGAGCAGACCGAGCAGCAGCACGATCCGGCGGACGCTCGCGACACGGTCCTCCACCGCCGCGAGGCTCCCGAGCACCTGGATGCGCACGTCCGCCGGCGCGAAGCGCACCGTCAGCGACCGCCACGGCACACCGGCGACTTCGATCGTCCGTAGCCCAGCCGCACGCGGCACCACCGGAGGCGCCTCCGGCACGTCGCCGCGACGCTCGACCACGACGCCACCGACGGCGACCTGCACGAAGGTCCCGCTACCGGCCAGCAGGCTGCCCTCGCCGAAGCCGAGCTCCGGAGCGGCAGGCCCCTCCTGCGGCGATCGGAGCGGCCAGAAGGCGCCCGGCCCGCCGCTGAGGATGCCGTCGGCCCGTCCCCGCAGATCCCGGTCGAGGGCCGCCCGGCCGTCGCGCTCGATCTCGGCCAGCATCAGCGGCGCCACGAACGCGCCGCCGATCAGGAGCGAGAAGACGGCCGCCAACGTGAGGCGGCCGCGCAGGCTGCCGGGCAGGCTCAGGACCCGCGCCGCATTCACGGTCGCAGCGCCCAACCGACGCCGCGCACGGTGTACAGCACGCGGCTCTCCCCCGCCGCCTCGAGCTTGCGCCGCACGTAGCCCACGAAGACATCGACGACGTTCGTGTCGACATCCGCCGGATAGCCCCATACGAGCTCCATCAGCTGGTCGCGGGAGAGAACCTGGGCCGCGTGCCGGCCGAACGCCTCGAGCAGCTCGAACTCCCTGCGGGTCAGTTCGAGGTCTCGCCCCGCACGGGTCGCGACGTGTCGCGACGGATCGATCACCAGCTCGCCCAGGACGAGCGTGGTCGAGCCGCCGTCGCCCCGCCGGCGCAGCAGGGCGTGCAGGCGGGCGGTCAGCTCTGGCAGCGCGAACGGCTTGACGAGATAGTCGTCGGCGCCAGCCTGAAGGCCGGCGACGCGGTCCTCGACCTCATCGCGCGCGGAGAGCATGCAGACCGGTACGTCGACGCCGCGGGCGCGCAGGCGACGCACGACCGAGACGCCGTCGAGATCGGGCATCGTCACGTCGAGCAGGATGACCGCCGGCGGCGACACGGCCACGATCTCGAGCGCCTCGCGGCCCCCGGCCGCCGTGACGACGGCAAAGCCCTCGAGCGCGAGCGCGCGCTCGAGGGCTACGCGAACGTCCTCGTCGTCATCGACGACGAGGACGCGCGGGTCGCTAGGAAGGACTGGCGCTCCCGGCGCCGATCGCCGTGTCGGCGCCGGGCATCATGCCGGGGCCGCCCCGGTGGTGCCCGCCCATCTCGCCGCGCCCGGGGTGGCCGCCCATCGGGCCGCCCATCGGGCCGCCCATCTTGCCGCCCATGAGGCTTCCAAAGACCTCTCTGACCTTCTCAACTGGGATCCCGAGCTTCTCGGCGAGCTTTGCCGTGAATACCTCGAAGCGCGCCTGATGCTCCTTCTTCTCGGCAGCCCCGACCGTCTTGAACGCCTCGCTGAGCCTGGCCTCCTCGACGCCGAGCGCCTTGGCCAGCTCAACCAGTGGCGGCCCGGCATGCTCGGGCTGCGCTCCCTTGGCCGGCCGAACCTTGCGCATCGCCGTCCGCAGGCGCCGCGTGCTCACGCCGAGCTCGGCGGCGAGCTGCGAAAGCGAGGCTCCACCACCCGCTTCGCGGGCGGTGCCGGCGTGGCGCCCGCGGTTCTTGCGCCGGCTCTTCGCCGCGCGCCTGCTCTTGGCAGCCGGTTCGGACTTGGCGAGCGCAGCGCGAACCTTTGCGGGCTCGAGCCCAAGCTCCTTGGCGAGCGCATCAGCGAAGGCATTACGCCGCGCCTCGTGCTCAGCCTTGCCGGCGCCGGACACCTTGTCCATCGCCGCGATGACCTGCTCCTTGGTGAGGCCGAGCGCCTCTGCCAGCGCCACCGCGTGGCGGTCGCGACCGGCGGCCATCTCCTTCATGTGGTCCTGGGCGAGCTCCGTGAACGCCGTCTTGAGCTTGCCGGCATCGACTCCGAGCCGCCCCGCGAGCATCTTCAGACCGAAGTCCATGCCTTTGCCCATGCCCATGCCCATGCCCTTGGCGCCGTGGCGGCCACCGGGCCGGTGCATGCCGGGACCAAACGGGCCCCAGCCCTCGCGGGGGCCCGTCACGCCGGTCTGGGCGGGCTGCGAGCCCGACTGCCCCTGGCCGGCCACCGCCGAGCCGTCGCTCATCTGGGTACCCAGCGCGTAGGCGCCGTAGGCGAGCGCCGCCGCCGCCGTGATCGTGATCGCCAGTCTCGTTGCTCGGTGGCTCATGGATTCTCGGTCTCCCTCGGGTGTGCTCCGGGCCCGCGTCGGCCCCTGACTACGACAAGAATCGACCCGCGGATTGTGACGAACCTAAGAATCCGCTACTTGACCGTAAGCTTGCCTTCCATGCCGCCCTCGCGGTGGCCCGGAACGGAGCAGTAGAAGGCGTACTCGCCGGGCTTCAGGTCGACCGATATCTCCGAGACGCCGCCGCTCTGCACGATCTCTCCGACCTCGTCGACCCCGCCGCCCTCGAGCGCGATGTTGTGCGGGACCTGCGCGTCGTTACGCGACTTGATCGTCAGCGAACCGGGACCGGCGGTCGCGGCGCCGGCGACGTAGGCGAGCTGACCGCCGGGGTCGGCGTCGAGCTGGAGCGCTCCACCCGCAGCCACGACGATCTTGCCCGCGCCCGGCTTCTTACCGCCGGCTTCGGCGAGCGCGCCCTCGTCCTTGCCGGGCACGGCGGCGGCCTGCGCCACATAGGCCGCGACGTCCTCGGCGTCCTCGCCGGTGACGAGGTCGGCCGGCATCGCGCTCGAGAGACTCGGGTTGGCGATCTGGGCGAGGATCATGCCCTCGAAGGTCTGGTCGTTCATCCCGTCGGCCCGCGCCTGACGGAACGCCTCGTCGAGATCAGGGCCCGAGACACCCTTCGTGTCCGCGCGCGCGAGCTGGTGGCAGGCCGCGCACTTCTCGACGAAGAGCCGCTTGCCGTTGGCGAGGTCGTTGCGCGTCTCACCGATCTGGCAGCCCGAGAGCACGACGAGTGCGACCGTCGCCGCGGCCGCTGCGGCGAGGCCGCGCCGGAGGTGGTTCGAGGGCGGTTCAGAGGGCATCGCGGCGGCGCACTCTATCCCACCACGGCCGCCAGGACCCCGCGTGCGACCCCCTCCCAGGAGTAGCGCTCGCGGACCGTCGCGACGAGTGTCTGTCGAGTCCGCTCGCGCTCCTGGGCCGGGGTGCGCAGCCACGCGATCAACCGTTCGGCGAGCACCGGCACGGCCGCCGCGTCGAGCGGGAAGGAGAGCAGCGCCGCGAACGGCGCATCGAGGCCGCTGCCCAGCGCGGCGGCGACCTCCGCCAGGCCGGAGTGCTCGGCGACGATCGGCAGCGCGCCGCAGGCCGCCGCCTCGGCGGCGACCATGCCGAAGGACTCGGGGAACACGCTGGGCACCACCTGGGCCTCTGCGAGTGGCAGCAAGTCGGCGAGCTGCTCGTGGCTCAGGCGCCCGGTGAAGGAGATGCGCTGGCCCGCCGTCGCCGCGACCGCGAGATAGCGCTCGCGTCGCTCGCCGCCAAGCCGGGCGATAAATGCGACTGATGGCGGTGAGAGGACGCCTGCGGCGCGCTGTGCAGCGTCGAGATCGCCGGCCGCGAGATCGTCCGCCAGCCGGCGCAGGGCGGCGCCGTGGTCGCCGAAGCCGACCACGAGCAGCAGCGCCTCCGGGACGGCGGCCAGCACCAGCGGCCAAGCGAGCAGCAGCAGGTCCACGCCCTTGCCGGGCAGGAGTTTCCCGACGTAGGCCACGAGCCGATCGCTGTCCGGGTCGAGGCGCCCGAGCGCCGCGTGCGCGGCTGCGGGATCGGCCGCGAAGCTCGACTCCGCCGCCACAACGGGGGCCTGCGCCGCCAGCGCAGCGAACTCGCGGCGCAGCCGCTCGAGCCCCGCTCGGGCCTCTACCGCCGAGCGCGGCCCGAACGTGTGGACGTCGACGCCCGGCGGGCCGAGGCGGGTGCGCGCCTGGAGGCCCTGCTCGCCGAGCGCCGCCCAGAGGCTCTGCGCCGTGTGGCGCGAGCCGACCAGTACCGCTGCGGCCCCCGCCAGGCCCTCGCGGGCATATGGAAGGAAGCGCGGATGCGGCTTGACCGTGTACTCGAGCGCGCTGCCGTGGATCTTCACGGCGTAGGGCGCCGCGCCGCCCAGCGCGCGCGCGAGGATCACCGGCCCCATCACGAGGTGATTGGCAAGCGCACCCTCGGGCGCCGCGCGGGCCACGACGTCGCGGACGGCCGCGACGTTTCGGTCGAGGTAGTGCTCGAGCTGCTGCTCGGTCAGCTCGGGGAACGGGCGGGCGTCGAAGCCCTCGTACCGATCGGCCACGTAGACGGGCAGCAGCCGACCGATCGGCGGCCGGTAGACCGTGCAGCGAACCGGTTCGCGCAACGCCCGCACGCGCAGCTCGCCGGCGTCCCAGTCGCCGATCGCATCGACGAACTCGAGCTCCGCGGCGGCGCGATCCTGGCAGAGCAGGTGAACCTCGTGGCCAAGACGTCTGAGCGCCGCCGCAAGGTTGGCGTTGTAGACGTTCGATCCCGTTCCATGGAGGAGGTAGCCGTGGAAGATGAGCAGCCGCATCGCGGGGCGCAGGATATTCGGCTCTCCGATTCCCCCTCCGACGCCGCTGCTACTGTTCGCGCCCGTGATCGAGCGTCAGCGCTACCGCCTGCGCGCGCCCTCGAGCGGGCGCGAGGTCGTGATCGAGGCCCGGCCGGACGTCCACTACGTCGATTCCTCGACGGGCGAGACACTCGAGGTGGTGGGCAAGGTGCTGCCGCTGGCGCCCAGCGCCTCGACCCTGCCGTGGGCCGTCGAGTACCTGCGTCTCTGCAACTGGTGCCGCCAGCCGGCGCAGCGCGACCTCAACGACTGCCCCCACTGCGGTCGGCGCATGTCGGCGATCGGGCCGTAGATGAGGCGCCACGCGCCTTTCGTCGTCTCAGCGCTGCTGATCGCGCTCGCGATCGGAGGCTGCGGCGGCGGAGAGGACTTCTCAGCCGACACGCCCGCTCGAACGCCGGAGTTCACCCTGCCCGAGGCGACAGGCACGACCAAGCCGGCCGCCGATCAGGCGACCGCCGAGACGGATCAGGACAGTGCGGACGCCGCTGCGCCACCCGCGACCGCCGCCCCTCCAGCGACCCAGGAGCCGGCCGCCGAGCCGCCGGCCGCCCCCGCGGCACCGACCGGCGGCGCGGGGCTCGAGGAGTTCTGCCAGCAGAACCCCGGCGCCTGCTGAGCGCCGGCGCGGCGGCCTACCAGCAACGCGTTCCCATGGGCCGGGCAGGACTCGAACCTGCGCCCTACGGATTATGAGTTTCGAGAATCCGTCGTGCGTGGGTCCGATTCCGCTCTGTAGCGCGGTTTCGGTGTCGCTGAGAATCCCTCGGAACTGCTGATTTCGGGATACGGTTCGGGATACGGTTCGACTGCGCGAGCCATCGACCGCCCCGTGCTGCCGGTCATGATCGACGCGGGATGGATGGACACCATGACCGCCCGTTCGGATCCGACTTGGACCCGGATGCGCT